>JAESFU010000432.1_pt1 | contig 23706 bp, 19 predicted proteins | sample 9269461 | NCBI WGS metagenome assembly JAESFU01 (sample SAMN14502556, study PRJNA617107) | algae metagenome | isolation source: Stenomitos rutilans HA7619-LM2 and co-occurring heterotrophs from cave walls | place: USA: Waikapalae cave, Hawaii | collected 2009-07-28
ACGGCAAGAACATCCCCGGCAACCCATCCTGATCTCGATGCCGCTGCAGACCCGCTCGGGTGCTTTGCTCCGACCTGCTTTGAGCCGGGCGGGCTATTCGTCGTCGTCATCACCATCGGTGCCGACTGCAGGCTCCCCAGCGGCAGTGGCCTCTTCCTTCGCACCCGGCCTCTTCCACCCACTCTCCGGATCCTTCTCAAACACCCGCGCACTCTGCTTGATGCACCGCAGGCACGCGTGCGCCTCCGGTACTGCATGACTCCGCCAGTGCGGATCCTTGCGCGGCTCAAGACACAACGTGCACGTCCCACCCTCTGCAGGCGGCGTGCTCATCTGGTGCAGCACCACCTCTGCATACGCCACCGTCAGGCACGGCCCGCAGATCAAACTCCCGCGATGCCCCTCGACCATGGGACGATCATCCGCCCACGCCTGCAGGCAGAAGTCGCACTTGAAAAACGCATTCCCATCCGCCGCAGTGTCGTGCATGACTCACCAATCTCGCTCGCGTGCCCAGTGTTATCAAGCGCCGGGTGCCCTGCTTCGCTGCCCTGAGCGGGGCAGGCTACGTGTTCTTCTATTCCCGCTGTTCACTGTTCACTGTGAACTCTTCTTGGCTCTCCCCCAGTGCCCGATGCCCGATGCCCGATGCCCGATGCCTGATGCCGAGTGCCTATTCCCTACCCATGCATCTGCCGCTGCGCAATCAACCGGTACGTCGCGGAGCGTTCAAGCAACTCAGCATGCCGCCCGCTGTCCACGATCCTGCCCTGGTCCATCACCACGATCAGGTCGGCGCCCAGCACCGTGCTCAAGCGGTGCGCCACGATCAGGCACGTCCGCTCGCGACCGAACTTGCCGATCGCCTCGTTAATCGCTGCTTCTGAATCCGCATCGACCATGCTCGTTGCTTCATCGAGGATCAAGATCGCAGGGTCTCGCAAGATTGCCCGCGCAATCGCGATCCTCTGCCGCTGGCCACCCGAGAGCGTCAGTCCCTGCTCGCCCACGACCGTCTCGTACCCGTTCGGCAGCTTCTCGATGAAGTCATGTGCACGCGACTTCTTCGCTGCAGCGACCATCAGTTCATCCGTCAGCCGCTCCGCGCCATACGCGATGTTCGACCGGATCGTGCCCTTGAACAGCACCGTCTCCTGCGTCACCACACCCACCTGCCGACGAACGCTCCGCACCGCAAACTGCGAGATATCCAGCCCATCGATCATCACCATGCCGCGCTGGCCGTTGATCTCATCTGGATCAAACAGCCGCGGAATCAGCGACAGCAGCGTCGTCTTGCCGCACCCGTTGGGTCCGACAAACGCAACCGTCTGCCCGTGCTGGATCGTGAAGTTCACGTTCGAGAGTGCAGGCCGCTCTGCACCCGGGTAGGTCAGCGTCACGTCGCGAAACTCGATCGACTTGGTGTGCCGCGGCAGCTTCGGCAGGCGATGGTCGTGCCCCGTCTCGGGCGCTGCACGCATCAGTTCCGCCAGCCGGTCCGCTGCTGCAGACGACTGCTGGATGTCATTCGCAAACCCAGTCAAAGGCTTGAGGCTCGCCCCTGCAGCACCAAGCGCGATGAACACCTGGATCACCGCCTCCGCCTCGATGCTCCCCACGCGGATGTTGTTCGCCGCGATCAGCGCGATCGTGCCTGCTGCAAACACTGTCAGCATTTCAACCAGCGGGCTCGCCAGCGCACGTGCAGTGCGAACGCGGTTGTTCTCTCGCAGCACTGCCTTGTTCAGGCGATGAAAGCGACCTGCCTCGTACCGCTCTGCACTGTGCACCTTCACGACGCGCAGGCCCTGAAGCGCCTCTGCAGCAGCGTGATACAGCTCAGACTGCGAAACGAGCGATCCCTTGCTCGCCCGCCTGATCCGCTTTCCCAGCTTGCGGATGATGAGAAACAAGAGCGGCCCGATCACCAGCGAGAGTGCGGCAAGCCGCCAGTCGATCACAAACGCAGCGAGGAACGCAGCGACACCCTTGGTGAGCTGCGGGAGGAACTTCGAAAGCAAGGAGCCAAACCCGCCGGTCAGTGCAGCGGAGTCCTGCATGATCCTCGCGATCGAATCGCTCGGCCCGCCGACCACGATCTCCTTGAGCGGCCGACGCAGCACCTTGTGGAACGCTTCGCGCCGGATGTTTGTCATCGTCCGGTTCACGATGTTCAGCGACAGGTACTGCTGCATGAACGTCGTGAACGCACCAAACACCGTCAGGATGAACAGCCCGCCCATGATGAGCGCCAGCGACGCAGACTGGCTGTCAGGCAGAATCGAAACCAGCCCCTCGGGAATCCTGAACTGCGCGATGTAGAGATCAACCCCGCCCTTTTCGTTCGCACGGATTGCCAGGGTGTGCAGATCCTCCGCGCCGCCCTCACCCAGGAGGCTCTTGAGGATCGGCGCGATCGCCACCAGCCCCACGCCCAGCGAGCCTGCAGCGAGAAACGCTGTACCGATGGTCCACACCACCTGCGTGCGGTAGCGGAGCATCCGACGTGCAAATTGCCAGAATGGAGTCATGCGTCGCGACGAGCAGCCAACCCGGGAGCCTTTTTACTTCAACACTTCGATGCGTACACGGCGAGCGAACTTCGCCATCCGTGCCACGCCACTCTGAACACAACGCACCCGAACCTTACTGCAGGTTCACCGGCATCACGACATACAGGAAGTCCGCGCCGACCTTGATCACGCCCGGCTTGTTCGGTGCCTTCAGCTCAAGAATCATGTCGGGTTCCGACACGACCTTCATCACGTCAAGCAGGAACACCGGGTTGAACCCGATCTCGATGTCCTCGCCCTCGTAGCCTGCAAGGTCGACCGAGACCTGCGCTTCACCCATTTCAGGTGCCCTGCTCGTCAGCTCGAGCTTCTTCTGCTTCCCGCTGAACCGGAGGCGAACGCCGCGCGATTCCTCGTTGGTCAAAAGAGCTGCACGCCGCACCGCGCTCGTCATCGAATCGCGATCGAACGTCACCTTCTTATCCTGGTCGCGCGGAATCACGTCCTCATAAGGCGGGAACGTGCCTTCAACGAGGTTGCTCCCCAGCACCGCGCGGTTCGGATCCTTCTCCGTCCCCAGGCTGAAGAAGACCTGGTTGTCGGTGATCGCCACCTGCACGATCTCATCAGGATCGCGGAAGAGCTTCTGGAGCTGCGACAGTGCCTTGGTCGGGATGATGCAGGTCACGCCCTTGGCGTCCTTGTCCGCTGCACCAGGTGCCGTCGACTTGCACAGCGCCATGCGCCTGCCGTCGGTCGCCACCATCTCGATCTTCTTGCCCTCGCGCTTCAAGAGCACGCCGTTGATCGCGTACCTGCTGTTCTCGCGTGCAGTCGCAAAGAGCGTCCTGCCCACCAGCGTGTCGAGCCCCCCTGCACGGTACGAAAACACGCTCTTGGCCTTCGCTGCGTCAGTCGATCCCGCGATGATGTCCTGGAACTCAGGAATCGGCGGAAAGTCTGCAGCAGGGAAGCCGTAGATCTTGAAGTGGGCATCGGCGCCGCGAATGTGGCAGACTTCACCTTCAGAGATGAGCGTCAGCGTCGGTTCGCCGTCTTCGGCGCTCACGATCGCGCGCAGCTTGTCCGCAGGGATGAGCGTCTCGCCCGGCTCCTGGACATCCACCTGGCTCAGGCGGACGCGCATGGAGATCTCCGCGTCCGTTGCGCTCAGAACGACTTCGCCCACGCCCTCGCGGCGGTCGGCGGAAATGCGAATGCACGTAAGCTGAACCCGGGGGGTTCGCCCGGCAACAGCGCCAGACACCAAATTGATGGCATCCTGCAGCGCGCCCCGATCGCAGATGACTTTCATCGACCTATGCTCCCTTCGATTCGTCCAGCAGTGTACCGACCCCGGAAGTCACCTGTCGGACCGGCTTCTACGACCTGTCGATCATTCGCCGGGTCTTCGCCGAGTTCGATCGTAGAAGGTTCGGCAGTGGATTAGGTATACGGTCGGATGGGCGGGGTTGTCAAACCCCGTCGGAATGCCCATACTTGCCTTCTCTGGCCTCGATGCTGTTCGGGTCGAGGGTTTTCAGGCCGGGAGGGGAATCTGGGGTCGGGCGGCCGCGGTCGGCGGCCGACGTGTTGAATTCGCTCCGCAACGGTGCGCCTCGCGCCTCCGCGGGCGCGGTCACCGCGTCGGGGCAACCATCGACAATCAGCCGTCCGGAAAGAACACGCTTGCCGCCGTGGCGATGGTTCCATCGTCACCGCGATTAGGGGAGCCGCTCATGTCCTTCGAAGCCGCAGTCCACGCCCAAGCCATCGAGATCGATCGCCTGTCACTGGAAATGACCGCCGCCGCAGGCAGTGGTCACCCCACCAGCTCGATGAGCATCGCTCACCTCGTCACTGTCCTCATGTTCCACACCATGCGGTGGAGCCCGGACTACCCCACCTATCCGACGTCAGACCGCCTGGTCCTCTCTGAAGGCCACGCAGTCCCCGCCGTCTACGCCGCCGCTGCAAAGCTCGGCGTCATGATCGGCAAGGACCCCGACAAGCGCCGCAAGCTCACCGTCGACGAGCTCAAGAAGCTCCGTGCACTCGACAGCGAGCTCGACGGCCACCCCAACCCCATGGAAGGCTTCCCCTTCTTCGACGCAGCCACCGGCTCGCTCGGGCAGGGCCTCTCCGTCGCTGCAGGTCTCGGCGAGGCTGCACGCCTCGATGAAACCGACCGCCGTGTCTACTGCATCATCGGCGACGGTGAAGCACGCGAAGGCCAGATCGCTGAAGCCCTCGACTTCATCGTCGACCGCAAGCTTCTCAATGTTCTCCCGATCTTCAACTGCAACGAGTACGGCCAGGCCGATCGCGTCAGCGGTCAGCAGTCTGCAGACACCCTCGCCGCCAAGCTCACCGCCGCAAACTTCGAAGTGAAGGTCATCGACGGCCACAGCCCCTCGCAGATCAAGTCTGCCTTCGACGCCTTCATCGCCAACGCCTCCAAGAGCGGCGCAAAGCCGATGGCGCTCGTCGCCAAGACCGTCAAGGGCTGGGGCGCGCCCTCCATCCAGGGCAACGGCTGGCACGGCAAGCCCCCGACTGCAGACGCGCTCAAGCGTGCATACCAGGAACTCGACGAAAAGCGCGTCGAGCTGACCAGTGCGCTCGGTTCGGGCGATTCGTTCACCATCCAGCCCCCCTCTGAGATGCCCCGCCAGCCCGGCGAACCCGCCGAGCTCCCGAGCTTCACCCAGACCATGAAGAACATGGACATGGAGTCGCTCCTCCAGTCGGGCAACATCGCGACCCGCCGTGCCTACGGCATCGCACTCCGTGCACTCGCCAAGAACAACCACCGCGTCGTCGTCCTCGACGCAGACGTGTCGAACTCGACCTTCGCCGATGCAGTCCGCAAGGATCCATCGATCGCTGCACGCTTCATCGAGTGCAAGATCGCAGAGCAGAACATGTACTCGGTCGGTGCAGGCATGTCCGCAGGCGGCAAGATCCCCTTCTGCTCGACCTTCGCCAAGTTCGTCACCCGTGCCTACGACCAGATCGAGATGGCCATCAACTCCGGCGCCAATCTCAAGATCATCGGCAGCCACGCAGGCGTCACCCTCGCTTCGGACGGCCCCAGCCAGATGTCGCTCCCCGATATCGCCTGGTTCCGCGCATTCACGACCATGAAGGACCACCGCGGCAACCCAGGCTGCTACGTCCTCCAGCCTGCAGACGCGTACGCCGCGTACGCCCTCTGCAACGTCATGGCCGAGTATGAAGGCGTCTGCTACATGCGGACCCTTCGCCCCGAGACCGAATTCATCTACTCCGACGACGTCGTCTTCAACCTCGGCGGCTTCGAAGTCCTCCACGAGGGCCGCGACATCCTCCTCGCTGCCTCGGGCTACATGGTCCACGAGGCCAACCGCGCGATCGACCTCCTCGACAAGGCAGGCATCTCCGCCTCGCTCGTCGATCTCTACTCACTCCCCTTCGACACCGAGGGCGTCCTCGACATCGTCAACACCAACGGCGGCAAGGTCATCACGATCGAGGACAACTATGGCGGGGGCATCGGCTCTGCACTCTCGGATGCACTGACCGAATCCGGCGACGCCTTCCAGCTCCACCAGATGCACGTCCGCCACATCCCCAAGAGCGCCCGCACGCCCGAGGAAGTCCTCAAGGTCTGCAAGCTCTCTGCAGACGACATCAAGAAGAAGGCCATGGAAATGCTCGGCGTCTGATTCACGCCCGCACCAACCTACGGCAATCTGCATCAATAAACACAAGGGCGACCCGCATGGGCCGCCCTTGTTCTTTTCTGATGATCAATTTTGTCTGCGTCTTCAAACGAACACCCGGCCTTGCCGGGACGACGTACATACGTCCCCTGCAAGGCCGGGTGGCCTGATCGCGATCGCAACGTGAGCCCGCTCTCTCAACGGGTGTATTCTCAACTCTAGGGCCGTCCCTTCCGTCAACGGCCATAGAGGCATCGCGGATCGCGACCGCTCCTCAGCATCCGACCTCGAACGCCTCCACGAACGCGTCGAAGTCCTCCGTGTCCACGAACCCGGAGCCGTCGAAATCCGCGTCCTGCTCACCCAGCTCGAACGCAGCGACGAATGCGTTGAAGTCTTCAATGTCGACAAAGCCCGAATCGTCAAAGTCCGCAGGGCACAAAGCAGAGTTTGGGATCGTCGCGATCCACCCGCGCGTCTGGTTCGATGGATTGACGCCCACGCCGACGATCGTTCTTCCATCTGCAGAGACCGACGTCGCGCGGCTCAGCGTCCACCCCGTCAGGTCCGCGCCCTTGAGCGTCAGCACATCATGCAAGGGGCGCATCCCGGTCGATGGCGACCAGAGGAACGCGCGCCCTTCGCTGATCGACGTGTTGGCGCCGTACCCGACCACGCAATCTCCATCGCCATCAACCGATGTCGCCGTGCTGTTGGTGTAGCCTGCAAGCGTCCCCAGCGACACGTACGTCCCACCATCGACATCCCAGCGATGTGCACGTGTGTGTGCCTGCGTTACACCATACGAGACGCCCACTGCATACACCCCGTCGCTGCTCACGCCATTGAGCTGCCCTGCGTTCCACCCTGCAGGAATCGGCATGACCTCAGGAGCGCTCGTGATCGAGCTGCCTGCATAATTAAAGTGCCACACGATCGGGTCATACTTCGAGCCCATCATGTTCTTGATGTACCCCACTGCAAGCGTTGCATCCGCGCTCAGGTCGTTGATCCACATCTGATCGGAGCCCGTGTACCCGCCGCTCGCAGGCCAGCCGACAGAGCCGGTCCTGCCCGTCGAGCGTTCGAGGACCGTGCCGAAGTAGTCGTCAAATGAGACCGAGCCGGTGACCATCCCCACGATATTGCCGTCATCTGAGATTGCCTGAATGTACAGGCTCGTTGGCGTGGTGCTGTTCAGCGTTCCGCCGTTGACCGAAATGCCGCCCCTGTACCAGTTGAAGTCAGTGTCGAGCGTCGTCGTTCCGCCGACCACCGTGCCATCCGCGTTCACGCTGCTGCCACTGCTGGAAAGAGCCCCGGATACGAGTCCGAGCACATCAAAGGAGCTGGCAGTCTTGCGAAATGCACGCCAGCCCGACGGGGCTTGCACAGTGCCCGTCACGGTCGTCCCATCCGCCGAAACCGCCGCCGCCTGCGTCACTGCATGCCCTGCAGGTGCGATAATCTCTGAAAACGTCGCCTGTGCAGACGCGATCGAACACGCCATCCCTGCAAACACGACCATCATGATGCATCGCATACGTAACTCCCCTTTATAGAGTAAACGGATCAAAAACGTATCTAAAACAAGCTTGGAAAGCAGAACGCCGCGCCGCCGATGCAAAGACAATGCAAAGACCCGCTTCCGGGCTCTCAGTGCTCCATGCAAGGAAACACCAGGTTCGGTGCGACCGTTGATGACACATCAGTGAACCGATGCAGCCCACTGCTTATTCCAGCGCGATTTCACATGAACGCGCTTTCATCAGAGCCCGCGCTCCATCACTGCCGAATACGAGTCCGGGTATCCGAATCCAATGATCCCTCGCCTCCCTCCAACGCAAAAGGCCCGAACGCACGCTGCGTTCGGGCCCTCTTGATTCAACACCTGCTTCGTCAGATTCCCCAGTCGATTGTCATCGCATCAGCGCGATGCTCGCTTGCTCCGAGCAAGTTCAAGCGCCTTCTCCAGCGCTTCTAGAGAGCTCACTTTCACATCCGGCTCGACGCCCGTCCCTTCCCAGTTCGTCTTGGTGATCGGGTTCTGTGCACGCATGAACGGAATCCCGATCACCACGCGATCGTTCAGCCGCTGGCCGCGCACCGGGTGTGCGCCGCCCCCCGTCGTCTCTCCCACGATCGTCGCACGCTTCAGGTTCTTGAGGTTGTACGTGAACTCCTCCGCGCCAGAGAAGCTGTGCGAACTCGTCAGCACATACACCGGCGTCGAAGCCACCTTCGCATCCGACGCGATCTCCGGAAGCGTCCAGTACTCCTCCACGATCTTCCCGTCGCGGTCCACCATGTCGTTCAAGTGCGTCTTCTCATCAAAGAGGTAGCTCGTGATATACTGAATGAACTTCGGCGTCCCGCCCCCGTTGTACCGCATGTCAAAGATGATCGCGTCTGCGTTCTTCACAAGCGCGATCGCTGCATCCGCCGCCTTGCGTGCACCCGGATGATCAATGAACAGGTCAAACCGGATGTACCCGATGTTCCCCTCAAGCAACTCCACCTTCCGGAAGGCGTAGTTGTCCTTGCGCATCATCTCTTCGGTCCCTGCAAAGTCGTTCGACTCTTCACCTTGAGTCTTGACGCGGTCCTGCTTGGGCTGCACCGCGACGTGCAGATGCCCATCCTTCGAGATCGACCTGAAATCCGCGGTCAATGCCCGTGCAAGCGCCCCATCGCTCGTCATCGCGTCGTACGCACCTGCTTTCATCTTCCCCCGCACGTGCTCTGCCATCTTCTTCCCAAGCTCGGGGAACACATACCCCTTCTCCAGCGCGCTGCACGCATCCTCCACGATCTTCGCCCGCTCCGTCCCATCCACGCTCTTGGGCCGAACTTCGTCCCCGCCCACCGAGACCATCGCCCCTTCCATCTTCCCGCCCGATGCTTCGTCAAACATGAACTCAAGAACGACGTTCCTCCCCTTCGTGTCCTTGCACACCATCGTCAGGCTGCTGGCGCCACCCGGAATCGTCTCTTCGATCGTCAGCTTCCCGAAATCCTTCTGCATCGATTCAAGCCGCTTCACGCGCTCGGCCAGCGCCACCTTGTTCTTCGGTGAGCGGTACTCGCTCTCAAACTTCTTCACCGACTCCTCGTTCACGTCATTCACCAGCGCGACAAACGCCCGTGCAATCGCTTCCTTGTCGGCCCCCTGTGCAGCGATCTCCCGGGCCTCGCCCAGCGCCCCGCCCGCCGCTGTGCTCGTCGCCGCCGTCTGTGCCAGCAGCACCAGTGCGGACGCTGCGCCAACCTTCGCTGCCATTCCCAGCCCCGCACGCCCACCCGCACGCCCAACCAGACCCATCGCACTTGAAATCTTCACAGGAACGCTCCTTCAAGGAACCCACTGGTCCATATAGTACGAATCGTACTACTGTTGGGATTATCCTTCGCTGCTTTTCAGGCAGCATTCCGCCGATTTACTTCTACCATCCACCACCGGGTGTGCCCGGCCGCGCATCTTGCCTTTGCCCACCTGCACTGCAGGCCCTCTGCAGCCTTCCGGTCCACCCGTATGCCCAGGAAGTCCGCCCAACCCCGTAGCGCCAGGCCTTCAGCAAAGCCCGCCGCCAGTCCACGCCCCGCCGTGACGCGCTCCCGTGCCACGCGCACGCCCAGCGAGCTGGAAGCCTTCATCCTCGGCCTCATCTGGCAGCTCGGGCCCTGCAGCCCCTACGAGATCCGCACCCACATGCGATCCTCTCCATCCTCACAGTGGAGCGCAAGCGCGGGTGCCATCTACCCCCTCATGCGCCGCCTCGAACGTGCAGGTCTCGTCCGCTCCAAGGCACTCAGGACTGGCAAACGCGAACGCCAGGAATACACCATCACCGAGGCAGGCATCAGCAATCTCCGCACGTGGATCGGCCCGCCCTTCTCGCCCGAAGTCACCTCCGTCACGCACGATCCCCTCCGCACCCGTGCACGCTTCCTCGCCCTCGTCCCCCCCGCGACGCGAAAGGCCTGGCTCGCCTCCGCCAGTGCTGCACTCGAGGATGTCGCCCGCCGCGTCGCCCAGTGGCAGGCAGAGCACGGCCAGAGCGATCCCTTCCTCTCGCTCATCACCCGCAACGGCGAGCTTGAAACCCAGGCCCGCAGACAGTGGCTTGCCGAGATGACCGCCCACTTCGAAAAATCGGATTGACTGATGCTGGCGGCCATCGCCGTCTGCCCTGCACGCTCCAACAGTTCTCCATGCAGTCCCTCGCAGGCATCACGCATCTCACGTTCGATTGCTACGGCACGCTCATCGACTGGGAAACCGGCATTCTCCGCGCCATCCGCCCGGTTCTTTCCATCCATGGCCGCAGGCCGACCGACGATGAACTTCTCGAGCTGTACGCAGGGATCGAATCCCGCCTCGAAGCAGGGCCGTACATGCCCTACCACGATGTTCTCTGGAACGCGATGCAGGAAGTCGGTACGCACTACGGCCTGCACTTCGTCGAAAAAGAGCTTGAGCGCCTGTCCAAATCCGTCCCGCAGTGGCCCGCCTTCCCCGACACTGTCGCCGCGCTCGCATCCCTCGCCCAGCACTGCACGCTCACCGTCGTCTCCAACATCGATGACGACCTCTTCGAGGGTTCGCGACTCCGCCTCGAAAGCAGTGGGGGAGTTATGGCTCGCGAAGCTCACGAAGCAGAAGCAAACGCACAAGCCGAACCTCCAGCGCCGATCATCGACCGCCTCGTCAGTGCGCAGCTCTGCCGCTCCTACAAGCCAAACCCACGTCACTTCCGCGTCGCGCTCGCACTCCTTGATGTGCCCAAGGAGTCAATCCTTCACGTCGCGCAAAGCCTCTACCACGACATCCAGCCTGCCAAGGAGCTCGGCCTGAAAACCGCTTGGATCAACCGTCGCCACGACAAAGCAGGCTCCGGCGCAACCCCGCGCGTCGCACAGAACATCACCCCCGACTACGAGTTCCCCGACCTCGCCTCGCTCGCAAGGCAGATCGCGCGCGACAAAGCCCGCTGAACACCCTGCCTGCTTCGCTTCAACACGCATCACGCGTTGCAACGCAATTAGCTTCGTGTGCCTTGCATATTTTGCCTGCATCGCTGCGGAGCAGCCACGATGGTTGCCAGGTGCTTCAGCACCTGGATGCAGCGCATGTGCCGAGCCCTGAAAGGGCGACACTCAATTCTCGATGGCTGGCCAAGGGATTACTTCCCAAAGATCCCCGCCACATCCTTCGCAAACGCGTTCGCTGCATCGTGCATCCGCACGCGCCAGTCCGTCTCGTTCGCACCTGCATAAATCACTGACCGCGACGCGTTCACGATCACGCCCATCTCGCCGATCGATTTTGCATCCGGACGCACCAGCGCACGCACGTCATCCGCCGTGCCGCCCTGCGCGCCATACCCCGGCACCAGGAACATCTGGTCGTGCATGATCCGCCGCATCGAAGTTCCCTCCGATGACTTGGTCGCGCCCACCACCGCTCCAACCTGTGCGAGCCCGCGCTTGCCGATCGCGGCCGAACCCATCTCAACCACCTGCCGCGCCATCACCTCCGCCACCGTCTGCCCATCCGCCAGCTTCGCCGCCTGCAGGAGATCGCTGTCAGGGTTGCTCGTCCGCACAAGCACGAACACGCCAAGCGAAGCATCGATGAACGGCTTTACCCCGCTCGGCCCCAGGTACCCGTTCACCGTGATCGAGTGCGCACCCGTCGCGGTCACTGCAGCTGCGTAGTGCGAGCTCGTCGTCCCGATGTCACCGCGCTTGGCGTCAAGAATCACGTACAGCCCAAGCCGCACTGCTTCCGCGATCGCCTGCTCAAGCGCCGTGTATCCCTCGTGCCCATACCGCTCAAAGCACGCGGACTGGAACTTCACTGCAGGCACCGCCCCTGCAGCAGCCGCCAGCACGCTGTGCGTGAACTCCACGATCGCGCCCACCGGCGTCGCGTGCGACGCCTTCAACGCTCCAGGAAGGTTCTCGTAGACCGGGTCGACCCCGACGCACGCAGGCGTTCCCGTCCGGTCGATCGCCTCGACCAGCCTGTCCATCGAGTGAACATGCTGCGTCCCGGCCTTGGCCGTCGTGGATCCGCTCGTGGGGGTGCTGGGGGTCGTCATCGCCATGCGGCGACTGTATCGCCAAGAGAACCGATCCGCGCGGATTCTCAGGCTTCCCTCTCAGGCTTACTTGGGCTGCTGGGGCGTGTCCTTGGCAGGTGCCTCCGACTTGGCGGGCCCTGCATCCTTCATTTCACCAGGAGTTACAGGGTTCTGCGGCGTGCCTTCCTCAAGATCCTGGGGCATCCTCGGCATCTCCGCGGGGCCACCTTCTTCGGGCGCGACGTACGCCGTCATCGGCTTGGCCCACCGCGTCTTGCCGGTGACAAAGTTCCCGTGCGCAAGCGCATGCACCGCCCGATCGAGCTCAAACGGCGCGCTCTCGGTCATGATCGGGTTGGTGTTCTCAAACCACACCAGGTCCAGGTTCTTCTTCGCCGCCATGAACCACCGCGACCACTTGTCCCGCGATGCACGCGTCGCCGCGACTGCCTCGCCGCTCGAAGGCAGCGACACCAGCACCGCCACCGGCACCTTCAGATCCGTGATCCCTGCCCACTGATCCGCTGCGTAATACTCGCCCATGTACTGCAGCAGCACCTTCTTGGGAACGGATTCCATGAGCGATGAGATCGCCTCCGCGCGCTCGGCGTTCTCGATCACGCTCTTGATCCCCGCCTTCTGCCGTTCCATGAATGGTGCATCCGAGATCCGTTCACCAGCGGAGATCGTCCGGGCAACGAAGTTCTCTCGCTCCTCGATCGGAAGCCTCGGCGTCTTCTGATCAGGAAGATGGACTGTCACCGTCCCGTCCAGCGTCATCGCGCCGCCGATCAGTTCCGGATGGTGAATCGCCATCCGCAGCGCCATGTGCCCGCCGTACGAATGGCCCACGATGAACGGCTTTTCGAGCTTCTTTTCCTCGATCAGCTTCAGCAGCCCCTGCTCAAGATTCAGCGTCCACAGGTTGTCCGCATAGAACCCGTCCGACGGCATCGCTGGAGGGGCCTGCGTCCCGCCAATCCCCGGCAGGTTGATCGCGTACATCGTGTACCGCGACTGGTTGCGTTCCATGAACGTCTCCCAGACGCGCCAGTCCATCCCGTAATCCGAGATCAGGATCAGCGGAATTTTCCCCGTCCCGCGCACTTCGACCTTCCCGATCGGCGTGAACTCAATCTTCGGCACCGGCTTCTCTGCAGGCTTGCGCGGAATGATCAAGGGTGCGGTCGGCTGGCCCGCAGGCTCTGCAGGCTGCACCTGCCCAGGCGCTGTCGCCTGGCGAGCACTCACGCTCGATGCAGAGAGAATCACGCCCGCGGTACCCGCAAGCCATGCCAACCGAGCAATCCGAGTCGTCCGCTTTGTCATGATCCAATCTCCGCTGCTTCCCGCCGTGCCGGTTCTCCCGGCTGCTGGAAGGATATGGTTCGGTCGCCTTCCAGAACCCACCCGTCGCTATCCGACTTCCGATCCCCCGACTTCCGATCTCATCGATGCACGCCCCCGTGCTTCCCGTCGCACCCCACACCCGTGAACGCACCCGAGCACATTGATATCGACCGTTCCAAGGGCCTCACCATCCGCTGGGCCGATGGTTCTTCATCCTTCTACCCCGTCACGCACCTCCGCAGGCTCTCCCCCTCCGCAGACATGCGCGAGCTCCGCGCCCAGATGAAGAAGAACCCGCTGACCGTCCTCCCATTCCGCCCTGCAAGCACAGCAGCCCCCCTCACCATCACCACTGCAGAACTCGCGGGAAACTACGCACTCAAGATCGTGTTCTCGGACGGTCACTCCGCCGGCATTTACACCTGGGACTACCTCCGCCAGATAGCGCCGGACGCCGACCCAGCCGCAGGTCCCGCCAAGCCCACAACCTGACCGCAGTATCTACGCGCAGCGTCCAGACCGGTGCCATCAATTGGCATGGTTATCACCCAAATAAATTGCGTACAAACGGGCTGTTTACGCCCTTGGCTGCCCCATCTTCCGCGCTACCAGGAACGCCAGCTCCAGCGACTGCTGGTAGTTCAGCCGAGGGTCGCACAGCGTCGCGTAGTTGTTCGTGAGCGATTGCTCCGTCACGCCTGCAGCTCCGCCCACGCACTCGGTCACGTCCTCACCTGTCAGTTCAAAGTGCACGCCGCCCAGGATCGTCCCAAGCGAACGGTGCACGTCCTGTGCAGTCTCAAGCTCCTGCAGGATCGCATCAAACGAGCGCGTCTTGATCCCTGCAGACGTCTTGATCCCGTTGCCATGCATCGGGTCAGAGATCCACAGCACCTTCTTCCCTGCACGCGTCACCGTCTCGACCAGTGCAGGGAGTGCATCCGCCACCTTCGTCGCGCCCATCCGCGTGATCAGGACGATCTTGCCCTTCTCGTTCGTCGGGTTGAGCTTGTCGAGCAGCGCCAGCACCTCGTGCGGCTTGCTCGAAGGCCCAAGCTTGATCCCCACCGGGTTTTCGATCCCCCGGAAGTACTCGATGTGCGCGCCATCCAGCTGCCGCGTCCGCTCGCCGATCCACGGCAGGTGCGTCGTCAGGTTGTACCAGCCCGTTCGCCGCGGAACGCGCCGCGTCTGCGCGGTTTCCCAGTAGAGGTTCAGCCCCTCATGGCTCGTGAAGAACTCCGTCCGCGTCAGGTCGTTGATCGCGCTCTCGCCCAGCGCCTCCATGAAACGCAGACCGTCCGCCAGCCGCCCGCGCATCTGCTCATACTCCGCGCGGCGCTGCGGCGAGAGGCTCGCGTTGCTGAAGAACGAAAGATCCCAGTACTCAGGGTGGTGCATGTCCGCAAAACCACCATCCACGAGCGACCGGATGAAGTTCAGCGTCATCGCTGCATGCTGGTATGTCGAAACCATCAGCTCCGGGTCCGGCCTTCTGCTCGCCTCATCAAACGGCGCGCGGTTCACAAGGTCCCCGAAGTAGCTCGGCAGCGTCACTTCCTTGCCATCAACCGTCAGCGTCTCCATCGGGTTGGAGCGCGGCTTTGCATACTGCCCTGCAAACCGCCCCACGCGAATCACCGGCATCTTCAGCCCGTGGATCAGCACCATCGACATCTGCAGGAGGATCTTCAGCTTGTTGGCGATCGACTCGCTCTTGCAGTCGTCGAGCGTCTCTGCACAGTCGCCACCCTGCAGAAGGAACCGCTTGCCCTCCTGCGCCTCGCCGATCAGTTCCTTCAGCCGCTCGATCTCCCAGCTTGTCACCAAAGGCGGCAGCGACGAGAGCTTCCCGATCGCCTTCGACAGTGCACGCTCGTCGGGATAGTCGATCCCCTGCGACAGCGGCCGCTCCTTCCACGAATCCGGGCTCCACGCAGCGGGAGTCGGAGCGGCGGTGCCACCCCTCGCTCCTCCATTGGAGTTCAGGTTCGCAGGGACGACAGGTGCGTTCGACATGACGGGATCGCAATCTAAAAGAAGAAGGTGTTCGTGCCCGAATCCGGCCTCGCCATACCCGGGTCCGATGCCACCATCGGTCCGGCGGGTGCCGAATTCCATTGATTCTTCGCACGTGAAGTGAAGCCGGCGCGATAACGCGTCGATGGGCCGTGATCCAAGGAGTCAGCCCCACCACGGAAGGTCGGGTGCCCTCCAACCCACCCGACTTCACAAAGGGCTGGGAACTGTTCACCAAACGCCCCGGCAAGGTCGCCAAGGGGCTATCAGGAGCTCTCAGAAATGCCCAGCACGACTCGCCGCAGCACCCGCAAGACGACCGCACGCCGTACCTCGGTTGCCAACCGCAACCGCCGCGTGAACAAAGTCGGCGTCAAGGCACGCAAGACCACCGCTCGCCGCACGACCAAGGGCGTCAAGACCACCACCGCCAACAAGACGACCACCAAGGTGACCGGCAAGACCTTCACCCGTGCAGGCACCCGCAAGGTCCGCGCAACCACGACGAAGGCACGCAAGGCCACCAAGCGCACCACCGCCAAGCGCACGACCGTCGGTGCAGGCACCTTCACCGGCACCTCGACCACCTCGCGCTCGACGTTCTTCCGCTACCGCAAGGCAGCCTGAGGAACACCAAACCGACATTTCCGCCCGTAAGCCCCGAGTGATCGGGGGTATGGACAAGGCCAAGGCCTCCCTTAAAGGGGGCCTTGTTGCGTTTCTGAAGGACACGGCTATTCGCGTGCCCGTACCTTCCCCAGCCACATTTGCTGGAAACCCGCCGCCTCCTTCATACCCTCCAGCCATGACCGCCGGTCACAGGCTTCCAACCGACACGGACGATGGGCTCCTGCTCATCATCAGCGGCCCCTCGGGCGTGGGTAAGACCACGATCACCCGCGGCGTCGAACGCTCCATCCCAGACTCGGTCTTCAGCGTCTCCTGGACCACCCGTCCCCGCACCGACGCAGACGTCGAGGGTGTCGATTACCACTTCGTGACCGATGAGGAGTTTGAGGCAGCCAAGGCACGCGACGCCTTCTTAGAGACCGCCGGCATCTACGGCAAGAAGTACGGCACGCCTCGCGACTGGGTGGTCGAGCAGCTCAAGCGCGGCCGCATGGTCATCCTTGAGATCGACGTTGAGGGTGCAAAGCAGGTCAAGAGCAGGCTCCCCGAGGCCTTCAGCATCTTCATCCTGCCCCCTGATGAAGACACCCTCCTCGGCCGCCTCCGCAGCCGCAAGCGCGAGGACGAAACCGCCATCCAGCGCCGCTTCGGTGCTGCACAGCGCGAAATGGCCGAAAGCAGGGCCTGCGGCCTCTACGACCTCTACATCACCAACTGCGATCTCGACGAATCCATCCACCGTGCAGTGGATGCAGTGAATGCAGAGCGGGCCAAGAGAAAACGCAAGTCGATCTAAGCCATTACCCTCGTGTAAGCACGAGTTTTTCCCGAAGCCTGAGCAATTGCATTTGCTGTTGCCTGCTTCCTGTTAGTCTGTCTCTGCAATCTTGAACGCAGCGGGGGTCCTCAAACATCCGCGCAGATTCAACGTCGTGATTGCAGATCAGCGGGGGAGATCACATGCCTGCTCGAAACCGATCCGTGGCGATCGTACTGGCCGGAACAGTGCTCGTAGCTGTACTTGTGATCATCTACTGGACGACCACTGCACATCCTGCTCCTTCGTACGTTCCACTTCAGCGCGAGGTTTCCGAGCCTGCCGAGCATCCTTCAAAGATCACCGAATCGGCGCAGGCTCCGCACTCGAGTGCGAGCGGAAACGTCGGTGCATCAGTATCTCCAGATGCAGGCGACCTGCTCCGCCACCTTGGCGCTGCAGTTGTCACTCTCGCGCAAGCCCCGCCACACGCAGAGACGCTCGTGCATAGCGTTGCCGAAGCCATCAGAACATATACCTCTGAAAATCACGCCGACTTCGATGCGTACTGCACGCTCCACGGGATCGTCCCGATCAGCCTGACCGCCCCCGATCCTGATGCAGCGCCATACATGTGGTCCTTGTTCCACTCGTGGTTCAAGACGTCGATCGTGAAGCATGATGAACTCGCCGTCAGGTGGCGTGTTCAAAACGGCGTGGAAATCTTCGTGGACGACACGAACTCGATACGCATGGTTTCGCGCGATAATGCCCGTGCATTCTGGATGCAGGCAGAGCCCCGCGACCGCAACTCGATCGAAGTGGTGTTTCCCATCGTCGCGCAGGACCTCGACGGCGTGATCTTTGAATCACGCCTTGGGCTTGAGTTTGGATACAACCCCGCGACAAGCAGCTGGGTTCTCCTCCGATCACGTCAGTACGACGTTCCGGCGAAAACCCGCATTGTCGAGGCGCCGGTCTGACCTTGGAAACCCGATCTGACCTTCGGCTCCTCGGTTTGACTGGGTGTACGTGGGTGTAAATACTTGCATAATGACGCAAGTACGCAAAAATAAACCTGCCGCGATCGTCAAGCGGCGCAAACCCTCGTCTGCCGCACCCCTCCCCGCCACCCCGCGCCTCGCCGCCGCTTGCTGCTCCCCCGTTGATGACCTCCTCGACCCCGAGCTCTTCAAGGCCTTCTCCGACCCGACCCGCGTCCTCCTCCTGGCCTGCATCGCCAAGTGCGGCCGTCCCTGCTCCGTCGGCGAGGTCGCAGAGTGCTGCTCGGTCGATCTCTCCGTCGTCTCCCGACACCTCACGCTCCTCGCGCGTGCAGGTGTCCTCGAATCTTCCAAACAGGGCCGGACCGTCCACTACACCGTCCGGTACGACCACCTCTGCAGATCGCTCAGGTCGCTCGCAGATGCTCTCGAATCCTGCAGCCCTGCAACTGCTTCAAGAACCCGCAACGGAGCCTCCTGTGGCTGCTGCTGAAAAACCCTCCATCCTCTTCCTCTGCACCGGCAATTCCTGCAGAAGCCAGATGGCCGAAGGCTGGGCCCGCCACCTTCACGCAGCCTCGCTCGAAGCCCACTCTGCAGGCACCTCCCCGCACGGCATGAACCCCCTCGCCATCCGCGCAATGGCCGAAGCAGGCGTCGACATTTCTCGCCACCATTCCAAGACCGTCGATGCACTCCAGGGCATCACCTTCGACTACATCATCACTGTCTGCGACAGCGCACACGAGTCCTGTCCCTTCTTCCCTGCTTCCGTCCGCATCATCCACGCAGGTTTCGATGACCCGCCCCGCCTCGCCAAAGACGCAAGCAGCGACGAAGAGGCCATGCAGCACTACCGCAGGGTCCGCGATCAGATCCGTGCATACATCCAAACGCTCCCGCAGGCACTCGTGAGTTCCGCGCCTGCTCGCCACCATTCTGTACCGAGCACGCGTCCATGAACCGCCTCTTCGCAGAAGCGATCGGAACCTTCTGCCTCGTGTTTGCAGGCACGGGCGCCATCGTCATCAACCAGTCCACCGGGGGCAGCGTCACGCACGTCGGCGTCGCGCTGACGTTCGGCCTGGTCGTCATGGCGATGATCTACGCGCTGGGAGATCGTTCCGGTGCACATCTCAACCCTGCAGTCACCATCGCGTTCGCGGTTGCAGGTAGGTTTAAGCTCGCGGATGTTCCCTGCTACATCCTCGCCCAGTCCATCGGCGCGATCATCGCGTCGTGCCTCCTCAAGTTCCTCTTCCCCGAACACGCCACGCTCGGCGCAACCATCCCTGCAGGTTCTATTATCCAGTCCTTCGTCCTCGAAACCGTCCTCGCCTTCATGCTGATGTTCGTGATCCTCGCCGTCTCGACAGGCCCCAAAGAACGCGGCATCACTGCAGGCATCGCCGTAGGCGGCGTTGTCTGCCTCGAAGCCCTCTTCGCAGGCCCCATCTCCGGCGCATCCATGAACCCTGCCCGCTCCCTCGCCCCTGCACTCATCTCCGGCCACACCAACCACCTCTGGCTTTACATCACCGCCCCAATCCTCGGTGCACTCCTGGCTATCCCGTGCACGCCAACGCCGATCGGTGTGACCACTGCAGTCACTGCAGAGCAGTAAACCAACGCGGTCAATCTGCAACCTCTATCTGCCCTCTGCGAATGCCGCGAGTTCAGGCCTTAGCGCGCAAACGCCTCACCAGCCTCACCTGATTTTCCTCGTGCCTTTCGCACCAGTGCCGAGTGCCCAATTCCCAGTGCCTCCCCCCTTGATCCATCTATAAAGTTAGTATACACTAATATCAAGGAGGGTCCATGCTCTCGCTCACCAAGTGGTACCTCGACTGCATCGAAGATCCCTGCGATTCAGCCGCCGCGCCACGTGCATGGATCTTCTACTGGGCACGCCTGAACCTCGGACCCCTCTCGCTCTCGTACGCCTCGGTCATTCAAACTTCACCTGCTACAGATACCACCGAAACGCGCTCCTTCGGTCTCCAGCCTTCACCGATCTTGAGCGATACGCCAGACGAGCACGCCGTCACGCTCAACCTCCGCTCGCTGAACGCCAAGGGCACCTGGTCACGCGACTGCACTGCGCGTCCCATCTCTGCCAGGCTCTACGAAACACACGATGGTGCCGTCACGTGGAACGCGCACCTCCCGCGTGCACGCGTCGATCTCGAAATAGCAGGTCGCCACATCACCGGCCACGGCTACGCAGAGTCGCTTGAACTCACGATCGCGCCGTGGAAGCTCCCGATCGACACGCTCCGCTGGGGACGTCTGATCGCGGGTGATCACCATGCAGTGTGGATCAACTGGGAAGGCCCTCTACCGCGCACCGATCTCTGGCTCGACGGCGTTCACCACGCTAGCGCCACCTTCACCGACGATTCGATCCACGCAGGCACCACCACGATCACGCACACGCCGATCTGCACCATCCGCAAGGGCCCCCTCGGCACAAACGTCCTTGATTCGATCCCGCTCCTGCGCGGCGTTGTTCCACCACGCATGCGATCTGCGCACGAAGACAAGCAGTTCAGTAGCTCAATTCTCGATCTGAACGGCAAGCGCCACGCAGGCCACTCGATCCACGAAACCATCCGCTTCGGAGGGACCACGTGATGCTCTGCAAGCTTGCCTACGGCACGTTCTTCTGCATCATTCTCCCCCTCGCGCTCGCGTGGTGGACCTCGCAACTCCCTGTTCCCGAAGTCCTTCCGCACGTTCATCTCCCCATCCCCGGCGCAGCGATCGCATTCGCAGGCCTCGCTCTCATGCTCTGGTCGATGTGGAAGCTCTGGCGCGATGGCGGTGGTCTTCCGATGAACGCGTTTCCACCGCCACGCAGGGTCTCCAGCGGCCCTTACGCGATCACGCACCACCCGATCTATGCAGGGTTTGTCCTCGCAGTGGGTGGCATCTCGATCGCAGTTGGCTCCACTTCCGGCCTCTGGCTCACCACGCCCCTCGCTGCACTCGGCTCGATCGCCCTTGTGTACGGCTACGAGCGCACCGACCTCATCAACCGCCTCGGCCATGCCAAATCCCGGCCATTCTTCGCGATTCCAGATGCCACGCTCGATCAGTCCGCTGCACCCACCACGCGCGAGCGCTGGTCAACCACGATCACCATTCTCTTGCCATGGCTCATCCTCTACGAAGCCATCGGCCACATCCACGCAGGCCCACAGATCAGCACGTGGCTCCGTATCGAAGACGCCTGGCCCGTCGTTCCGTGGACCGAGTTCATCTACATCCTCGCCTACCCGCTCGCGATCGCCGCGCCGCTCCTTGCACGCCATCGTTCAGACCTGCGCCGCTTTGCGATTGCAGGTCTTGCTGCGATGCTCATCGCCTTCTGGTTCTACCTCTCGCTCCCCGTTGTCACGCCCCCCAAGCACTTCGAAGCTTCCGGTCTTGCGGCAGACCTGCTCCGTTTCGAGCGTCTTGACGGCCTCGCAGGCCGTGCTGCGTTCCCCTCGTTCCACGTCGCCTGGGTCATGATCGCCGCGATGACGCTCTGGTCGCGCGGCCCTGCATGGCGGCTCATCACATGGCCTCTTGCGATCGCCATCACCATCTCGTGCATGACCACCGGCATGCACGGCCTGCTTGACTGCGCTGCAGGTGCCCTTGTCTTCATCGCTGCATGGAACGCACGTGCAGTGACCCGCTGGCTCCTTACCTCCGCGCAGGCAGTCGCCAACGCGTGGCGCGAAGTCCGCATCGGCCGCGTCCGTATTCTCATGCACGCTGTATACGCCGGTCTTGCAGCCTGCATCGGTTCGCTCCTGGCCCTCGCGCTCCTCGATGAACCCTGGCACGTCCCGTTCCTGATTGTCGCTGTCTCCGGCCTCGTCGGTGCCTGCATCTGGGGCCAGGTCTTCGAATCATCCTCCGGACTCAGCAGGCCCTTTGGCTATTACGGCCACGTCATCGGCTGCGTGCTTGCGCTGGTAGTCCTCACTGTCATGCACGGGAACGTCTGGCCGCTTGCAGCTGCGATGGCCGCGATCGCGCCGTGGGTCCAGGCCATCGGCAGGCTCCGCTGTCTCGTCCAGGGCTGCTGCCACGGCGCGCCAACAACCTGCGAAACCCACGGCATCCGCCACACGCATCCAGACTCGCGCGTCGTCAAGCTCGCAAAGCTCGGTAACGTGCCCGTCCACGCCACTGCACTCTATTCGCTCGTGCTGAACGTCCTGATCGGCGGCCCGATCCTGCGCATGTGGTCTGCAGGTGCGGATGCAGCTCTGATCGTGGGTACTTCGCTCGTGCTAACGGGCCTTGCGAGATTTGTCGAAGAGTCGTATCGCGGCGAGCCGCAGACGGCGATCATCCGCGGACTCCGTGCATACCAGTGGCTTGCAATTCTCACGGTCGTCATCGGCATGTCGATCATGCCCATCAATGCAGGGCCCGTCGTCGTCAGCACAAGGCTCGCGGGCGAGCACATCGCGATCTCGCTTGCACTTGCCCTCGTCTACGCAGCTGCAATGGGCATGGACGTCCCCAACTCACGCAAACGGCTCAGCAGACTCGCCTGACTTGGTTCGCGTCTTCCACCGATGCCTGATGCCCGATGCCCTGCCTTTACGCCTTCGTCACAGTCCTCTGCTCAATCCGCTTCTGGCACACGGTCTGCACCACGCGGTCGATGTAGCTGCCGGGGGTGTGAACTGCGTCTGAATCGATGTCGCCCAGGCCCACGACCTGATCGACTTCGGCGATCACGAACGATGCTGCGGTCGCCATCATCGGGTTGAAGTTGCGTGCAGTTTTGCGATAGACGAGGTTGCCGAAGGGGTCTGCCTGGTGCGCCTTGATCAGCGCGAGATCTGCGTACAGCCCCGTCTCCATCACGTACTGGCGTGCAGCGGGGCGTTCCTTGGCCAATTCGCCGGTTGTGTGCGCGGGGTTGCGGTTCTGGAACTTCGTGTCTTCCGACGGGCGGAAGAAGTAGCGGGATTCCTTGCCGTCCGCGACGAGCGTCCCTGCACCGGTCGCGGTGTAGAACGCAGGGATCCCTGCGCCGCCGGCACGGATGCGCTCGGCCAGCGTGCCCTGCGGGTTGAACTCGATCTGGAGTTCACCGCCGAGGTACTGCTTCTCGAACGTGGCATTCTCGCCGACGTAGCTTGAGATCATCTTGCCGATCTGGCGGGTCTGGAGAAGGAGGCCCAGGCCAAAGTCATCGACCCCTGCGTTGTTGCTGATGCACGTGAGGTTCTTCACGCCGCTGTCGCGCAGCGCGACGATCAGGTTCTCGGGAATCCCGCAGAGCCCGAAGCCGCCGACCATGACGGTGATCCCGTCACGGAGAACCCCGCGGCTCTCGAGGTCGCTGAAGGCGGACGCAACGCTGTCGTGCACTTTGGTGGCCATGGGTTCAAGGGTATTCCTGAAGAGAACGCAAAGACGCAGAGAACACAAAGGAACGCGAAGAAGAGCAGGAAAGAGGTTTTGAACGCAGAGGGCGCGGAGAGCACCGAGAGAAGAACATCAAGACGGGGGGAAAGGGCATGATGAGATTGCTGCAGAAAACATGATGGAGTGTCTCATGTGAGACTCTTTGCCTGGCCTTGTTGCCATTTAGATTTCATGCTCATTTTCTCCTCCGTGCTCTCT
>JAESFU010000433.1_pt1 | contig 23706 bp, 12 predicted proteins | sample 9269461 | NCBI WGS metagenome assembly JAESFU01 (sample SAMN14502556, study PRJNA617107) | algae metagenome | isolation source: Stenomitos rutilans HA7619-LM2 and co-occurring heterotrophs from cave walls | place: USA: Waikapalae cave, Hawaii | collected 2009-07-28
TCTTCTCAAGCAGTTCGCCCGTGCCGCCCGTCGTGTAGAGCGTAAAGCCCTGCTGGCTGAGCTGGCGTGCGACCGGAACGATCGCGTCCTTGTCTGCATCCCTTACCGAGATGAAAACGCCGCCCGAGAGCGGGAGCGGAACGCCGCTGGCCATCTGTGCCTTGGCGAAGGCGATGGGAAGCGAGCGATCAAAGCCCATGACTTCGCCGGTCGATCGCATTTCCGGGCCAAGCACAACGTCGACGCCCGGGAACTTGCCGAAGGGGAAGACCGATTCCTTGATCGCGTAGCAGTTCTTGAGCTCGATCTCGCGTGCGCCAAGCTCTTTCAGAGTCTTGCCCATCATGACCTTCGCCGCGACTGCAGGCCACTGCATGTGCGTCGCCTTGCCGACGAACGGCACCGTGCGCGACGCACGCGGGTTCACTTCGATGATGTAGAGCTTGTCTTCCTTCACCGCCATCTGGACGTTCATCAGGCCGCGAACCTTGAGCTCGCGTGCGAGCGACTTGGCGACGTCCTTGACGTGCGCGACCATCTCAGGAGAGAGAGATGCAGGGGGGAGCGTGCAGGCAGAGTCGCCCGAGTGGATACCCGCCTGCTCGATCTGCTGCATCACGCCCGCGACCAGCGCCTGGTTGCTGCTGGGCTTGCCATCACCGGTTTCAAAGTCCGCAACGACGTCAACATCAAGCTCGATCGCGCCATCGAGGAACTTATCGATGAGGACCGGCGCGCCCTCAAGGTCAGATGCCTTGATGGCGGTCATGATGAAGCTGCGAAGGGCCTTCTCGTCCTGGCAGATTTCCATGCCGCGACCGCCGAGCACGTAGCTGGGGCGGATGAGCACGGGGTAGCCAAGACGCTCTGCTTCCTTCACTGCACCTTCGATCGAGTACGCGATGCCCGACGACGGACGCGAGAGCTTGAGACGCTCGAGCATCGCGTCGAATCTGTCGCGATCCTCTGCAAGGTCGATCGAGTCGATCGTCGTCCCGATGATCGGCACACCCGCGCCGACGAGGCCCTTGGCGAGATTGAGCGGCGTCTGGCCGCCGAACTGCACGATCGCGCCTTCAAGGAGGCCGCCCGACTTCATCCAGCGATCTGCACGCTTGCACACCTGCGGATGGAGATGTTCGAAGAAGTTCTCCCAGGTCTGTGCAGGGTCCTGGACGAAGCGATCAAGACGCGGATTTGGACCAGAGGGGAATGCAGCGAGCCAGACCTTGCCGGTGCGGTCGATCGCGTTGACAACGACGCCGTTGAGCTCGCGACCCGCATCCTTACGGTACCACCTGCTCGCAGAGACGATGCCGAGTTCTGCAAGGCCCTTCTCTGCAGCTGCACGGGTGATCTGCGCGATGAGGTCCGAAGGAATCTCGCAGTGATCCTTGCCTGCAAACTCGCGGCCGACCTCGTCGTGCGGGTCGTGCGAGACTGCCTGCGAAGTGAGGCCCGTCACGCCATCGACCGCGCTCAGGTCCGCGATCTTGCCAAGGCCCCCACCGTTGAGGCGTTCGATCACGTTGAGCGTATCTTCGAGCGTGAGGGGTTCGAAGAAGAGAAGGTCCGACGTGTCGTAGTCGGTCGAGACCGTCTCGGGGTTCGAGTTGATCATCACCGATTCGAAACCCAGGTCGCGTGCAGCGAACGCTGCATGAACGCAGCAATAGTCGAACTCGATGCCCTGGCCGATGCGATTGGGACCGCCGCCGATGATGACGACCTTCTTGCGATCGGTGACGCGGATTTCGTCGTCGCCGGGGGGAATGGAAATCGCAGGCACTGGTGAGGACGATGCGTGGCCGCTGCCCTGCTCGTACGTCGAGTAGTAGTACGGCGTAACTGCTTCGAACTCTGCAGCGCAGGTGTCGACGAGCTTGTAGACCGGCTCGATCGCGAGTGACTTTCGACGTGCACGGACCTCGAGGATCGTGTCGGTCGTGATCTTGCCAAGGTAGAGGTTCGCGAGCTGCGCATCGGAGTAGCCGAGCTGCTTGGCCTCGAAGAAGACGTCTGCAGAGACGTCGGTGAGCTTGGCGTACGAGCAGAGGACATCTTCAAACTCGACGAGCTGCTTGATCTGGTCGAGGAAGAAGTGATCGATGCGCGAGAGCTCGTGGACCTTGTCCATGCTCCAGCCCATCTTGAAGGCGTAACGCACGTAGTACAGCCTGCCCTGGCAGGGTACCGCGAGCTTGCGGGCAAGCTTGTCGGTCGGGATCGGCCACTCGATGGGCTGACCATCTGCAGTGCGGAGGCCGGTGGGCGAGCTGCTCGTGCCGGGCTTGGCACCTGCAGTGACGTCGAGGACAAGCTGATCGCGCTCGACTGCTCGCATCGCACTCAGCCACTTGTCGTTGCGATCAAGGCCCAGGCCGAATCGCTTGACATCCATCGAGCGGATGACCTTCTGGAGCGATTCCTTGAGCGTCCTGCCGATGGCCATCGCCTCGCCGACAGACTTCATCTGCGTCGTGAGCGTTTCGTCCGCCTCGGGGAACTTCTCAAACGTCCAGCGCGGCATCTTGGTGACGACGTAATCGATCGTCGGTTCGAAGCAAGCAGATGTCGTGCCGGTGATGTCGTTTTTGAGTTCGTCGAGCGTGTAGCCGATCGCGAGCTTCGCGGCGATCTTGGCGATGGGGAAACCGGTGGCCTTGGACGCGAGCGCGGAGCTGCGTGAGACGCGCGGGTTCATCTCGACGACGACCATCTCGAAGGGGAGCGTGCCGTCGGGGCGGCGCTTGGGGGCAGGATTGACTGCAAACTGAACGTTCGAACCGCCAGTCTCGACGCCAACTGCACGCATGATGGCGATCGCTGCATCGCGCATCGCCTGGTATTCCTTGTCGGTCAGCGTCAGGATCGGGGCGACCGTGATCGAGTCGCCGGTGTGGACGCCCATCGGATCGATGTTCTCGATGCCGCAGACGATGATGCAGTTGTCCTTCTTGTCGCGGACGACTTCGAGCTCGAATTCCTTCCAGCCGATGACGCTCTGGTCGATCTGGACCTGCTTGATCATCGAGGCGGAAAGACCACGCGAGACGATGTCGCGGTACTCTTCGGTGTTGTATGCGATGCCGCCGCCAGTGCCGCCAAGCGTGAATGCAGGGCGGATGATCGCGGGCAGCCCGATCTGTCCGAGGAAATCCATCGCGTCATCGAGCGTGTTGACGGTCTTGCACAGGGGCATCATGAGCCCCAGGCCCTCGCAGATTTCCTTGAAGACCTGGCGATCTTCAGCGCGGTGGATGATCTCGCGGTTGGCGCCGATCATCTCGATGCCGAATTCCTGGAGCGTGCCGCTATCAAAGAGCTTGCAGGCGCAGTTGAGGGCCGTCTGGCCGCCGAGCGTCGGGAGGATCGCGTCGATGCGCGGCCCGCGCTTCTGTTCGAGCTCGATGATCTTGCGCACGCTCTCGGGCGTGATCGGCTCGATGTAGGTCCGATCGCTGAACGCAGGATCGGTCATGATCGTGGCGGGGTTTGAATTGACAAGGACGATCCTGAAGCCTTCTGCCTTCAGTGCCTTGCACGCCTGGGTGCCGGAGTAGTCAAACTCGCAGCCTTGGCCGATCACAATGGGACCAGAACCAAGGACGAGAATGGTCTTGATGTCCGTGCGCTTGGGCATCGCGATCCTTAGATGGCTGCCGCCGGAAGCTTCGTGAACCGATCCTCGGTTTGGAAACTTGGCGCAAACTCGCTGAGGATACACGCGCTACTTGCGGATGTCGCTTCCCGGGGCGGATTCTGGCCCAGATAGAGGCCAGATAGAGCCTAGATCGGGTCGCACGGCGTCATTTCCCCGTCAATCCGCCGGGTCAAGATGGGAGTTCACCCTGTCAATTCCGTTTTCGCGAGCGCGAAGCGGGTTCTCACCCTGCCAAGCGCGGCGGGTGCGGATGAACGCCGCGTGAAGGTGAGAGCGGCGGCGCGCCGGGCGAATCGAACCTGCCGTCGATCCCGTGCTGCTTCATCTTCTTGTAGAGCGTGGTCCGGTTGATGCCGAGCTGGTCTGCAGTCTTCTGGCGGTTCCAGTCGTTGGCGCGAAGTGCACGGAGGAGAACGAGCTTCTCTGGCCCCCGGAGCGCTTCTTCGAGCGACATCGGCACCCAGCCCTCTTCCTCGGTGTGCGCACCAGGGGCGGAGATGGCAAGACGTGCAGTGAGCGGGTCCTGGATCAGGTCGCCGTGGTCGGTCCTGCCTGTCACCTGCGGTGGAAGATCATCAACCTGGATCGTCTGGCCGCGCGAGAGCACTGCAGCACGCTCGATCACGTTCTGAAGCTCGCGGACGTTGCCGGGGTACGAGTAGCGGCGGAGTGCATCGAGCGCGTCGGAGCTGAAGCCGACGATCTGCTTGCCGAGCTCCTGTGCGTGCTTGGCAAGGAACGTCTCTGCAAGGACCGGGATGTCGCCCACGCGGTCGCGCAGCGGCGGGAGCTCGATCTTCACGACGTTGATGCGGTAGTAGAGGTCTTGGCGGAACTGACCTGCAGCGACAAGCTGCTCAAGCGGCTGGTTGCTCGCGAGGATGACGCGAACGTCGACCTCGATGGTCTGCGTCGAGCCCACGGGCTCGAACTTGCGTTCCTGGAGCACACGCAGAAGCTTGAGCTGCATGCCCGGCGAGGCGGAGTTGATTTCGTCGAGGAAGATCGTGCCCTTGTCTGCAGCGAGGAAGCGGCCGACCTTGTCTGCGTGCGCGCCGGTGAAGGCACCCTTGACGTGGCCGAAAAGCTCGCTCTCCAGGAGCGTTTCAGGGATCGAACCGCACGAGATCTCGACAAAGGGCTTCTGTGCACGGGGCGAGCGATGGTGAATCGCGTGGGCGATCAGGCTCTTACCGGTGCCGCTCTCGCCGGTCATCAAAACCGTCGTCCTGCTCGGGGCGACTGCTTCGACCAGCTCAAACGTCCGCCGCATGCGGTGGTCCGCACCGATGATGTTGTCGAGGCTGAACTTGCCATCAAGCCTGCGACGGAGAACCTGGTTCTCCGCGAGCAGCGCCTGCTGCTTGAGTGCACGCCCGACCGCCATTCGGAGTTCATCATCGACGAGCGGCTTGGTCAGGAAGTCGGTCGCCCCCTGGCGGAGCGAGGCAACTGCAGATTCGATCGAGCCGTAGCCCGTGAGCATGATCACGACCGTGCCGCGGTACCGCTTGTGGATCTCCGCGAGGAGTGCCATGCCGTCCATGCCGGGCATGGACATGTCGGAGATGACGAGGTTGAACGGTGCGCCGCCCTGCGAGGTCGCGAGCTCTGCCTTGGCCATCGCTGCGAGTGCTTCGGGGGCGTTCAGCGCGGTCGTGGGCTGGTGGCCTTCTTGAGAGAGGAACTCTGCAATGGATTCCGCGACGATCGGATCGTCGTCGACCACCAGGATGCGTGCAGGCTGGTTCGTCGTCATCTCGGGCCGTTCCTTCTCCCCAAGCTCTCCGTGCAGATGTTCGTCCGTGCACATGCGTCATGCAGTGCACGCTCAGGCAGCGTCTGTGTCGGAACGCTGGCCACCGATCATCGTGTCAAGATCCCTGCTTTGTTCTGGCATCACGATCCGAAGGATCGCGCCGGGCCTGCGGACATCGACAAGCCTTCCGGGCTCGCGTGCATCGCGCCGCAAGAGCTGGATCGTCCCGCCTGCATCGCGCACAAGGCTTGAAGCAAGCGAAAGACCGATCCCAGAGCCGCGCGGCTTGGTCGTGAATCCAGGCTCAAAGACGCGGTCGGGCGTATCCGCATCGGGCGGGCCGACGCCATCGTCCTTGATCTCGACGACGAACGTTCCTGCGATCGTCCCGGGCTCCACCACGAGATCGACGCGTCCGCCGGGCGTGGAATGTTGCGCAAGTTCGATCGATTCGATCGCGTTGCGAAGACCGTTGAGTGCCACTGCATACAGCGAGCCTGCAGGGGTCGAGCGGAGCGATGCAGCGACGTCGACGTGGATCGAGATGCCGCGATCACCTGCTTCGGGGCTCACCACGCGCGCTGCGTGCGTCATCGCGTCGTGCAGGCCCACGGGCTGGGCCTCGCTCAGAAGCTTTGAACCAAGCGGGAGCCCTGCGTTCTGCATCGCTGCATGAACAAGGTCCGCCATGCGTTCAAGCGCGCCGCGAGCGGTTTCGATCTGCCAGCTTGCCTGGTCGAGCGCGTCCTCTGCAGGGAGGTCTTCGCCCACGTCGGGGTTGCGCGCCTGGTCGATGGTGCGGTGCGCGAGCCCGAGCCAGCGCAAGGAGCCATCAAGGAGGTTCGAGAGCTCATGGACAAGCACGGTGAACCGCTCGAGTGCCTCGGGCGTCTGCGACGGATTGGGCGGGTTCAAAAACGAACCATCCATCTCCCCATCACGTGAGGAATCCCGGCGCGGCGGATTGGGTACGGAGTTACCTTCCATCAACATGGACATCGATCAGGTATGAACCCGACTGAAGGCGATGTTGAGAAAAATCGACGGACTTTCCGGACGCTCGTGTTGCGTCAGGGCATCACCAGTAGAACAAACCACAAACTCCCAAACTTACCCCGCACGCTTCAACGGAATCTCGAAGAGCGTGACGCTGCAGGGCGACAATTCCACGGACCCGTGGAATTTGGCCGTGAACTCTTCGATCCCGATCTTCAGTGAAACCCCGGGGGAGTTGTAGCTCATGGGGTCGGGCGAACTGATGCGGGACGCCTTCATCATCTCAGAGGCCAGCGAGGCGTTCTGGATCGCGACCGGGACCGTGAGCGTGCGGGTCGTGGGGTTCACCACCGCGAGCGTCAGCGTCTTGCCGTCGGCAGTCCATGCAGCAGCGACGTCGAGGATCTCGCCGCCTTCCACGCGGACGGGCGTGACGCCGAACTTGTGGCGGTAGAGCTTGAGGACCTGGCCGGTTGATTCGAGCACTGCACTCGTGTCGTCGGTCTTGATCGCGCCGATCACGTTGACGGTCTGCGCGTAGTTGGCCATGTAGTAGAGGTCGCTGCTTCTGGCAAACTCGTGGAGGGCAGCGGCGACGCCCAGTGCGTCCTTCATGTAGTACCGCGTGCCGAGCTCGCCAAAGACGTGCGGGCCGTACCAGTAGTTCCATTCGTCCTGCACGATGCGGATGTCGCGGCCCTTGAGCGATTCAAGCTCGCGGCGGTACCCGCGGTGTGCTTCTGCAATTCGCGCAAGCGAATCAGGTGCCTGCTTCACGTGCGCGACGAGCCCATCGCGTTCCTGCCAATAGACGTGCTCAGAGATGTACTCCATGTACGGAGCAGCATCGCGGAGCATGGTCTTGCTCCAGTCCCCCACTGCACCCACGCCGATCGTGATGATCGAGGGGTCGGTCTTACGGAGCGCTTCGACAAACTGGATATGACGCTTGACGTAGTCGGCAAGGGGCATGTGCCCGAGCTGCCAGTCGCCGTACATCTCGTTGCCGATGCCCCAGAACTTGACGTTCCAGGGTTCCTTCTGGCCGTTCTTTGCACGGAGCGCGCCCATCGACGTTTCAGGGCCGCTGTTGACGTACTCAAGCTCGGCGACTGCATTGTCGACACTGCCAAGCCCGGTGTTGATCGCGATGTAGGGCTCGGTATTGAGAAGCTTCACCAGCGACATGAACTCGTGGATGCCGACGTCGTTGTGCTCGATACCGGTCCAGGCAGGGTTCTTGCGCGGGGGCCTGCGATCGCGGTCGCCCACGCCATCGCGCCAGTCGTATCCCGAGACAAAGTTGCCGCCCGGCCAGCGATACACCGGTGAATCAAGCTCGCGAAGGAGCGCGAGCGTGTCTTTCCGGAAGCCCTCAACGTTGTCTCCAGGCATGAGCGAAACCGTGCCGACCTTGAACGAGCCCTTGCCCGATGCGACGACTTCGAGCGATGCAGGGACTTCGACGGCTGCGCCTGCAGGGAGCGTAAAGACCACGTCGTACTTCTTGTACTCGCTCGTGACCTCTGGAATCTCTACTGCGTACGTGCCGTCCTTCCACTCCGTGGAGCTCAGGCGAACCGTCACCGGGCCGACCGAAGCATCGCCGCAAAGCCAGACATACCCGGTGTACTTGAGGTCCGCGCGGAACCCGATATCGCCCTGCGAGATGCCGGCCTCTGCACCGTCCCCCGCGAGATGAATCACCGGCGTGTGCGCACCGACAAAGGGCTTGGCGGTCGACATCTCAACACGCCCTGAGCCGACGTGCTTCCACGGCGAACCGTGTCCACCGACTGCATCGTGAAACTTGCGGTCTTCGAGCATCTCTGCCCAGATCCCGCCGTAGATGCACCTGCCCATGTGCTCGATGAACTGGCCGTACACATACTTGCTGATCGGCTCTGCCACCCTCGCCGCGTCGACCGTGATCGACGGGGCGGGGATGGCCCCGCGCGAAACAAGTGTGAGTGAGATGTCATCGAACGACGCAGTGCCTGCAGCCTGCCCCCAGCCTCCAAAGAGGCAGTTGACCGTCACCGAGTCGTTGTACCCGGTCTGAAAATCAACCGAGACTTCCGTCCAGTCATTGTCGCCGGTCAGTGCACGAGTCTGTGCAGGCTGCATGCCGTGGATGTTCAAGAGTGCACCCTTGCCGCCATTGAACGCCTTTACGCCCGAGGTCGAGATCCAACCAGACAGCCGGTACGTCGACTGCATCTCGACCGGAACAGTCGTTGACCACGCGATGTCGCCTCCCTTGTGCGAGGTGATCACCGCGCACGACGAGCCGCCTTTGCCCTTGTCTTGCTCCACGGTGGTCTCGCCCTCGCCAGACCACACCGAGCGACGCCACGACACCGGGGCCTCACCGTCCGTGCTTTCAAACCCGCCGTTGCGGAGTATCTGCTCTGCAGAGGGGTTCACGGGCTGCACGCCCATCGGCAGAGCGTTCTCTGCCTTGGACTTCTCCTGCTTGGCTGCAGCAGGAACTTCCACGACCTCAACAAGACCAACGTCGATGAACTGACCGCCCGAGGTCTGCCTGCAGAAGACCGCGAACGTGTTCTCACCTGCCTTGAGCACCTTGCGTGCTTCAGGAGAGATCGCAAACTCTTCGTAGTTCGAGGTGAAGCCGGTCGTCTTGAGTGCAAGCACGCCGTTGATGTAGACCTCGCAGTCTTCATCGTGATGAACGCGGAGCTGGAGAGCAGGGCTGGGATCCTTGTCGAGCGTGAACGTCCTGCGAGTCCAGATCTGGCCGCCGCGCCACTGCGTACCGATCACTGCACCGGGCGTGCCATCAGAACCAAACCCGCCTTGACCGGACTTCCACTTGGAATCATCGAACGAGGTCTTCATCCAGTCATCAGCAGGCTTGTCGAAGGTGTACTTCCAGGTCTGGCGGTTTTCCTTCGACGTCGGAACGACGGTGTTGATGACCGGAGGGGGAGGAACGCGAGAGAAGTCACCGCGATTGACTGCAGCGATGCGTTCAACGTCGGTCTTGATCACGCCGCGGTCGTAGGTCAACAGGCCGTTGGCTTCGACTTCGACGTCAGTGATCTGCGTGTAGACCGCTGCAGAGAGGCCCTTTTCATCCCGCAGGTCATAGACCTGCTTCATGTACTGCTCGTACGTGCGTGTGAGCTGCGCTGCGTCGCGCATGCCCTTGTAGCCCCAGTGATCCTTCTTCCACATGTGGCCTTCAACAGGCAGGCCCAGGCCGCCGTACTCGCCGAGCACTGCAGCGCGGTTGGGCTCGGTATCGGGCGAGCCGGGCTCGGGATACTTGTGCCAGTCGTGGACATCACCGACCCCGCGATCGGCCCAGCCGCTGGTCGCGTTGACGAGGCGGGAGGGATCCATCTCCTTCACCCACTTGGCAATGCGTGCAGTGTCGTACTGGCCCCAGCCTTCATTGAACGGCACCCACATGATGATGGAGGGATGGTTGTGGAATGCATCCATCATCGCCTTGAGCTCACGCTCATAGTGCCCTGCGGATTCCTTGGTCTTGGTCGCGTCAGGATCGTTTGGCCCGATGTATGGACCCGCGCTTGGCATGTCCTGCCACACCACGATGCCGAGCTTGTCTGCCCAGTAGTACCAGCGTGCAGGCTCGACCTTGACGTGCTTGCGCGTCATGTTGAAGCCGAGCTGCTTGGTGATCTCGATGTCGTAGCGGAGCGCCTCATCGGTCGGCGCGGTGTAGAGACCGTCGGGCCAGAAGCCCTGGTCGAGCGGCCCGACCTGGAAATGCGGCGAACCGTTGAGCGTGATGACCGTGCGACCCTTGGCATCCTTGCCCAGGCCGACCGAACGCAGACCTGCGTAGCTCTTGACCGTGTCGATCGTTTCGCCGCCGCGGATGTGCTCGATCTCGATGTCGTAGAGGAAGGGATCTTCCGGAGACCATGCACGGGGCTTGCCGGGCTTGAGGACCATGGGCGTACCCGGACGGCCTGCATGCTCCTGCACGGTCACGCCATCTGCCTTCACGCGGACGTTGAGCGTGTCCTGTGCACCGCCGTCACCTGCGAACTGCTGGACGTTGACCTTGAAGACGCCCATCGCAAGATCGGGGTCGATGCGCACACCTGAAAGACCTGCAGCAGGGACGGGCTCGATCCACACCGTCTGCCAGATGCCCGTGGTGGGCGTGTACCAGATGCCGTGCGGATTCTTGATCTGCTTGCCGCGCGGCTGTTCCTGCGTGCCGTTGGTCGGGTCGTAGACGCCGACGACGATCTCTTGCGAACCACCTGCCTTGATCGCTGCAGTGATGTCAAAGCTGAACGGGTCGTACCCGCCTTGGTGGGAGCCGACCTTCACGCCGTTGATGTAGACCTCGGTCTCCCAGTCCACTGCACCGAAGTTGAGGTGAATGCTCTGGCCTGCCCAATCGCCAGGGATTTCAAAGGTCCGCCGGTACCACAGCCGCTCGTGAAGCTCCGCCACGCCCGAAAGAGCAGACTCAACCGGGAACGGAACCACGATCGTGCGGGGGAGTTCTTTCCCCAATGGTGCAGCTTCGCCTGCTGCGCCGGGCTTGAACTGCCAGGTGCCGTTGAGGTTCAGCCACTTCTCTCTGGCGAACTGCGGGCGGGGGTACTCGGGGAGCGGTGCCTTTGGATTTACGTCAGATGCCCAGCGGGTTTTGAGTGCATGGGCGCTGGGAACGGGTGCCTGCGCGAAGGCGTTGAACGATGGAACCAGTGCCATCGCCAGCCCGAGTGCCCTGTAGAAGGTCCTGCTCGGCACGCTAATTGGGGTCTTCATGCTGCGAATCTCCATCCGCCGCGGCTTGCATCACTACGGCGACCCCCTTAATCTACATGAAGTTCAATATGTATGTCCACCCCTCAGATCTCCGACTCGCAAATACCCGCCGCGTGTACCGTGCCCTGCTCGCAGCAGCACGGAGCTCACGTGCCGATCTCGCACGCCGTACCGGCCTTTCCGCCGTCACCACGGGGAAGGTCGTAGACCAGCTTATTGATGCTGGCCTTCTGGAAGAGGTCGAAGCAGACCATTCCGAACCCGGACGCAACGGAACTGCATGGTCGCAGCCCCCGATCATGGGGCGTCCACCCCGGGTCGTTACGCTCTCGACCAAGCTCCGGTTCATCGCGATCGAGCTGGGTGCACGTGAATGCACGGTCGGGGCGATCTCGCTCTCGGGCGAGTTCATGCCCGGCTCGCGGCAGGTGATCGCGTCGCCCAAGAAGGCAGAGACGTTCATCGAGAATGTCAAGGCAGTGAAGAACCTGATCTCCCAGGACCAGCCGCTGGCGGTGCTCGTCAGCGTGCCGGGCGTGCTGGATGAGCGTGAGAAGCGGGTGCTCTTCTCGCCCAACCTGCGCTGGACCGAATCCGCGGAGCTTCTCCCTGCTCTTGGCGCGATCTGGGGCGCACCGGTCGTTGCAGTACAGGAAGTGCAGGCACTGGCGCTTGGACACCAGGCTGCAGGCCATGCCCCTGAATCGTTCCTGATGATCGAATTTACCGACGGCGTGGGCGGTGCAGTGGTGACGCGCGGGCGTCTGCTTGAAAGCCCCTTCCCGCTGAGCGGCGAGATCGGCCACATCCGCGTTCCGACGGTCAATCGCAAGTGCGGCTGCGGAAATGAAGGGTGTCTTGAAACGCTCGCGGGTCGTCCGGGTCTACTTGATGCGTACCGCACGTTCGTCAAGAAGCCCAAGGCCACGTGGGTGGATCTTTCCGATCACGTCCGTGCCAAGGGCGTTGAGCCGTGGCTGAAGGAAATCATCGAGGCAACGGGCATCGTCGTGGCGGGTGCAGTGAACCTTCTTGGCCTTCGCGAGGTCGTGACCGTCGGTGAACTGACCGACATGCACGCCGACGTCATCAAGCTCATCGAGGACAGCGTCCGGCGTCATGCACTCTGCTCGCGCTTCACGACCGTGAACTGCACTGCAGCACCTCGGAGGCGAATCCTGGGCCTCGTCGCTGCAGCGACCGACCGCGTGCTCCTCCCCGAGCCTTCACTGGTGACGACGCGCGTCGCGGTGTGATCCTGCAGATTACTGCGGTTCACCCCTGATACCGCGTCTCAGTTGCAGCGTGCATTCGCTCCCCCACCGCTCTAATCGCGGTGATGGCATCTTTTTCAAACCCATCCCGACCGCTCGCCAACCGCCTGCGTGGTGTTCTATTGTGCAAACCCGCCCTGCACACCTGCACCGGCGGGTGCTTTGACCTTTCGCACGACGGAGCAGCGGAGTGTCCACGAAAAAGCCGGCCATGTGGTTCATCATCGTGACACTCCTCCTCGATGTCCTTGGCTTTGGACTCCTGATCCCCGTCGCGCCGAGCCTGATCCGCAAGCTTGAAGGTGGCGACATCGCGGAAGCTGCTCCGTACGTCGGGGCACTCACCGCGCTGTACGCGTGCATGCAGTTCATCTGTGCACCGATCCTGGGCGCACTCTCCGATCACTTCGGACGTCGGCCGGTGCTCCTCATCGCGCTCCTGGGCTCAGGTCTTGATTACTTTGCGATGGCGCTCTCGCCGAACCTGTGGTTCTTGTTCATCACCCGCGCGATCAACGGCATGTCGGGCGCGAGTTTCAGCGTCGCCAATGCGTACATCGCGGACGTCACCGACCCCAAGGACCGCGCGAAGGCCTTCGGGCTCGTCGGTGCTGCATTCGGGCTTGGTTTCATGCTCGGCCCGCTTATAGGCGGGTACCTGGGCAAGATCGACATCCACTATCCGTTCTATGTGGCAGGGGCAATCACGCTCATCAACTGCGTCTACGGCTATTTCGTGCTGCCCGAGTCGCTGAAGCAGGAGAACCGCTCGCAGTTCACGCTCCGGCGTGCAAACCCGATCGCGGTGTTCAAAGGACTGGGCAAGTATCCGGCGGTGGTCGAGCTTGCATTCGCGCTGCTCTTTGTCAACCTCGCCCAATTCGGCCTCCACTCGACCTGGGCGCTCTACACCGAGCAGCGGTACGGCTGGGGGCCGCAGCACATCGGGATGTCGCTCTTCCTGGTCGGGCTTGGCGCGGTGATCGTCCAGGGCGGGCTGGCAGGGATCATCATCAAGAAGATCGGTGAGCGGCGTGCGCTCCTGATCGGCATGGTGATCGCGATACTCGCCTTTGCAGGGTACGGAGCGTCGACCGAGAGCTGGATGATCTACACGATCCTGATCCTCGCCTCGCTCGGCGGCATCGCCCAGCCTGCCAACCAGTCGCTGATCACCCGGACGGTCCGCCCCGATGAGCAGGGGAGGACGCAGGGCGCGGTGAGCTCGATCCAGACCATCGCCCAGATCTTCGGGCCGTTGATCGCCTCCAACGTCTTCTCGTACTTCATTTCAGACAAGGCGCCTGCCAAAGTTCCCGGTGCATCCTTCTATCTCGGTTCGTTCTTCTGTACGATTGGCCTCGTCCTGGCATGGCTGGCCGTCCGGCGGCACGCAGCTGCACCGGACACGGGCGATTCGAACACCCCAGCCGTGGGGCATTGATCGTGTGGCAATCCGCGGGGGAGCGATCGCTTCCCGCGCAGGCAGAGGAGTTGGGCATGAATCGGGTTGTTCAGTCGGTGATCTTCGTCTCGTGCATGGGCCTGGCTGCGGTGGGTGGCGCTGCAGTCGGCGGCGCCGCGATGAACCAGCCAAAAGAGGGCACGCAGCCCGCGGAAACCGGCCGCATCGACAAGAAGGCCTTCATGGCCGCGATCGACCGTGCAGGGGGACCTGCACCCGAGCACGCATTCCTCGAGCCGATGGTCGGCGAGTTTGATTGCCAGATCTCGATGTGGCCTCGCCCCGGCGCCGAGGCGCTGACCGCCAAGGCCACGAGCACCGGCACGTGGATCATGGGTAAGCGGTTCGTCCAGCTTGAGAACACGCCTGCAGAGGGCGAGGAGCTCAAGATCAGCACGATGCAGATGCTGGGCTACGACAAGAGAACAAGCAGGTACTTCAACTGGGGCATCGACTCGACCAACACCTACTGCCTCCTCGCACGCGGCACCCGCAACGAAGGCGACGGAACATTCACGCTCCTGGGCCGCGATGAAGTCCCAGGCCGCAAGCACACGTCGTTCAAGCAGATCTTCAAGGTCGAGAGCAACGACGCCTTCACCGTCGAGGTCCACATCCAGGCGCCCGGCTCTGCAGGCGCGGATGTCGAAGGCTGGTTCCGGACCATCGAGATCAAGTACGCGAGGAAGAAGTAGAAGCCTTTTTGAACGCAGAGAACACAGAGATCGCTGAGAACAAATGCAAAGGGACACACCGATCAGAGTGTGTCCCTTTGTTGTTTTCTGCTTTGAACACTCCGTGCTCTCTGCGTCCTCTGCGTTCAAAATCTCCTGGATCTCACGGCACCACCGGCAGCATCACGTACGACGGCCTGCTGGCGTCGTGATGAATGATCTGCGTCGCACGCTGCGTGCGCGTCTCAAAGCCCAGGCGCTCGCCGGTGTTGGGGTTCGCATCCCACTGCGGATGCGAGCTGCTTGAGATCTCAACGCGGATCCGCTCGCCCGGCATGAACGCCTGGCACGTCGTCCACATGTCGATCGAGTACTCAAGCGACTCACCGGGCGTGATCAGCTCGGGCTTGTCCATCCCGTTGCGGAACCGTGCACGGACGATGCCGTCGCACAGCCGCTGGCTCGTGCCATCCGCCCGGACGATGCACAGTCGTGCAGTGAAATCGGTGTCGGGCACATTCGTCGTCGCCCACAGCGATGCACGGATCGGCCCGCACAGCTCCATCGCAGACCCCAGCACCTCGCTCGTATACACCAGCACGTCGTCGCGCTGCTCGATCTGGCGGTAATCATCGGGCCCGCCTACCTGCGAGAAGTTCGCATCAGTAATGAACGGCACCGGATCAAGCGGGTCGTACACGTACGTGTCAGTGTCCGACGAATCAAACGAAAGCGCCTCGGGCGACGAGGGCTGCACGGGCGACAGCACGCCATCACCCGTCCGCGTGTTCGCACGCCCGCCCGAGTGGATGAAGTACTTGGTGAACCGCGTGCGCGGGATCGGCCAGGCTTCTTCATCTCGCCACTGGTTCGAACCCATCACGAAAATGCGAACGGGCTTCTCGTTCTCGATACCGTTCTCGATGCCCTTGAGCCAGCGGTCAAACCACCGCATCAAGAGTGCATCCATGTCGATCACTGCAGTCGGCCCAAACTCGATGTCGCCGATCTTCGTCGACGAGTTCGCTGCGTGCGGCCATGCACCCATCAAGAGCTTTTGCTTGCGGCCGACCTGGGGCGCAGTCATCGTCGACGATCGCACGTAATTCGTCACCGTGCTCACCTGCTCATCGTCGTACCAGCCGGAAATGTGCAGGCCCGGCACCTGGAGCTTGTCGAGCTTGTTCTGGTAACGTGCATCTTCCCACCAGCTCGAAAGCTGCGAATGCTCGATCATCGAGTTCCAGAACGCGAGATCAATCCCCGCTGCATCATCGAGCGTGATCAGCGGCCGGTGCTTGAAGACCTCCGCCCAGTTGTTCGCAGCAGAGCTCTGGTTGAGCCTCCCTGTCGTGTACTGATACCAACTCACGCAGATCGGGCCCGGCAACCCTGTCGGTCCCATCAACAGGCCATCGACAAACGGATCGGGGCACGCGACCGTCGGCGCGATACACGCCAAGGACGGAGGCTGGCGAACACCTGCAGCGAGCTGCACATACCCGCCGTAAGACCCGCCGAGCATCCCGACCTTCCCCGTCGACCACTGCTGCGCGCCGCACCACTCAACCGTGTCAAACCCGTCGTTGCCTTCCTGGAACCACGGCCGGAAATGGCCGTCGGAGTCGCCGCGTCCACGCACGTCGACATCGACCCACACGTACCCCTGCGAGACAAACTTCTTCCGCCGCTCAAGCCCGCCACCTGCAACACCTGCCTTGGTGTACGGCGTGCGAGAGAGGATCACCGGGTACTTGCCGCTCTTGGCAGGACGATAGACGTTTGCAGAGAGATTGACACCATCTCGCATCGGCACCGAGACGTGGTACTGCGTGATCATGCCATCAACCGCGAGGGGCTCGACTGCAGTAACACGCGGCAAGGGACGTGATTCAGGCTCGGTGACCGGCGTCCGTGCAGGCGGTTCAGTATTCGAGAACGAGCAGCCCCCTCCGCACACGCCCGCGAGCAACGCCAGCGCTGCAGCGCGTGCTTCAATCCGCCCGATCAGCCGCATCTTGAAAGACAGGTCCGTCTGCATCTTCACATCTCCGGCATGGCCCACGTGCCTTGCAGAACCGCAAGGCGAGGGCTCATGATACACCGATTCTGCCACGCACTTGTATCCTTCACTACTGCACGTTCGTGTATCATCGCGATCAAAAGCTCCTGACAGGCAAGGAATCCGCGCTGCCCTCTGACCAGAATCAAACGCCATGCGCATCTGCATGCTCGCGATCATCTTCCTTCTCTCGCTCGTGCTGCCGCTCATCTCCGCGCAGCTTTGCGTCACGGAGCAGACGCCCAATACCACGACCTACCACCAGGCCACGCCCGCCGAACTCGCCCGTATGGGCTTTCCCGACGCGACTTCTGCGCTGTCATGGAAAACAACCGGAATCACCGAATTTGCAGTCCAGGTCCCGGCAGCGCGAGCGATGGCCTTGTCCGTCGCGAATTTGGCTATCCATTCCGCATCCTGTATTGCGATGCAGTATTCCCCAACCGGTTCGGCACCGTCGACTACAACTTCCGCCACTTGCACAACGGCTGGTCGCCCATCATCGATTTGAAGGGCCGTGGACCTGCATGGCTTGGACCATTCATTCCGCTTGGCGTTCGCTGGCCAAACTACCTCGCTGCAGTTGCGTCCTTTCTCGTCGTGGGCTTCCTCGTGCTGAAGCTCGCCGACACCTGCATCGCGATCCGCCGCAGGCGGCGCGGCCTCTGCCCAAAGTGTGCCTACCCACTTGCATCGGGCATCTGCCCCGAGTGCGGAACACAGACTTCCATGGCGCAATAAAAATCCGCGACCACAAGGCCGCGGATCGAAAAAACATCTACCTGCTCACCCAGTGTCTTACACGATGTTCGAGTTCGCCGTCGGACGCTCACCAAGCACCGACGAGCTGTCATACCCCTCTGCATCATACTTCCAGATGCGGACTTCGCCCGACTGGGTGTTCATCCACACCGCGTCTGCAAATCCGTCCGCGCCGAAATCAAGTGCATCGACAAGCTGCCATGCCTGATCTTCAACCGTGAAGAGGAACCGCGAGCTTTCGATCTTGTCGCCCACCATGGTCCAAACGACGTTCTCGCCCGTCTGGTTGTTGTGCCAGTACAGCTCGATGGTGTCATTGAGATCATCTTCCTGGACTGCACGGATCTGCCATGCTGTGTCGGGAACGCCCGTGGGCCAGATCGCTCTGGCGGACCATCCGCTGACCAGCTTCCAAACTGAAATCACGCCCGAGGGGCCGTGCCGCCACACGATATCAAGCCACTCGTCGCCGTTGAAATCACCGACGCCCTGGATGACCCATGCAGGGTCGGCGACTGCGCCAAGGTCGATCCTGCCCAGAATCCCGCGATCGCTCTCGACAAAGTTGCCGCGACCTGCAACACGCAGGAGGATCGAGACCATGCCGGTGTCAGGATCTCGCACGACGAAATCCAGCCCGCGCTGATTGTCAAAGTCCCCCACCGCCATCAGGCCCGGAATGTGCTGTCCGAGGTTGTTGATGGTGTTGGTCCCGAGGATGTCATCGCCATTGATGTACCACTGCAGCCCGCGACCGTTCTGATCATCAAGCCACAGGATGTCCTCCGTGCCGTTGCGGTCCCAGTCGTTGCCGCGCGAGCGGTTGTCCCCGCCGCCGACGTGCCATTCGCCGCTCGTCGGCCACGCAAGCGAAGTGCTGGAATGCACGGTCGTGTCGTCCATCCGCCACACGATCGTCGCGCCGTCGCTCGCACGCCGCCACGCGATGTCATCATCCGACGTCCCTGCAAAGTTGCCGACTGCACTGATGCTCCACCCAAGGCCCTGCACGATCGGCAGCGTGCGAGTCGAAGAGACCGTCGTGCCGTTCATCAGCCAGATCGAATTCTGGCCGCCATCGTCGTTGCGCCACAGAAGATCATGCTTGCCGTCGTCGTTGAAGTCCGCCACACCCGCGATGTGCCACTCCATGTCCGCCATGCCCGGGATCTCTGCAGTCGAGCCGATCGTGCTTGCAGACGACATCACCCACACCAGCACGCCGCCGGTGTTCGAATTGCGCCAAAGAACATCCGGCTGGGCATCGCCGCCGAAGTTGCCGACGCCCTCGATCTCCCACCCTGCGTAAATATCAACTGAAGGAAGGAACGCAGAACCGGTGATCACGTCGTTGTTCATGAACCACACAACGTTCTCGCCCGTCTTGTGGTTGCGCCAGAGAATGTCAGAACGGTTGTCGCGGTTGAAATCGCCGTATCCCTCGATGTCCCACTCTGGCCCGACATTGCCGACCACTGCAGAGCCGCCGTTGCCGTAGCGGATAATGACCTGATCGTCGGTCTTGTGATGAAAGACCACGTCGCTCGCGCCATCGCGATCAAAGTCGCCGCTGAGCATCTTGCGAGGTTCGAGTTGCTCAAACATCGAGTTCGCTGCACGCTGCAGGGCTGAAGCCTTGGAAGGACGTGCAGAACGGGAAGCCAAACGGGAAAAACGATCAAGAAAACGGCTCATGCTCATCTCCTGTACCGATGCACGCCGGGCGAACTGCTCCGCCACGGTGCACAACCAGACTCTGTCAACACAATGTTCAGCCCAAGGCTGATGGAGGGCCTGAGAAGGCGCGTCTTTGGGCACGCTCATCCGATGGATGCACGATGAATTTGCACTCATCCGATCCATCGCGACCCGCCTGGTGCGCCGGGCCGTGGTCGGCAGGGGCACGGGGGTCGAGGCCTCGTCTTGGGAGCATACGCGGCATGCCGCAGCACGTCCTTGCGGTCTGGTTCATACGATACCACCATGCTCCTCAAGCTGCCGCTCGTTGCCGGTGCAATTCTCTCCTCCCTCCTGGCCTCGCTCGCCCAGGCGAGCGTCACCTTCTCCATCTCGTTTGATGCCAAGGTCAGGGCAGAACCCGCCACCGGCCGCCTGATCGTCTTCCTCGTCAAGGAAGGCTCGAAAGTCCCTCCTGGTGCAGAGCCCTTGCGCGGGCCCTTCTGGGATGATCCGCAGCCGATGTACGGCGTTGACGCCTCGGACCTCCCTGCAGGCGAAGAGATTGTCATCGACGATCTCGCCACGTCGTTCCCCGTTCACCTCTCTGAGCTTCCGCCCGGTAAGTACCGTGCGCAGGCTCGACTCGATACAAGCAGGACCAACAGCGACTGGCGGCGCGATGCAGGGAATCTCTCGTCAGACGTCGTGCGTTTCACCGTCGATGCGTCAACGCAGGTGGTTTCGATCAAGCTGACCAAGGCCACGACACCCCGCGCTCCGCAGCCGAGAGCAGGGATCGAGGTCTTCACGCTCAAGTCAACGCTCCTGAGCGAGTTCCACGCCAAGGACGTCACGCTCCGCGCGACGGTCGTTCCGCCCACCGGCTTTGACGGGGCCAAGTCGTACGCAGCCATCTACAACATCCCCGGCTACGGCGGCGACCACACCGACGGCCTCCGTCGCGACCGTGCAGCGGGCGTCATTCCGGGCACTGCAGACGAGACGCTCATCAAGAGCACATACGCGATCTACCTCGACCCCGAGTCCCCCAACGGCCACACGCTCTTTGCGGACTCTGCAAACAACGGCCCCTGGGCACGCGCACTCGTCACCGAGCTCATCCCTGCTCTCGAAGCCAAATACAAGCTGATCGCAAAGCCCGAAGCACGCCTCCTCCGCGGCCACTCCTCCGGCGGCTGGTCGACGCTGTGGCTCGCGATCACGCACCCCGAGACCTTCGGTGCAACGTGGTCAAGCTCGCCCGATCCCGTCGATTTCCGCAAGTTCCAGGTCGTCGACATCTACGGCCAGCCCAACTTCTTCTACGGTGGTGCGACCTTCGACCCTGCCAAGCCCGGTGAAGAGCTCACCAGCTACCGTGCACGCGGCGAGCAGCGCATGACCATCCGCCAGGAGAACCTGATGGAAGAGGTCGTCGGCACCGACAACTCTTCCGCCCAGCAGTGGGATTCGTGGTTCGCGGTCTTCGGGCCGCGCGATGATCTCGGCAAGCCTGCAGCGCTCTTTGACCCGCAGAGCGGCGTCATCGACAAATCAGTCGCGGAGCAGTACCGCCAGTACGACATCTGTGCACAGCTCAAGGAGCGCCCGCAGCAGCTCGAACCGATCTTCCGCAACAACGTCCGCCTCCTGGTCGGCGACAAGGACAACTTCTCGCTCAACGAAGCAGTGGCGCTCCTGAAGGAAGAGCTGTCGAAGCTGACGCCCACCCCTGCACCGATGGAAGCCACCGGCTACATGAAGATCCTCCCCGGCTACGACCACGGATCGATCTTCAACTCGCAGGAGGCCCGCAAGATCCCGCAGGAGATGCTGGAACACCTCAAACGCTCGGGTGCGCTCCCACATTAAGCGTTTCCCTCGTGTGCATCGCAGATTTTGCCAACAAAACTAGTGCGCACACGAGTATTTGACCCTCGCAACTGAGAAACCCCTCGGCTATTCTGCCGTCCCATGACCGCCTTGGACCACGCCGTTGACCCCTCCCTCCCGGCGATCGTGGATATCTACTCGATCCCCGACGTATATGACGTTCTTCACGCGCCCGGCACGGCGCGGGAGGTCGGCATGTGCCTACGTACCGCCAAGCGATATGCAGGGGATACCGCAAAGGGTGCCAAATTCTGGGTCGAACCTGCCTGCGGCACCGGTCGCTACGTCCGCGGCCTTGCAGGTCGCGGCTGCCACGCACTGGGTATCGACCTTGCTGAGCCCATGATCGAGTACGCCCGCCAGCGTGCACGCTCAAGCGGCGAGAACAAGGGCACTGCACGCTTCGAAGTCGGCGACATGACCGCCCTCGACCAAGCTGCAGGTCGCGGCAAGTTCGACGCCGCGATGAACCTCATCAACTCGATCCGTCACCTTTCGAGCGACAAGGACCTCGACAACCACCTCGCCTCAACCGCTACAAGCCTCAAGGCAGGCGGGGTTTACATCGTCGGCCTCTCCGTTGCTCTCTATGGATCAGAGACCGACAGCGAAGATGTCTGGACCGGCACGCGCGGAAGGATGAAGGTCTCGCAGGTCATTCAGTATGTGCCCCCCACCGCGACGCGCGGCGCCGCTGCACGCGTCGAGCGGGCCTACTCGCACATCACCGTCTCCAGCCCCTCGGGCACGCGGGAGTACGTCAGCAGCTATGCCCTTCGCTGCTACAACCGCAAGCAGTGGCTCGACGCCATCGAGCGAAGCCCCCTCCGCCTCACTGCAGTGGTGAACGAAGCAGGGAAGGAAATCGATATCCCGACCCTGGGGTACGGAATCTTTGTTCTCCGAAAGCCCTGAGCGGGTCCTCCGCAAGCCGTGACTCGGTCTCCGACCTGCTTACCCGCCTCCAAAGCCCTAAACCCTGCAACCGACCACCCTTGGCGGCTATACTGGATTCCTGCCAAACCGCAATCCTGACTGCGTGACGGGATTCTTTGGCTCTGTTCGGTCCCACGCGAGGCCTCTTCCGTTGTCCACCACCGCCGCCAGCACGGGCGATGACGCGACCACCACCGGCGCTCCGGGCGTGGCTGCAGTGCATGTGGAAGACAGGGGCGCACTCGCCGCGTTGATCGAAGCCACCAAGCCGCGCATCACCCGCCTCGTGACGATCACTGCAGGCGTTGGCTTTGCGATGGCAGGTCTCTCCCGATCCTGGACCATCGCAGATCTCCTCACGACCGGGCTCACCTGCATCATCGGCACTGCACTCTCTGCTGCAGGTGCCAACGCGATCAACCAGTGGATGGAGCGCGACCGCGATGCACTGATGCAGCGGACCTGTGCACGCCCGCTCCCGACGCGCCGGCTCCCGCCGCGCGGTGTGCTCTCTGCAGGGATGACACTTGCAGCGCTCGGCGTCGGTCTCCTTGCGATCGGTTGCGGACCCATCCCTGCACTCCTCTCGCTCGCCTGCGTCCTCGTCTACGTCCTTGCATACACGCCCCTCAAGCCGCTCACGCCGTGGGCCACGCACGTCGGCACCATCCCCGGTGCACTCCCGCCACTCATCGGCTGGACTGCCGCATGGGCAGGTGGCGGCCTCGATGCACTCCGCGTTCCCGGCGGCTGGTCGCTCTTCATCCTGATGACCGTGTGGCAGATGCCCCACTTCATGGCCATCGCCTGGATGTTCAAGGACGACTACCAGCGCGGCGGCTACCGCGTGCTCCCTGCACTCCCCAACGGCGAGAACCGCACCGCACGCTCGATCGCGATGTGGTCCATTCTGCTCGTCCCCGCCACCATGCTCCCTGCATGGGCCATGTGGGGCCTGCTGGGCATCCCCTACGCAGTGATCTCAGGCGTTGGCGGCGTCGTGATGCTCTGGCTTGCAGGAAAGCTGATCAAAGAACGCACTCGTGCAGCGGCAAGGACGCTCTTCTTCGCATCGATCATCCATCTACCCGTCCTGCTGCTCGCGATGGTGGCTGAAGGCCTCACGCGGGTCGTGCTTTAACAGCCGAACTATGGCTTCTCAGCCACCGGCAACGTCAGCATGACGACCGTTCCGCGGGCTCTTTCAGGGGGTGGTGATCTAAGTGCCAAAGATCCGCCGCAGCCCACGATAAGCGCCTGCACAAGGGCCAGACCAAGTCCGCTTCCGTTCGAACGAGTCGTGAAGAACGGCTCGGTGCTCCGTCTCAACACCTCTTCGGACATGCCCGGACCGTCATCTTCGATCATGACATTGACGGTGCCGTTGCCGCACGCAACTGCTCTTATCGTGATGTTTCCCGTTGCGCCGTCATGGACAGAGGCAATGGCCTGACTCGCGTTATGAACCAGGTTGAAGACCGCCTGTGAAAGCGCGGCGGACGTGATGGCGACGGACGGGAGAGAGAACGGCACGTCGATGCGCAGCCTCACGTTTGAAGAGAGCATCCGACCGTGAAAATCAGCAACTTCAGCGGCCCACTCATCAAGCCGCAATGACATCGGCTGATGTAAAGGAGCGGGAGACGCCAACCCCTTCACAGAGTCGACGGAAAGCCATCGCAGATTCACAATCGAGTTCTGAAACTGTTTGAAGATCAGTTCAATCGAGATCAGGTCTTCTCTCGCTTCTGCAGACAGG
>JAESFU010000434.1_pt1 | contig 23609 bp, 16 predicted proteins | sample 9269461 | NCBI WGS metagenome assembly JAESFU01 (sample SAMN14502556, study PRJNA617107) | algae metagenome | isolation source: Stenomitos rutilans HA7619-LM2 and co-occurring heterotrophs from cave walls | place: USA: Waikapalae cave, Hawaii | collected 2009-07-28
AATCACGACCCATCCGGCCGTGCAGTTCTCGCACGGGCCGTTCATGAGCCGTTCCTGCCCACGTTTCGCGGGAGAGGTGCCCGATGACAACCGCGTCAACGACCGCGTCCACGATCGGTTCTGCGATCGGAGCCCTGGGTCTTTCAAGCGGTCTTGCGATGGCCGCGCCGCCTGACCGCAAGCAGGGTGCAGTGGCGGATGCGATGCTCCGCCTCGTCAACCGCATGACCTACGGCTACACCCGCGAGGAACTCGACCTTGCGATCCGCCTGGGCGCGGAGGGGTACATCGATTACCACCTCCATCCCGAATCGATCGACGATGCAGCGGTCGACGCAAGGCTCGCTGCAGCAGAGTACGACGTTCTCCGCAAGACGCCCGATGAGCTCTGGAATCTCTACTACCAAGGCGGCACGTTCGATTCATCGCCGATGGTGAGCGGCCTGATCGGCGCGACGGCGCTCCGTGCAGCGAGGTCTAAGCGTCAGTTCTTCGAGCGCGTCGTCGACTTCTGGTCCGACCACTTCAGCATCTACCTCTACGCGGACTTCTGCGACATCCTCAAGGTGTGGGACGACACCAACGTCATCCGCAAGCACGCTCTTGGCAACTTCCGCTCGCTCCTCACTGCAAGCGCCAAGAGCCCCGCGATGCTCAACTACCTGAACAACAACACCAACGTCAAAAACCACCCCAACGAGAACTATGCGCGAGAGGTGCTCGAGCTTCACACCATGGGTGTTGATGGCGGGTACACGCAGCAGGACGTGATGACCGTCGCGCGGTGCTTCACGGGCTGGACGCATTTTGTTCCAGGAACGCCCACCGCGTCCTTCCACTACCGCTTCGATCCCGCGGTCCACGATTACACTGCAAAGACGCTCTTTGTCGGCACAGAGCACGAAGTGACGATCGCGCCCGGCGGCGAGGTGCAGGGCCTGAAGGTCATCGAGATATTGAGCAGGCACCCCAGCACTGCAAAGTTCATCGCACGCAAGATGCTCAAGCGATTCTGGGGCGAGCAGCCTGCAGACTGGATGGTCGACGGCGTTGCGCAGGTCTTCCTCGCGACCGATGGCAATCTCCGCGAGGTCTTCCGTGCAGTGCTCCGTCTCAACCTCCAGCCTGCCGTTCCCAAGAAGTACAAAAGGCCGTTCCATCTGCTGATCTCAACCATCCGTGCGTTTGACGCGGATTTCCCTTCCTGGCCTGCAATCGCAAGCCTCTCATACCTCTGCGGGCATTACCCCTTCTTCTGGCCCGCGCCCAACGGCTATCCCGATGCACTTGGGTACTGGTCGAGCCTCCAGCTAGCACGCTGGAACATGGGCGCGATGCTCCTGGACAGCAGATATCCCTCAACGTACTACAACGCAAGCAAAATGATGGCAGGTGCAGTCGGCACCGACGGCGTGCTCAAACGCATCGAGGAGCGATTCCTCGGTGAACCGATGCTCACCCAGGAGCGAGCTGCACTCCGTGCATTCATCGGCCAATCCTCTGCAACGCCGCCGTGGAGCAAACTCCAGGACGCACTGAGCATCGCGACGACGATGCCTTCGTTCCAGTGGTATTAATCGCGTTCGTTTCGGCCTGCATTTCAAGACCTTTTCGCACGCTTCATTGATCTCGTGATCCAAGACGGAGCAGATCGCCATGGTTCCCGCCAAGACCTCCTGCGCGTGCAATGAATACAACGAACTCTCACGCCGCTCGTTTCTCAGGACTGGCACCGGCGCGCTCGCAGCCGCCGCGCTCATCCCTGCATGGCTCCCGCGCGTCACCTACGCCAAGGACTTCCGCTCCGATCGCGACATCATCGTCTCGATCTTCCTGCGCGGCGGCGCGGATGGCCTCACCCTCTGCGTGCCGCACGGCGATCCGCTCTATTACGCCCAGTCCGGACCGACTGCACGACCAACGATTGCCATCCCGCGCCCCGGCGTCGCCAACGGCTGCACCGATCTTGATGGCACGTTCGGCCTCGCACCTGCCATGTCTCCGCTCAAGGAGATCTACGACAACCAGCATCTTGCGATCATCCACGGCTGCGGCCTCACCGACACGGGCCGCTCGCATTTCGACGCGATGCGGTTCATGGAGCTCGGTCAGCTCAACACGACGTCGCTCTTCACCGGCTGGCTCGGGCGGCATCTGCAGATGTCAGATCCCGTCATGCCCGGTGCACTCCTGCGTGGCGTCAGCATAGGCGGCTATGCAGTGCCGACGACGATGAGCGGTGGCCCGCTCACGACGCCCGTGCCAGATGCAGTGAACTACGGCATCGCGGGCAACCCCAAGACTGCAGACGCACGCATGGCCGCGATGCACGAGATGTACCAGATCGCGCCGACGCTCCTCAAGAACGCGGCGAACACGACCTACGGCACGATCGATCTTCTTGAATCGATCAACTTTGCAGGCTATCAGCCCGGCGGCGGTGCAACGTATCCCGAGACCGAGTTCGGACGTGCGCTCAAAGCCTCCGCTGCACTCATCAAGGCGCAGGTCGGCGTCGAGGCCATCTGCGTCGATCGCGGCGAGTGGGACACGCACTCGCAGGCAGGTCCGCTTACCGGCGACCTTGCGCGGAACATGGACGATCTCGCCTCGGGCCTTCGTGCGTTTTACCGCGATGTCTTCTCGTTCACGAATCGCATCGTTGTGGTCGTGATGTCAGAATTCGGCAGACGTGCAGGCGAAAACGCGAGCCTGGGCACCGACCACGGTCACGGCAATGCGATGTTCGTGATGGGCGGCAGGGTGAACGGCGGCACGGTCTACGGGCGAGATCTTACAGGCAATCGCGGCTGGGTCGGCCTCGGCGATCTCTACGAGGACCTCGACCTTCACATCACGATCGACTACCGCGACATCCTCTCCGAGGTGCTTCAAAAGTGCCTGGGCAACACGCAGCTTGGCACGATCTTCCCCGGCTGGACGCCGACGTTTGAGGGGATTGTGAGTTGAGGGGGAAGGCATCAAGGCATCGAGGCACCTAGGCAGGAGGCGTCTAGGAAACAAGGCATGAGGCATTGAGATACAAAGCAAAAACGTCCATGCAGGTACGTTGTGGTACAGTGACCAATTTTATAAGCATGTGATGACGTGTTACACGCATTCCGTTGATAGCAAAATGTATTCTGTTGCCCCCAAATGCACTTCTTGCCGCGGAGCGGTGGCGGCGGTTGCCAAGCACTTCAGTGCCTGGAAAGCTGTAAATAATTCTGTATATCCACCAAGCTCTGTGTGGTGACCAACTTCATCCTCTTGCCAAGACCATCAAATAAACCCGCCTCACACCTTCCCAAAGAAGAACGAATACCCCAGCACCACCAGCACGAACAACGTAATACCGACATAAAGCCGGTCACGTTCCTTCGCAAACGCAGCGAGCGAAAACGCAACCCGTGCCATCGGCGTAATCAGCACGCACAGCACGCCCAGCATCAGCCACGAGCGACCATCCATCGCACGGATCCCATCCACCACGCCGCGAATCGACGTCGGCGAGTTCTCCGGATGAAACTCCGTGAACGACACGCGATCTGTGCCGTGCCTCAGCAGCATCGCAGCCAGCGACACTGCAATCAGCCCTGCACACACGCAGATGCCAAAAACGAGTACCTTCGCCAACCGAAGCTCAAGCATTCGCCCCTCGTTCAGTGCTACCTGCGGCCTCGCGGTGTTCTCACCCTGCTGAATGTGCCCTGCCTTCTCGTCGCTCACACACGTTCCTCGCGATTGATGTGACTTGTCCTACCTGCAATATCCATCCGCAACATCTACCTGCACGAACTATCCGCAAAAACCGCCAAAAACAACGCTCTGCACTCCTGAAACACCCGCTCAGATCTTTCCCGTCGTCGCACGAATCAACAGCTGCACGCCCATCGCAGCGACGACGATCGCAAACACGATCCGCAGTGCACGTGTTTTCGCACGAACCAGGACCTTCGTTCCAAGGAGCGAACCTGCCATCGCGCCCAGCGCCACCGGCCCGCACAGCAACGGATCAAGCTGCCCGCGATGGAAGTAGACCCCAGCAGACGCAGCTGCAGTGACCCCGATCATGAAGTTGCTCGTCGTCGTCGAAACCTTGAACGGCAGCCGCATCAACCGGTCCATCGCGATGACCTTCACGACGCCCGACCCCACGCCGACGAGTGCAGAGAGCATCCCTGCGCCGAACATCACGCAGAAACCTGCAGGGACGTTCCGCACGCCGTACGACACCGGCCCCTCTTTCGATGGGTACGACCCGTTCAGCCGGAGCTTCTCTGCAAGCGGGTCAATGGTCTCTTCAGGACCTGCCTGCTTCGTCTCTTTCAGGCTCGAAATCGCCGACCAGAACAAGACCGCGATGAAGATGTACATGATCGCGAGCTTGTTGGTCATTCCTGCGATCAACGCACCTGCGATCGCGCCGACCGTCGTCGCCACTTCCAGCAGCATCGCGACACGGACGTTGGTGTACCCCTCGCGGATGTACGCAGCTGCAGATCCCGTGCTCGTCGCGATCACCGCCACAAGCGAAGCACCGATCGCGTACCGGAGGTCGGTATGAAACACCAGGACCAGCAGCGGGATGATCACTACGCCGCCGCCCAGGCCAGTGAGCGCGCCAAGACACCCCGCCACCAGCGAGCCTGCAAAGAGTGCGATCGTGAAATACGTCAACTCCATCAAAGCCAGCGTAGGTACCTTCGCAAGCGGGCCTTGGATGTAAGTTGTGTCTCGCGTGTCATCGGCGTGAGTACATCGCGTGCAGCTTGCATGCTCAGGTCCGCCGAGATCCTGCAAAGCACCTGCTCGCCTGCAACAGATCGCCGTGACAAAGCACATCCATCCATGTACGCTCACTGCATGTCATCGGGGGATGAACACTCATCTGCGTCCGCACATGCACCTGCACCAGACCCATTCGTCTGGCCGCCGCGACGCCCTACACATCCTGCAGGCCCTGCAGCACCGCTCACGCCTACACCAACAAGTCCTGCAGAGCCCACCCCTGCTCCGCGCACTCAAATCTCCACCTGGCTCCAGGGCCTCATCGAGATCGAGCGCCACTGGCTCGGCCTCGTCTCGCCGCCATGGCACATCCGCACTGCAGAATCTGCATGGCAGCCGGATGCACCCGACGATTACTGCTGGCGATGCGGCGTGACAGTGGGGGACTTTGAAGTCACGCCCGCCGAATCACAGGAGCCCGGCTGCACGACCTGCAGGGGCAAACGGCTTGCATGGGAGCGAGCCATCCGCGTCGGCGAGTACCGCGGGCTGCTCCGTCGCGCGATCCAGGAAACCAAGTTCCGTGCATCCCATGCACTGGGCATCGCACTCGGCATGGAGCTGGGTCATCAGGTCAAGATCCAGATGAGCTGGCTCCGCGTGAGCAGTGAGTCGCTTTTGATCGTCCCCGCACCGATGTCGACCCTCCGGAGGTTCCGCAGCGGTATCGACCATGCAGGTGCGATCGCCAGGGGCGTCGCTGCAGTTACGGGCGGTCGCATCATCCGCCCCCTCCGCAGGCTGCACGGCCCCTCGCAGCTCGAGGTTCCGCCCAGCCAGCGTGCCAGGAACGCTGCGCGATCGATCGAAGCCCGCCATGCCCGGGTGCAGCTCCTGCCGTTCGTGCACCCAACCTGGCATCGGCTTCTTGGTTCTCCCCCTCCCCAAGGCTGGACCCTCCTGGTGGTGGACGACGTGAAAACGACTGGCGCGACCATGTCTGCAGCCTGCAAGGCGCTGCGGACTGCGGCCGTCAGCGCCGAAAAACCAATCAAAAACCAATCAAATCGATCAGCGAGTAGATCGGTCAGAGCGAAATCTCGTCCTGCTCCCAGAATTTGGTCTGGAGTGGTGGGGGTGACGCCGGACCCGGCTGCAACCAAAGTGGAAGGTGATACCCCAGAGGATTCCTTGGATTTGAACCTCTAGTTTGGCATTTTGTGGAGACTAGGCGGGTGGCAAAAGCGGATCGTGGCTTTTGTTAGGGTGTCAAGGACAGGAATGTCAGGTGACTGGGCGGGTTCATAAGTGTTTGGTGTGTATGGGCTGGTTGAATTTTTGCAGAAACCAGAAGGGTGGTGAGCTTGACTGTCGAAGGGGTGCGGTTATTCTTCTCCCCGCCAGTCGAGCACGTCGACGAAGGGTGTAACGCCCGCACGTCGAAAAGAACGACAGGCCTTCTTTGACAAGTGAACAGTCGGGATCCGCACGAGAGTGTGCGAGGTCGTCAACGGCTCACGCCGTGCTTCTGACCGAAGCAGACTACCTCGATCCAAAAGGTTGAATGAGGGTCACAGCTCATTCGGTCTGATATTCTCGTGTGGACTTAAGAGGAACCCTCAAAAGTTGAATATCAGCCAAAACATCGAGCAAGCCGCTCGATGTCGACCGATTCAGTTTCGCAAGTTCTGAATCGGTCGCGACCACTCGTACGGCATCAGCCCTCGCGGTTGAATGTCGGCGAGTTGAACCTGGTCGTTCTTCCTTTGAATATGTCCCGGAGCCGCAAGGTTCTGGACCAACGGAAATCAATTGAAGAGTTTGATCATGGCTCAGATTGAATGCTGGCGGCATGGCTAAAACATGCAAGTCGAACGTGCCCGCAAGGGCAAGTGGCGAAAGGGTCAGTAACGCGATCGAACATACCCCGAGGTGGAGGATAGCGCTGGGAAACTGGCGGTAAGACTCCATGTGCTCGCAAGAGGAAAGGTTTACCGCCTTGGGAGTGGCGATCGTCCTATCAGGTAGTTGGCGGGGTAATAGCCCACCAAGCCTAAGACGGGTAGCGGGTGTGAGAGCACGGCCCGCGACATCGGAACTGAGACACTGTCCGGACTCCTACGGGAGGCTGCAGTAACGAATCTTCCGCAATGGGCGCAAGCCTGACGGAGCAATGCCGCGTGTGGGATGAAGCATCTCTGGTGTGTAAACCACTGTCAGGGGACGGAACCAATGATTGTCCCCAGAGGAAGTGGCGACTAACTCTGTGCCAGCAGTCGCGGTAATACAGAGGCCACAAGCATTAGTCGGAATCACTGGGCTTAAAGGGTCCGCAGGCGGTCCTTCAAGCGTCTTGTGAAATCCCACGGCTCAACCGTGGAACAGCAGGGCGAACTGGAGGACTTGAAGAATGTAGGGGCTGCCAGAACAGTAGGTGGAGCGGTGAAATGCGTAGATATCTACTGGAATGCCGATGGTGAAGACGGGCAGCTGGGCATTTCTTGACGCTCAGGGACGAAAGCGTGGGGATCAAACAGGATTAGATACCCTGGTAGTCCACGCCGTAAACGATGCGCACTAGACTGGTGCGGTTTTGACGCCGTATCAGTCGTAGTAAAAACGATAAGTGCGCCGCCTGGGGAGTACGGTCGCAAGGCTAAAACTCAAATGAATTGACGGGGGCTCACACAAGCGGTGGAGCATGTTGCTTAATTCGAGGCAACGCGAAGAACCTTACCTAGGCTTGACATGGCTGGATTAACCCCTTGAAAGAGGGGCCACACCCGCAAGGGTGGAACAGTCACAGGTGCTGCATGGCTGTCGTCAGCTCGTGCTGTGAAGTGTCAGGTTAAGTCCTTTAACGAGCGCAACCCCTATCGTTAGTTGCTCGGCGCAAGCCAGTACTCTAGCGAGACTGCCGGTGTCAAACCGGAGGAAGGTGGGGATGACGTCAAGTCCTCATGGCCTTTATGCCTAGGGTTGCAAACGTGCTACAATGGCGTACACAAAGCGGCGCGAAGCGGCGACGCAGAGCAAATCGCAAAAAATACGCCCCAGTTCGGATTGCAGGCTGCAACTCGCCTGCATGAAGTCGGAATCGCTAGTAATCGGAGATCAGCTACGCTCCGGTGAATGTGTTCCTGAGCCTTGTACACACCGCCCGTCACGTCATGGGAGCCTGGGGTGCCCGAAGTCGCCACAATTCAGTGGTGCCTACGGCAAGACAGGTGACTGGGACGAAGTCGTAACAAGGTAGCCGTAGGAGAACCTGCGGCTGGATCACCTCCTTTCTAAGGGATTTCCTTAGACACGGCATGGATCGGAACAGACGCTCACGCGTCACTAACCTCCGTATCCCGAAGAGCGATCTTCACCGTGTTCGTCAATACACCCTCGTTCGTCAAGTGCAAACAAGACGATCAAATGCTGGGCAACCAGTATCCAAGCGGACCCGACTGTTTCTTGAATTTCCTGGCCTTGCCAGCGAAACACCCAACCTAACCGGTTGGGTGTTTTCGTTTTTGACTATTCAATCCGAGTTACTAGTTCTTGCGGGTACACCAGCGGTTCCGTAAAGAGCGGACGCCTCAACGCGTCCTGCGCGTAAATGTGCACCGTGGCCCGGCCCGTCTTCACTCCTGGCCGAAGCCCTGCGATCGGCGGCATCCCGTACCCACGCTTTGCCTGTGATGTCTGCAGCGCGACTTCAACGAACTTGCCGTCGGTTGGCAGGGACCTCATGAGCACCTGCTGAAGATCCTCATCGTCCATCGAAAGATCTCGCACATGGGCGCTGACCTGAATCAGCCCTGCATCCGAACCTCGCAGCACGGCCACCAGGACGTCGTGTATCGCACCGGTCTGTGTGTTCATCCGCTCTGCGAGATGCATCTCCACGCGAATCGCCTGGGTGATATACCTCCGAATCTCGTCGGCGCTCAGTGTGCCACTGACTGCGGCGGTTTCGATGATGTCCCCGTACCCGCTCGCCCAGATCGCGGTGGTGTCGCTCTGCACGTCCAGGAGTTCCCGTGCAATTCGCCGCATCCCTGAATTTGAAATCTCCAGCCCTGCAAACCGCCGGATGATCTCGTTCGCGGACGCGTGGCTTTGGTCGGCGCTCCTGAGATCCCATTCCAGGAGGAGCAGCGGCTTGTTTCGTCTCCACGCCTCTGACTGAAAAAACGGCAATCGCGTCACGAGCATGGACATACCCGTGCACGAGACAAGCACGGCGATCACAAGAAGGGATAGTGACCTGTGACGAGTGCCAAAGCGGACCGATTTGATCGCGACGGTCGATCGACCGCACTCCGCGCACGCAGTGCTTGCTGCAGGTGACCCAGAAAGGTCGAACCCACACGCGCGGCAGTAGGGGATGGAGTCCACGACGCTGCCGCGCCGCCAGAGGAGTAGCAGGAGACATCCGAAGGTCAGCAGGCTTGTTCCGATGATGCCGATCCACATGCAGTTTGTCTCGCTTGGAATGCAAGGACGCTGGTGCGCTGATCATCCGCACGATCCGTCGTATCACTTCAAAGGGTTCCTGACCTCCACCCGCCCAAGCTCGATCCGCTCATCAAGCAGACGCCAGACCTGCATCTCCTCGGCCATCTTCGCATCAGGCTCGATCCACACTTCAACGCAAACGACCGCAGGTAGCCGCTTCGCATCCTCGCCCGTGATGATCACCTTGCTTGTATTGGCCGAGTACAGCAGCTCGGTCGGCTCGTGTCTGACCTCGACGAGCGCAAACTCTGTTGCGAGGCCATCCATCTGCTCACACAAACGCATCCTCAGCCGCCCGATGACCGGGAGCTTCAGGTTCTTGATCTCAAGCTGGTGCTCAAACGCGATCGAGCCATCACTGTTTACTCGCGCGTTGAACTCCACCAGGCGGATCGCCTGTTCAACCTGCACTTTGTCTGCAGGGTCCCGGTAGAGCTCCACCAGCTTCTGATTCGCGGCCAGGATGTTCGTGAACAACCCGGATTCGTACGAGATCGGCCCACCAATCACCCGCTCGCGTGAGCGTGCACGTACGTCTACCAAGATGCGAGCTTTTCCACGTTGCTCGCCGATTCGCACGAGGCCGATCGGGACGTTTCTACTTACCGACTGCGGCAGGAGCGTGTACGTATTGGCCTTGTAGCTTTGCCAGACCTCTCGCTTGGCGTTCAACGCAGCGGTCAGGGCCGGGTCATCCATCACAAACGTGCACTCCCTCACCGAGAATGCAAGCCCTGCGTTGTGCGAGCCGCGATGAACAAATGACTGCAGCTGAACCTCGATGCGGTCGTTCTGGCTCGCGCGTTCGTGCAGTGAGACCTGCACCCTCACCCCTTGAGCGATGTACTGACTGATTTCATCAGGATTCAGCAGATCTGCATGAACTGCAGTCTCGATCAGATCGCCAAGGATGGGGTCCCATATCTCGTTTTCGGAGGCTTGGATCTCAAGCGAGATCCGAGCTGCGTCCGCAAGTTCCTCGTTCGAAACACGCCCTCCACTGAACCGCGAAAGAAGTTCCGTCGCAGCCTCAAGCCTCGCATGGGCTGCAAGGAGGTCGCGGTGGAGCAGCCAGACGGGTTTGCGTGCAGTCCATGCAGGGGAACCGAAGTAGGGGAGAAGTGGCGCGGCGGTGCCCATTGCAACGATCACAAGCACAGCCCCGGCAACGATCGGACCTTTGCTCCGCCTGCGATGCCCGATGCGCACCGCACGATCTGCAAAGAGGTTCGCACCGCACTCCGGGCACGTCTGGCAGTTCTCTTCAAGACCCTGAAGATCGAACCCGCATGGCCTGCAGATGCGTGCAGAATCGATCCGTCGCCCGCGGATGCCGAGGGCAAAGCTGGTACTCGCAAGTACAAGCAGCCCGAGCGAGAAAGTCACGAGTGACATGGAAGGAGTCTAATCGATCGTGGAAGGTCATCAAACGCCTGCGGAGTCGATCACTGGCGGAGGTTTGTGTCACTGAGCGGCAATGTCTGCGTGGTCACTTCCAGGGGTTCCACGCCTGAGCACGTCCGAGTTCTATCCGGTCACCCAGCATGCGCCAGACATGCTCCGTGGTTGCGGCGTCGCCGGAGGGTTCGATCCAGAGTTCAACGCAAATGGATTCCGGGAGAGCCGCTGCAAGTTCGAGGCTGAGCGTGTGCAATGAGCTCCGCTCATCCTGATACTCGCGTCCAGCTTCGATCGTGATATCGCTGATGATCAGTTCCCCGACGTTCTGAAGCTCTTGTGGAAGCGTTGATACATCCTTTTCGCACAGCCGCATCTTCAGAACACCGATGAGTTTGCTTGGCGCACTGCGGATGTGCAGACCAGTGGAGATGCTCATCGTTCCGTCGTTTTTACCTGTGAACCGCACATGATCAACCATGATCTCTTCTTCAAACACGGCCTTCTCGGCAGGGTCGGAGTAGAGCTCGGTGAGTGGTTTATCGTCGGGAACGACGTATGTCTCAAGTTCCGCGCTGTAGGGCAGCGGCGAAGCGAGCAGCGGTTTGCCGGACAAGTCTTCGACTTGAAGTATGACTTGAGCACGGCCCTTTTTCAGACCTGGTGCGATGTTCGTCAGCACGATCACTGGATGCACACCTCGTCCATCCCCCCGTCCCAGCGGGAGTGTCGCATGCAGCAAGCTTGGGAATGCAAGCTGAAGCTGTCGCTGGAACTCTGAATCGTCAAATTCAAATGTGCACGCTTGAACGCTGACCTGTACTTGTCTTCCGTTTGATCCGAGTCCAGCGTGCATTCTCAGTTCTGGCCCGACATCATTCTGATGTACACGCTGGATAAACCGCATGTCGACACTCACCACCGTGCGAACATACTGCTCAATCTCCTGCGGCGACAGAAGGCCCGCGAGAATCGCTTCCTCGATCACATCGCCGGAAGCACCATCCCAGAAGATGACTGAAGCGTCTGCGTTCTGCTTCTGCTTCCCCAGTGCAGCACGTGCGTGGCGGATGAGCACCTCATCCTGCACCATCCCTGCACGGTACCTCTGCAGGAACTCGGTCATGGCAAGGTTGCGATGACCACCGTCGAGATTCCACTCAAGCAAAAACAGCGGCTGGATGCGCATCCATGCAGGTGAACTGAAGAATGGCAGCAAGCCCGCTGCACTCGCAAGGCCCAGCACTCCCATCATGCACCCGACGGCCAACATCCGTGTACGACGCATGCGGTTCCCGATTCGCACAGCTCCCTTCTGTGTGATCGACCGCCCGCATTCGGGGCACTGTGCTGACTTCTCGGTCACACCATGCAGATCAAAGCTGCACTTCCTGCAGATCGGGTGCGCATCGATCACCTTCCCGCGAAGAGCGATGGTAATGAGACATACAGCGACTGCAAGAAGGAAAAGCCCTGCGACCCCAATGAGCATGCGCAGAGTCTAACGATGCAGATCCTCGCGAAGTTCGGAGTAATCTCGTGACAAGGAATCTCGAACCGGTTCACTCAACCGTGAACGTCGCACCATCCAGGATGTCAAACCCGACAAACTGCCCGGGCTTGAAATCCGCAGGCGACTGACGTGCATCGGTCAGCGTGCAGATGATCGGGACGCCTGCTTCGACCGTGATTGTCGTGTCGTCGGTCGCGATCACGAACCCCTGGACCCTGCGTGGCCTGCCTGCGACGGGTTCCACGAACCTGCCGCCGGTGCCGACAGTGTCCACCCGCTTGGCGTGTGCACGGACCGTGCCGACGACGCGCTTGCCGACGAGTTCGCCCATACCTGTGGTCGGCACGAGGTGGAACTGGTAGCTGGTGTTGGGGATGCGGACGACGACGTACGCAGGCTTGGTCGCGGTCTCGCTGACGCTCTCCAGGAGCGTTCCGCGGGTCAGATTGGGTGCGATCTTGGTCGTCGGGGAGGGTTCGATCATGGCGGGAAGAGGGTAGGCGGGCTTAGAGTGGCATCGAGCAAGGCCTTGCACGCCCGTCTGCGACCAGCTACGCCGATCTCGCAGGAAGAGCAGCGAGTGAGAAGATGGCCGAGAACTTAGGAAGAGTTGCGTTCCCCCTCTGGTCGGGTGTATCTTCCTCGCCATGCTAGCCGGGGTTCATAGTTATGTATTACAGGGTATTGATGCACTTGCATGCGAGGTCGAACTCGACCTCGACGACGTCAGTTCGCCCGACGAGAGTCATAAACAGACGATCGTCGGCCTGCCTGATGCAGGCGTGAAAGAGGCGATCGAACGCGTCCGTGCAGCGCTCACCAACAGTGGGTACGCGTGGCCGCGCGGGCGCGTTGTGATCAATCTCGCGCCTGCAGACCTTCGCAAGGAAGGGCCGGTGTACGACCTGCCCATTGCGATCGGCGCTCTGCTGGTGCAGGGCGTGATCTCGGGTGCTGCGGGGCGTGCGAGGTTTCGCGGAAGGCTGGCCAAGGAAGCGCAAGATGCGCAATCGCAATCGCAAGCTCAGGCGCAGGCCCAACTGCAGGGGGTGCCGCGCGAGCCGCTCGATCATCGCAAGTATGTGTTTGCGGGTGAACTGGCGCTCGATGGAAGGCTCCGGCCGATTCGCGGGGTGATCGCCCTTGCTGCGATGGCGCGGGCGAATGGTGCTGCAGGTGTCATTGTCCCTGCAGACAACGCTGCAGAGGCTGCAGTCGTGCCGGGTCTTGAGGTTTACGGCCCAAGAACGCTCTCGGAGGTCGTAGGCCTGCTTACCGGTGCGCTCGATGTTCCGCCGCAGACGACGCCGGATGTGATCGGGATGCTTGATAGCTCACCTGCACCGGTCGATTTCGTCGATGTGCGCGGGCAGGAAGCAGTGAAGCGTGCGATCGTGGTTGCAGCTGCAGGTGGTCATAACATTTTGATGCTGGGACCTGCAGGGACTGGCAAAACCATGATGGCCAAGGCCCTGCCGGGCGTCCTGCCGCCGCTGACACCCGACGAAGCGATCGAGATCACGCGGATTTACTCCGCTGCAGGTCAGCTTGCGCCGGGGCAGGGGCTCGTGACGCAGCGGCCGGTGCGATCTCCGCACCACACTGCAAGCGGTGCTGCAGTGGTGGGGGGCGGCATGGTGCCGCGTCCTGGCGAGATCTCGCTGGCGCATCGTGGTGTGCTGTTCATGGATGAACTGCCGGAGTTTCCGCGCGACGTGCTCGAAACGCTGCGCCAGCCGCTGGAAGACCATGTCGTGACGATCGCGCGATCGCACTCTGCAGTTCGTTTCCCTGCAAACTTCATGCTCGTCGCAGCGATGAACCCGACGCCCAAGGGCGATGTCGCGCCCGGAGAAGTGGGCCAGCGTGCGATGGATCGGTACCTCTCGCGGCTGTCGGGGCCGCTTCTTGATCGCATTGATATTCACGTCGAGGCACCTGCAGTTCCGTGGAAGGAACTCTCGCAGGCCCCGCGCGGCACGAGCAGTGCGCAGATGCGCGAGCAGGCGCTGCGTGCCCGTTCACGCCAGAATGCAAGGCAGGGATCTGCAACACCCAACGCGCGGCTTTCAGGCAGGCAGCTGGACGAGTTTGCGAGAATGAACGAAGCGGCGATCTCGATGCTCGGGCGTGCGATGACCGAGCTCGGCCTCTCTGCACGTGCCTACGACAAGATCCGGAGAGTCTCGCGAACGATCGCGGACCTTGACAACGCAGACACGGTGGCGGTGCAGCACGTGGCGGAAGCGATTCAGTACCGGTTGCTGGATCGGAAAATGTGACGATTCAATCAAACGGGGGATCAACAATGCTGTTGAGGATGCTTGCAGATCGTACTTGTACTTGTCTTGGGCAGGTACTCGCAGTCGGTGTAGTGCTGGCTGCAGGACCTGAAGCCAACGGACAATGTTCAAGCGGGTGGTTGCCGGATGCGTTTCATGATCCGCTGTTATCAGGAGACTACATTCGCGCATCAATGTACTGGGACCCGGATGGGAATGGACCTCGCGCACCTCAGCTTGTGATTGGCGGGAGATTCACGCTCAACGGAAGCCCCGTTGGAATCGCTACGTGGAATGGAGTTGCATGGGAAGCCATTGGTGGCGGGACCAGCAGTGCTGTGTACTGCATGACAGTGCTCCAGAATGGAAACTTGGTTGTGGGCGGCGATTTTGCTTCGATTGGGAGTGTCAGCGCGAGCGGTATCGCGAGATGGGATGGCGAATCGTGGCATGCGATCGGCCAAGGGATCCAGTTTCCGTCAGGTCAGCATGTCGGAGTCTATTGCGTGCAGGCACTTTCCAACGACGACGTGATTGCTGGCGGTATTCTCACTGGAGCATCTGGTGTGTCATCAAACAGCGTTGTCCGCTGGGATGGTGAGGCGTGGCTGTCGCTGGCAGGCGGCTTTTCTGACCCGATTGACACTCGCCCTGCTTCCGTATTCGCGGTACACGAGATGCCCAACGGGGACTTGCTCGTTGGAGGTCGTTATGCATGGGGCGCAGGTCTTTCTCGACGCAACCTTGCGGTGTGGGATGGCAGTCAATGGAATGCATTCACGGCGAATGACCCTGACAGTCAAGTGCTTGATATTCAAGAGATGCCGAATGGCTCATTGGTCATCTCAGGTGAGTTCGGGAATGTTGGCTCTGTGACTGCACGTAGGTTGGCAGCTTGGGATGGAGCGAGTTGGTCGGAAGTTGGCGGCGGGTTGAACGGCTACACGTGGCCGCTCTCGCTTACAGCGAGTGGGCAATTGGTCGTGGGCGGGGAGTTCTGGCTTGCTGGATCGACTGCTGTGAGCAACATCGCGATCTGGGATGGCCAGGCGTGGGATGCACTTGCCGGTGGTGTTCAGGGCGGACAAAGCGAGGCATATGCCATCGCTCAGCACGATGGTGGCCCATTGGTAGTAGCGGGTGCATTTACGATGGCGGGCGGATTTCCCGCAACGTTCATTGCTGCGTGGTCTGAGGATGCTTCACCTTCGGTGGCGGTCCACCCTGAGCCTGCTCGGCTTTTCCGAGGGCAATCAGTCATGTTCAGCGCGATCCCGACCATCGGCGTCGCGAATGTCACATACCAATGGCTGAAAAATGCAGTAGCAATGCCCGGAGAATCCGGATCGCTTCCATCGCCAACTGATGGCACTCCGGCAACTCTGGTCATCACAAATGTTGATCTCCTTGACGCAGCAAGCTACGGCGTGCGATTTGAGAATGCCTGTGGCCAAGCGGTGAGCATCGCGGTGCCTCTCGATATATGCGTTGCGGACTTCGATTTATCGGGCTTCGTTGATACGGATGACCTCACTCAGTTCACTCTCGCATTCGAGAACGGAGACGAAACTGCTGACGTAGATGCGTCTGGATTCGTGGACGTCGATGATTTCACGCTGTTTATGCTCGAGTTTGAGTCGGGATGCTGAGCAGGATGAGCGTGTGTTCGCATATGCCAATGATGCAGCCCGTACCGTCTGTAACTCCCTGCATCGTGAATCGCTTGCTACTGCCATTGCACATCCCCGTCCTGTTTTCGACCTTTGAACCACGGCGACTCTCCTCGCCGTGCTCTTCACAAGGAACTCCACCATGGGACGCAGGACTGCGGTGTGTGCGGCGGCGATGATTGCCTGTGCAGGTACGACTGCACTGGCCGAGCCCGTCTTCTCGAACGCACCCGCCGATCGCATCAGCGGCAGCGGCCACGAGATGACTTCATGGCTGCAGGCGGACGACTTTCGCCTGACGAGTGACACGGTCTTGACCGGTGCGCAGGTCGAGTGGTTCACGATGGGTGGTCTCCAGAACTGGGACCACGTGATCGAGTGGTCGATTTACGCCTCGGGCGGCGGTATGCCCGGGCACCTGATCGCCAGCGGCAGCGGCGTCAACGTCATGACGACGCACGAGGGCCAGGCGACCTTTGACTGGTACACCACCACCTTCGAGTTCGACAACCCCGTCGCGATGTATGCAGGTTCGACCTACTGGTTCGGCCTGCACTTCTCGGGCGACTACGCATCGCGCGACGACCTGTACTGGGCCAACGCCACGAGCAGCCAGCTCGGCTACTCGCAAGAGAGCATGGGCGGTACGCTGGATAACTGGCAAAACGTCTCCAACATGGACCGTGCGTTTGCCCTCATCCCTGCACCGGGCGCCTCTGCCCTGGCCGTATGCACCGGCCTGGTCCTCTGGAGGCGACGACGCTGATCGATCTGCGTCGTCGTGGTGAAACGACGAGCTTTCCCCGCCAGGAGCCCATGCGTTCCTGGCGGTTTGTTTTTCTGAAGAGTTGCAAGTCAGGACCGATCTTCAGAGCCTGACTTTCACCGCGATTCCGACTAACCTAGCCCCGGCATGGAGGCCGGTGCACCATCACATCCCGACGACCCGCGACCGTCGTCCGCACCGAATGGTGGGGGGAGTGATGGACGTGCAGGGGATGCACCACCACCTTCCGCTCAGCCACCTGCTTCTGCCAAGCCGCCCTCTGGCTCGCTCGCCTCTGCAGTCCGTGCAGTTTCGGGTGTAACGCTCCTTTCCCGCGTCGGGGGCCTCGCGCGAGATGTGCTTGTCGCGCGGCTCTTTGGCGATACTGCCCTGGGCTCTGCGTTCTCTGCAGGGTTTGCGATTCCCAACCTCTTCCGCAGGCTCCTGGGCGAGGGTGCACTCTCTGCTGCATTCATTCCCGAGTACACGCAGGCAGAGAAGGAAAGCAAGGAAGCTGCAGATCGCTTTGCTTCGCGCACCGTCCTGTGGCTGGGCGTGGTGACGGGCGTGCTGACGCTCCTCGCGGAACTTGCCCTGCTTGGGGTGCTGCTCTTTGCACCAGGTGATGCAGATCGGCAGATGTCGATCCGCCTCATCATGATCATGCTCCCGTTCATGCCGTTCATCTGCGTCACTGCACTTTTGAGCGGCATGCTCCAGGTCCACGGCAAGTTCGGCCCCGCTGCATCGGGCCCGCTCCTCCTCAACGGGTTCATCATCGTCGTCGGCCTGTGGCACGTGATCCGCGGCGAAGCAGGTTCACCGCGCGTTGCAGAAGCATTGGGCGTCGCGACTGCACTCTCGGGCCTCACGCAGGCAGTGACGTTCGCGTGGCTCCTTCGAAAGCACGCCTCGTGGCGCACGGATTGGGCCTCAGAACGCCCGCGTGCACGGCGGATGTGGGGCAAGATGCTCCCTGCACTCCTCGGCCTTGGCACGCTCCAGCTCAATACATTCCTCGACCAGGTCATCGCGATGTGGCCCGTGTGGGTCGGGCCGACCCTTCTTGGCTATGCGTACCCGCTCGATGAAAGCTCGAACATCCTGATCGCCTCTGCACAAAGGCTCTACCAGTTCCCGCTGGGCGTCTTTGGCATCGCGGTGGCAACTGCAGTCTTCCCGATGCTCGCGAGGCATGCCCAGTCGCCCGACGCATTTGGCGATGCACTCCGGCGCGGACTCCGGCTTTCGTTCTACATCGGGTTCCCTGCAAGCATCGGTCTCATGCTCGTCAATCACGATCTTGTCGCAGCGCTATACGGATCAGGGAGGAATGCAGGCAGCGGGTTCTCTGCAGATGGTGTCCATCGCACTGCAGCAGTGCTTGCAGGTTTTGCCCCTGCAATCTGGGCGTACTCGGTCAACCATGTTTTCACGCGTGCCTTTTACGCCAAGGGCGATACGAAGACGCCGATGTACGTCGCGATTGCGATGGTGCTCCTGAATCTGTGCCTTAACCTCACGCTGATCTGGTGGCTGCGCGAAGCAGGGCTTGCGTGGGCGACGAGCGTCTGTGCCATGCTCCAGTGCATCATCCTTGGCATCCTCTGCAGGGGCAAGATCCATGCACAGGCAATGGATCGGACGCTCATCATGTCGTGCGTTCGCGTGATCGCAGTCAGCGTCGTGATGGCCGCTGCAGTGTGGGCGGTGCTCTATTTCATGCCGGCGCCGCAGCGCTGGCTCGATCACGTCATCCGCGCCTTTGCAGGTTCGATCGTCGGCATCGTGGTGTACGGCGTCGGGTCGATCGCGTTCAAGGTTCAGGAACTACGCTGGCTCGTGCGGAGATGAGCGTGCTTGATTTTGCCTGAGCCTCTTGTGCGGTTCTCGTGCTTCTCTTTGATGCTGGTCAACCGGAGTCTGTCATGGCGATCGATCTCAAGGGCCGTGCAATCGCGATCACCGGTGCAGGGTCTGGTATCGGGCTTGCGACCGCGATGGCCTGCTCGCGTGCAGGGATGAGCGTTGCCCTTGCAGGTAGAAGGCTCGACAAGATCGAAGACGCAGTCAGGAAGATCAAGTCAGAGGGCGGACGCGCGATCGCCGTGCAGGTCGATGTCACGAATCCCGATCAGTGTGCACGCCTGATCAACGACACGGTCGCTGCGTTCGGCTCGATTTACGCGGTGTACGCCAATGCAGGGTACGGGTATGAGAAGAGAGTCCACGAGTCGTCTGACCAGGAGATCCGCGACATCTTCGAGACCAACTTCTACGGAAGCCTCAACGTCATCCGCCCTGCACTCAAGCACATGCTCCGTGCACAATCCGGTCACGTCCTGATGTGCTCAAGCTGCCTTTCCAAGATCGGCGTTCCCTACATGTGTGCGTACTCCGCGACCAAGGCTGCGCAGGACCACTTCGGCCGCGGGATGCGTGCAGAGCTTCGCGGCACGGGCGTGCACATCTCAACGGTGCACCCTGTCAGAACGACGAGCGAGTTCTTTGATGGCGTCGCGAAAAGCAGCGGCGGCACGCGCGTGTACAGCAGGGGCAGCAACACCTTTGTCCAGAGTGCAGAGACCGTGGCGAACGCGACGGTGCGATGCCTCAGGAGGCCACGCGGCGAAGTGTGGACCAGCACGCGCATGCGGTTGATGCTGGCACTCGCGACTGCGTTCCCGAGTCTCGCGGACCGTGCAGTCGGCAGGTATGGGAAGAAGTAGCGGACTGCGGACTGCGGACTGCGGACTGCGGACTGCACGAAATTTGCGAAAGCCATCGAGCGGTTGGGTGCCCGTGTCCTGCTGCTTTGAGCAGGGCATGGACGAGCGCCACAGGTGCGTCATCACAAACCAACCGCAGATAGACGCGGATGAACACAGATCAGCACTGCCTTCACCCACCTTCTCTTCATCCGCGTCGTCCGCGTACTCCGCGGCCAGATCCTCTTCGTCTTCCCTAAAATCCGCGTCAATCCGCATTCATCTGCGGCCTGTCTTCTCTTCTTCAGATCCGTTTTATCCGTGGAATCCGTGGCCGGTATTCTGGTCTTTGCAGCTACTTCCCCTCAAACCCATCGAACTTGATGAAGTTCTCAAGGTCCTTTTCCGTCGGCTCTGATGCTTCCCACGCTGCGTTGTAGAGTGCAGCGAGCATCGCGCCACCATCGACCAGCCGCTCGGAGATCAATGCCTTCCCTGCATCTCGCTCAAGATCACCCGACTTCTTCATCTTGTAGATCGGCTCGACCTGTGCATACGACCGCTTCAGGTGCTCGATGATGTCCTTCCACGGATCCCTCGCATCGACTGCACGCTCGGGCATCGCGGAACCCTTGAGCGCGTCGTAGTTGAGCGAGTGAATGTCGAGGATCTTCCCGTCGATGTACGCGTGGATCCCGTAGTCCGTGGTGTAGTTCTCAGGGTTCTCACCAATCCAGCCGTGGTGGTGCATCGTCGTGTGCAGGGGCTGTGCGACGTCGCCCACGTAGTGGCTCATCACGCCCATGATCACCGAGATCGAAGCTTTGCAAGCCTCGACCTGGTGTGCACGTGCAGGTTCGTTGAGCTTTTCGAGCATCCGCCACGTCTTGAAGGATGCGACGAGCTTGCCATAGTTCTCCGCGATCGAATAGGGTGCAAAGCCTGGCCAGCGATCGGTCTTGGCAAAGTCGCGGGCTTCGTTGATCGGCCTGCCCTTGAACTCGCTCCCTGCCTTCTCTTTCGCGATCGCAACTGCAGCGACGTACTCGTACCGCAGGGGCGGCAATGTGTCGAGCGAAAGGCCATGCGGCTCGAGATCCTCGATATCCAGGTAGTGATCCGGGTTGTTGAGGTTCATGAGCTGGCCTATGCGCACTGCACGCCAGCGATCAGGCTCCACTGCATTCTCCGCGACGGTCTTGCGGAACGCTTCATCCTTGACGAACGCAGGGAGACCTGCATTGAGATGATCGAGCGCAAGAAGCGTGATCAGCCGGTGCCCTTGTGCATCCCACGCCTGTGCAGGTGTTGCTGCGACAAAGAGCGAAGCAGCTGCACAGACGACGGCGAGGAGTGATCGGGTGTTTCGTTGCATGGCGGTGGGGGGAAAAAGCGGACAGCGGGCTATAGACGGCAAACTGCACGAGAATCAAAGCACCTACACCATCTCGTGGCACAGGCCTCTGACCTGTGACTGCCTGTTCTTCTTCTTCTTCTTCTTCTTCTTCTTCTTCTTTACTTGGGTTCACCCAGATTGGCCTTGAAGAAGTCTGAGACGCGCGTCTCAAGGCGCTCCTTCACCACCGGGTCGGGCACCATGTGCGTGAAGCCCGGGAGCGGAAGGAATTCAAAGTGGCGACCTGCCTTGAAGAGTTCATCCGCCATCTTCAGGGCGTGCATGAAGTAGACGTTGTCGTCTGCAGTGCCGTGGACGATCAGGAGCGGCACCGTCAGGTCCTTGCAGTACGTCAGGACGTTGCACGCCTTGTAGCCTTCGACGTTCTTTTCAGGCAAGCCAAGGTACCGCTCGGTGTAGTGCGTGTCGTAGTCTGTAAAGTCCGCCACGGGCGCACCTGCAACGCCGCACTTGAAGACATCAGGCCGCCGCATCGTCGCCATCGCGCTGAAGTACCCGCCGAACGACCAGCCCCAGATGCCGACGCGATCGACGTCCATCTCGGGATACATCCCGCAGAGCTGCTTCACGATCGCTGCCTGATCATCCAGCGGGATATCGATGAAGTTGTTCTTTGTGATGCGTTCCCACGCGCGGTCGCGGCCGGGCGTGCCGCGGTTGTCTGCAGAGATTACGATGAACCCGTGATCCGCGTGCCACTGCTTGAGAAGCTGCCCCTGCAGGTTTGCAGTGACCGTCTGTGCAGTGGGACCGCCGTACACGTTGAGGAGCACCGGATACTTCTTGCTCTTGTCGAAGTTCTTGGGACGAACGATCGACGCACGGAAGCCGTGCTCACCGGGAAGCGTCACAAGCTCATATTTGGGCGTGAAGGGTGCCTTCTCTGCGATCGAGGAAAGCTCGCCGACCCTTGTGCCAAAGTTGGTGCCAAAGTTGGTGCCAAGGCCTTCCGAACCACCCGAGCGGTACACGCTGTACAGGCTCTCGCCGCTCAGCGTACTCCCGGTCATCACGCACACCGAGTGGTCCTTGGAGAACGTCGCGCCAAACAAGCCCTTGCCGCTCGAAAGCTGGACGGGCGAACTGCTTCCATCCAGGCTCACGCGCCAGACGTGATTCTCCGTCGGCTCGCTCGATGCACTGACATACGCGACCTTGGCCTTTTCATCAAGGCTGATCAGCCCGCGGAAGCCCATCTTGGCAGGCGTGATCTCGCGGATCACCTTACCGTCCTTGCCGCGAAGCTCAAGACGTGATTCACCGGACGTATCGCTGATCCACAGGAAGCTATTGCCATCTTCAAGCCACTTCGGGCACGCCTGCTCGATGTTCAGCCACGCGTCGTCCTTTTCTTCAAGGAGAACCGTCGTCGCACCGGTCGTGTGATCGACCGCGAGCAGCTGCTGGTGCGTCTGCTCGCGGTTCTGCACGAGAATCGTCAGCGGCGCGTTCTTGGCCCACTTCACGACCGCGACATACGGGAACTGCTCGCGGTCCCAGCGGATCATCTCCTGCTGCGTCGATCCAAGCTTGTACGTAAACAGCGTGACGTCCGCGTTCTTCTTCCCTGCACGCGGATAAAACGGGCTGTCCGCGCCGTTCTCCGGCCGCATCGGGTCCGCGATCGTCAGCTTCTCGACCCCCGTGTGATCCGTCATCTGGTACGCGATGTACTGCTCATCAGGGCTGAACCAGTACCCCTCGAACCTGCTCATCTCTTCCTGCGCGACAAACTCGCTTGTCCCGTTGGTCCGGAACTCATCCGCCCCGCGGGTGATCTGCATCTCGTGCGGCTGCGACAGCGGCATGACGAAGAGATTGTCATCGCGGACCCAGCCCACGAGGTTGCCATCCTTGCTCAGGCGCGGGTCGATGATCGAGCCGGGGCTGATCGCAAGCGCACTGCTCGTGTCCTTCTCGCGGTCGTACAGGAACACCTTCCCGCCGAGGGGAACGACGATACGCTTGCCATCATCCGAGAGCGAATACGACACGATGCCCCTGCTCGACTGCCGCATGCGCTCGCGACGGGCCTTTTCTTCAGGCGTCAGCTTCTCATCTTGGCCGCCCAGCAGACGCTCTGCAGTGAGCAGGACCTTTTCTTTGCCCGTGGCGATGTCGTAGCTGTAGAGATTCTGCACCACGTCTCGCGGGCCAGAGCGGAGGAAGAGCACTGCATCGCCATCGGGCGTCACGGTGATGTTGCGCGGCCTGCCGAGTGCAAACCCGCGCGTCAGCGCCCACTGGCGAAGGAATGTCTCATCCCCCGAAGCAGATGCAGAGCGGGACACAACCGGAGTCGAGGCATTCGACGTAGAGCCCGCCGCATGGCTCTTTGAACCGTGCGCACACGCAGAACCCGCAAGCACGACCAAGGAAGCAGCCAGCGACGCACAGACCTTCACGCAGAACCTCGACATGAATCCGCCTCCGGGGAAAGGGGTTGATTTCGAGCTTGAGGATAGTGGGGGAGGGGTGCTGAAGGCAGGGCACTGGGGACGAGGCACTGGTGAAAAGGCACCCTCCGATCAACGCCTTCCTGCTGTTCACTGTCAACTGTTCTCTGTTCACCCCTTCCAACTCTTGATCAACTTTGAACGTACCGCGGCGATGCC
>JAESFU010000435.1_pt1 | contig 23601 bp, 26 predicted proteins | sample 9269461 | NCBI WGS metagenome assembly JAESFU01 (sample SAMN14502556, study PRJNA617107) | algae metagenome | isolation source: Stenomitos rutilans HA7619-LM2 and co-occurring heterotrophs from cave walls | place: USA: Waikapalae cave, Hawaii | collected 2009-07-28
CTTGGCGTCGATGCTCATCAACCGCGCATTGCCCGAACCGGCTTCTGCCTATTTCTTCGCCATTTTGCACACGATTTAGCCTCCCGTCAAGGAGTGCATTGCAGGGGATGGGGCTAGAACCAACGCGAACCCCCTGACTCTGCAGCGTTTTCCACGCCTTTGACCCGCTGGCACGTCCCCTGCATACTCACGGGCGGCACTGACCGGTGCCTGAGTGGAGGCCTGAATGAAAAAGATCGAGGCTATCGTAAAGCCGTTCAAACTCGACGAAGTGAAGGAAGCGCTGCAGGAAGTTGGTCTGCAGGGCATCACCGTCACAGAGGCCAAGGGTTTCGGCCGTCAGAAGGGCCATACCGAGCTCTATCGTGGCGCCGAATACGTCGTGGATTTCCTGCCCAAGGTGAAGGTCGAGGTGGTTTGCCCCGACGATCTCGCCGAAAAGGCGATCGAGGCAATCCGCAACGCTGCGCAGACGGGTCGCATCGGCGACGGCAAGATCTTCGTCTACACCATCGAGCAGGCCATCCGCATCCGCACCGGCGAATTCGGCGACGACGCGCTGTAGGGGCGCCCTGCCCGCGTCTAGCCCGCCTAAAACACTCCAGCCTTCAACAGGGGAACTGAATGACCACAGCAGCTGACATCCTTAAGCGCATCAAGGATGAGGACATCAAGTACGTCGATCTGCGCTTCACCGACATGCGCGGCAAGTTGCAGCACGTGACCTTCGACCAGACCATGGTCGACGAGGACCTGTTCGAAGAAGGTACGATGTTCGACGGTTCCTCGATTGCTGGCTGGAAGGCCATCAACGAAAGCGACATGGTGCTGATGCCCGATCCGGACTCGGCCTACATGGACCCGTTCTTCGGCGCCTCGACCCTCGCCATCAACTGCGACATTCTTGAGCCGCTGACCTACCAGCCCTACGGTCGCGATCCGCGCACCACGGCGAAGAAGGCCGAGGCCTACGTCAAGGAACTCGGCATCGGCGACAGCGTCTATTTCGGCCCCGAGCCCGAATTCTTCATCTTCGACGACGTCCGCTACTCGAACACCACCTACAAGGTCGGCTTCTCGGTGGATTCGACCGAACTTCCGTCCAACAACGACACCGAGTACGAGTCGGGTAACACCGGCCACCACATCGGTCTCAAGAAGGGCTACTTCCCGGTCCCGCCGCTCGACAGCGCGCAGGACATGCGTGGTGAAATGCTCGCCGCCATGGGCGCCATGGGCGTGCCGATCGAAAAGCACCACCACGAAGTGGCGTCGGCTCAGCACGAACTCGGCATCAAGTTCTGCCCGATCATCAAGGCCGCTGACTCGGTCCAGATCTACAAGTACGTGATCCAGCAGGTCGCCCAGGCCTACGGCAAGACCGTGACCTTCATGCCCAAGCCCGTTTACGGCGACAATGGCTCGGGCATGCACTGCCACCAGTCGATCTGGAAGGACGGCAAGCCCCTCTTCGCTGGTGACCAGTATGCCGGCCTCTCGATGGACGCGCTCTACTACATCGGCGGCATCATCAAGCACGCCAAGGCCATCAACGCCTTCACCAACCCGACGACCAACAGCTACAAGCGCCTGGTCCCCGGCTTCGAAGCCCCCGTGCTGCTGGCCTACTCGGCCCGCAACCGTTCGGCTTCCTGCCGTATCCCCTTCGGCCAGTCGCCGAAGGCCAAGCGCGTCGAAGTCCGCTTCCCCGATCCGCTGGCGAACCCCTATCTCGGCTTTGCCGCGATGCTGATGGCCGGCCTCGACGGCATCAAGAACAAGATCCATCCGGGCGACCCGATGGACAAGGACCTCTACGAGCTGCCCAAGGAAGAGCTGAGCCAGATCCCGACCGTTTGCGGTTCGCTGCGCGAAGCCCTCGAGTCGCTCGACAAGGATCGCGAGTTCCTGACCGCTGGGGGCGTGTTCGACAACGACCAGATCGACAGCTACATCGAGCTGAAGATGACGGAAGTGATCAAGTTCGAGCACACCCCGCACCCGGTCGAGTACGAAATGTACTACTCGGCCTAAGCGCTGGCGCAGCGTTGTGAATTTGGAAGGGCCCGGAAACGGGCCCTTCTCATTGGCAAGTCAGCGCCAGCCCCACAGCGGGATCGCAACCGCAGACCGCGGCTTTCCGTGGTCTTACGTCGACCGGCATGGCACAGGTGGTCGCAGCGCCGGACTTCACCTGCACGGAAATCGCCCCGGCATCCGCAAGAAAGGTGTCGCCACAGACGCCGAGCTCCTGGTTCCCGATCCATACCCTCGGGTCGGCGATCGAGGTGGCACAGTCGACCTTCAGCGAACCGAAATTGCGCGCGTCGCGCCTTACGAGCCCCTGCCGGCCCTCCATCACCTCCGACACGATACCCCCGACCGCTGGGGGCCGGCGATTGGCCAACACCGCCGTGAAATATTCGTCGATGATCTTGGCGGCCACACCATCTGGCACCGTGATGCCCAGCTCGGCGGCTTTCGCGCAGGCTTTGTCGGCGACCTCATCCAGCACCGCCGCCATCTGCGTGGAGGCGATCGAGACGTCGGCGTCTGCGGCAAAGTCGACCAACGCCTGTTCCGCGGCGGCGCGAAAGCCCGCTATGCAGGCTGGCGCGGCACTGGCCGACTGCGCAAGCATGGCCAGCCCGATCGCAAGCATGACAGGTGCAAGTCCCCTCATCCGCCACTCCGTTCAATGATTGCGTTAATGGATCTCAGGCAGGCCAACCCAAGCAGGGCCGCGCCGCCTACAAAACAATAGTATTGAAGCGTTTGTGGGAGCCAAACCATGTCGGCCCGCGGGTCGAAGACGTTCCACGACAGGTAAGTGAGGCTGCCGTCAAACACCTGAAAACCAAAGTAGAGCGAAGCCGCAAAGGCCAGCAGGGCAGCTATGGTGAAAATCAGCCTTTCCAGCAACTCGCGCGCAGCACCAAGCGGCCGGGTAAGGAGCCACAAGCACGCCCCGATCAGGGCCGTCGCAAGGGTGACCACCTGCTTTGTCAGTTCCAGCGTCACATCCAATGCCTTGTCGGCCGCGTCGGTCACCTCGGCATTCGGCAGCACCGACGGCGCCTCGGCCCCACCCATCGACAGCGACACGATGGCGACCGCCACCACGACCGCAAGGTATGCAAAGGTAATGATGTCTATAACGCGCTGTTTTATCATTGCTTTCTCATGCTCTGCGGGCGACGGAGATGCTCCAGCGTCTTGGCACGATAGCCCCAATTCAGGTCCACCGAGCTGTTCAGCATCGCGGTATCGGTGCTCGAAACGCAGAAGTCTTCGCGATAGTCCCCCAGCATGGCGGCGGGAAAATCAGCTGGCTGGTTCTCGATCTGCAGGTGGCCGAGCCCGAAAAAGTGACCCGCCTCGTGGAGCAGCACGGCGCTGAGATCGGCCTCTCCGCCGTCCGGGTCGCCAAGCAGGGTCCGCGTCCATGTCGCGCCCCACCCGCCCCGGGTCGTCTTGAAGTACTGGGTCAGCGAAACGTCGAGCGCTATATATTCGCCGGGATTGCCGCAGGCGACGAAGTCCTCTGCCTTGCAGGGCGGTTCCGTCGTGAACGAGATCCGAGCCAAGGGCGGCAACCGGTCCGGCGCCCCGCCACATATGGCGGCGGCAAGCTTTTCCGGCCACATACCGGCCAGATGGCTGAGATCATCGGCGCAAAATTGCTGCATCGCCGGATCGCTGCGCGGAATCTCGACGTAGGTGCCCATCACGTGCCCTGTTCCGGTCGGCACTCCCGTCCCGATCTCGAGCGACGCCTGGTAGGCCGGCAGCAGGTCGCGAGCAAGGCCCTCACCGGTCAGTTGTCCGGCAATGTGCGCGTCAACGAAAACGGTCTGCTCGTCCACGAGGAAAGCCATCGGGGCCGGGCCGCATCTGAGACAGAGTTGCCGCCATAGATTTATGCTCTGCGCCAGCGTTCGCGACACCTGGTACCGGCACTCTTCCGCGCAACTTTTGGGCGGATAATCGAACGCAACCCGCAGCACCGGCAGATCGGCAATCGCCGCCGGCGTGGCGACCGGCCTGCCGCTGTCCTCAGGAGTTACCTCCGCGTTGGAGGGGACGACGAAGGGCGAAGCGGGGCACCATCGTGACAGATCGAGTGGCAGCCAGGGCCACGGGCCAGCCAATGCTACCGATGATCCCAGGCCGAGCCAAACAGTTGCGGCACCGAATGCGTGCAAGAGTCCCGGCGGCAATTCATTCTCCCGGCACGAATATCATCCCCTGTCGAGCGAACATCATCCTAAGTATTGATCGGCTTTTTGACAATCTTCGTCCGCTGAAGTCTGCCCCTACTTCGTCCCCACCCAGATCACATGCCGCGCGCCCTTCCCCCCATGCGCCCGCGCCTTCAGTTCCTCCACCTTCAGCCCCGATTGCCCCAGCCGCTTGGCGAAGGCCGCGTCCGGCGCGACCGACCACACCATCAGCATGCCGCCCGGTTTCAGCGCCGCCTTGGCCTTGGCGATCCCGGCATGGCTGTAGAGCGCATCGTTCCCCGGCCGCGACAGGCCCTCGGGCCCATTGTCGACGTCGAGCAGGATCGCATCGAACGCGCCGCTCTCCGCCATCACCCGGCCCACATCGCCCAGCTTCAGCGTCACCCGCGGATCATCGAGGCTGTCGCCATGCAACCCCACCAGCGGCCCGCGCGCCCATTTGCCGGCGATCTCCGGCACCAGTTCCGCCACCACGATCTCCGCGTCCGGCCCGAACCCCGACAGCGCCGCGCGCAGCGTGAACCCCATGCCCAGCCCACCGATGAGCAGCCGCACCTTTGCCCGGCTTCCGATCCGCTCGGCCGCCATCCGCGCCATCGCCTCTTCTGAGCCGGCCTGCCGGCTGCTCATCAGCCCGATCGTGCCGGCAAAGATCGTGAACTCGGTCCCGCGCTGCATCAGTCGGAACTCGCCGCCGCCCGGCACCTTCGCCCGATCCAGTTCAATCCAGGGCAGCACTGCGTTCTCCGTTTGGTGGTTGTGCCAACTGCTGCCATATACGCGATTGTCATCCCTGCGAAGGCAGGGATCCAACTCACCGCTTCCGCAGGTCGAGAAATGGATCCCTGCCTTCGCAGGGATGACATGCGAGCTTGGTTCGCTGCGCCGGGTGAACTTTTCAGGGATACAAGATGAGCGTCGGACTCCTCGGCCTGCTTGACGACGTGACCGCCCTCGCCAAGGTCGCCGCCGCCTCCATCGACGATGTCGCCGGCCAGGCCGCCAAGGCCGGCCTCAAGGCCGCCGGCGCCGTCATCGACGATACGGCAGTAACGCCCAACTACGTCACCGGCTTCTCCGCCGATCGCGAACTGCCCATCGTCGGCAAGATCGCCATCGGCTCGATCCGCAACAAGCTGCTGATCCTCCTGCCAGCCGCGCTCGCGCTCAGCTTCTTTGCCCCCTGGATCATCACCCCGCTGCTCATGATCGGCGGCGCCTACCTCTGCTACGAGGGCGCCGAGAAGGTCTACGAGGCCTTCGCCCCGCACGGTGCCCACGCGCTCGAGGCCGAACTCGACCAGCCCGCCGACGACCCGAACGCCCTCGAAGCCGAGCGCGTCAACGGCGCCATCCAGACCGATTTCATCCTCTCGGCCGAGATCATGACGATCGCCCTCTCGACCATCCCGACCCTCCCCTTCTGGGAACAGGCGCTGGTCCTCGCCGTCGTCGGCATCGGCATCACGCTGCTCGTCTACGGCGCCGTCGCGCTGATTGTCCGCGCCGACGATATCGGCCTTGCGCTGGCCCGCAATGCCAGGACCGGCGCCGGCCGCGCCTTCGGCCGCGGCATCCTCGTCGCCATGCCCTGGATCATGCAGACGCTCTCGATCGTGGGCACCGCCGCCATGATCTGGGTCGGCGGCGGCATTGTCGTCCACGGCCTCGCCGGCTTCGGCCTCGAAAGCCTCGAACACCTGATCGAAGCCTTCGCCCATCGCGCCGAGGCCGCCCTGCCATTCCTCGGCACCTTCGCCGCCGAACTCGCCACCATCCTCGCCGACCTCATCCTGGGTCTCCTCCTCGGCTTCCTCCTCATCCCGGTCGCCAAGTACGTGATCGGCCCCGTCTGGCACGTCATCCGCGGCTGGTTGCCCAAGCGGGCTTGAAGCCGCCACCAACGCTGGTAGCCTCGCCACCAACGGAGCCCGCCATGACGCCCGAATTCCTCATCACCACGCTGATCATCGTCGCCTCTCCCGGCACCGGCGCGCTCTACACCCTCGCGGCCGGCCTCGGCCGCGGCGCGAAAGCCAGCATCGTCGCCGCCTTTGCCTGCACGCTCGGTATCATCCCGCATCTGGCGGCCGCCATCACCGGCCTTGCCGCCCTGCTGCACGCGAGCGCGCTCGCCTTCGAGATCATCAAGTATCTCGGCGTCGCCTACCTGCTCTACATGGCCTGGGCGACGCTGCGCGACAAAAGCTCGCTCAGCCTCGAGGCCGCCGAGCCCAAGTCGGTCCGCAAGGTGTTGGTCGAGGGCATCCTCATCAACATCCTCAACCCGAAGCTGTCGATCTTCTTCTTCGCCTTCCTGCCCCAGTTCGTACCGGCGCAAAGCAGCGACGCCCTGCCCCGCATGCTGGAGCTGAGCGGCGTCTTCATGCTCATGACCTTCGTGATCTTTGCGATCTACGGCGTGTTCGCCGCAGCGGTCCGCCGCCACGTCATAAGTCGCCCGCGCATCATCACCTGGATGCGCCTCACCTTCGCCGCCGCCTTTGTGGCGCTGGGCGTGAAGCTGGCGCTGACCGAGCGCTAGCTCAACCCCAGCCGTTCGCCGGCCGCCAGCCGATGCTCACGCGTCTTCAGCGTCAGCATCGCCTCCAGCTGCTCGAGTTGCTGCAACTCGGCGAACTGCACGGCAAAGCCCGCCTCGAGGTGCCGCACCACCCTGCCCGGCACCGCGCCAACCCCCGCCAGGGTGCCCAGCGGCGGCAGCACGTCGGCCGAAATCGCCACGCCCGACTGCGACATGTCCATGATGAAGCATTCGAACTTGCTGCCATCGCCCAGCACCAGCTTGGCCTTGGTCTCGCGCGGCAGCACGCGCTTGTGGAGGCGCCGGTCGCTTACGGTCTTCAGCGTCTTGCGCTTCAACCAGTCGATGCGCGCGCTGAGCTGGCTCCGCTCCGCGTCCGTGCAATCGAAGCTCGCTGCAAATCCGTTCGGCAGTACCCGCGTTATCCGGCCCCGCAGGATGCCCAGTCCCTCGAGCGTCACCATAAATCCGTCGCCCGGCTCGCCGGCCACCGGCGCGTTCAGCACCGCTTCGAACGCCGAAATGCTGCGCGCGCGGCAAGCGAATACGCGCACCACGCCCTGCGCTTGCGCCCGGTTTGCCAGCACGTAGCTGCCCATCACGTCGCCAATGAAGCGGACATCCTGTCGCCTAGGCGTTGCGGCCTGCGACTGGCCCTTCTGGGCTGCACTATCCATCTATAACTAAATCGCTTTTTTGGTCGGAGGAATGTAAACTTCATAGCCGGCGACAAGCCGGTCGGCGTCCGCCGCCTCGAGAACGATCTCGAACGCGACGGCAAAACCACCTTCAAATATCCGCGCCACATGCGCCGGAACCCTGCCGACGGAAATCGGCTCGCCCACATCGACGAAATGGTCGCTGTAGACGGCCGCACCGGCGCGCGACACGTCCATCAGCTTGGCATCGATCACTGTGCCATCGGTAAATGTCAGCGTCGTCCGCGTATCGCGCGGCCGTGCCCGCATGTGCCGACGATGATCGCCCTCCTTGCGCCCGCCGCGGCGACGCAGCAGCGACACCCAGGCGCCCAGCCGCTTGCGGGCGTCGTCGCGGATCAGGTTCGTACACACGAAGCCGTCCTCGCGCAGCCGCTCGACTTCGCAGCGCACCAGTCCGAACCCTTCGAGATCGACCCAGATGTGCTCGCCCGGTTCGCCGTGGAGCTCGGAGACGATCACCATGCCCGACGCCGAGACGCTGGAAACTTCGCAGGTGACGACACGCACGCCGCCCTGCCGCGGCGTATAGGTAAAGGTCGCTGGAAGACCACCGTCGTACCGCGTCTCGGTACGACGGTCGGCCAAGCGCTGGGCGTAGCCGTCCGACTCCTGCATTCCCATGCATCCCCTCGGCTGATTGCAGACGAGAGTAGGCCCACGCAGTGAATCGAACGTTACCTGAAAAGACCTATTTCAGTATCCAGATACCCGGCAAAGTAGTGACATCGATCTCATTGCCACCAATTCGGCATGACGAAAGAGCATCGCACTCAGCCATCCTCCAGCATCATCTCGGCAAAGAAGTCTTCCGGACCATCTACCTGCCGCAGTCGCCGTCCGGAGATTTCGAGATAGCGCGTGCCGACATTCCGCACGAAACTGCGATCGTGCGACACCAGCACTGCTGTCGCTCCGTGCTCGAGGATTTCGCCTTCCAGGGCTTCCCGCCCGACAATGTCCACATGGTTGGTCGGCTCGTCCATCAGGTAGAAGTTCGGCGCCGTCAGCCGCAGCGCCAGCAATCCCAGCCGCGCCCGCTGGCCGAAGCTCAACTTGCCGATCGGCTGGCTCTGCTTCTCGATGGTGAAGCCGGCGGCCGCCAGCAGGCTCCGCACGCGGGCATCGGTCTGGTCAAACCGCGTCGAGATGAAGCTCTCTGGCGTCTCCTTGACCGGCAGCTGCGACATGTCCTGGTCGGTATAGCCCAGCACCAGCGACGGCGTGACCCGGATGCCCGGCACGTCTTCGCCCGTCATCGCCCGGTGCAGCAGCTTGATCAACTGCGTCTTGCCGGCCCCGTTCCGCCCCAGCAGCACGATGCGGTCGCCCTGGAAGATGTGGAGCTTGTCGATCCGGAACAGCACCTGCCCCACCGGCGTCGTCACCTCGACATTCTCGAGCCCGACCAGCAGCTTGGCATGCGTACCCGAGTTGGCGAGCCGGATCTCCCCCGCCCGCTCCTTATGCACCGGGCGCACCGCGTCCTCGATCTTGGCTGCACGCTCGCGCAATTGCTTCGACTTGCTGACCAGCAGGTCGCTGCCGGAGTTGATCCCGATATTGGTGAGCTTGGCGGCCTGCTTGCGCAGCTTGCTCGCCTCCTTCATGTCGCGCTCGTTCTGCGCCACATGGGTTGCGTCCTCGCGCTCGAGCTCGACGCGCGCCGCCGAATAGTTGAGCGGGAAGTAGCGCGATGTCCCGGGCCTGAGGAACAGGGTCCGGTTGGTCACCGCGTCGAGGAAGTCGCGATCGTGGCTCGCCACCACCAGCGGAATGTTGCGCGCCTCGCGATTGAGCCAGCTCTCGAGCTTGAAAATCTTGGTGAGGTCGAGATGGTTGGTCGGCTCGTCCATCAGCATGCCGTCGGGCTCGGTCACCCACACCCGGGCAATCAGCATCAGCCGCTGCCAGCCCCCGCTCAACTCCGAAACCAGCCGGTCCCGCATATCGTAGGGTGTGTCGAACCCGTCCAGCGCCACGTCGGCTCGCCACGCATCCGTATCGCGCTCCATCGGCGGCAGTGCGTCAAGCACGGCGTCGCGCATGCTCATTGGCATGAGGCGTGCCGGCACGTCCTGCTCGACATAGCCGATCCTCAGCCCGCGGGAGCGCACGATCTCTCCGGCGGCAGGTTCGGCTTCACCGGCGATCATGCGCAGCAGGGTGGTCTTGCCCAGCCCGTTACCGGCGACGAGTCCGACGCGGTCGCCATCGGCAATAACGAAGTTGAGGTCTGCGAACAGCGGCGCTGTCGCGATGGCGGAGATATCCTTGAGGCTGATCGAGCCCATCTGTCTGTCCAAAGTCTGCGGCGCAATGGCGCCTTACCGAACTTGGCTCACGCGCTGCGGAGCCGGCTTGGGCAGACCGAAAGGAGGAACGAGACTGTCGTCCGGACCGGCGGTCAGCCCTGCAACTGAAGCTGCAGGGCAAAAACAGGGCCGCGGCTGCGGTGCGTGTCATGACGATAGCCCACGGCGACCCTCCTTGCTGGTGTTGCGGACCACCGCGTAATGCTCCGGGCGCGGACAAAAATCAAGCAAAGATCGGGGGGATCGGATCACGGTGCGAGGCTCTTGCGAGCCATCTCCACCGGCTGTCATCCCCGCGAAGGCAGGGATGACAATCGAAGCTGGCGCGACAACCTACACCGGCCATCGCTAGGCCAGGTAAAACAGCGCTGCTACTGCGACGATGGTCAGGGGACGGGGCAGGACAAGATGGGCAAGCCGGTACGCAGAACTCTTCAATCCGGCTTGCAGCCATCCGTCATGGCGTTGCGCTCGAAAACCGACCTCAGGATACGCGAGGCCACCCTCGTCTCGGACGCGCATACGGCTACTCCAAACACAAAACCGTATGCGTTGAGACTAGTCGGGAGCGCTTAAAAAAGTGCTTCGAGAAAGCAAACGAAGTCTGAATCGAGTGCACCAATTCAGCCCGCACGCGTTGCAAAATGACGCGCGGACCGTTGATAAAGCTGCACTATTTTCCTAGGCCGGACGCCACTTCTCTTTCTCGAGCACGTTTCCGGTGCAGGTCGAGACTTCCAGCAACCACTGCCAGCCGTCGCGCGTGGCGCGAATGCGGATCCGGTGATCGTTGGCCTGGTTGAGGTAGATGTTGGTGTAGCCCTTGTCGGCAATCACCTGGCGCAGGCGATGGTCCGTCAGCTCGATGCAGATCTGGCGCCAATGGCCCGATCTGAAGTCGAAACCGAACATGGGTGGCGCTGCGAGGGTCGGCCCCGACCCGGCGGCAAGCAGCAGGCCGACGATAGCGGCCTTCATCGCGTTGGTTCGCATCGGCATCTCCTTTGGCACGCGCCGAAAGCAAAAATCCCGGCCACGAAGGGCCGGGATTTTGGCGGAAGCATGAATGGGAGGACCTGCCCCCGCCTGTTGGAACTAGAAGTTGAACTGGAAGTGGAAGCCCGGGAAGTACGGGCGACGCAGCCGCTCGATATTGCTCACCCGGCCGGTGCAGCGGTTGATGTCCATCGCATAGGTCCAGCGGCCCCACTCGGCCACCACCTTCACGCGAATGCCGCGGCGGTCGACGAAGCGGACATCATCCCAGCCGCGACGCTGCAGCGCGCGACGGATCTCGCTGGTGCTCAGGCACTCGCGCTGGAACTTCTTGCCGCGCTCGAGGCCGTACGAGAAATTGTCGCCACCACCCTGGATGCCGAATTCGAAGTTGAACGACGGATTGCCCGACTGGGCCATTGCCGGCATGGCGGTGAACGCAGTCGCGCCCAACGTCAGGGCGACCATGGCCGCACGGCCGGATTTCATCATCTTCTGAAGGATCGGGGTCATTTGGAGTCTCCTATGGGTCGTCTTCTTGGTGGCCGGGCCGCAGAGGCACCAATCCACCTTGGTAAGCTCGACCGTAGAGACTCCATCCTTAACGCACGCGGTATCCCCCGTTCATCTGCGGTTCATGTCGGTGGCGACACGGCGGCAGACTTGCGGAGGCGGCTGGCTTCAGGAAGTTGGGTGAGATTGCCAAGAGCACGTCCGAGTGCGGCAATGTGTCTGGCTGGGCCCTCAGCAATCTCGCCGTCTGTGTTAGGCCTACCTGATTGAACGCTCACAGAACCGTGCGTTCACCTGCCGTTCACGAGCGGTTGACAGCTATCCCTGTGGCCACTACCCCACCGCTTACCCACCCCGATCCGGCAGATATGCTAGTGCTTGAGGGCGCCCGATTCGCGCCTCGACGGAGATTCCATGGCGGCCCTCGACGACCTTTTCGGCGATGAACCGGCGCCCCGCCCGGCGCCCAAACCCGTTCGCGCCGCATCCGAGCCGGTCGCCCAGCCGGTAGCAAACGTCGCGCATGCCAGCAGCTACTCGGCCGCCGATATCGAGGTGCTCGAGGGTCTGGAGCCCGTGCGCCGCCGTCCCGGCATGTATATTGGCGGCACCGACGCCAATGCGCTCCATCACCTCTTCGCCGAAGTCATCGACAACTCGATGGACGAGGCCATTGCCGGCCACGCCACCCGCATCGAAGTGCACCTGGGCGAGGACGGCTTTCTCACCGTCACCGACAACGGCCGCGGCATCCCGGTCGAGAACCACCCGAAATTCCCCGGCGTCTCGACCCTCGAAATCGTCATGACCCGCCTCCATGCCGGCGGCAAGTTCGACGGCAAGGCCTACGAGACCTCGGGCGGTCTCCACGGTGTCGGCGTCTCGGTGGTGAACGCCCTTTCCGACAGCCTCGTCACCGAAGTCGCGCGCGACCAGACCCTGTATCGCCAGAGCTTTTCGCGCGGCAAACCCCTCGGCGGCGTCGAAAAGCTGGGAAAGGTGCAGAACCGCCGCGGCACGACGCAGCGCTTCCATCCCGACCCCGAAATCTTCCACGAGCACAAGTTCTCGGCCGCGCGCCTGTTTCGGATGACGCGGTCCAAGGCCTATCTCTTCGGCGGCGTCGAAATCCGCTGGAGCTGCGACGAGGCCCTCGCGACCGACGACGTCCCGGCCAAGGCGACCTTCCACTTCCCCGGCGGGTTGCGCGATTTCCTCGGCAACCGCATCGAGGGCGAGCCGCGCATCACCGAGGACATCTTCTCGGGCACGGTCGGCAGGCCCGGCAGCCACGGCGCGGTCGAATGGGCCGTCGCCTGGTGCCTCGGCGACGGTTTCGTCAATTCCTACTGCAACACCGTGCCCACCGGCGATGGCGGCACGCACGAACAGGGCCTGCGCGTCGCCCTGCTCCGTGGCTTGCGCAACTATGCCGAGCTCTCGGGCAACAAGCGCGCTGCCCAGCTCACCGCCGAGGACGTCTTCGTCCAGTGCTCGGCCATGCTCTCGGTCTTCGTCCGCGAACCCGAATTCGTCGGCCAGACCAAGGATAAGCTGAGCTCTCCCGAAGCCACCCGCATCGTCGACAAGGCCGTCTCCGACGCCTTCGACCACTGGCTCGCCGCCTCGCCCAACCAAGCCTCAAAGCTCCTAGACTGGGCCATCGAGCGCGCCGAGGATCGCCTGCGCCGCAAGAAGGAAAAGGAAGTCGACCGCCAGTCGGCCACCCGCAAGCTCCGCCTTCCCGGCAAGCTGGCCGACTGCACCCAGTCGGCCGCCCAGGGCGCCGAACTCTTCATCGTCGAAGGCGACTCGGCCGGCGGCAGCGCCAAGTCTGCCCGCGACCGCATCAGCCAGGCCGTCCTCCCGTTGCGTGGCAAGATCCTCAACGTCGCCGGCCTGAGCCGCGACAAGATCCAGGCCAGCCAGGCCATTGCCGACCTCATCCAGGCGCTCGGCTGCGGCACCCGCGAGCGCTATCGCGACGACGACCTGCGCTACGACAAGATCATCCTGATGACCGACGCCGACGTCGACGGCGCGCACATCGCGTCGTTGCTGATGACCTTCTTCTTCCAGGAGATGCCGAAACTCATCGAGGGCGGCCACCTCTATCTCGCCATGCCGCCGCTCTTCCGCATCACGCTCGGCCCCAAGGTCGCCTACGCGATGAACGACGCGCATCGCGACCAGATCCTCGACACCGAGTTCAAGGGCAAGAAGCCCGACATCACCCGCTTCAAGGGCCTTGGCGAAATGCCCTATGTCCACCTGCGCGAAACCACCATGGACAAGAAGACCCGCACATTGCTGCAGGTCCGCATCCGCGAGGATTTCGACGAAACCCGCGGCACCGTCGACCGCCTCATGGGCAACCGCCCCGAAGCCCGCTTCGAGTTCATCCAGGAAAACGCAGCCTTCGTGACCGACCTGGATATTTGACCGTGCAGGCGCTGCAGCCTCGTTGCTGGTGCCTGCATTAATCAAACCCCCGCGAAACTCGTTGACTCGCAAGGGGTTTCCATTATGTTCCGGCCCGCGCCGCATGGGTCCGCAATTGGGCGGGATTCCGGGCCAGCAGCGCGGCTTGGCCTCCTACGGCCGATCGCGACCGATGGTCGACCGCACCTTCTCAAGTAGCTGCTCGTCGACATGTGATATTCTTCGACTTGAGCGGACCACTGATTTGGCAACTGACTTTTCCGGGCTCGGCCTTTCCGCCAAGGTGATCGATGCGGTCGCCGCCGCCGGTTACACCAAGCCCACCGATATTCAGGCCCAGGCCATCCCGCATGTCCTTGAGAAAAAGGACATTATCGGCATCGCCCAGACCGGCACCGGCAAGACGGCTTCGTTCGTTCTGCCCATGCTCACGCTGCTCGAAAGCGGCCGCGCCCGCGCGCGCATGCCGCGGACGCTGATCCTCGAGCCGACGCGCGAACTCGCCGCGCAGGTCGCCGAGAACTTCGAGAAATACGGCAAGAACCACAAGCTGAACGTCGCGCTGCTCATCGGCGGCGTCAGCTTCGAGGACCAGAACAAGGTGCTCGACCGCGGCGCCGACGTGCTGATCGCGACGCCCGGCCGCATGCTCGATCAGTTCGAGCGTGGCCGTATCCTGCTGACCGGCGTCGATATCCTCGTCATCGACGAGGCCGACCGCATGCTCGACATGGGCTTCATCCCCGATATCGAGCGCATCTGCGGCCTGCTCCCGCCACGCCGGCAGACGCTCTTTTTCTCGGCCACCATGCCGCCCGAGATTCAGCGCCTCACCACCCGCTTCCTGCGCGATCCGATCAAGATCGAGGTTGCCCGCCAGAACTCGACCGCCGAAACGATCGAGCAGCGCCTGGTGCGCGTCTCCAACAAGCCGGAAGAAAAGCGCGCCGCGCTCCGCGCCCTGATCCGGGCCGAAGACGGGCTGAAGAACGCGATCATCTTCTCCAATCGCAAGCGCGACGTCGCGACCCTCGCCCGTTCGCTCGAGCGTCACGGCTTCTCCGCCGGCGGTCTGCACGGCGACATGGACCAGAAGAGCCGCATGGAAACGCTCGATGCGTTCAAGTCCGGCAAGCTCCAGCTGCTCGTCGCATCCGACGTCGCCGCCCGCGGCCTCGACATCCCGGCCGTGAGCCACGTTTTCAACTTCGACGCACCGACCCACGCCGAAGACTATGTGCACCGCATCGGTCGCACCGGTCGTGCCGGCCGCTCTGGCGTCGCCGTCACCCTCGCCGCCCCGTCGGACGGCAAGTATATCGACGCGATCACCAAGCTGATCCAGAAGGATATCCCGCTCGCGCCGCTACCGGGCGATACGACGCCGGCCCCGGCTGCCCGCATCGACGACTCCGCGGCACCCAGGCGCGAGAGCCGCGACAATGGTGGCCGCCGTGGACGTGGCGAACGCCCGGCCCGAAACGACACGCCCCGCGCACCCCGCGAGGAAGCGAATCGAGCTCCCCGCGAAGACTCGAACCGTGCCCCGCGCCAGCGTGAACAGCATATCGAGGGCATCGTCGCTGACTCGCCATTCGGGTCGGATGGCCCGATACCGGCTTTTCTGTTGAGGAAGTAGGGTTCCTCAACAGAAATACCTTCACAATTAGGTAGAAATGCCGAGTGTGGGGCGCGCTTTTACGCGTCGTTAATGCCGAAGAACAGAGAATGCTCACTGATCAACAGAGAGCGCGAGCGCTTGCGGGGGGATTGTGTCAGAGCAGGAATTCAAGCGTGCCCTGGCCTACGCCACCTCGGCTATCGATCTTCTGACCAAGGCGACGATCCCGCCGTACCCCCAGTTCTATGAACTGCTCTACACCTACGTAACCGGTGTAAATCCGTCCCTGAACAGCCGGATCAACGAGATCCTGCGCTCCGGTGACGCCAACGAGAACACTGCCGAGCGGCTCTACAACGAGTTCCTGAAATCGCAGGACGTGCACGAGCGCCTGTCTGGGGTGTCCGAGCGCGTCTCGCAGCGCATCGTCGCCATTCACGACGCCATCGACACCACCATGACGACGGCGAATGCCTATTCCGCCACCCTGCAGATGGCGAGCGGCGACCTTACGGCCGACGAACTCGATGGCCTGCGCCTGCGCGAGCTCGCCAACGCGCTGCTCGAAGAGACCCGGCGCATGCAGGAATCGAACTACCGGCTGGAATTGAGCCTCGCCGCCTCGCGCGACGATATCGAAGCCCTGCAGCGCGACCTCGAGGATGTGCGCCGCGAAGCCCTGCTCGATCCGCTGACCAAGGTCTACAACCGCAAGGCCTTTGACGATGGCATCGTCCGCCAGCTGCGCGGCGCCATGGAGTCCGGTGAGTCGCTCTGCCTGATGCTGATCGACATCGATCACTTCAAGCGCTTCAACGACACCTGGGGCCACCAGACCGGTGACCAGGTGCTGCGCCTTGTCGCCATGACCCTCAAGGCCAACATCAAGGGCCGCGACATGGCCGCCCGTTATGGCGGCGAGGAATTCGTCGCCATCCTGCCGGCCACCGACCTCGACGGTGCCGTGACCCTTGCCGATCACATTCGCCGCGCCATCCAGGCCAAGGAACTGCTGAAGCGCTCGACCAACGAGAAACTCGGCCGCGTGACCGCGTCCTTCGGCGTCGCCATCCATCGCACCGGCGATACCGTGTCCTCGCTCATCGAACGCGCCGACCGCTGCCTGTATGCCGCCAAGCACCGTGGTCGCAACATGGTGGTCAATGAGCGCCAGCTGATGGACGGCGACAGCGCCGCTGCCTGACCGGCCCACCCGCCGCAAAACCGCCCTTTTTCGTGCATTACTCCGCGCCGCGCTTGCGCCCGCTGGGGGCCCCGGTGCACAAGGCACGCACAATGGCTAAACGCGTTCTCGTCCTCAACGGCCCGAACCTCAACATGCTCGGCACGCGCGAGCCCGAAACCTACGGGTCGCAGACGCTCGCCGATATCGAGCGAGCCGCCGTCGCCGAAGGCAAGTCCCTCGGTCTCGAGGTCACCTGCAAGCAGTCCAACATCGAAGGCGAGCTCGTCACCTGGATCCAGCAGGCGCTGGGCAAGTTCGACGCCATCGTCATCAATCCGGGCGCCTACTCGCACACATCGATCGCCATCCACGATGCCTTCCGCGCCGTGGCCTTGCCGGTGATCGAAGTCCACCTTTCGAACATCTACACCCGTGAGGCGTTCCGCCATCACTCCTACGTTTCGCCGGTGGCGATGGGGGTGATTTGCGGTTTGGGCGCCAGCGGATATACGCTGGCCCTCCGCGCACTGGCCGAAAAACTATAAGAGGCAGAACATGACCAAGGCGTCCTCCCCGAATGCCGATCAGGACCTGATCGAGGCCATCGCCAAGCTCCTCAACGAGCAGAACCTCGCCGAAATCGAGATCGAGCGCGAAGACCTGCGCGTCCGCGTCACCCGCACCTATGCCGCCCAGGCCGTGCAGCAGGTCGCCGTCCCGGCCTACGCTCCGGCTGCGCCCGCCGCGCCGGCAGCCCCCGCCTCGACCGTTCCGGCCGGCGCCGCTGCATCCGCCGCACCCGCTGCCGACGATCTCGCATCGAACCCCGGCACCCTGACCTCGCCAATGGTCGGCACCGCCTACCTCGCCCCCGAACCGGGCAAGCCCGCCTTCATCAACGTCGGCGCTCGCGTCTCCGAGGGGCAAACCGTCCTCATCGTCGAAGCGATGAAGACCATGAACCAGATCCCGGCCCACCGCTCGGGCACTGTCACCCGCATCCTCGTCGAGGATGCCGCTCCGGTCGAATACGGCCAGCCGCTCGTCGTCATCGAGTAAGATGGCGATGTTCCAGAAGGTCCTCATCGCCAATCGCGGCGAGATCGCGCTCCGCATCCTTCGCGCCTGCAAGGAGCTGGGCATCTCGACGGTCGCCATCCACTCGACCGCCGACAGCAACGCCATGCATGTCCGCCTCGCCGACGAGAGCGTCTGCATCGGCCCGCCGCCCGCCAAGGACAGCTATCTCAACATTCCGTCCATCATGGCGGCGTGCGAGATCACCGGCGCCGACGCGGTCCATCCGGGCTACGGTTTCCTCAGCGAGAATGCGCGCTTCGCCCGCATCCTGAGCGAACACAAGATCACCTTCATCGGCCCCTCGTCGCACCATATCGAGATCATGGGCGACAAGATCACCGCCAAGAAGACGGCGGTGGAGCTAGGCATTCCCGTCGTTCCCGGTTCGGCCGGCGAGGTCAAGACCGAGGAAGACGCCAAGTCGACCGCTGCCGAGATCGGCTATCCGGTGCTCATCAAGGCCACCGCCGGTGGTGGCGGGCGCGGCATGAAGGTCGCCCACACCGAGGCTGATGTCCTGCTCGCCTGGTCCACCGCCCGTACTGAGGCCAAGGCCGCCTTCGGCAACGAGTCGGTCTATATGGAAAAATACCTCGGCCAGCCCCGACACATCGAAGTGCAGGTGCTGGGCGATGGTCAGGGCAATGCCGTCCATCTCGGTACGCGCGACTGCTCTCTGCAGCGCCGCCACCAGAAGGTGTGGGAGGAGGCCCCTGCCCCGAAAGTGCCCTTCGCCGAGCAGATGAAGATCGGCGAAATCTGCGCCGCCGCCATGCGCAAGCTGAAATACTCGGGCGCCGGCACCATCGAGTTCCTCTACGAGAACGGCGAGTTCTATTTCATCGAAATGAACACCCGTCTCCAGGTGGAGCACCCGGTCACCGAGCGCATCACTGGCATCGACATCGTCTACGAGCAGATCCGCGTCGCCTCGGGCGAAAAGCTGTCGCTGCAGCAGGACAAGATCCAGTTCAACGGCCACGCCATTGAAGTGCGCATCAACGCCGAGGACCCGCAGACCTTTGCGCCCTCGCCCGGCAAGATCCAGTTCTACCACCCGGCCGGCGGCGTCGGCGTGCGCGTCGACAGCGCCGTCTACCAGGGCTATTCGATCCCGCCCTACTACGACTCGCTCATCGGCAAGCTGATCGTTTACGGCCGCACCCGCGACGAGTGCCTGCAGCGCCTCCGCCGCGCCGTCGACGAGTTCGTGGTCGACGGCATCAAGACCACCCTGCCGCTCTTCCAGCGCCTGATCCAGAACCAGGACATCGCCGGCGCGCAATACGACATCCACTGGCTCGAAAAGTTCCTCAAGGACAACAAGGCTTGAGGACTCCGCCGCGTCCGGACGACTTGATCGGCCATGAGCTGGTCACCTCGTTCCTCGCGGCCGATATGCGCATGTTCGGCTTCGGCACGCCCGTCGCCAATGGCTCCGGCGTCACCGCCGACTATTCCCTGCACCTGCAATGCCCGTGGCGTATCGACGACCCCGCCGGCACGCTCGTCACCTCGCACGACCTCTTCATCTATGCCGGCCCCGACCCCCACCCGCCGGATTGGGACTACGAGATGGGACACTCCCGCCAGGAGATCGCCCTCGAGGCGCTGCTAGGTCCGCGCATCCCGCTCGGCGACGGCTGGTTCCACCGCTCCGGGCTGCGCGTCGCCACTGTCCAGCATTCGCCCGCCACCGGCGATCTGACCCTGAGCTTAGGCGACGGCCGCGCCATGCGCGTCTTCCCGCTCGGCACAGCCTCCGAACAGTGGCGCCTGTTCGCTCCGGGCTCCGCGCGCGGCCACTTCGTCCAGGGCGGCGATGCCTAGCGCCTATGGTTAACGCCAGATGAACGGGCAACCCACCGCCGGTTCAGGCGTTGGCTGGCATGGTCTATCCACACCCGGAGCAAAGCCATGCCGCACATGTTCGATCTTCTCGACGCCGCCATCTTCCTGGTCCCGGTCCTTTTCGCCGCGGCGACCCTGCCCCTGCTGATCAACCGCGCCATCCACTGACCGGCTACTGCGACGCTGACCCCAGCGTCCGCAGCCAGGCCAGCATCTCCTCGCGATAGCGCGCCGGATTCTCCTTGTACGACAGCAGGTGCTCCGCACTGGTCCGCACGTAAGTGATCGGACCCGTCCGCTCCTCCACCAGCCGATCTCCGACGGTGATCGGGACCAGCAGATCCCCAGTACCGTGCGCGAGGAACACCGGCCCCGCGAAAGCCGCTACTGCGTCGAGCGTATCCGCACTGCTGAGCTTCGCTCCCCGATAGAGATCGAACACCGCAATACCGGCGGCCGCCAGCGTGCGCGCGAACGGCAACGCCCGCGCCCCAAGTTTGTCCGCCACAACTTCCCTGAAATCGAATGCCGGAGCATCGAGCGCCAGAGCCACCACCCTGTCCGTCTGGCTGGACTGCTTCAGGAACTGCCCCGTGATCGCCCCGCCCATCGACTCCGCCGCGATGATCACGCTCGGCGCACCGCGCCCGAGCAGATAGCTCACTGCCGCATCGAGATCGCGCCACTCGGTCGTGCCGAACGCATAAAGCGCATTGCTCGCCTCCGCCGGCGCACCGCGATCGTTGCGATAGGTGATCATCAGCGTCGGCACGCCAGCTTCATGCAGGATGCTCAACTGCTTGTAGCCATTCTCTCGCGTGCCACCGACCCCGTGCACGTAGATCGCCCATGGCCCGGCGACATTCGCCGCCGGCACGAACCAGGCCTCCGCCGGCCCGAGCTCGGTCTCGTAGCTCACCGTCTCGAACGGCAGCCCGAATGCCGCCTGCGGATCGCCGAAATAGCCGAGCTCGGTCGGCTCGGTCGGCGGGTTCGGATTGTCATACCCCGCCCAGTCGATGCTCCCCGGCGTCAGCAGATGATTGAGCAGCATGGACGTGAACACCGCGCCGGCCAGCACATAGAGCCCCGCCAGCACCACCACGCCGATCCCGATCCGCCGTAGCCACTTGCCCATCGCGCCCCTCCCGATCTCCCCCGCCACCATAGCAGCCATCACCACGCGCCGCATTGCCGCCGCCTCCCGCGCGGCCCATATTCGGCCCATGTCGCGGAAAACCGATCCCTTTGCCATCGACCTCACCCCGGAACTGATCGTCCGCGCCTACCAGGCCGGCATCTTCCCCATGGCCGAGGACGCCGACTCGCCCGATCTGTTCTGGGTCAGCCCGCAAAAGCGCGGCATCATCCCGCTCGACGACTTCCACATCTCGCGCTCCCTGCGCAAAACCCTGCGCACCCACCCCTATCAGGTGAAGGTCGACACCGATTTCGCTGCCACCATCGAAGGCTGCGCCACCGCCGGCGTCGATCGCGAAACTACCTGGATCAACCCCGAGATTCGCCGCCTCTATGGTGCGCTGTTCGATCGCGGCCTGGTCCACACCGTCGAAGTCTGGGATGGCCCGGATCTCGTCGGCGGCCTGTATGGCGTCTCGCTGGGCGGCGCCTTCTTCGGCGAGTCGATGTTCCACCGCAAAACCGATTGTTCCAAGATCGCCATGGCGCATCTGCTGCAACGCCTCGTCGCCGGCAATTATCGCCTGCTCGACACCCAGTTCGTCACCGACCACCTTCAGACTTTCGGTGGCATCGAGATCCCCCGCGAAGACTACGAGGCCCGTCTTGCCGACGCGCTCGCTCACACAGGCGATTTCCGCGCCATCGACCGGCTGTGACAAGCTTTCGTCAGTGCCTTGCCGAACACGTTTCATTAAGCAATCAATCTAATGATCGCGGCATTGCCGCAGCTCATCATTATTCGCTCAGGATCGTCACTGCCCATGGACCAGGCGCACGTTGACCTGACTCATCTTTCCGAAGCCTCCAGCGAAAGCATTCAGAGCGTACTTGGCTCGATGCGCTCGTATCTGGGCATGGACGTCGCCTTCGTTTCCGAGTTCTCCGGTCCGCACAAGGTCTTTCGCAACGTCGATGGCCCGCAGCCGCCGATCCGCGCCGGCGAAGTCGTGCCGGTCGGCACGGGCTACTGCCAGCACATCGTCGAAGGCCGCCTGCCCGAACTGATCCCCGACACGGCCGAGGTTCCGGCCGCCCAGGCCATCCCCGAGACCACCACCATCCCGATCGGCGCCCATATCAGCGTGCCGATCCGCCTGCAGTCCGGCCGCGTCTTCGGCACCTTCTGCAGCTTCTCCTACACACCGCACCCCGAGCTCGACGGCCGCGACCTCGAGCTCATGCACACCTTCGCCCAGCTCGTCGCCCGCCAGATCGAGAACGAGATCGACCGCCACGAGGATCGGCTGGAGAAGGCCGGGCGCATTCACGCCGCCGTTGCCGCCGGCGATCCCCGCATCGTCTTCCAGCCCATCTGCCGCCTCGATGATGGCCGCATCAGCGGGGTCGAGGCCCTGTCCCGGTTCGAGAGCGAGCCGCGACGCGGGCCGGACCTCTGGTTCAACGATGCCACCGATGTCGGCCTCGACGAGATGCTCGAGCTGCGGGCCATCCGCCAGGCCATCCGCGAGGCCGCGATCCTGCCCCCGCACATGACCCTCAACGTCAACGCCTCGCCCGCCGTCATCGCCGCCGGCAACCTCCTCGACGAGCTGGCGGGCTTTGATCCCCAACGCCTCATCGTCGAGATCACCGAGCATTCGATCATCGAGGACTATGGCCGCCTCACCGACGCCCTGGTTCCGATCCGCGCGCGGGGCATCCGTATCGCCATCGATGATGCCGGCGCCGGCTATGCCAGCCTGCGCCACGTCCTGACCCTGCGCCCAGATGTCATCAAGTTCGATATCTCGATCACCCGCGGCGTCGATACCGACCCGATGCGCCACGCCATGGCCGCCGCTCTTGCCGAATTCGGCCGGCACACCGGCACGGCCATCGTCGCCGAGGGTGTCGAGACGGTTTCCGAACTCCAGGTCCTGCATTCATTGGGCATCGAACGCGGCCAGGGCTTCTACTTCAGCCGCCCCGTTGCCCCGGCCGATCTCGTCGACATGCCCCTGCCGCCCCGGCACTGACCACTGGGGCTCAGTCGACCTGCGCCCCGCCAGTCGCATTGGCGAGCGTCGCCGTCATCCCTGCCGCGAGGTCCGACGACAGCAGCACCGCCGCGTCCGCTACCTGCGCCAGTGCCGTCACCCGGCGCAGCGGCGTGTCCTTGGCGAACTCCTTGTGCACCTGATCGAACGTCCAGCCCCATTCGTCGGCCCTGAGCTGCCAGGCCTCGCGTACCCCAGGTGCATCCGGCGAGCCCGGCGAACGCACCCAGCACACCCGCACATTGTCCGGCCCGCTCTCCACCGCCAGCTGGCGCAGGAAGTGCTCGACCGCCGCGCAGGCGATCCCGAACCCGCCGACATGGCTGAACGCCTCACGCGCCGCGTTGGCGGTCACACCGACAATCGCGCCACCACCATTCTGCGCCATATGCCGCGCGGCCTCGGTGCCCGTGTAGAGCCACGTCGTCAGCGCCGCCTGCACCGGCCGCATCAGCCGCGACAGGTCCGTGTCGAGCAGCAACTGCCCCTGCGTCTCGCCCCAGTCGATGGCATTGAACATCAGCTTCACCGGCCCGGCCCGATCGGCGATCGCCGCGAAATGTGCCTTCACCGCTGCACCGTCCAGCGCATCGACCGGCGCCACCTCCGCCAGCCCGCCGCTCGCCCGGATTGTCTCGGCCACCATCTCGAGCCGATCGCGATGCCGCGCCGCGAGGAACACCCGCGCCCCCTCGCGCGCATAGGCCTTCGCCACGGCTCCACCCACGGCGCCCGAGCCGCCATAAACGATCGCGGTCTTGCCCTCGAGCAGCATGGTTCAGTCCCTGAGCCGGATGGAAACGATGGTGATCAGCTTGTTGCGATCCGGTTCGTCCTCGGGCCCATTCGGGTAGAACTCGACCCGCGACGCGAAGTGGTCGCCATCGGG
>JAESFU010000436.1_pt1 | contig 23586 bp, 24 predicted proteins | sample 9269461 | NCBI WGS metagenome assembly JAESFU01 (sample SAMN14502556, study PRJNA617107) | algae metagenome | isolation source: Stenomitos rutilans HA7619-LM2 and co-occurring heterotrophs from cave walls | place: USA: Waikapalae cave, Hawaii | collected 2009-07-28
GCCACTAGCTTTTCGGCGATGTAGTCGTCGACGTTGGCCCAAGCCGTCATATCCCCTCCCCTAGCCTCGCCGCCCGTCCTCCTAGTGCGCGCTTTGAGGCCGGCGGAAGGCATAAACGTCGCGGTAGTGATCGAAGAGTTCAAATCCGCGTTCCTGCCAGGCAGCTACCTGAGCCTGAATCGTCATTCGGCGACCGTCGAGTTGCGTTTCATGGAGCTCGAGTATTGCCATCACGCATTGGGCGAGCGCGGGATCGTTCGACGCGATCAATCCGGCCTCAGCGCCCTCGATGTCCGACACGAGTGTGTATCGGCCGAGGCCGTACTCCGAGTGGATCTCCGACAATCGCCGAGCCGGCACGTCAACACCGATTTTATTGGAGTTGCCCGCGACCCCGCCGGTCAGGTTCATCTGACCAAAGCTAAAGCGTACACTGACGGGCCTGTCGGCGGCGTAGTAGATGGCGCCGTGGATGACCGTCGTAGACGCGTCCGGAGCATTGAGACCGACATTTTGGCGGATGATCGGTACCAACCTGGGGTCGGCCTCGATTGAAACGGCCCTCTGCCCGACCGCTATGCGTCGCGCGATATGCGAAGTCACAACGCCCAAGCTGCCCCCCAACTCGATGACATCGCAGTCAGGGCGCAGGTATTTGTCGACAAACATGACCTCCGGCTTCTCGTACACACCCCAGAAAATCGCGCTCCTTACCCAAGGGTCGACCAGGTCGCTGGAAACATCGACTGTCACACCGCGAGAACGGATTCGGCTTCTCAGCGGCCCTCTGATGATGCCGTCGAGCAACCGGAGACTTGCTGGGTTGAAGAACAGTGCATGTCTAGCCTCGAAGAACCGCTGCTGTAGCCACTGAAACATCGACGACGATCCCAAGCCCTAGCGAACCAGTAAGCGGTTCGTCCTCATTCCAGTCAAGTGAACTTGGTTGGGCTGGATACTGCAGCAAAAAGAAAGGGCCCCGGAGGGCCCTTTCGAAGTTCGTGGTCGGGATCGCTTACTCGGCCGGCTCGGCCGGGGCGGCGTCGGGCGCCGGGATGGCGACGGCTTCGGCCTGGCGGCGGCGCTCGTCGAGGATCATCTCGTCGCGGCGAGCCGCGATGGCCTTGGCCTTGGATGTACCGGCACCGGTGCCCGCCGGGATAAGGCGCCCGACGATGACGTTCTCCTTGAGACCTTCGAGCAGGTCGGCCTTGCCGGAAACCGCCGCCTCGGTGAGGACGCGGGTGGTTTCCTGGAAGGACGCGGCCGACACGAACGAGCGGGTCTGCAGCGACGCCTTGGTGATGCCGAGCAGCACCGGCACGGCTTCCGCCGGCTTCTTGCCGTCGGCGACCAGCTGGTCGTTGAGCTCATCGAAGTCGAGCTTGTCGAGCTGCTCGTCCTTGAGCATGCCGCTGTCGCCCGGGTTGGTGATCTCGACCTTCTGCAGCATCTGGCGAACGATCACCTCGATGTGCTTGTCGTTAATCAACACGCCCTGGAGACGGTAGACTTCCTGGATCTCGTTGACGAGGTAGCGTGCAAGCTCCTCGACGCCCTTGATGGCCAGGATGTCGTGCGGTGCCGGGTTGCCGTCGAGGATGTACTCACCCTTCTCGATGGTGTCGCCTTCCTGCAGGTGGAACGGCTTACCCTTCGGGATCAGGTACTCGACCGGATCGGCGCCCTCTTCCGAGGCCTCGATGATGATGCGGCGCTTGTTCTTGTAGTCGCGCCCGAAGCGGATCGTGCCGGTGATTTCGGCAATGATCGCGTGATCCTTCGGACGACGAGCCTCGAACAGTTCGGCCACACGCGGCAGACCGCCGGTGATGTCCTTGGTCTTGGCGCTCTCGAGCGGGATACGCGCGAGGACGTCACCAGGCGACACCTTCTCACCGGGCTCGACCGCGATAACAGCGTCGACCGAGAGCAGGTACCGGGCTTCACCGCCGCGATCGAGCTTGACGACGCTGTCGCCACGCTTGACCGAGATGGCGGGCTTGAGCGCATCGTTACGCTGGCTGCCGCGCCAATCGATGACCACGCGCTTGGTGAAGCCGGTGGTCTCGTCGGTGTTTTCCGCCACCGAAGCACCGTCCACGAGGTCCTCGAAGGCGACTTCGCCATCGACTTCCGCGAGGATCGGACGGGTGTACGGATCCCATTCGGCGATACGCTGGCCGCGCTTGACCTCGGAACCATCGTCAACACGGAGCTTGGCACCGTAGGTGACGCGGTGGGTCGTGCGTTCCTTGCCGTCCTGGTCGAGGATTGCGATGGTGACGTTACGACCCATGGCGATCAGCTGACCGCCCTCGATCTTGGCGACGTTGCGGTTGCGGATCTCGACCTTACCCTCGGCACCAGCCTCGAGATAGGACGAGTCCACCACCTGCGCCGTGCCACCGATGTGGAACGTACGCATGGTGAGCTGCGTGCCGGGCTCGCCGATCGACTGGGCGGCGATAACGCCAACCGCTTCGCCGATGTTGACGGGCGTGCCGCGCGCGAGGTCGCGGCCATAGCAGGCGGCACAGCAACCGGTGCGCAGATCGCAGGTCAGCGGCGAGCGGATGCGCATCGACTGGACCTTGTAGCTCTCGATGAGCTCCACGTCCTTTTCGGTGAGCAGCGTGCCCTTGGGAACGATGACGTCGCCGTTCTCGGGGTTCACCACGTCATCGGCAGCAGTGCGGCCGAGGATGCGCTGACCCAGCGAGGCCACGACCTGGCCGGCATCGACGATGGGTTCCATCGTGAGGCCGCGATCGGTACCGCAGTCGAGCTCGGTGATGATGGAGTCCTGCGCCACGTCGACGAGACGACGGGTCAGGTAACCCGAGTTCGCGGTCTTCAGCGCGGTGTCCGCGAGGCCCTTACGAGCGCCGTGGGTCGAGTTGAAGTACTCGAGAACGTTCAGGCCTTCCTTGAAGTTGGCCGTGATCGGGGTCTCGATGATCGAGCCGTCCGGACGCGCCATCAGGCCGCGCATGCCGGCGAGCTGCTTCATCTGCGCCGGCGAACCGCGGGCGCCCGAGTGGCTCATCATGTAGACCGAGTTGATCGGGAGCTGACGGCCGGTCTCCGGGTCGAACTTGACCGCGGCGATACCCTTCATCATCTCCTCGGCGACCTTGTCACCGCACTTGGCCCAGGCGTCGACGACCTTGTTGTACTTTTCGCCCTGAGTGATCAGGCCGTCATTGTACTGCTGCTCGAATTCCTCGACCAGCTTCCGGGTGTCCTCGACGATTTTGTACTTCGAGGCCGGGATAACCATGTCGTCCTTGCCGAACGAAATGCCGGCGCGGGCAGCGTGCTTGAAGCCCAGGTCCATGATGCGGTCACAGAAAATGACCGTCTCCTTCTGACCGCAACCGCGATACACGGTGTCGATCATCTTGGAGATCATCTTCTTGGTCATCAGCTGGTTGGCCGTGGCGTACGGAACCTTGACCGACTTGGGCAGGAGCTTGCCCAGGATCATGCGACCCGGGGTGGTCTCGACGATCTCGGTCGAGTGCTTGCCGTCTTCGTCATAGACGTCGACGCGGCCCTTGATCTTGGAGTGCATCGTCACGATGCCCGAAGCCAGAGCGTGCTCGAGCTCGCCCATGTCCGAGAAAGCCATGCCCTGCCCCGGCTCGCCCTCGTTCATGAGGGAGAGGTGGTAGAGGCCCAGAACGATGTCCTGGCTCGGCACGATGATCGGCTGGCCGTTGGCGGGGTGCAGGATGTTGTTGGTCGACATCATCAGCACGCGCGCTTCCAGCTGCGCTTCGAGCGACAGCGGGACGTGCACGGCCATCTGGTCACCGTCGAAGTCGGCGTTGAACGCCGCGCAGACGAGCGGGTGCAGCTGGATCGCCTTGCCTTCGATCAGGTGCGGCTCGAACGCCTGGATGCCCAGGCGGTGAAGGGTGGGAGCGCGGTTCAAGAGAACCGGGTGCTCGCGGATCACTTCATCGAGGATATCCCAGACTTCGGGCTTTTCCTTCTCTACGAGCTTCTTGGCCTGCTTGACGGTCGAAGACAGACCCTTGGCCTCGAGGCGGCTGTAGATGAACGGCTTGAACAGCTCGAGCGCCATCTTCTTGGGCAGGCCGCACTGGTGGAGCTTGAGCTCCGGACCCACGGTGATCACCGAGCGGCCGGAATAGTCCACGCGCTTGCCGAGCAGGTTCTGACGGAACCGGCCCTGCTTGCCCTTGAGCATGTCGGACAGCGACTTCAGCGGACGCTTGTTCGCACCGGTGATGGTGCGGCCACGGCGACCGTTGTCGAACAACGCATCAACCGCTTCCTGAAGCATGCGCTTCTCGTTGCGGATGATGATGTCCGGAGCGCGAAGTTCGATGAGGCGCTTCAGACGGTTGTTACGGTTGATCACGCGACGGTAGAGGTCGTTGAGATCAGACGTGGCAAAGCGGCCGCCGTCCAGCGGGACGAGCGGGCGAAGCTCCGGCGGAATGACCGGGATGACGGTCATGATCATCCACTCGGGCTTGTTGCCCGAGACGATGAACTGCTCGACGATCTTCAGGCGCTTGGCCAGCTTCTTCGGCTTCAGCTCGGTGGTCGCCTCGGCGATCTCGACGCGGAGGTCCGCAGCGATCTTTTCGAGGTCGAGCGAGAGCAGCAGGTCGCGGATGGCTTCAGCGCCGATCTTGGCGGTGAAGGTGTCGGCACCATACTGGTCCTGGGCGTCGAGATACTGCTCCTCGGTGACGAGCTCGTTCACGCCGAACGGGGTCAGACCCGGGTCCAGCACGACGTACTGCTCGAAATAGAGGATACGCTCGATGTCCTTGAGGGTCATGTCGAGCAGCAGCGCGATGCGCGACGGCAGCGACTTCAGGAACCAGATGTGCGCAACCGGAGCCGCGAGTTCGATGTGGCCCATGCGCTCGCGACGGACGCGCGACAAGGTAACTTCGACGCCACACTTCTCGCAGATGACGCCCTTGAACTTCATGCGCTTGTACTTGCCGCACAGGCACTCGTAGTCCTTGGTCGGCCCGAAGATGCGCGCGCAGAACAGGCCGTCGCGCTCGGGCTTGAAGGTGCGGTAGTTGATGGTCTCGGGCTTCTTGATCTCGCCGTAGGACCAGCTCAGGATTTTCTCGGGAGATGCGATCGAGATTTTCATCTGATCGAACATCTGGACCGGGACCTGCGGGTTGAACGGGTCCATTACGTGTTGAGTAGTCATTAGGTGCTCCTCTTATCGGAGGCCCGGAGCGCTCTGGCTCCGGGTTCCGAAGTGAATGGGGGTTGAACTCGGCAGACGGTTATTCCGCCGCGTTCTGAGGAGAGGGGAGCTGGTCGGCAGGGCCGCCCTGCGAGAGCGTTTCGCCCTCGAAGGTATCCAGTTCCACATTGAGGCCGAGAGAGCGGATTTCCTTGACGAGAACGTTGAAGCTCTCGGGGATGCCCGCCTCGAAGGTATCGTCGCCTCGGACGATCGCTTCGTAGACCTTCGTACGACCGGCAACGTCGTCCGACTTGATGGTCAGCATTTCCTGCAGGGTATAGGCAGCGCCATACGCCTCCAGGGCCCACACTTCCATTTCGCCGAAGCGCTGGCCGCCGAACTGCGCCTTGCCACCCAGCGGCTGCTGGGTCACGAGCGAGTACGGGCCGATCGAGCGCGCGTGGATCTTGTCATCCACGAGGTGGTGGAGCTTCAGCATGTAGATGTAGCCCACGGTCACCTGACGGTCGAACTGGTCGCCGGTGCGGCCGTCAAAGACGGTCGACTGGCCAGACGACTTGAGGCCAGCCTGTTCCAGCATCGTGACGATGTCGGCTTCCTTGGCGCCGTCGAAGACCGGCGTCGCGATCGGAACACCCTTCGACAGGTGCTCGCCCAGACGAACGATCGAGTCGTCGTCGAGGCCGGAAACGTAGTCGTCACCATCGTAGAGCGCGCTGATCTGCTTCTTGAGCGGAGTCAGGTCACCCTTTTGCTGGTAGGCGCGCATCATCTCGTCGATCTTCTTGCCCACGCCGCGGCAAGCCCAGCCGAGGTGCGTCTCGAGGATCTGGCCGACGTTCATGCGCGACGGCACGCCGAGCGGGTTCAGCACGATATCGACGGAGGTGCCGTCCTCTAGGTACGGCATGTCCTCGACCGGCACGATGCGGGAAACCACACCCTTGTTGCCGTGACGGCCGGCCATCTTGTCGCCCGGCTGGATCTTGCGCTTGGTCGCGACGAAGACCTTGACCATCTTCATCACGCCCGGCGGAAGTTCGTCACCGCGCTGCAGCTTGTCGACCTTGTCGATGAAGCGCTGCTCGAGCAGCTTGCGGCTCTCCTCGTACTGGGCGTGGAGGGCCTCCATCTCGGCCATGACCTTGTCGTCCTCGAGGGCGAACTGCCACCACTTGGAGCGCGGCTGGCCGTCGAAGGTCGCGTCGTTCAGCTTGGTGCCGGCGACATAGCCCTTGGGGCCGGTCGTGGCGGTCTTGCCGAACAGCATTTCCTTCAAACGGGCATAGACGTTGCGGTCTAGGATCGACTGCTCGTCGTCACGGTCCTTGGCGAGACGCTCGATTTCCTCGCGCTCGATGGCCATGGCGCGCTCGTCCTTGTCGATGCCGTGGCGGTTGAACACGCGCACTTCAACGACAGTACCGGCATCGCCTGGCGGCACGCGGAGCGAGGTATCACGAACGTCCGAGGCCTTCTCGCCGAAGATGGCGCGGAGGAGCTTTTCTTCCGGCGTCATCGGGCTTTCGCCCTTGGGCGTGATCTTGCCGACGAGGATGTCACCGGCAGCGACTTCGGCACCGATGTGGACGATACCGGCTTCGTCGAGGTTCTTCAGCGCTTCTTCCGAAACGTTCGGAATGTCGCGGGTGATTTCCTCAGGACCGAGCTTGGTATCGCGGGCCATCACTTCGTATTCCTCGATGTGGATCGAGGTGAACACGTCCTGCATGGCGATCTTTTCGCTGAGCAGGATCGAGTCTTCGAAGTTGTAACCGTTCCACGGCATGAACGCGACGAGCACGTTGCGGCCGAGAGCCAGATCGCCGAGGTCGGTCGAGGGACCATCAGCAACGATGTCGCCGGCTTCGACGTGATCGCCCACCACAACCAGCGGGCGCTGGTTGATGCAGGTCGACTGGTTCGAACGCTGGAACTTCATCAGGTTGTAGATGTCGACGCCGGGCTTGCCCGGATCGGTCTCTTCGGTGGCGCGGATAACGATGCGGGTCGCATCCACCTGGTCGACGATGCCCTTGCGCTTGGCAACGATCGCGGCGCCCGAGTCACGAGCCACGACCGACTCCATGCCCGTGCCCACGAAGGGAGCCTCGGCACGCAGCAGCGGCACGGCCTGCTTCTGCATGTTCGAGCCCATCAGGGCGCGGTTGGCGTCGTCGTTCTCGAGGAACGGGATCAGCGAAGCGGCGACCGAAATCACCTGCTTCGGAGACACGTCCATCAGGTCGATCGTCTCCTTGGGCGTGAGGCCGTTGTCGCCGGCGTGGCGGGCCACGACCAGGTCATCGGCGAACTCACCCTTGCCGGTCAGCTTGGCATTGGCCTGGGCGACGTAGTGCTTGGCCTCTTCCATGGCGGACAGGTAGACGACCTCGTCGGTCACCTTGCCGTCCACGATCTTGCGGTACGGGGTCTCGATGAAGCCGTACTTGTTGACGTGGGCATAGGTCGCGAGGTTGTTGATCAGGCCGATGTTCGGGCCTTCCGGCGTCTCGATCGGGCAGATACGGCCGTAGTGGGTCGGGTGCACGTCGCGGACTTCGAAGCCGGCGCGCTCACGGGTGAGACCGCCAGGCCCGAGCGCCGACAAGCGACGCTTGTGCGAGACTTCCGAGAGCGGATTGGTCTGGTCCATGAACTGCGAAAGCTGCGAGGAACCGAAGAATTCTCGCACGGCAGCCGCGGCAGGTTTCGCGTTGATCAGATCCTGCGGCATGACCGTGTCGATTTCGACCGACGACATGCGCTCCTTGATGGCGCGCTCCATGCGGAGCAGGCCGAGCCGGTAGTGGTTCTCCATCAGCTCGCCGACCGAACGCACGCGGCGGTTGCCGAGATTGTCGATGTCGTCGATCTCGCCTTTGCCGTCGCGGAGGTCGACGAGGGTACGGATGACCTCGACGATATCTTCCTTCAGCAGAATGCGGACGGTGTCCTCGACGTCACGGTCGAGACGCATGTTCATCTTCACGCGACCGACCGCAGACAGGTCGTAGCGCTCGCTGTCGAAGAACAGCGACTTGAACATGGCTTCGGCGGTTTCGACGGTCGGCGGCTCGCCCGGACGCATCACGCGGTAGATGTCGAACAGCGCGTCCTCACGGGACTCGTTCTTGTCGATCGCCAGCGTGTTGCGGATGTAAGCGCCCACGGTGACGTGGTCGATGTCGAGGATCGGCAGCTCGTCGAAGCCGGCGTCCTTGAGCTTGTTGAGCAGCTTCTCGTCGATCTCGTCGCCGGCTTCGGCGAAGATTTCACCGGTCTTGAGGTTGACCAGATCCTGGGCGATGAACTGCCCATAGAGGTCTTCCTCGACGACCGCGAGATGCGTCAGGCCGTCCGCCGCCAGCTTCTTGGCCTGGCGCGGAGTCAGCTTCTTGCCGCCCTCGTGGACCACGTCGCCGGTCTTGGCGTCGATGAGGTCGTAGGTCGGCTTGGCGTTCTTCATCTTCTCGGCGTCGAACGGCTTCCGCCAGCCGGTCTTGGTCTTCTCGAAGCTCACCGTGTTGTAATAGGTGTCGAGAATTTCCTCGGCATCGAGGCCGAGAGCCTTGAGCAGCGAGGTGACCGGAATCTTGCGACGACGATCGATGCGCGCGTAGACGATGTCCTTGGCGTCGAACTCGATATCGAGCCAGGAACCGCGGTACGGGATGATGCGAGCGGCGAACAGGAGCTTGCCCGAGGAGTGGGTCTTGCCCTTGTCGTGGTCGAAGAACACGCCCGGCGAGCGGTGCATCTGCGAGACGATCACGCGCTCGGTGCCGTTCACGATGAACGTACCGTTGGACGTCATGAAGGGCATGTCGCCCATGTAGACGTCCTGCTCCTTGATGTCCTTGACCGAGCGGGCGCCGGTTTCCTCGTCCACTTCGAACACGATCAGCCGCAGCGTCACCTTGAGGGGCGCTGCGAAGGTCATATCGCGCTGCCGGCACTCGTCGACGTCATACTTGGGCTGCTCGAACTCGTATTTCACGAACTCGAGGGAAGCAGTGTTGGAAAAGTCGGTGATCGGGAAGACGGACTTGAAGACGGCCTGCAGCCCCTCTTCGGAACGACCGCCCTTGGGCTCGTCCACGATGAGGAACTGATCGTACGAGGCCTTCTGGACCTCGATGAGATTCGGCATCTCCGTGACTTCGCGAATGCTGCCGAAAGACTTGCGTACCTTGCGGCGGCCGTTGAACGTGGTAGCCATACCAGCTCCTCAGTTTCTCGATGTCTCGGAGGCGAATGTCCAAAGGTCCGACTATCAGCCGTCGGGCATCAGGACATTGGCCTTGCTTTTTTGTCGTCGGGGCCCGGTGAGAGGGAGAGGCCCCGGTAAAACTCGCAACTCGGCGGAACGGGAAGCACCCTGCCCCGTTGCCATACAGCGAAGTCGATCACGCGCTACGAACGGCGTCCGAACTCCGAAAATTTTGATTGTCCCTGCCCGGCCATCCAATCGCGCGGGTGGAACTCGTCCCAAACATCACAAATGAGACGCAAATAAGGCGGCGCTGCAGGTTCTGCAGCGCCACCCGAGATCGTATCCGTAGACGAACTTACTTGAGTTCGACCTTGGCGCCGGCAGCTTCCAGCTTCTTCTTGATGTCCTCGGCCTCGGCCTTGGCAGCGCCTTCCTTGACGGCCTTGGGAGCACCTTCGACGAGAGCCTTGGCTTCGCCCAGGCCCAGGCCGGTGATGGCACGGACTTCCTTGATGACGTTGATCTTGTTGTCGCCGAACGAGGCGAGGATCACGTCGAATTCGGTCTTCTCTTCAGCGGCAGCAGCCGGAGCACCACCAGCGGCGCCCGGAGCAGCGGCAACGGCGACCGGAGCGGCAGCCGAAACGCCCCACTTTTCTTCCAGCAGCTTCGACAGTTCCGAAGCCTCGAGGACGGTGAGGGCAGACAGGTCGTCTACGAGTTTGGCGAGATCAGCCATTTGAGTTCACTCTCTTTGATGTTTCAGTTCGAACCGTGGAGGGCCTCGTGGGCCCCACGTGAGTAGTCATGCCTATGCTGCATTGCCCTTCTCGGCGTGAGCCGAGATGACCCGTGCAACCGCACCACCCGGAGCCTGCAGGACAGACGCGATACGCGTGGCCGGCTGCTTGAGCATGCCGGCGAGCGTGGCGCGGAGCTGATCCAGCGAGGGCATCGTGGCGAGCGCCTTGACGTTGTTCGCGTCGAGCCCGGTCTTCCCCATGGCGCCACCGAGAACCACAAACTTCTGGTTCTTGTCGGCGAATGCGGCCGCGACTTTCGGCGCGACCATGGGATCCTTGGCGAAGGCGACGACGGTCGGGCCGGTAAACAGGCCCGAGATGTCCGCGTTGTCGGTTTCCTTCAGAGCAAGCTTGGCAAGGCGGTTCTTGGCGACCTTCACCGAGCCACCGGCCTGCTTCATCTGCTTGCGCAGATTTTCCAGGTCGGCAACGGTGAGGCCGGCATTTTTCGCAACCACGATCGACCCAGCCGCCGCAAAGGACGTCTGGAGCGAGGTGATCACGTCAGCCTTTTCCGCTCTTTCCACTGCTAGTCTCCACATATGGCCCGCAGATAGGTCGCGGACCGTTTGCCAATTGCTGCCCTCCGTTTCGGGAGTGCAGCGGTTGATGCCTGTCAACCGGCTGACCGTCGGAGGGCGAAATGCCCCTTGGCGGCAACTGGCCTGGTTCGAACCGGAACGAGAATTCCGGTCTTCACCCCATCTATGCGGGCCCATTGGATTTACACGCCTTGCGGCGTACCCGCAGTCTCGGACAGGACTTCTGCTGGCCTTGCGGTCAGCATCCCCGGCGGCCGAGGCCGCCGGAAACTCGTTTTAGTGGTCGCGCGGTCGAATCACAAAAGTCTGCAACTTTTGCTGAGCACGCTCCGGCATCGCAGGTCTTAGTGGACCGACGACGGATCGACGTGGACGCCGGGGCCCATGGTCGACGAAACGGCGACGCGCTTCATGTAGGTGCCCTTGGCGCCGGCCGGCTTGGACTTCTGCACCGCATCGGCGAGAGCCTTGATGTTCTCGAGCAGAGCCTGTTCGGTGAACGAGGCCTTGCCGACGCCGGCGTGAATGATACCGGCCTTCTCGACGCGGTACTCAACGGCGCCACCCTTGGCGGCCTTGACCGCGCCGGCGACGTCCGGGGTCACGGTGCCGACCTTGGGGTTCGGCATCAGGTTGCGCGGCCCGAGGATCTTACCGAGGCGGCCAACGAGCGGCATCATGTCCGGCGTCGCGATGACGCGGTCGAAGTCGATCTTGCCGCCCTGGATGGCTTCCATCAGGTCTTCGGCGCCAACAATGTCCGCACCGGCGGCCGTGGCTTCGGCGGCCTTGGCATCGCGGGCGAACACGGCGACACGAACGGTCTTGCCGGTGCCGTTGGGGAGGTTCACCACGCCGCGGACCATCTGGTCGGCATGGCGCGGGTCGACGCCCAGGTTGAAGGCGACTTCGACGGTCTCGTCGAACTTGGCCTTGGCGCGGGCCTTGACCAGCTTGATGGCTTCGCCGAGCTCGTAGAGCTTCTTGCGGTCGATGCCTTCGCGGATTGCAGTCGTACGCTTGCCGAGGTTTGCCATCTGGATCAGCCCTCTACCTGGATGCCCATGGACCGGGCAGAGCCCGCGATCATGGTCATGGCCTGCTCGACGTCATAGGCGTTCAGGTCGGCCATCTTCTTTTCGGCGATCTCGCGGATCTGCTTGGAAGAGATCGTGCCAGCCGATTCCTTGCCTGGGAGCTTGGAACCCGACTTCAGGTTCACGGCCTTCTTGATCAGGTAGGTGACCGGCGGGAGCTTGGTCTCGAAGGTGAAGCTCTTGTCGGCGTAGATGGTGATCACGGTCGGGATGGGCGAACCCTTCTCGAGCTCTGCGGTCTTGGCGTTGAACGCCTTGCAGAATTCCATGATGTTGAGGCCGCGCTGACCCAGCGCGGGGCCGATCGGGGGCGACGGGGTCGCCGAACCGGCAGCGACCTGAAGCTTCAGGTAGCCAGTAATCTTCTTTGCCATGATACGTCCTTTCAAACGCTGCCCGGCGTCACCCGGGCGGTGAGACGCCGTGGTCCGGGACTTCCAGGCGGTTGGCTACCGCCCTGCCCTCCCACGGATTTCGGTAACCTCTCAGCTACCGCATCGGCTTACGCCGAAGTTCTAAACCAGCACGCGAAGGTCAGACCTTCTCGACCTGGCCGTATTCCAGCTCGACGGGCGTCGGACGCCCGAAGATCGAAACTTCCACCTTGAGGCGCGAACGCTCCTCGTCGACCTCTTCCACAACGCCGTTGAAGCTGGCGAAGGGACCGTCGGCGACGCGCACCTGCTCGCCGACCTCGAACGAGACGGAGGGCTTGGGATGCTCGACGCCTTCCTGCACCTGCTGCAGGATGGCCATGGCTTCCTTTTCCGAGATCGGCATGGGCTTGTCGCCCGAACCGAGGAAGCCGGTGACCTTGGGCGTATTCTTGATGAGGTGGAATGCCTGGTCGGTCATTTCCATCTTCACCAGGACGTAGCCCGGGAAAAACTTGCGCTCGGCATCGACCTTGCGACCGCGACGCATCTCAACGACCTTCTCGGTCGGCACGATCACGTCGTCGAACAGTTCCTCGAGCTTCTTCTGAGCGACCTTCTGCTTGATGTCCTCAGCGACCTTCCGTTCGAAGTTCGAGTAAGCCTGAACGATGTACCAGCGTTTGGCCATAAAGCGCCGTAGCTCCTAGATATTCGTTTTGCCGCTCAGCGGATCGACAGCATCAGCTGGACGCCCCAGGCGATGATCTGGTCAGCCGCGAGAAAGAAGATGCTGGCAAGCGCCACGAACACCAGCACCATGATCGTAGAGATCAACGTTTCCTGCCGGGTCGGCCACGTCACCTTACCGGTTTCCTGGCGAACTTCCTGCAAGAATTTCAGTGGGTTAACGCCAGCCATCAGTTCGATTCCACAACGGCCTTGCGGCCAAAAAGCAATAACCGCGCGAGTCACCCCGGGCGGCTTGGGAAGCGGTATCTAATGACTCGCTACACCCAATGCAACCCCAAATGACATGCGGCTGTCATTGAACCATGCCCGCTGCCGCACTGTCAGCCGACGGTCAGGTTCGCCCCGCTACCCTTCAGCCCCTGGACATACCTTTGGGAGGGTAGCCTTGACCGCCGCATATCGACTTCGCCCCGATCGCAAATCGGTAAAGCAGCTTGTGGGCATGCCACTGGCGGAAGTCGAGCGCGAGCTTATCCTCGCCACGCTCCAGGCGACGCAAGGCAACCGCACGCATGCGGCTGCGATTCTCGACATCAGTGTCAGGGCGCTGCGCTATAAGCTCAATGAGTACGCCGCCGAGGGCGTAACCGTTCCGCCGCCGCCGCATGGCACGGAACACGCCGAACTCAACTGAGGGAAGATTTGCAGGTGGCAGGGGCAGAAGGACTTGAACCCTCGACCCTCGGTTTTGGAGACCGTTGCGGGGGTCTAACAGCGGCGAACACGGCGTAACATTTTTCCGTTGGAAACGCCCGGAAAGCCTAGCGTGTTCTCATAACGTTCGGTAGTGATAGTAACAGTGCCAAACACGGCCTAACGCGTGCCGTTGTTTACCCCTGTGTTTACCCCGGACGTTTTCACCAGTGCCTCTCGCAGTGAAGAAGATCGCCAGCCTCAAGCCCCGCTCCAGTCGCTACGAGGTGTCCGACGGGCGCGGCGTGTTCCTGGTGGTGCATCCCTCTGACAAGCGCACGTGGGTGTTCCGCTACCGCGATCCCAAGACCGGCAGCGCCCGAAAGCTGACCCTTGGCGAGATCGACGGCCCGTTGGCACGGGAGCGCGCAGACGAAGCCAGAAGGAAGGTCAAAGCTGGGTTCGATCCGGCCGCCGAGGCGAAGGTCGAGAAGGCGAAGGCGCGCGACCGCTCCAACTTGGTCCGCGACTTCATCGACACCTACATGCTGGAGTACGGCAAGGACAAGAAGGCATCCAGCGTCGCGGAAGTCGCTCGGCTGTTCGAGCGCTGGGTCAAACCGGCGATCGGCGACAAGCGCGTTGTCGACGTGACCGGGGACGACATCCAGGCCATCCTCGCAAGGATGGTGAAGGGCGGCGCCCCGGTGTCGGCCAATCGCTTGCTGGCGGCTCTGCGGCCGTTCTTCGCGTGGGTCAGGATTGGCAACAGGCCCCTGCCCCATTTGCCGACTGCCGACGTCGTTCGACCCACCAATGAGGAAGGCCGGGACCGGGACCGTGTTCTAAGCCCGGCCGAGATCCTGTGGCTCTGGCGAGCCACTGACAACGACACCGCATTCTCCAATGCGATCCGGCTGATGTTGCTGACCGGCCAGCGCCGCGGCGAAGTCGCCGGCATGGTTTCGACGGAGTTGAACGGCTTTGACAGCGCAAAGCCTGTCTGGCTGATCCCGAAGGCCCGCGCCAAGAATTCGCGCGAGAACCTTGTGCCGCTGACGGCGCTGGCGCTCGCTGCCATCAAGCGGCCGCTGCATATTGGTCGCTCCAAGCTGATCTTCACGTCCAGCACCGGGACCGAGCTCAGCGGCTGGACAAAGAGCAAGGCGGCGTTGGACGCGAAGATGCTCGCCATCGCCACTGAGATCACGGGGCGGCCGCCGAACATCGAACCATGGGTGATCCACGATCTGCGACGCACCTGCGCTACCGGCCTCGCGGAGATCAAGGTGCCGGTGCACGTCATCGAGGCCGTGCTCAACCATAAGACAGGCGCTATCACAAAATTGGCCGGCACCTACAACAGGCACAGCTATGCGGACGAAAAGCGGGAGGCGCTAGAGGCATGGTCGGCGCGGGTCACAGAGATCGCCAATGCCTGATCTGGTGTTCTCGACCGATGACCCGAGCAAGTTCATCCCGGCCGACGTCTTCACGCTCGAGGCGGCCATGCTCGCCCCAGAAGAGCCGGGGCTACAGAAGCTGCTCAAACTGGGCGACCTGATAGCGGAGCAGGTGTGGGGGTACGATGAGGAAGCGTTGGTGTGGTTGAGGGACCATGCCAACGTCAAGGAGCGCTTCCAGGACGGAGTTATTGCCGGCATGGCGATCATACGCTGCACCTCCGGGATTGACCCCAGCCTGTCATCGGCGGTGCGCGGGATAGTCGACCGTTATCGGCTTGCTAAGCATCTGGAGCCGAAATTTCGACGCCAAACCGAGTCCAGCTTCTTCAATTCCAAGACTGGCGTCTGGCGCAGGTACAGGCATGTTTCCCATCTGTGGGCGGCCGTACTGCACAGGCACATGGAACTCGGAGAAAGCGCTCCCTTCCCATGTTCTATGCCGGACATGCCGCGCCTGCTCGGCCTTTCCGAGGGATACCTGACACTCGGAGCGATGACGAAGGCCCCTAAAGCCACGTCGGCGGTGCTCGATGCCGATGTGGCAGTCAGGCCAAGCGTAGCTATGCGCTTCCTACTTCCTACCGTCATTCCAGCGTTCTCGATACGCGCTGCCTAACCACTGCTGCGCACTCAGCAGCGGACGACACTCGCAGCATTTGCCACCCCTTCGTGTGTTCAATCACGAAAGGACGTGGCCGATGGCCGATCGCATCTACCTCAACTCCAAGCAGGTCCGAGCCCGTTACGGCAACATTTCCGACATGTCGCTGTGGCGCTGGGTACGCAGCCCGACGATGGGATTTCCGGCCCCCATCCGCATCAACCGTATCAAGTTCTGGGACGAAGCCGAGCTCGATGCTTTCGACGCCCGCGTTGTGCAGCGCGAGGTGGCTTGATGCACCTCGAAAACAGAAACCCCGCGACGCCGGCCAGGGCGCGCGGGGACAAAGTTGACGACGTTGGAAGTATCAACCGCTGCGACGATAGCGCCCCGATCGGCTGGGGGCAAGTTTGCTGGCTCGTCGACCAGGGCATGCCCCGCGATTTCGTGCCCGCAGTCGCTCAGCTCCGGGTGGTCGGCGATGCCATCGCCTTCTATGAGGAGACATCCGACGATGTGATCCTCTGGCGCCCGCGCTCCGGCACCCTGTCCTCGATGGAAGGCCGCGCTTTCGCTCTCGGCGAGGACGCGATCGGCAACGCTGCCACGTACGCATTCGACACATTCCTCGCGGTCCACGCGGAGCCAATGGATTGGCTGCGGGATCGCGGCCGCGGCATCGTGGTGCTGCGATGGGATTTGGCTTTCGACATGCTACGGCACGCACCCCGTGTAGCCGTAGAAGAGGCGGTGCTGCCCCTCTATCGCCATCATATGCTCCCGCCGCACGTTCCCGAGCTCTCCGTCATTGAACGGAGGCAGGCAGCATGAATGGCAAGGTCACTTCCATCGAAGAGTTCGACCGCGCCTACGGGCGCAAGGACGGGCCGCCGCGACCCCGCACGACCCGTGCCGACGAGATCGTCGCCATGCACTTCGACCCGATCAAGTACGTGGTGCCAGGCTATATCGCCGAGGGCTGTTCGCTGCTGGCCGGAACACCGAAGCTTGGGAAGTCGTGGATGGTGCTGGAAATGGCCTTGGCCGTGGCAGCCGGCGGCGCGTGTCTCGGCGGCATCGATTGCGAGCCGGGCGCAGTGCTGTACCTAGCCCTCGAGGATAACCTGCGCCGGCTGCGGTCCCGCATCCGCAAGGTTTGGTCGCTCGACATCGACCTGCCGAACAATATCGTACCCGATCGGTTGCACTTCGCCACTGAGTGGCCCCGCGCCAATGTCGGCGGCATCGAGGCGATCCGGGCCTGGCTGGCGGAACATACCGATGCCCGCCTGGTCATCGTCGACGTGCTGGCCATGTTCAAGGCGATCAGCGGCAAGACCGATCAGACCCAGTACGAAGCGGACTATCTGGCGGTGAAGGCGCTGCAGGAGGTGGCCAGCGACACTGGCGTGGCCATCGTGATCGTCCACCACACCCGCAAGGGTGCCGGCGACCTTGATCCGTTCGAAGCCATCAGCGGCACGCTCGGCCTGTCTGGCGCCGCCGACACCGGCCTGGTGCTCCGCAGGGATGGCAGCGGAGTGACGTTGTACGGGCGCGGTCGTGACATCGAGGAGATCGAAACCGCTGTCACATTCGATCGTGTCACATGTCGGTGGACGGCGCTGGGCGCTGCCTCCGAGGTTCGCCGCACCGACGAGAGGACGATCATCCTCGATGCGCTGTTCGCCTCGCCAGACCCGATGAGCCCGACGGAATTGGCCGACGTCACCAGCATGAGCAACCAGAACGTGCGGCAGATGCTGCATCGCATGGTGAAGGACGGCGACGTGCTGAAGCTCAGCAGGGGCAGCTACGCTCACCCCTCCAAACCCCATGTCACATCAGTCACAAGGTCACAACCCGATGACTGAATGTGACGATGTGACCAATGTGACGGGGGTGGGTCAGTTCCTTGCAGCGCGGCAATCACCCGGACCGGCGCTGACCTCACGCAGAGAGAATATCCCCCCTACAGCATGGCGAGTGCGCACCAATGGCCGACTGGACAGTGATCGAGCGAGACTATCGCGCCGGCAGCATGGGTCTCAGAGAGATCGCGGCGTTCTATGCCGTGCCGGAGTCCAGCATCCGGAAGCGAGCGGCATCGGAGCGATGGCACCGTGTGGCCAAGCATATCAGCGACGAGGAGCTGCGTGCTGCTGGTGCGCTTCGCTTAGTCAGGCGCAGCCGCGGCTAGGCAGGGGGTGGCCGACATCTCTGTGGCAGTGGGTCGCGGACACCGGCGCACGGTGCGCGAGCCATAAACCCGTAGAAAAAACTTTGTCGGTGGGGGGCGTGTTCGATTTCTCCGGCGGCCTCACCCGGGCACCGGCACAGCGCGCGAGTGCCATAAACCGTAACATCAGGGCGCATCGCCGTAACATCGGGGGGCGCCATCCGATCTTTGGGGCGCGCGCATCTGGACACCGGCGGGGCCTAAATTTCTCACAAAACCGAATTAATGTTCTGGGACGCTCAATCTGCAACGGCAAAAGCAAGCGATCAAACGCGCTTAGCTCGAAAACTGTATCTCCAAACAGCGCGTTTTCGCCATGACGGCGCTGCGCGAGCATCTGACCGCCAGGGCGCGGAAGGGCGACGTTCTCGCCCTCGAGCTCGTCCTCGACGCATTGCCGGGGGAGATGCCGGCTCGAACCGCCATCCGTCTCCGCAACGAGTATGTCCTCGCCGCCGCGCGCTGGCTGCGGGCGGAGATGATCGCGACCACCAATCGCGAGCTCGCTCGTTTCATCGCCGACGCTGGGGATAGGCGCCGGCCACGCTCGCTCGCAAAGTTGTCCCGCGACGAGCGCGCCGAGCTCTTCGCGATGGTCGAGCCGGCCGTCGTTCTGTGCGGAGGTTGGCCGTCTTTCGCCAGCGTTCGCAGAATTATCGAACAAAATCAGCAGGCTACGTGGCTCAAAAACACCCCCTAGAAGTGAGCCACTAATCGGCGCCACCGTTAATCGCATTGATTTGCACCCCAGCGAGCGACGCCCGATGAACGCCCTTTCGAACATCCTCAATCCCAAGCCGATCGACCTTTCGCCCGCGGCTATCCGCGATGCTCTGGCAGTTACCAAGCCCGCCAAGCTGGCGGAGGCAGAGGCCGCCCTGATGGCCCTGCGCAACGAGCGACAGGCCGTCTGGGATGAGCGGCGCAAGGCGATCTGGGCACACCAGGCCGACCCCTCGACCTTCGCCGCCAAGCCCATCAAGGAAGCGCAGGCGCGTCTCGACGCGATCGACCCTGAGATCGGCAAGGCCAAGGCGAAGGTGCGCGAACTCCGCGAAGCCTTCGTGCCGAAGTTCCGGGCAGCGACCGTTCCGTATGTCGAGCCGATCGCCGAGCAGACCGAAACGGTGCTCTCGATGCTGGGGCAGATCGCCGACCAGCTCGCGGCCATTGACGAGGCGGCCGCCTCGGTCGGCATCGAGCCTCGCTTCTTCCAGCGCATCGCCGCCCTGCAGCAGCTCAATCAGCTCGTCGCGGAGCTCCGCCGGTGAATAACCCCATCGTCATCCGCGGCTACGCTGGCGTCTTCAATCGCATCGTCCGCACATCTGAGCTTGCGGCCTTCGTGCTGCCGCGCGGGGCATTCACCCCGGCGGGCGGCGACGTCGAGGTTCCTCTGCTCCTGGATCACGACCCCAGCGAACGCATCGGCACCGTTCGCATCTGGGGTGACAATTTCGGGTTGGCGTTCGAGGGCGAGTTCACCGGCGACCACATCGAGGACGCCATCCGCAGCGGCCGCCTCACCGAGTGTTCGTGCCTCTACCAGGAGAAGCGAGGCCATGACGGCCACTTTGCCGGCGAAGCGGTGCGCTACTTCGACCGCGCCGACATTGCCGAGGTGAGCCTGGTACCCGTAGGCGGCTGCCCCGACACCGGCGCCTGGGTCCGTGACACTCCGCGTCAGCAGATGTCGAACCGCCAGCGCTACCCCGCCGACATGTGGGCGATGAACGCCTTCACGCCGAGATCGCTGGCAACGAGCGCATCGTTGCATCCCACGGTGAGGAAGGGGGGCGCGGCACAGCACGGGCTGCGCCCCTCGGCTGCCCGGCCGCGCGTGCCCGCCAGTGTCCTAGCCGTACTCGCCATGGCGACCGACAGGGGGCTGGTAGAGTGATAGGCGACAAGCAGACTGAGGCGCGCAGCATCATCGAGACCGCAATGGCCGAGCTCCAGATCATGGGTCTGCACCGTGACGGGGCTGCGGCCCTGCTGGTGGTGCAAGGCTTCCTGCGCATCGAGGGAAGCGCCGAGCGCAAAGAGATCATCGAGGCCCTTCTCGCCTTGGAAGCGGACACCGGCCCATGAAACGCACACCCCGCCTTCGTGGCCGAGCAGGACAAGAGCAGCGCCAGCGTAGGCTGGCAGCCGAACCACTTTGCCGCGACTGCGCCGAGAAAGGGCTCGTTACGGCCTCGGCCACGCCGGACCACATCATCCCGCTAGCCAAGGGTGGGACCGACACCGACGACAATATCCGCTGCCTCTGTGACGAGTGCCACCGCAAGCGCACCGCGGAACAGTTCGGGCACCGCAAGCCACGCGTACCGCATGACCTCAATGGCTGGCCGCTCGACCGCGATCACCCATGGAACGGGGGGCGGGGTTGATCTCTACAGCGCGCCGATCCGGACACCAGCGACGCCGTCCGTTTGCAGCGAGAACGATTTCGAACACAAAAGTTGACCCCTCCCCCGTAGGGGGAGACTTGCGCGAAGGAGCATCTGGGTGACGCAGCACGAGCCAATTACCCTACAGGCCGGAGAAAAGACCTATGTGGTCGCGCTCGGCGGTTGGAACGAAATATGCGCCGTCGAGAAGGAGTTCGATCTCGGCATTTTCCAGATCGTTCAGCGCTTCGCCGACGGCGCAAATGTACGCCTGACCGACTTTCATCGCCTGCTCGTCGCAGTGCTCACTGACAGCGACGGCAAGCGCTTAACGCCGGATGCTGCGGCCGAGGTGATCCAGATCGCCGGCCTTGAAGCCGGCACGAAGGCCGCGGCGGCGGCGCTGCAGCAAATCGTGGCGCGCCTCGGCACCACCAACCCGGTCTGAGGGGATTCGTCATGGCCAGCTCGCTCATCGGCGCCTTGAAGGTCAGCCTCGGCATCGACAGTTCCGAGTTCGAAACCGGGCTGAAGAAGGCGCGGGGCACCGCCGACGGCTTCGCCTTGTCGATTTCTAAGGGGCTCGTTGGGGGTCTTACCTCTGCGGCCGCCGGGTTCTTCAGCTTGAACGCGATAATTGGCGGTGTGAACCGCACCCTCGAGAAGTTCGGGGCGGTCGCCGATCGCGCGAAATCGGCCGGCCTCGACCCCGAGTTTTTCCAAGCCCTCACCCATGGCGCAAGCCTGGCCGGCGTCAGTATGGAAACCCTGTCCGGCGCGCTCGACAGCTTCAACAAATCCATGGGCTTGGCCAGCGAGGGCAAGGGAAAGCTGGTTTCCCAGCTGGAGGTGCTCAACCCCGAGCTGCTGAAGAACCTGCAACTGTCGACGGATCAGGAGACGCGTATCAAGCTCGTCGCCGACGCGCTTCGCGACGAGGCTGATGCCAGCCAGAAGGCGGCACTCGCCGCTGCCGTGTTCGGGGCTGAGGGCGTCAAGCTCGTTTCCGTGCTCGAGGGCGGCGCCCGGGCGATCGACGACCTCGTCACCAAGGCGAGGAGCATGGGGCTGATCGTCTCGCGCGACCTCATCGAGCGGGCCGACGAGCTGGGCGACCGATTGGATACGGCGTCGCAGATCGTTGAGACCCAGCTCAATGTCGGCTTCGCCGCCCTGGCACCGCTCATCGTTGACGCCAGTAGCGCGGCCGGCGAACTGCTGCGGCTTCTCGGTCTCGCCTATGAGCAGACCAAGGACATCGAGCAGCGGCAGTTCCTGCGGCCCATGCAGAACGAGCTCGCGAACACCTACATCGAGATCGACAAGCTCAAGACGCAGATCGGCGACCTTGAGACCCAGCTGGCCGGCGGCGGCAACGGCGTCGGCATGATCCTGAAACTCGACCTCACCGAGGCGCAGACAAAGTTGACGGCGCTCGAGGCGCACGCCATGCGCCTGCTCGACCGCATCACTGAATTGCAGGGACGCCCGACGACCCCAGCAGCGCCCGCGGAACAAGTAGATCCGCTCGCTGGGATGCTTGGCCGCGGCGGCCCCGGCAGAAACACGCCGGCACCGCGTTTCTATGGGCCGGGCGGTGGTTCGGACACTCCGGACACGGGGTCGATATATGACGGCCTCACTGCCCGCGTAGATGCATTGCGCCAGTCGCTGATGACCGAGGAGGCGCTGGAGCAGGACAGCTTCAGCAGGCGCCTAGAGCAGATCCATGCATTCTATGAGCAGGGCGTCATTTCGCAGGCGGAACAGGACAGCCTCATCGAAGCGGCACAGCAGCAGCACGCCGATCGGATGAATGAGATCGTCGCGAAACAGGTCGAGGAAGAGGCCCGCATCCGCAACCTCTCGATCAACGGAGTGCAGAACCTGTTCGGTGCGCTCGCCCAACTGGCGGAGAGTTCTGGCGAAAAGAACCTCGCGCTCTCGAAGGCGTTCGGCGTTGCGCAGGCCGTGGTCAGCACCGCGACCGGTATTACCAGGGCTTTCGAGCTCCCACCGCTTGCCGCGTGGCCGCAAGCGGCCGCATTCTCGGCCGACGTTCCACAGCAGATCGAAATGGTGGTGTACCCATGACGTCGATTGTGATGCTGCGACAGGAAGACCGCGTCGACCTATATTCCGACACCATGACTTACGACGAGCACGCCGTGGTGAAGGGTTTCACGCCGAAGGTGTTCACCCTTCTGCCTCAGCACGCCTTGTTCGGCTATCGGGGCCAGCTCGTCGCGGCTCAGATGTACCATATGCAAGCCGTTCAAAGGTCGAGCTTCGATGAAATCCTCGCGAATCTGAAGGAAGACGTGAGCTTTGGCGCCCGCACGGCTCAGGCGATGGGCCTCCCACCGACGCTGATCATCAACCTCGCGGGGTGGTCGCGCGGCATCGGCGGCTTTGTGCTCGCCTGGTGTGGTATCGACCCGCAGAAACCCGAGCCGAAACTCGAGCTGATGTCATCCCAGTTCACGTCTGACCCACCGCTGCCGCCGCGCAGCATGCGCGAGATCGCCGGCGAGACCGGGCAACTCGTGTTGGAGGGCGACGCGACGATCATCCGCTGGTTCGAGGCGCAGCGGGCGGCGAACTATCCGCTGTCCAAGGGGCACCGCGGCGGCCTCGTTGGCGGCGCGATCCAGCACACGTGGCTGACGGCCGAGGGCGAGTCCGGCAGTCACTTCATCTACCGCTGGCCCGCAGACGTTATCGGCAAGCCAGCGCAGCGCCTGCCGTTCGATGGAGTTCGCGACGAGTTCGAGGGCGATCCAACGTAGCGGCTATCGCGGGCTCGAGATCGGTCCCGCATAAGGCGGACCTGACGCTGCTTGTTCGAAGCCACCCCGGCCGACTTGCCGATACAGTGACTCTCAGCGATAACCTGTTGTTGCAATGTCGGGTCGAGTGATCACCCTCGTAAGCTGCTGGGGGACCGAGTGACGGTACCGGAATATCGTCGACCTCCGATAGTGGAGGCTGTCGTCGAGTTCAAATTCAAGGATCCTGTCGCCTTTTCCGACATCGCTTCGGCCGCAAAGTCGGCTGATCCTGAGTACACAAGGCGAGATCAGCAGTTCGTCGCGAAAGCGCAGATGGATTTCAACGCGAAACGCGCGCAATATACGCAAGAAGATTCAGGGTTCGAGTTTAGCTCTCAGAATCGAACAAGGTTGCTCACAGTAGACCGAGAGCGGTTTCTTGTGTCCCAACTAGCCCCGTATCGCGGGTGGGACGACTTG
>JAESFU010000437.1_pt1 | contig 23574 bp, 21 predicted proteins | sample 9269461 | NCBI WGS metagenome assembly JAESFU01 (sample SAMN14502556, study PRJNA617107) | algae metagenome | isolation source: Stenomitos rutilans HA7619-LM2 and co-occurring heterotrophs from cave walls | place: USA: Waikapalae cave, Hawaii | collected 2009-07-28
GGCAGCATGAGCCTTCTCGAGCGCTTCCGGGACCTCAATACCGGCAAGCCCAGCGAGAAGCACGTCCTTGATTTCACCACGCAGCTCGCGGTCATGATTCGCGCAGGCATCAATCTCCGTTCTGCGCTCGAAGGCATCGCAGAGCAGACCGAGCACCGCGGTTTCAAGAAGATCATCAACACCATCAAGAACGACGTCGAATCAGGACGCCAGTTCTCCGAGGCCATCGCCAAGTATCCCAAGCTCTTTAACCCGCTCTACATCAACATGGTCCGCGCGTCGGAAGTCTCCGGTGCATTCTCGAAGATGCTCGACCGAATCGCGGGCTACATCGCCCAGAGCATCGAGACCCGTAAGATGGTTGTCGGCGCTGCGATCTACCCGGGCATCATCGGCACGCTGGCCGTCGGCGTCACGACCTTCCTCCTCACGTTCGTTCTCCCCAAGTTCAAGACGGTCTTTGAAGGCAAGGAAGACGTCCTCCCCTGGGCGACGACTTTCCTGATGAAGCTGTCGTCGAACCTTGTTGAGTACTGGTACTACATCGCGGGCGCGATCGCGCTCATCTTCGGTGCCCTCTACGCCTTCACCCGCACCGAGGTCGGCTCCTTCTGGGTCGACCGCATGAAGCTGACGATCCCGGTCGTCAAGGCCATGTTCCGCTGCCTCTACATCAGCCGCTCGCTCCAGACGATGGGCCAGCTCATCAACGCGGGCGTGCCCATGCTTGATACGCTCGCCATCACCGGCGACATCTCGGGCAACGCCATCTTCCGCGGCCTGTGGAAGCGAGTCTACACCAACGTGAAGCAGGGTAAGAAGATCACCCAGGCTCTCCTGAAGGACAACACGCTCCCCCGCGCAGTCACGCAGATGATCTCCGCGGGCGAAGAGTCCGGTAAGCTCGGTGAGGTTCTCGACGAGATCTCCAGCTTCTACTCGCGTGAACTGAAGGACAAGATCAAGGCGGTTACCGGAATGATCGAGCCCATCATGATCCTCGCGATGGGCACAGTCGTCGGATTTATCGCAATGGCGATCATCCTCCCCATCTTCAAGATGAGTCAGATCGTCAAGTAACCGATCTTTCAATCTGACGGGATCGGTCCCGCAGGGGTCCGTGCAAGCTTCCGTCGGAGGCGATCGATGGGTCTACGAACCAGCACACGCAGCGTCCGGAATCTCGCGGGTCGTGGCTTCACGCTCCTCGAGACCTCGATGGCCCTGATCATCATCGGCGTCGGCGTCCTGGCGTTCGTCGAGGCACAGCGCTCGTTCATGGCCAATAACGAGTGGTCGAGCCACACCGCCCGCGCGATGTACCTCGCCAACGAGGTCCGTGAGCTCTGCCGCCGCCTCCCGCGTCACGACCCTGTCACGGGGCTCTACTTCTCTGAGCTCGACGGCGACCAGGTCCTCCAGGGATGGGGGATGGAAGAAAACGAGACCGAGCCCGACGACATCGACGACATCGATGATCTTGACGGCATGGTCTTTGGGACCGGCGGCGACTTTGACGGCCCGATCGATTCCTACGGCGACGTGATCCCCGAGACCAACATCAAGGGTGAGCAGATGTCCGACGAGGACGGCAATGCCGTCGGCATGACAGGGTGGTCGCAGTCCGTGACGGTCGAGAAGGTCGATCCATTCAACTACGCGACCATCCGCGCCGACGAGTTCCTCGAAGCGCCCACGGGCAGCTTCCCGGGCCGCGCGGTCGATCGTTACCCCCTCCGCGTCACGGTCAATGTCCTTTACCAGGGCGCATACGACTCAGAAGCACGGGTGATCGCGACGGTGTCGTGGATCGCCCCGTGATCGCGTGCTTGGGATGAACGTCGAACGAATCAGTGTTGAAGGCGGCGGTGAAGGAGTGTGACGGTGAGCAGGAATCAAGGCACAGCGAACCGGTCGAAGCAGCGGCTGGGTAAAGGCAAGCCCAAACGCAAGCCCAGCCGCCGCGGCGTCGTGTCGATCCTTGCGATGATGTTCCTGATCCTCTTTGGATCGCTGGCGACGGCCATGGCCATCGCCAGCCGCGGCAACATCCGCAACTCCGCGACGCACCTCCACGTCATGCGTGCGCTGGGCGCTGCGGAAACCGGCCTGCGCGTCGGTGAGGCACGCCTTGCGGAAGCTGCCAGCCGCTTCATTGTCTCGCACAGCGAAGTGGACTCTGACTTTGCATCCGCCATCTGGAACGGCGACTGGTCCGACGCCAACGACCCGCCGGTCATGGATTCGCCCAGCGGCAACGAGGAAGCCTCCTCGCCCTCGGGCATCGCAGAAGCGATCGCAAACCTCCACGCTGCAGACCAGAACATCCGCACCGACATGGGCGTTGAGACACCCACGATCGGCACTGCAGTCGCAGACGCGGATGAAGAGGTCTACGCAGCTTCGGGCTGGGTCTATACGCCCATCGTCTGGCTCGATGCAGACTCAGGCGACCCTGCACACCGCCCGCTCGCCTTTACGGTCACCTACGCCCCGCTCGCCAACGGCACCGACGTTCGCATCATCGCGACCGGCTACGACTTTGCCTACCACGGCAGCCGCCCCATCACCCGAACGGTGATGCAGGACGTGCGGCTCGTCAAGCGCGTCAAGAGCGCGATCAACTCGCCCACGCGCATCATGGTCGGTAAGAACGTCGCCATCTCGGGCGACCTTGCTGCACGTTACACCGACGTGGCCCAGACCAACGGCGACCCCGTCGTCATGCGGTCTGACTTCTTTGGCCTCAACGCAACCCTCGACCAGAAGCTCACCGACTTCTTCAACAAGCTCGCGACCAACGATGTTGACCGCGACAACCGCCTGAAGCTTGGCCACTCGGTCGAAGGTGTAGGGATCCCTGCAGACAAGGACTACAACGGCGACCACCAGCCCGACGGCGCCTTTGCAGACGTGACCCAGGACGGCTACCTCGACGAGTACGACATCTTCCTTGGGCACTACGACACCAACAAGGATGGTCGCGTCGTGCTTTCCAACGCGCTCAAGGCAGGAACGCCCAACGAAGGATCGAACGCGGAGTTCGTCGGTTCTGGCGGGCTCGTGGTCGATGACGACCTTGCGTACATGCTCGATACGGCCAACCCCGACCGCAACCGCAACGGCGTCCATGGTTTCCGCGACATCAACGGCAACGGCCTGTGGGATTCGGGCGAACCGTTCATCGATCATGAGGATGAGACCAACACCAACCGCGACCAGGTCCTGGGGTATCGCGACGGCGTGCTCGATCGCCGTGACCAGTACGCCAAGGTTCGCGGCAGGCTCGTGCTGAAGGTCACCGACTCTGCATGGAAGACCGCCCAGGGCAACTACGACCAGCGTCTTCGCGGTTCGATCCGCTCGAACGCGGCCGATTCGCCCCGCATGTACGCTGCATCTGACGAAGTTCTTCCCGAAGTCACTGCAGCGAGCTTCAGCAGCTCCGAAACCGCGCTCAAAGCAGCTGCAGACGGCGGCACCTTCGCAAGCCAGGTCGCCGCACAGCTTGGCGTTTCCGAAGCTTCGCTCGCAACCTATGTCGAAACCAGTAACGTGACGACCGACGCGCGGTACTACCGCATCGATCCCGATCTTGATCTCGACGGCAAGCCCGACAACTGGCAGACTGCATACTTCGAGAAGATGCCCTACAACAGCCCGAATTTCACGGACTACTACTACCGCCCCGTCTACGAGAACATGGTCTTCAAGGATGTCCAGATCCCCGTGGGTACCAACGCCCTCTTCCGCAACTGCACCTTCGTCGGCGTCACGTATGTCAAGACCTACACCTCCAACGCGACAGTTCTGTGGTCTGAGTACGGCAAGATGGACATGGACACGACCAGCGGTCGTCCCAAGACCAAGGTTTCGCGCATCGTCTACGGCAACGACGTCGGCGAAACGAGCTACCCCGCGATGCTGCCGAGTTCTGCAGTTCCTCCCAACCAGATGATCCAGATGGCGCTCGCCACGCCTCTTGATAAGGCGGACATTCCCGAGAACCAGAAGGGTTCGGTCAGCGGTTACGAGAACCTCCCCGCGCCGCTCGTGATCGGTGGCAAGCGCGTCACCGACACCCGTGCCTACTCCAACAACATCCGCTTCCACGACAGTCTCTTTGTGGGCTCGATCGTCAGCGATTCGCCCAGCGCCTACATGCAGATCCGTAACAAGCTCCAGTTCACGGGCAAGACCCGCTTCACGCAGAAGCACCCTGAGTATCCCGATGACCCGGATCTCAACCCTGAGTCTGATGACGTCACCGAGATCGCCAAGAGCTCGATGATGCTTCCCAACTACTCGGTGGACATCGGTACCTTCAACAGCCCCCCCGAGCAGAACGTCGCCCTCCGCGGCGCGATCATCGCGGGCGTCATGGACGTGCGCGGCAACGCCTCGATCGATGGCGCGCTGCTCCTCACGTTCTCTCCCAAGCCCGGTGAGCTCCCGCTCATCGACGCGCTGGGCAACCCGATCGGCAACCCTGCAGGTTTCAACACTTCTCTGGGCTACTTCGGCCCTGATGATGGCGACGACGAATCGATCGACCCTGCAGATCTCCCGATCGTCGGCGGCGTCCGCATTGCAGGGTGGGATACCAACGGCGACGGCCTCGCGGACGTCAACGGTGACCGTCCGCAGCCCCCGGGCTCGACCGCGATCCCCTTCCACGGCTTTGGCAAGATCAACATCCGGTTTGATCCCAACATGGTCCTTCCTGACGGCGTGAAGCTCCCGCTCAAGTACATCCCGCTCTCGAGCACCTACAAGGAGGGTCGCCTGTGATGACCTTCATGACACCAAGTCGCAATCGCAAGCACCACGCGCGCCGCGGCTTTAGCCTGATCGAAATGCTCGTCGCGCTGACCATCACCGCGACGCTCCTCACTGCTTCGCTCGCAGCGCTCGATGCCTCGTTCAAGGCCTACAAGCACACGACCGACGCGGTCTCGACGCATGTGGTCTCGCGCATCGTCATGGGCAGGCTCACTGCCATGATCAGGACGGGCTACGAGTTCGGCCCGTTCCCCATCGATGTCCTGAATCCTGACGACAACCCGCTCGACTCGACCTTCATCGAGTTCACTGCATTCAACGACGAGGCATCGGGCCTCCGCCGCATCGTCCGCATCGAACGCCGCGAGGCGAGCAGCCCCGAGCGTGGCCCGTTCGAACTCTGGTACCGCCAGGAGGATTTCCAGAGCGGTGTTTCGCAGTCGGTAAGCGAATCGCCCCTGATCACCAACCTCCAGAGCATCAACTTCCGGCTCGAGTACGACGTGGGCCCGCGTCTGGTCCGTGCGACGATCGACATGATCGTCGAGCCCGACGATGACCAGGGTGGCAAGATCCACTCGACGCTTGAGTCTGACAAGCTCCGGCTTGTCGCGTCGGTGGTGCCGCGCAGGCTTGATGACGAGCAGTGATTCGCTCGATGCAGTGATTGCTGAGAACCTATCAACGCCCCCGTGCTGAATGCCGGGGCGTTGTTCATGGTCAGTCGTGCCGCAGCGCCACGATCGGATCCTGTGCAGCTGCCTTGCGGGCGGGGTAAATACCAAAGATCAGCCCCGTACCGACCGCGACGCTGAATGACAGGATCACCGACCAGAGCGTCACTGCAGTGGGCAAGGCGACGTCCTGCGGGAAGAGATTGCCGATCACGGGAAGCGTGGGGAGGAGCGGAACGACCCAGCCGATGAAGAGGCTCGCGCCGATGCCAAGTGCAACACCGATCGCCCCGCCCATCGCGCTCAAGACGCCCGTCTCGACGATGAACTGGAGGAGAATGTGGCTCCGCGTCGCGCCAACTGCGCGCCGGATGCCGATCTCGCGCGTGCGCTCCGTCACGGTCGCGAGCATGATGTTCATGATCCCGATGCCGCCGACCAAAAGTGCGACACCTGCGATCGCGCCCGAGACGAGGTTGAACGTCAGTGCAGTCTTGCGTGCACTTTCCAGGAGTTCGTACGGCACGATCATGCCGATATCGGTCATCCCCGGATGCCGGACTTCCATGATTCGGCGCACGCGCTCTGCGTCAGACATCACGCGATCACGCGTCGGGACGGTCAGGTAGATCTCAGAGATCTGAACCTCGTTGGCCTGGAATGAGCCCGAGCTTGATCGACGGACCAGATCCGAGAAGACTGCACGTGCAGCAGAGATCGGAACATGGATGTCAAGGTTCAGATCTCGCCCGACGAGCGCTGCACCCGCGCCGCCCGAAAGTCCGACCGGTGCAAGCACGCCCACGACGGTGAACGGCTTGCTGTCAATGCGGATCGCCTGCCCTACCGGATCATCGAGCGGGAAAAACTCGCGGGCGACTTCGGCTCCGACGACGCACACCGTCGCGCTCTCATCGACATCCGCCTGCGAGAGATACCGCCCACGCCCGATGCGGAGATTGGCGACGGTCAGGAGCCGCGGCGTCGTGCCGTACGCCTGGCTGATCTTCCGCTTGTCTTCGCGAAGGATCTGGCTGCCGATTTCCTTGAGCGGGACAAGGTCCTCTGCATCAGGGAAGTTGGTCTGGATGACTTCAAAGTCGTCGCGCGTGATGCCGAACCTGCTCACCCAGCTCTGGCGCGACTGGCTCGACGACTGCGACTGCTGCTCTGCAGGCTTCTGCGAACGGATGATGATGTTCTTTGCACCCAGCCGCTCGATCTTGGTCAGTGCGTCACGCTTGGCGCCTTCGCCAAGGCTGACCATCGTGATGACTGCAGCGACGCCGAGGATGATGCCCAGGGTCGTGAGAAATGCACGGACCTTGTGGAGGCGAAGGTTCGAAAGACCAAGGCGGATGATTTCAAGAAGAAATGACATCAGATTCCATGCGAGGAGGGATACGTCTTACAGGCATATCCCCCACAAGTCCCCCCGCGACTACCTTGGCCTCTCGCCACACGAGGCTCAAGACGGTACGCTGAACGGACGAATTGTAGCGTATGAACGGCCTTTCCCCGCGTCGGGGAATCCGTATCCACTGGTCGCTTTGCCGCACTCCCCATGAGCAGAATCGACGTCCAGACCGAAGTTGAGAACACCCAGTCCAAGTGCTGGGATTACACGGTCGTCGTCGAGGATGATTCGGGAGAGGCATCGTCCCACCGCGTCCGGCTCTCGTGGCTCGATCACGAGCACTGGTCGGGCGGAAGGGTGCCACCCTCCAAGGTCATCGAAGTGGTCCTCGAATGCCTGCTTTCGCACGGCATGAAGGCAGAGCTTCCCGAGCGATTCGATGCAGCTCGTGCACGTCGCTGGATCCCGGGCATCGATCGCGAGCTTCAGGCAGCGATCTGAATCTGATTGTGCATGCTTGGGTTTCGGGCAGGCCTGCCCCAGAATGGCAGAGGCCCGCTGTGATTACGTACCCGTGATCAGGTCATCCGATCGCTTGGCAAAATCAAAGTCCTTCTTCGTCAATCCACCCGCGTCGTGCGTGCTGAGGGTCAGCGTGACCTTGTTGTAGCGGATGAGCACGTCAGGATGGTGCTGGGCTGCTTCAGCTGCCTGGGCGATCCGGTTCACAAAGGCCATGGCCTGCACGAAATCCGTGAACTGCACGGTCCTCTGGATCGCCTCGCCGGTCGTGGACCACTGCGGGAGGCCCTTCAGGCTGGCGTCGATCTGCTTGGTCGAAAGCTTGGTCATAATCTCTCACCCGCGTGCAGGCCGCTCTGATCGTGCACCGTGCCCTTGCAAGCAGGACCGGCGATGCCCGGCTCGATCGCCAGACGTGGATCAGTGTAGCGGATATGAAAGACCCTCAGGAAACAGCGTCCCAGGCCTTTACAGGGGCTCAAAAAGCCCCTTCTCTGGTCACGCGCCTGGCCCCATCGCCCACCGGCGCGCTCCACCTGGGGAACGCACGGACCTTCCTGATCAACTGGGCCCTTGCACGCAAAAACGGCTGGAAGATTGTCCTGAGGATCGAGGATCTCGACGGCCCACGCGTCAAGCCCGGCGCGATCGAGCAGACCATCGACCTCCTAGCCTGGCTCGGCATGGACTGGGACGTCGGCCCGATCATCCAGTCAGACGATCTTGCGCCGTACCGCGCTGCAATGAGTGAACTCGCCACGCGCGGTCTCGTGTATCCGTCGGACCTCTCGCGAACCGAGATCGAGGCAGCGGCCAGTGCACCGCAGGAAGGGTCGCACGAGAACGTATTCCCTGCGTCGCTCCGTCCCGCTGCCCGTCCATCACGCTTCGATGACCTCACGCGCAGCTGGCGATTCGTCGTCGATGAAACGTCGATCGAATACGTCGATCGGTTCGCAGGGCAGCAGCGGTTTGATCCAACCAAGACCATCGGCGACTTCATTGTCTGGACCCGCCGCGAGCAGCCTGCATACCAGCTTGCAGTGGTCGTCGATGACCATCGTCAGGGCGTGGGCGTGATCGTTCGCGGCGATGACCTCCTCGAATCAGCTGCACGCCAGATGCTGATTTACCGGGGCCTGAACATCGGGCCCGTTCCGATGTATCTGCACCTCCCGCTAGTCCGCGGGAGCGATGGCAAACGCCTCGCCAAGCGGCATGGCGACACGCGGCTCGATACATACCGTGCTCGTGGCGTGACTGCAGGCAGGGTCCGAAGCCTGATCGCACGGTGGTCGGGGTTCGATGCCCCGCCAGATGAACTCTCGGCCGCCGAATTCTTGGAAGGGCTCGACCTCTCTAGAATCTCCCGCAGCGATGTGGTCTTTACGTCGGAGGATGATCGATGGCTCTGTCTGCACTCATGAACGTCAGGTTCCCGATGCTCCTGCTGTCGGCACTGGTCGCCATGGTTCTTTCACTGGCCTCGGGCTGCGACGAGCAGGTCAAGGACACCAAGTTCGAGACCCTGAAGATCTCCGATAACACGTACAAGCTCGAGGTCGTGGCCGATGAGCAGTCACGCGTCAAGGGCCTTTCAGGCAGGACGAGTGTCCCCGAAGGCACCGGCATGCTCTTTGTGTTCCCCGAGAGCAAGGTCCAGGTGCTGGAGTTCGTGATGCGGGACTGCGTGATCCCGATCGACATCATCTTCCTCGACCGTTCAGGGCGGATCACGGCGATGCACGAGATGCTGGTGGAAGAAGCCCGCAAGCCCACCGAGGTCAAACCGGCGCGCGTGGGTGCGTTTGACCCGTACGAAGACCGTCTGAAGCGTTATTCGAGCCGTTACGCAGCCCAGTTCGTGGTTGAGCTGGCGGGCGGGGAGCTCAAGAAGCTCAAGCTCTCTGAGGGCCAGAAGCTCGATCTGGATCTCGACGGCCTTAAGAAGCGGGCCAAGTGAACCGATGACATCTCAGCGTCGGCTCAGGCAGGATCGGGCGATCCTGCTTTGCTGTCTTGCCGACCTGATGCACGCCGGACACCCTATCAGCCGCCGAGGATTCGCCCTTGACCGCACCTGCCGACACCTTCATCGCCGTCGGCTTCGGGACGATCACCGCGGATGAGCTGCGCGAACGATGGGCAGGTCCCATCGCTGCAAGCTGGCCCAAGGGTCCCCTTGCACCACCCACCGAATACGAAGTCCTGACCCCGCAGCAGCTCGCGGTTCGGCTTGAGCTTGCAGCCAAGGGACCAGAGGGCGACTGGGTTCAGCCGATGGTCCTTGTGGCCAGCGAATCGACCGCGGAGGGCCTTGCTCGCGCGGTCGATGGCCTCCAGCTTCAGCTTGCGCCGACGCTCCTCCTCGTGCCCGATGGCCAGCGCGGCCCTCGCTCGCTTGAGGCCGAGGGCGTGGTCGTCGCGCCGTGGAGCACGCAGCCGAGCGTGCTTGCAGCGATGCTCTTTGCACTTTCACGCAGGCAGAAGACCGTCCAGAGGATCGCGGTCGATCTTCGGATCTCGCGCCGCGTGCAGGGCGGCATGAACAGCGAGATGCAGAGGCTCCAGGAAGAGCTCGCAACTGCAGCGGACGTTCAGAAGGAATTCCTTCCGCACTCGCTTCCCGAGATCGAGGGTCTTGAGTTCGGCGTCGTCTTCCGCCCCGTCGGGTACGTCAGCGGCGATATGTACGACCTCTTCCGGCTCGATGACCGCACGATCGCGTTCTTCATCGCGGATGTCGTCGGGCACGGCGTCCCTGCTGCACTCCTCACGGTTGCGTTGTGCAGGGGCCTTCAGACGATGGAACGCTGCGGCGAGGTATGGAAGCCTCGCAGGCCCAGCGACGTGCTCTCGAAGCTCAACGATGATCTTGTCGCGCGTCAGCTCTCGGGCCAGCGATTCGCGACGGGCATCTACGGCATCATGGACCAGGTTACAGGCGAGATCACGATCTCGTGTGCAGGTCATCCGCCGCCGATGATCCTGACGCCCACGGGCTGCCGGGAAATCGATGCATCCGGCCCGCTCCTTGGCGTCTTTGAGGATGCGGAGTTCGACGAGATCACCTGCACGCTCGCGCAGGGTGAATCGCTCGTGCTGTATACCGACGGCGTCGAGACTGCATTCCCCTCTGCAGCAGGGTTCCGGCGGCCTTCGATCATCTACCGCGAGATATTCTCTCGCATCGGGATCGATGCATCCGCACGCGACCGGACCGTCGCTTCGACGATGGTCGACCTTGCGGACGAGCTTGACCGCCAAGCAGGTTCGCTCCACGGCGTCGATGACATCACGGTCCTTGCGATCTCAAGGCCCGAGGAAGTCACTGCACGCGTCGCTGCGTGATACAGATCGCTTCACCAATCACTTGAAGTTCAGCACGCCGTTCTGGAACTGCATCGGCATCGTCTTCTGCATGGACGGTGATGCGTACGGGATGTTCCATTCGATCGTGTCGTAGGCCTCTTCGATCACGTCGTAGGCAAGGTCGCGGTCTTGCTCTGCGAGATATCGCGTCGAGCCAAGCCCGATGTTGATCGCTGACAACGTCGTCCTGAGCGTCGTCAGGTGCGTGAGCTGCGCATCCCGCGATTCGACGAACTGCGGGTTGTCGAGGATCTTCTCGCGCTCGTCGACGAGCTTGTCGTTCAGGCGGTCTGCCTTGTCACGCAGGCGGTCTTCGCGAGAGACTGCGCACGCAGTTAGGAAAACCGTCAGGCCGATCAGTGCAGTGCGTGCAGCGAATTTACCGAAACGGCCTGCCGCGAACGTGCTCACCGCGAACTTACCCACGTTGAACTTGCCAAGAGCGTTCATGGAGATGCTCCAGTTGTGTCCGTGGAGCGTAGGAGCGGTCCGATCACAGTGGGCCGGATGGCTTTGCGGGCGTGCGTTCACGCCGGGGTGATTGGCGTGGCGTTGAATCCGGGATGATCTGCTGCATCCGATTGAATCGCTCGCGGAGTGTCTTGTCCATGTCGCGGAAAGGATCGCCTGCAGACGGTGCGCGAACGACCGGCACATCCTTGAACTCGATCGACCCGCCGTAAAACGAATCAAGGTCGAACGTCTTTGCAGCGACGTCTGCACTGGGCCTGAGGATGATGTCGACCGTCTCCGCATCGCCGCCCTCCCAAGAGCCTGCGACTTCGCGCCCATCATCGCTGGAGGTCGAGTTGGTCACCGTCTTGCCGTTGATCGTGATCGTCATCGTGCTCTTGATCGCGAACGGTGAGCTCTGATTCTGTGACGGCTGCAGGCCGCTGTGAAGCTCGCCAAGCTTCCATTCCTTCCCACCTGCCCTGCAGATCACGTCGAACGCCAGCGGTTCCTTGATGTCCTTGATCTTGAAGAATGCGTTTGCGTCAGACTCGCTCGTCGTTTCGCTCCCCCAAGGGCTCATCTGGATGACAAAGCCGCCCAGGCCAGAGCCAAGCCCTGATCCGAGCGTGAGCTGATGCGGGCGCATCGCGTTTGCGAGTTCTGCAGTCTTCTCTGCAGTGGCAGTGACCGGCGTCACGATCTCGTCGCGCGGGCCGACGACGCGGATGTCTGAAGCAGCCATCGCGTCTCCAGTGGTCGAGCTTGTTCCGGTCGAGTTTCGCCGCACCGTGCCGTTGATGATCGTCAGCCCTGCAGAGAGCCCGCCGTCACCCGTTGAAGATTCGAGTGCAAGTTCAACCTTGCCCGGGCCCAAAGGTGCATCTGCAGGGACTTCCACGAGGAGTTCGCCCGATCCATCGCCGCCGGTGCCAAAGAAGCGAAGGCCGCCGCTCGCCTTGCTCCCCTGGAGCGTGAACGTCACTGCATTGGAGTCCTTGAAGAACGAATCGCCAAAGAAGGGGTTCGCGCCCGCGACGACGTGATCCCACTTGGCAGGCTTGCCGTTGATCTTGACACCCTTCACGCGAACTGCAGAGACGAGGCTCGACGATGAACCAACGCGTGCTTCCTTGAGCTTGAGAAGAACGGGCGTCGTGCCCGAGGCTTGGACTGTCGGGCGCACGCGAAGCTCGATCACTGCAGCCTGCGCGTTGAATCGCTCGCCCTGCTCGGGCGTCAGCACGCCATCAAGACGTGCACGCTCGATCAGGTCGCCCCAGGCTTCAGACCACCGGCGATCCGTGTCTGCCTGGAAGTCGAGCGTTTCGTTGATCACGCGTTGATATTGATCGCTACTGAGCTTCTGGCGGAGGATGCGGTCGCCGATCTCGGTGGCGATCCCGGTTACCCTGTTGCCATCGCTGTGGCGTGCTTCCCAGAGGAGAATGCCAAGCGGCTTGTAGGTGTCGATGTTGGTGCCCGTGAGGAGGGCCCAGGCGATCGTGCCGATGGGAACGACCGGCGTCGCGGCGAGGAGCGCCCCTGCAAGGATGAGTGCAGGCATCTTGCGGCGCACGCCGATGCGCACCGCGCGATCTCGCTTCAGCCCCGCGCCGCACTCGGGGCACGTGACCGACTCGGGATACACACCCTCCAGGTCGAACTTGCACCACTTGCACACCGGGTGGTCGTTGAGCCTGCGTCCGAGCAGGCCAACAAAGAGCATGATGACCCCAAGGTGGAGCGTGACGATCAGGAGAAGGACTGCAATTCCGGGCATGGCAAGGTGAACCTGATGGTGCGAGATCGATTGGCGTATATCCTGTGTAGATGCACCGGAAATCGAGACCCGTCATGGATAGTGATCCACTGCGATTGCCAGTAAGCACATTGTTAGGGCAAGTGCTGTGCAGTCAGGTCTGTGGTGACCAATGAACCTGCTCGCCGCCCTGCAGCGCGGCTCCACCTGATGTCAGTACATTGACTGCCTTGGCTGCGGCATCGGGCGAAAGAGGCTTGGTGGACGCGTGAAACGAATCTCGGTCTTTGAGGATCACGGACATGGGATCTGAGAGATACATCCGCGAGACCGAACGCTGCGGGCTTCCACCGGGCCAAAAGAGCATATCTTCAGCTGGGAAATAGACATAGCTGGAACCTTTGAGCCGCGCGAAAGTAGGATCAGATGGGCAGTGAAAGATCGTGCCTTTCCATGCCTGCCGTGCGTAGGTGTCTTGAATAGTGGGGCAGTCTAAATAGTGAGCGATAGCTGTGAATGGCTCTGTGTCTCCGCCTGCGGTATCGACGTTACGTGTTGCCCACGGAAGCATGCCATTGTGATCGTTTGCATACATCCCAAACGCTACCCCAAACTGCGAAAGGTTACGTAGGCACAGGGTGCGTTTGCCAGCGTCTGAAGCACCGCGCAGAGCAGGTAGCGCAAGTGCGCTCAATACAGCGATGACAGTGATTGAGACTAGGAGCTCGACAACGGAGAACGCTCTCCTTTGCATTGCTTTGGAATGATCAGATTTCATAAGGACCCGCAATTCGAAGTGCCTGTGCAGCAACAGTCCTGACAATGGGATCTTCATCCGTAAGGAAACCATAAAGGAATCCCTCTGCGAGCCCTGCGCTACGCCCGGCACAGAACTCCGCCGCTTGGCATGCGGCAAATCTTGCAGTACGGTGAGAAGACTGCGATGCGAGTTCGATGATGCGCCATGCAGTACGGTCTGCTGGGGACAGTGAATTGCCACGCGTGCCAAGAAATCTGCCCGCCACTTTTACTGAGAGAATCTGCAGGTATGTTGTGGAACGATCATCAAGCCCTACGAGTTCTCTTGAAGTACCTTGAAAGACCTCATCGATAAACTGTCTGTCCGCGTCGCTCCATGATGGTTGGATTCCAAGTCCTTTGAGGGCAATGGTCAATGACTGGACGCGTTCGCCGCGATTCCACGGGACCTCCTGAGCGTATGACAGCTTGGACTCGCACGGAATGCAGGGTGATCTGCCTTCAGCGGGTACCGCGTGAATCAATTCGATGCGGTTTTCGATCTCGACTGATCTAATGGTGGAAGCCAACAGCCAGGCTCCACCTACGACAAACCCTGCAAGTGCGAAGGCGGCGGTGCTTGCGAATGACGAGCAGCGATAGCGAAAAGTGGCCTGAATCATTCTCGCTCCCCCTTTCGTGCACCGTAGCTGTTGTACGCAGACAGCTGCCGTCTTGCGTTTGCAGCGACATCAGGGTCAGAATCCGTTTCAAGGACCTCGGCTATCCCAAGGAAACGTGGATCTTCAACTAGACCTGCGTAGCAGATGGATGTGGCCACTGCGAGTCGAATCGCAGGTTCAGGATGAGCAGCTGCGCGCACAAAGATATCGTCAATGATCGTTCGTGCGTCGGGATCGATCGGCGCGCCAAGTCGAATGCGCTCGGTTGAATACAGGAGCACCCACTCTAACCCGCTCAGGGCACTCGCATCATCGAGCGACACGGCATCTCCACTCTCCGTGAAGACGTACTGCTTTGCGTCTCCTGCATGTGCGATGTCATCAAGTTCTTGGGCGACGGCAGTGTTCCAGTTTGAAAGCCGGAACAGTTCATTCTGCACGCGCATGAGCACGCGTTGATGTGCTTCATTGTGGCCCGGCTTAAACACCCATCGCGGGGTCTCGCTAATTCGCTTTTGCCATGCAGGTTGAAACGGTTGAAAGTATGCGACACTTGCGGCAGTAATGCACAGCACAATTGAGGTCGCGACAATGCCATTTCGCCGAGTAAGCATGGATCCCCCAGTGCATATTCTCCACAATGAGATTAGGGTGGTTCAGATGAGGCGGAAGGATCAGGGCCATGTGGTCCAGATCACCATGGTGCAGTACCCCTTGCAAGCAAGAACTTGCGCGGCGGTCAGCGTTCCGCTACCCAGAGGCCCTGCATTCGTGCAGCAGTTCACGCAGTCCGCCATGCTCGTGACAGGGGGCTTAGCTAACGGTCCGCAATTTGCTTTGCCGTACTGATATCCTGGGTTGCCAGGCGCATATCGAGGTACTGGAATCGGAGGATGTCCAGGTATTTGTGGAGCAGGCCGTATCGGCGGTGCCTTCGGCTGAGCAATCACCTGCGTGGAGATGGCCAAAGCGAAGCCAATCGCTCCGGCAAAGAGTTTGCAGCTTATCCCGTGAGAAGCGTTCTTCATTTTTAGGACCCCCATGTCAGGGCGTGCATTTCGCACAAGCGCTGACTTGTATAAATATAACAATCAAGCGAGCGTGCAGATTCCAGAAAATAACATTTTTATAAAAGCTAGTGCCTGTACGGGTCACGATCGTGACCTACCGCAACTCAACGCTCCAGTACGCATGGTCGAGGAAGGTCTTCCACGAGGCGTACTTTTCGTTGCCCAGCCGGATCGTGATCAACGGGTTGCGCTTGGGGCGCTCGGGCTTGCGGGTGAGCTTCATGCTCGCCTGCTCGGGCGTGCGGCCACCCTTGCGTGCGTTGCACTTGATGCAGGCACAGACGAGGTTCTCCCACGTGTCTTTCCCGCCCAGTGAGCGCGGGTTGACGTGGTCGATCGAGAGATCGCTGGTGGCAAAGTGGCGTCCGCAGTATTGGCACTGGTTGCGGTCGCGTGCAAAGAGGTTCCTGCGGTTGAGCTTCACCGTCTGGTCAGGCAGGCGGTCGTATCCAAGGAGCCGGATGATGCGCGGGACGGCAATGTCGAAGCGGACCGTCTTCACCCAGTCGTGCCGCTCGGGCTCAAACTGGCGCTGAAGCTCGGAGATCTGGAGCCACGACTCAAAGTCGTAGTTGATGTACCTGGGCGAAGCGACCTGCAGCGATGCAGGAGCGATGTCGCCATCATCGGTCTCTCCGGGCGTCGCGGTGATGCCCTGATCGACGTGAATGATCTCGGCGATGTTGTTGACCAGGAGGCAGAACGCACGCTTTGCAGAGACCACGCGCACCGCAGAATAGAGCTTGTTGAGCACAAGCACCTTGGCGTTCAGACCGTCGTTGGAGGTGGTTCCTGCGTATGCAGCGGCCAGCGAAGGGGGCAGCATACCTTCGGGGATTTCTATCCCCGAGAAGGGCTCTCGTTCGGAGTGCCCAATCGGCCGGGTTCGGTCGGGCCTGTGTCCCATAGGGCCTCACATACCGCGAACAGACTCATATTGTTAGTGCACAAACCGCCAGAAATCAAGCCCTTTCACGGGTATTCCCGGCCGCCTGGCACGCCCAATACGCGTCACTTTACCATCCATTCCATCGGCACGTACGCACGGCTTCTTTCGAATCGTGTGAAGCTGCCTGCATGGTTATTCGACGTTATACGAACGAAACCAGCTCTGCGTTCTCGCCGTGGACGATCAGCCTGACACCTGCCCACTGAAACTCACGCAGTTCGCCGCTCGTGCCCTGGATGAATGAAGCAGCAGCCCGGAGCGAACGCTGCGTGATGCGATCGGCCATCCTGCCAGGCATCGCAGATGCTCCGCTCTCCGCGATCGCGCTCCGGAGCATCGTCATGAGAACAGGACGCGGTGCACTTTGCAGGGTCTTGCGGTCGTATCGCGTTGCGTGCGACTGGTCCTTTGCATCCGTAGCCGTGCATCGCGCACTGCTCGCAAGCTTTCGTGCCTCAAGATCGAGCATGGCCCCGAGCTCTCGCATGTGCTCTGCAAGTTCGACTGCACGCCCTGCTGCACCCGGAGCAGCCGCGAGGAGTGGGGGGATCACCGTGTGCCTGATCGCTGCACGAAGGCGCGTGGTGTCGCGATTGGTCTGATCCTCCGCCCATGTCCACCCTGCGTCACGACAGATCGCCATCGCATCCGCATGCAAAACAGCCAGCATCGGGCGGATCAGTTGCACGACAGGCGTTTGGCGATCAATCGGTCGCCTCCGTGCAATCCCTGCAAGCCCTTTCGCCCCTGCACCGCGTGCAAGCCGCATCAGAAGCGTCTCAAGCTGGTCGTCTGCATGGTGTGCAGTGGCGACGTATGGGCATGACTGCTCGCGTGCTAGATTCGCCAGTGCCGCATACCGCAAACGACGCGCACCTGCTTCCAGATTGCCACCTGCGGCACGCACCGCGACCGACGCACGAACAAACTGCACGCCCAGCTTCGCTGCAAGCGATTCTGCAGTGCGTGCGTCTGCCTCCGCCTGCTCAGATGGCCTGAGATCGTGCACGATGTGCCCGATGATGATCGAACCGGGTGATGCCCTGCCTGCGAGTGCGATCGCCAATGCAGATGAATCGCACCCGCCGGAGCAGGCGATCAGCGTCCTGCGTTCGGGGTCTCTGCGTAGGTTTCCGCCTGAAACAAGACGCCATTCAGCGACGATTCTGGCAGATGCACTCCGACCATCGCCGGGTGAACCCTCCGAAATTGATGCGGGCGGATTCTGCATGCACTGCCGATCACGATCTCTTGCCTGCCAGCCACCAATGCATCACCTTGCAGTCAGCGAAATCACCTCAAACGCGACGTGTGCAGCGAAAAGCGCAGTGATCCCTGCATGATCGCGATCGGGCAGCACTTCCACCACGTCGCCCCCGACGATGTTCAGGCCCTTGAGCGATCGCAGCAGCGAGAGTGCCTCGCTCGACGTGATCCCGCCGATCGAAGGCGTTCCCGTTCCGGGCGCAAAGGCAGGATCCACGACGTCAACGTCGAACGTCACATACGTCGGTGCATCGCCAAGATCGCGGACAAACGTCTCGATCTTCGCGCGTCCCGTGGTCTCAAGGTCCTCCCGCATCACGATCGTCACGCCGTGATTCGCTGCATACTCAAGATCCGACCCCGTGTTCAGCGGCCCCTTGATCCCGATCGAGATCATCCGTCGTGGATTGATGATGCCATCTTCAATCGCTCGGATGAATGGCGAGGCGTGTCCCCACTTCTCGCCCCACACTGCATCCACCGTGTCGAGGTGGCTGTCAAAGTGCACGACCGCAAGCCCACCTTGAGGCTTGCCCCTCCGTTCCCATGTCGCACGCATGTTGGCGTACGCCACGGAATGGTCGCCACCCAGGCACATCAGTCGTGCAGTTGATGCATCGGGGAGGTTGCGTGCAAAGTCCGTCGCGGTCGTTGCATTCTCCTTCGGCGAGTAGGGGCTCACCGGTGCATCTCCTGCATCACACATCGCAAGCGCCTCGCACACGTGCACACCGTGCGGGATCGAGTACGGCTTGAGGTACTGCGATTCCTCGCGGATCGCACGCGGGCCAAACCTCGCGCCGGGGCGATATGTCACGCCGCCGTCAAACGGAATCCCGTAGACGATCCAGTCCAGCGGCCGGTTCTGCGGAAGAACATCCTCCAGCCGCGGGTAGCGGCCGAACGTGACATGCCCTGCAAACCGGGGCGAAACTCGGGAATTCGGGAGAGACGTCCGCATATGGCGTGATCGTACCGAGAACCGCTCCATGGCGTGTTGCACCACCAGGAAACACGCCGCCACCTGCCTCGCTGGCGTCTGCATATGCTGGGCACGATGGATCCTGCCCTGAAAGGACAATCAGTCTCGATCGCCATCGACGGAAAGTCCGTCGTGGTCGCTGTCGGCACATCCGTCGCTGCCGCGATGTGGAACCACGGCGCCCGTGTATCGCGAACCTCCGTCATCGGCGAACCTCGTTCAGCCCTCTGCGGCATGGGCATCTGCCACGAATGCAGGGCCACCATCAACGGCAAGCACCACGAACGAACCTGCGTGATCGACTGCGCGGCTGGCATGGTCATTCAAACTGGAGAAATGCCCTGATCAGGTGAGTCGCCATTTCGTGTTTCAGCGATTCGTGTGTACAGAATTGATGTTCGTGCCATCCGCAGTCTGCCGCCCGCTGTCCGCTTCTTCTCCTCCCCGTGCATATCCACAGCGACATCCTCATCATCGGTGCAGGCCCTGCAGGGCTCGCCGCTGCACGCGCTGCCTCTCAAAGCCCAGGCAAGCCCACCATCACGCTCGTCGATGAGAACGGAGAGGTCGGCGGTCAGATCTGGCGTCGATCTGCACCCAAGTGGGCACAGGACCTCGTTAGCAGTGCAGACAAGCATCGTCTGCGGATCCTCCAGCACACTGCAGTGGTCGAATCGCTCAAGGGCGGTGCCCTTCTTGCAGTGAAGCAGGACCAGGGTGACCCGATCCGACTCTCCTATCGCTGGCTCATTCTCGCAGTCGGTGCACGCGAGTTGTTCCTGCCGTTCCCGGGCTGGACGCTCCCCGGCGTGATGGGCGCGGGCGGTGCACAGGCGATGTGCAAGGCAGGGATGGATGTTCGCGGCAAAAAGATTGTCGTCGCAGGGTCGGGGCCGCTCCTGCTCGCGGTTGCGTCATATCTGAAGCAGCACGGCGCGGTGATTCCTGCGATCGTTGAGCAAACATCTGGTGCCAACATCCGCGGGTTTGCGATGGGCCTCTGGCGCACAACTGCCAAGCTCATCCAGGGCATCAAGCTCCGTGCATCGCTCCTGGGCGTTCCATACTGGACCGATGCATGGCCCACGCGTGCGGATGGCACGGGCACGCTGCAGTCGGTGACGATCGCCCGTGCATCGGGCGGCAATGTGCAAACACGCACGCTCGAAGCTGACATCCTCGCCTGTGGGTTTGGCTTGGTGCCCAACACCCAGCTCGCTGCACTCATCGGCTGCGAGATCCGCAACGGCGTGGTCTTCGTCGATGACCTCCAGCACACGACGATGGGCGAGATCCTCTGTGCAGGTGAGCCGACGGGCATCGGCGGCGTCGAAACTGCCCTGATCGAAGGCGAGATAGCGGGTCTGGTTGCGTCGAATCAGAAGGATGCAGCGATGCGACTGCGCAGATCACGGCAGGATGCACGTGCGTTCGCGACGCGGCTCAACACTGCATTTGCACTCCGCCCCGAAGTAAAGAAGCTCGCCCAGGCAGACACGATCTGCTGTCGATGCGAAGACTCAACGCTTGGGCAGATCCAGCGGTATACATCATGGCGGGATGCCAAGCTCCAGGCACGCTGCGGCATGGGGCCTTGCCAGGGACGCATCTGTGGCCCGCTCCTGCGAGAGGTCCTGGGCTTTGAACCGACCGATGCACGCCCGCCGATTTCGCCGGTGTCGATGGGTGTTCTGGCACATCGAGAGGATTGACGCAGCATTGGCGGCTTTCGCGGCCCATTTGTGCTGCATCCGCCCTGCAAACTGAACCCTCCTCAGCAACTCCGCCATGGGGCGATCTGCCGACCTACAAACACCTCCCCAAATTACGTTGAATCTCATCGGGGCATGCGAGGAGCCGTGCAATGTCGAACAAGCCCATGACTGCAGCAGACTGGCAGGGTGTCATCCCCGCCATTACCACGCCCTTCCGCGAAGACCTTTCGATCGATCACGCGTTCCTCGCCAAGCATGCGACGTGGATGATCGACGCAGGGTGCACGGGCATTGTGGCTCCGGGCTCGCTCGGCGAGGGCGCGACGCTGACGTACGCAGAGAAGCTTGAACTCCTTAAGACGCTGATCGCCGCCGTCGGCAGCAGGGTTCCGGTCATCGCGACCGTGAGCAGCCTGAGTACTGCGGAAGCCGTGCAGTTTGCACGCGATGCCAAGGCTGCAGGGTGCAGGGGCCTGATGGTCCTGCCTCCATACGTCTACAAGGGCGACTGGCGTGAGACCAAGGCACACTTCTCCGCGATCATCCGCGCGACCGATCTCTCCTGCATGCTCTACAACAACCCGATCGCCTACGGCACCGACATCACGCCCGAGCAGATCGCAGAACTCGCAAACGAACACACCAACCTCCACTCCGTGAAGGAGTCGAGCGCGGATATTCGTCGTGTGACCGGCATTCGCGCCTTGATCGGCGATCGCCTCACGCTCCTGGTCGGTGTTGACGATCTCATCTGTGAAGGCATCGCTGCAGGTGCCAAGGGCTGGATTGCAGGGCTCGTCAACGCCATGCCCGTCGAGAGCGTCGCGATCTTCAACCATGCACGCAAGGGCGAGTGGGATAAGGCGTTCGCCATCTACCGCTGGTTCCTGCCGCTCCTGCGGCTTGACGTGGTGCCCGAGTTCGTGCACCTCATCAAGCTCGTCCAGCAGGAAGTCGGGATGGGCTCCGAGCGCGTCCGCCCGCCGCGCCTCGTGCTTGCAGGTGCGAAGCGCGAAGCAGCACTGAAGGTGATCCACGAAGGCATCAAGACGCGGCCGAAGATGTAAGGCAAACGCCTGTACGGCTGCATGTAAGTCTTGTTCGTAGCCGCGAAGCGGCGAATGAGTAAAGCGTGGGGCGTAAGCCCCACGAATACTTGCGTTGCGCCGTCAGCCGCAGCGCGGCGGCAGCAGATGCTCGCGCGTATGTATTTGACATTCAATGAACCGTCTGCCTGAGGCGGGCAACCAACCGGGCCTGCACTGAAGGTTCTGCATCATCCCAGTCACAAAATATGCTGGTACCACTGATACCCCGTGGTACCATGCTCTCGCCCGACATTCCTGATTCGTGCGTCCCTTCGTCTGTCTGTTCTTTCATGGAGCAACGCGATGGTCGCCACCGTCCCTCTCACGATCCAGCGTCTTCTCGCTGCGATGAAGAAGCTTGAGGCCTCCGATCTCCACATCAAGGTCGGTATCCCGCCCGTGTACCGCATCGGCGGGCTTCTCAAGCCAGTCCAGAGCGAGGCGATCACCGAGGATGAAGCAGATCACCTCCTCGATCCGCTCCTGAGCGAGGTGCAGAAGACGCGGTTTGAACAGACGGGCAACCTCGACTTTGCCTCGCACATCCCTGATGGTGATCGCTTCCGTATCAATATGTACCGTGCAGGTGGCCACACCCACGCAGCTATACGGCGAGTGAAGGCAGAGATTCCAAGTTATGGCGACCTGAATCTCCCGCCGATTTACTCCGAGATCGTCGAGAAGTCTTCTGAAGGTCTCGTGCTCGTCGTGGGCGTGACGGGTTCGGGCAAAAGCAGCACGCTCGCCGCGATGATCGAGCACGTGAACCAGACCCGTGCAGAGAACATCATCACGATCGAGGATCCGGTCGAGTACCGCTTCTTCCCGAAGAAGTCGATCGTTTCGCAGCGAGAGATCGGGATCGACGTCTCGGATTTTCCCACTGCACTCAAGAACATCGTCCGCGAAGACCCCGACGTGATCTTCATCGGTGAGCTCCGCGATCACGACACCGTCCTCGCTGCAGTCCAGGCTGCAGAGACCGGGCATCTTGTCTTCTCGACGATGCACACTGCAGACACGATGCAGGCGTTCAGCCGAATCCTTGAGTTCTTCCCCAGTCACGAGCATGGTTTCCTTCGGCACGCGCTGGCCAACACGCTCAAGGCAGTCTGTGCGCAGCGGTTGCTTCCTGCAACCGCGGACACCCCCGGCCTGACCAGCAAGGTCGTCCCTGCGTGCGAAGTCCTCCTTGGCAACCCGACCGTGCGAGACAAGATCCGCAAGGGCGAGGATGAGGACCTCCCTGCGATCGTCGGCCGCAACGAGGAAGGCATGCAGAGCTTCACGCACGCACTCGCGGAGCTTGTGCGCAAGGAATGGGTGATGCTCTCGACTGCACTTGATTTCGCCCCCAACCGCGATGCCCTTCTCAGCACGATCAAGGGCGTGGAAGTGAAGGCCGCGACGCTGACGAGCAGGGTTCGTGCATCGCATTGATCCTGTCGCGATGGATGCCCTGCGTTGAACCAAGTACGCAAAGCGCCCTGCAGAGAAGCCAGAAAAGCAAAAGGCACGCCGGCGTGTCAACCGGCGTGCCTGAGCTACACGACGCCGCAGGCTTGCAGGACCTTAAGCCCCACATCCGTCCGCGTGCAAGCGCCGTGGTTGGGAGGGACCGTGAACTTGCAAGAGATTCCGTGACGGAAGTACGGTGCAGCATGTCAGTCATGCCAACCGACACTGCATCTCACGCACGTACCGCTACGTGCACGAAGCCAATCACAGAACGACTCGCAATCTCACGATCCTTGCGCCGGACTCTCCTGCGTCCGGCACATCTCCCAGAGTCCCCAATCGATGTGCACATACCAACGCACATCCTTCTCAGAGCCTATCGGTCTGGCGTTGGAACGCAAGACCATGCAAGCACAAAAGGCCATTTTTCTCGATGAAAACGTGTTCACATCTCGCCAAAACCCTCGTGTACATACGAGGGTTCTCGTACAGATACGGGTTACGTCCGTCGGGAAGGTCGGGATTCACGTTGTCCGCCGGTCATGCGTACGCTCGACGCATGGCAACCTTCCTCTTCAAGACCGAGCCTGGCGAGTTCTCATACACAGACCTTGTGAAGGAGAAGCGTTCGTGCTGGAACGGTGTCAGCAACAACGCTGCACTCGCCCACATGCGCACCGCAGCAGTGGGGGATGAGGTCCTG
>JAESFU010000438.1_pt1 | contig 23567 bp, 19 predicted proteins | sample 9269461 | NCBI WGS metagenome assembly JAESFU01 (sample SAMN14502556, study PRJNA617107) | algae metagenome | isolation source: Stenomitos rutilans HA7619-LM2 and co-occurring heterotrophs from cave walls | place: USA: Waikapalae cave, Hawaii | collected 2009-07-28
CAGGTTGGGTTTATGATCAGCCATGTTGGTGCAGGTATAGTTGAATGGCGTACTCAACAGATATTCGATGTATTCATGCTTTGCAATCATACGGCTAAACTCTCAAATTTGATGCACAAGCGAAAGTTCTATTAAAGCCAACTATTACTACTTGTGAACGGTGCGGTACAAAGAAATATATATTTCCTTAAAATGTATACCTCTTTGTTGCTGTCAATTTTTACAAAGATCGTGATAAATAGTAATGGTGTTGCTCCCATTATAGTAAGCATAACCAGTGGTGAAGATAATATGAATTTCTTCTCTGATCAGTAAACCAGAACACGTTTTCACTTATTAGTCACACCAGCGTTTACTGATTACGATAATGGATATCCCACAAGTCAAAAAAGCCCCGGCCGTTTACGACGTCGTTATTGTTGGTTCGGGTGCCGGTGGCGGCATGGCCGCGTATATGTTAGCCAAAGCCGGGGCTAAAGTCGCCCTGCTCGAAGCCGGAGGCTACTACGACCCCGCCGATCCCAAATACATTACCCAACTGAAATGGCCCTGGGAATCGCCCCGGCGCGGTGCCGCCACCGAATTCCGGTCGGGTGGTGATTTCGATGCGGCCTGGGGCGGCTGGCAGATTGATGGCGAACCCTATTCGGCCAAAGCCGGTACGGAATTCGACTGGTTTCGGTCGCGGATGCTCGGTGGTCGCACGAATCACTGGGGACGAATTTCGCTCCGTTTCGGGCCCGATGATTTCCGACGGGGTTCGATTTCTGGCGTAGGCGACGACTGGCCCATCGGCTACGAGGACATGAAGCCGTACTATGACAAAACGGATAAACTCATTGGCGTATTTGGCACCAATTTACCCGACTTCCCGAACGAACCGGATGGGTATTTCCTTCCCCCGCCCAAGCCTCGCCTGCACGAACTGATGCTCCGAAAGGCGGGTAAAAGCGTAGGTATACCGATAGTACCGTCGCGGCTAAGTATCCTGACCAAACCCATTAACAACGAGCGGGGTTCCTGCTTTTACTGCCATCAGTGCGGACGGGGTTGCCAGGCCTATGCCGATTTTTCGTCGTCGTCGGTACTGTGTATCCCCGCCGTCAAAACGCGCAATGTAACGCTCATTAACGGCGCCATGGCCCGCGAAGTGCTGACCGACCCGGCAACGGGACTGGCAACGGGCGTTAGTTATGTGGACAAGGGAACATTACAGGAAATAACCATCCGGGCGAAAGCCGTCATGCTGGGTGCCAGTACCTGCGAGTCGGCGCGGATTCTGCTCAACTCCAAATCGGCCCGTTTCCCGAACGGATTGGCGAACAGCAGTGGCGTAGTTGGAAAGTATTTGAATGATTCGACCGGTGCCAGCCGCTCAGGATTTGTGCCCGCTCTGATGGATCGCAAGCGCTACAACGAAGATGGCGTAGGCGGCATGCACGTCTTCACGCCCTGGTGGCTGGATAATAAGAAGTTAGACTTCCCGCGTGGTTATCACATTGAATATGGGGGTGGCATGGGAATGCCAGGCTACGGCTTTGGTGGTGGCGTCGAAGCCCTGAATGGCAAAATCCCCGGACGAGATGGTAAGATGAAAACCGCCGGTGGCTATGGAGCCAGCCTGAAAGATGATTATCGGCGGTTTTACGGTGCCTACATCAGTATGTCGGGGCGCGGTGAACCGGTACCGCTCGAAAGTAATTACTGCGAAATTGACCCCGACAAAGTCGATAAATACGGCATCCCTGTGTTACGGTTCCACTACAAATGGTCGGACTACGAAGTAAAACAGGCCAAACACATGCAGGATACCTTCGAGGAGATCATCCACGCGATGGGCGGCATTGCGCTCGGCAACAAACCCGGCCCTGACAGCGCTCATGGCTACGGGCTGGCCGCTCCTGGGCGCATTATTCACGAAGTTGGAACGGTTCGCATGGGCAACGACCCGCAAAAATCGGCCCTGAACAAATACCAGCAGGCCCACGATGTAAAAAATCTGTTTGTGGTCGATGCGGCCCCATTCGTTTCACAGGGCGATAAAAACGTAACCTGGACCATTCTGGCCGCTTCCATGCGAACGTCAGAATATTTAATTGATCAGGTGAAGCAGAAGAATATTTAAAAGGCACAAACAGCCGGAGCCTGTTTGTGCCTTTATAAAAAAAGCCGCCCAATAATCTGGACGGCTTTTTTTATATGAAAACTAATAAGTCCTTACTCCACCACCGCTTCCGGCTTCTTCACTGAAATTGACAATGTTTCGCCTTCACCACTGTAGTCAGCCAGGATGACATCGCCTTCTCTCAGTTCGCCTTTCAGGATTTCCTCGGCAACGGGGTCTTCGAGGTAGCGTTGGATGGCACGGCTCAACGGACGGGCACCGTACTGCGGATCGTAACCTTTTTCGGCCAGGAAATCTTTCGCCTTCTCGGTCAGTTCGACTTTGTAGCCGAGGTTCGTTACACGGCCCAGCAGTTTACCCAACATCAGGTCAATGATTTTGTGGATGTCTTCGCGCAGAAGCGAGTTGAACACAATCACATCGTCCAGACGATTCAGGAATTCCGGCGAGAAGGCTTTCCGAAGCGCGCTTTGAATCGTGCTTTTCATCAGTTCGTCCTGCGTTTCGGCGGTCTTCTTGGTAGCGAAACCAATGCCCGCACCAAAGTCTTTCAGGTCACGAACGCCAATGTTGGAGGTCATGATGATGATGGTATTGCGGAAATCCACCCGGCGACCCAGGCCGTCGGTCAGGATACCATCGTCCAGCACTTGTAGCAGGATGTTGAATACATCCGGGTGAGCTTTTTCGATTTCGTCCAGCAACACAACACTATACGGCTTCCGGCGAATTTTCTCGGTCAACTGCCCGCCTTCTTCGTAACCGACATAGCCCGGAGGAGCGCCTACTAACCGGCTCACGCTGAACTTCTCCATATACTCCGACATGTCAATCCGCACCAGCGCATCGTCTTTATCGAAGAGGTAAGTTGCCAATACTTTGGCTAACTCGGTTTTCCCGACGCCGGTTGGCCCGAGGAAAATAAACGAACCGATTGGTTTTTTAGGGTCTTTCAAACCAACGCGCGTCCGCTGAATGGCTTTCACTAACTTGTCGATAGCCGACTGCTGACCAATTACGCGGCCTTTCAGTTCGTCGCCCATGTTGACAAGTTTCTTGCCCTCATCGTTCGATACGCTCGTAACCGGAATCCCCGTCATCATCGCTACGACTTCGGCTACGTTCTCTTCCGTAACTGTGTACCGGCGCTTTTTGGTATCTTCTTCCCACGCTTGTTTAGCGCGGTCAAGCTGGTCAATCAGGCGTTTTTCCTTGTCGCGAAGTTGAGCCGCTTCTTCGTATTTCTGGCTCTTAACGACCTGATTTTTCTCCTTCTTAATATTTTCGATCTGCTCTTCGAGCTTAAGAATATCTTCAGGAACGGTAATGTTCGAGATGTGAACACGAGCCCCCACTTCGTCCATCACGTCGATGGCTTTATCGGGCAGGAAACGGTCAGAGATATACCGTTCCGACAATTTCACGGCCGCATCAATGGCTTCTTTTGTGTAATTGACGTGGTGGTGATCTTCGTACTTGTCCTTGATGTTGTTCAGGATTTCGATGGTTTCGTCAATCGACGTAGCATCGACCATCACCATCTGGAAACGACGGGCCAATGCGCCATCTTTCTCAATGTACTGACGGTATTCATCAAGGGTTGTTGCACCAATGCATTGAATGTCGCCCCGGGCTAATGCTGGTTTGAACATGTTCGAGGCATCAAGCGAGCCAGAAGCTCCACCAGCACCCACGATGGTATGCAACTCATCAATGAATAGGATAACCTCCGGCGACTTTTCCAGCTCGTTCATCACGGCTTTCATGCGTTCTTCAAACTGACCGCGATACTTCGTACCGGCCACTAATGAAGCTAAATCAAGCGTAACGACTCTCTTGCCGAAAAGCACCCGCGAGACTTTCTTCTGCACAATACGCAGGGCAAGGCCCTCAGCAATGGCCGTTTTACCAACGCCCGGTTCGCCAATCAGAATCGGGTTATTCTTCTTCCGGCGGCTCAGAATCTGGGCTACCCGTTCAATCTCTTTTTCACGCCCTACAATAGGGTCCAGTTTGCCGACTTCGGCGAGTTTGGTCAGGTCGCGGCCAAAGTTGTCCAGCACCGGCGTCCGCGATTTTTCGGAGCCTTTGGGGTCTTTCCCTGAACTGGAACTGCTGCCGCCGAACATGCCTCCCCGGTCGTTGTCGTCATCGTCGGTTTCGGGACCCATCACTGGACGGCTTCCCGAAGATTGATATTCCAGCATCTCCTTAATGACTTCGTAATTAACATTAAACTTATTGAGAATCTGCGTGGCGACATTGTCTTCATCGCGCAGAATGGACAGTAAGAGGTGCTCCGTACCAATGAGCGGGCTTTTAAAGATTTTCGCTTCCAAATACGTGATTTTAAGCGTTTTCTCCGACTGACGGGTCAGTGGAATATTCGCTAAGTTTTTCACATTGTTGGTGGCCGTCCCTTTGGTCGCCTGTTCAATAGTAACCCGGAGTTCGTCGAGCGAGATGCCTAATTTTTTGAGCAATCCGACCGCCACACCCTCACCCTCACGAATCATACCCAGCAACAGGTGTTCTGTGCCGATGTAGTCGTGTCCTAAGCGTAAGGCTTCTTCCCGACTCAGCGTGATGACTTCCTTTACGCGGTTTGAGAATTTTGCTTCCATTCGTTTTAGGGTCTCCTTAGGTAAGCGTACTATACTGGCCTAACGAAGAGTTTTAAGGATTTGTTCACTCCCCCGAAGGCCAGCCAGCAACACGTCCGATGCGGCCGGTCCCTGGCAGAACAACAGGTCTATACTACTTAAATTTGGTACAAAATTTTGGCCAAAATTCTGCTGGTATGCCACTGGCTGATGAAATACATACGTTTCCGAGCCATTTCGCGGATTCAGCATGGATCGGGCGTCAAATAGACCGACGGGCGCTGGTTTAACGTACCATTCTGTCAGGCTCAGGGCGGGTTTCAATCGCATCAAGTTAAGACAAATTGTCAGCAGTTCATAATTTAAATCAAACAGGAACGTCCATTTTTTCTGATAGATGGGTTCCAGATCGAACGCATAATACTCAAAAAAGGGCGCCTTTCCGTAGGCCGTTCGCAAACACCGCCAGTGGTGAGTTTGCCAGGGTTGGTCGTTCGCTATCCGAAGGTCGCGGATGGGCAGGTGGTGTGTACCCTGCTGAACCGGAACCGTGAGCGCTTCGACCTTATTTGCTGTCAGAACATAGCACCGATTTCTGTAACTTTGCTTCTGGTAGTGTTCCTGAGCCTCAAGCTGCACCCGGTCAAACTGCATAAGTCCCGATAGGTAATCAATACTGGGCAGATAATGCAGGTCAATTAATAAATCGGTAGCCTGAAACACTAACTAATCGTTGGTTAATAACTCCGTTTTGTATGCGTTCACAAGTAACGCAAAAAACTGATACTATCAACTGATTTTAGCATTTTTTTAATTTCCGGTCAAATGAGATAATCTGGTCTGCATTTGCCTAATGTACGTCACATGCTGTTTTTCCGACTTTTATCGCGTTTGCCACTCCGTATATTATATGGCATTTCCGATTTTCTATATCTTCTGTTATTCTACCTAATCCGGTATCGCCGGAAGGTCGTTCTTGAGAATTTAAGACTGTCATTTCCTGAGAAGTCACCGACTGAGATTCAGCAAATTGCGAAGGGATTTTACCGAAATTTAGCCGATTTGTTTGTTGAGATTATCAAGCTGCCTGCCCTATCGACCGAGGAGTTGCAGCAGCGGGTTCAGCTTAAAAACGGTGAGTTATTGACAGACCAGATGAAGGCTGGCCAGACCGTTATTGGAATGACATCTCATCAGGTGAACTGGGAGTGGATTCCGGGAGCGCTGGCACTTGGGGGCGTTCCAGTCGACAGTGTATATAAACCGCTTTCTGATCCCTTCTTTGAAAAACTGATGGTTCAGATTCGATCCAGTTTTGGCGCGGTGCCTACGCCTATGCACACGTTACCCCGTCAGATGGTGGCCCGTAAACACATTCCCCGAATGATTGGGTTAATGTCCGATCAAGTGCCCGACGTACCTGAGCAAGCCTACTGGACAGACTTTCTTCATCGCGACACGCCCTTCTACCCAGGGGCAGAACGGCTGGCCCGCAGTCGGAAACTTCCCGTATATTATTTGGATGCGGTTCGGGTGCGTCGGGGTTATTACGAAGTGACCATTACGCTCGTTGCTGAACCGCCCTACGACCTGTTACCCCCTGGCACAATCATGGACCGCTACCGGGATTTGGTTGAAGCGACCATCCGCGAAAATCCCTCCGATTGGCTCTGGTCGCACAAACGGTGGAAGCACTGGCGGGGAAAATATGAGAAGATAAGTGTGAAACTGGAGTAGAGCCGCAACCCTTTGCGTCTTATAACCGAATGGTATTTCTACTGGATGATTTTGGTTGCTGACGCAAATGAGCCGCAAAGGATTGCGGCTCTACATTATAACGAATCCCGACGGGCTTTCTGCGCCCGTGATGAATCTCGTTTGGCTTTTAGTTTGTCACCTTCCGTGACGATGGCATTTTCAGCTTTGTCTAATCCTTTATTAACCTCCCGACCTACTTTCTGCGCGGTAGTATCAACGGCTTCGCCCGCCACTTTCGCTTTCCGTTTAACGCCCTGGCCAGCTTCCGAAGCGGCATCACCCATATTCTGGCCCGCATTTTTGAGGTCTTCTTTCACACGGGCTTTTCGCTCGGCCCGCTCCTGCTGGCGCATCTCTTTCTTACTCATGGCCGTGGTATCCTGGGCATACGCGCCAACAGTAAGCAGCAAGGCAAGTGCAAATGCACTGAATAGTTTAGTTTTCATGACGTTAATGAAATGAATAGGTTGTACGTAATTCTGTCAGCACGATTTTCTTTGAATAAGAGATAAGTGCTGATACGTCAACAGTCTAAGTGCTATTATGTTTTTCACAATTTATTCAATAACTTCATAATCAACCCAAAACGACACATTAGACAAGTATATTGACTACGAACATTTACGCATAACCGAATGTTTTCAATCAAATAGGCTGGTCGCAGGAAAACGCCTTTTTCTGTACCTTTGCCCTGTCAAACGGCCCTGCCGCCACTTGTATGCTCGATTCGCTGCTTACTCCTTCTTTATCGGCTTCATTGCCTGAATCACCCGTTTTTTATACGCCTTCGCTGACGCAGTATGTTCGCCGGAAAACCATATCGGTCAACATTGGCGACGTGCCGCTTGGCTCCGATTATCCCATTCGGGTGCAGTCGATGACAACCATCGACACGATGGATACGGCCGGTTCGGTGGAGCAAAGCATTCGGATGATTGAAGCGGGCTGCGAATACATCCGCATCACAGCGCCGAGCGTAAAAGAAGCGCAGAACTTAGAAAACATTCGTAAAGAGTTGCGGGCGCGGGGCTACACCACGCCGTTGGTTGCGGATATTCACTTTACACCCAATGCTGCCGAACTGGCCGCCCGGATTGTGGAGAAAGTGCGGATTAACCCCGGTAACTACGCCGACCGTAAACGCTTTGAATTCATTGAGTATACCGATGCCGCTTATGCCGCCGAACTGGACCGGATTCGGGATAAATTCCTGCCGTTGGTTCGTATCTGCAAAGAATACGGTACGGCCATGCGGATTGGTACAAATCACGGCTCCCTCTCCGACCGGATTCTGAGTCGGTACGGGGATACGCCCGTCGGTATGGTCGAATCGGCGCTGGAGTTCCTCAGGATTTGTGAAGACGAGCACTATTATAACATCGTGCTGTCGATGAAGTCCAGCAATCCGCAGGTGATGGTGCAAGCCTATCGACTGCTGGTGCAGCGGTTAGACGAAAAAGGTCTGAAACCGTATCCGTTGCACTTGGGCGTAACGGAAGCGGGCGAAGCCGAGGACGGGCGTATTAAATCGGCGTTGGGTATTGGCACATTGCTCGAAGATGGCATTGGCGATACGGTACGGGTGTCGCTAACAGAAGAACCCGAACGCGAAGCGCCTGTCGCTCAGGCATTAATTGACCGGTACACGAACCGGGCTGCCGAGAGTCAACCAATTCCTGCGGTCACGCATTACCCGATCAATCCATTCCAGTATACCCGCCGGACCACCCACGATGTCGCTAATTTTGGTGGGCAGAATGTACCGCGCGTCATCGCCGATTTTAGTCAAGTGCCCGTTACGGAACATAGTGTGCTGCACCCAATCGGGCATTTTTACCTGCCCGAGCCCGATAAGTGGCGCATGAACGACCTCGGCGCCGATTACATTTATACAGGCTCGCATCCAACGCAGTTCATGCTGCCCAATGGCTTAAAACAGATTCTGGATTACGATACCTGGAAAACTGTTTCTGACCAAATTAATACGTTCCCTCTGCTTACTGCCAATCAATACCTGCGGGCAGAGACAAGTCAGCTACAATCGCGGCTGAATTTTGTTCAGGTATCTCTGTCGGACCTTTCTCAGGAATTACTCGATGCTCTGCGGAATGACCGCACCGTTGTGTTACTAATTACGACAAACAATGCCCACGCCATGCCGGAGTTGCGCCGATTGTTTGTTGAACTTATTAACCAAAACCTGACAACGCCGGTTGTCATCCAGCGCAATTATGCAAACGTGCTGGACGAGGATATGCCCCTGTATGCCGCTACGGATGTAGGTGGGCTGCTGATTGATGGCCTGGGCGATGGCATTATGCTGTCGGCAACGGGGCGATTGGCAACCGATCAGTTGAAAGCCCTGAACAGTCTGGCCTTTGGCATTTTGCAGGCTGCCCGAACGCGCATTACCAAGACAGAATATATTTCGTGCCCGTCCTGTGGCCGGACGCTGTTCGATTTGCAGGAAACAACAGCGCACATCCGTCAGCGCACCGATCACCTGAAAGGGGTTAAAATCGGAATTATGGGTTGTATCGTCAATGGTCCGGGCGAGATGGCCGACGCCGATTATGGCTATGTCGGTATTGGCCGCGACAAGATTGCGCTGTACCGAGGGCAACAGGTTATCAAAAAGTCGGTCCCCGCCGACCGGGCGGTTGATGAACTGATTGAGCTTATTCGGGAAGACGACCGGTGGATTGAGCCCGGTTTGGTGAATGAATAATGTGTAATTTGTAATGAATAATGGCTAAGAATAGCAATGTTCTCAGGCTGTTATTTGTTCTTCAATTGGGTATTTCTCATGCCGCTATTATCCATTTTACATTCGGGGCCGCCCGTGCGGTACATTATCCATTAATTCGCCTGTGAACAGATTCATTAATTACCTCAAAATAGGGCCTGTTTTTGCCTACTTCGTGCGGGTGTTTCGTAAACCAGACCCGAATCATCCAACCAGCGTAAACCTGCGGATGATGCACGGTATTAATCGAATTTCGATTGTGCTGTTCCTGTTTGCCATTATTGTTTACATCGTTCGTCATTGTGTGCGATGAATACGGAAACCCTGCGCGACTATTGCTTAACCAAAATCGGGGCAACCGAATCGTTCCCCTTTGGCGATGATACACTGGTTTTTAAGGTGGGCGGCAAGATATTCGCCCTGATGGGTACGGACAGTCAGCCCACGACCATCAACCTTAAGTGCGACCCTGAATGGGCCGTTCAGTTGCGGGAAGAACACAACGCCGTGAAGCCCGGCTATCACATGAATAAGATGCACTGGAACACGGTGGTCATGGATGGAAGCGTTCGGAAGGCCGATGTTCAGGCGTGGATCGACCACTCGTATGAGCTGGTAAAAAAATCGTTGCCAAAGGCTGTTCAGGCCGAACTAATCTAAGCCAATGGCTTGCCCTAATGCGCCAAAAACAGTAATTTCGCAGAGATAGAATAAACCTGACTCGGTTATGGAAGTTGTATTGTTAGGTGTGTTGTTCGGGATTTATCTGACCATTCGATTCTACGTAGTCGATCATGACACCCTGTCCGACAAAGACCGTAAACGATTCCGACGAGGTATTGAGTTGGTTCATCAACGCCAGATAGACGAAGCGTATCATTTTTTTGACGATGCCGTTCGTCGTTACCCCAAATCAGCGATTGCCTATGCGTATCGGGGTAAGTGCCAGCTTCTTCAGGAGAACTACTATTCAGCTATTTACGACTTAACGGAGGCTATTAGCCGCGACAATACAATAGCTGACTGTTACTTGGATCGGGGCATTGCCTATTACTATACAAACGATCACCAATTAGCCTTTCGGGAGTTTGACAAGGCCGTGTGGCATTTCCACGACGAACAGCCCGATGCGTATCGGTGGCGTGCCTTAGCCCGTGTCCAGCTTCGGCAGTTACCTCAGGCCGAGAACGATCTGCGTCGGGCAGTTATGCTCGGCGATGAAAATTCGTTTCATCTCCTTCTCCAGCCGCCCTTCACCCGGCCGGTCTATCAGCAATAAATGAGTTGTAGAGTTGGCAAATACTCCATCTCTACAACGATATATACTTACTCATCCCCGCTGCTGTGCCCCTACAGAGCGGGGATTTTTAGTTACTGTCAAACTGACTGTTAAGCCTATAAATCCCCCTCATTGATTATATGAAACGTCACATTTTTAAGATTAATAAAAATCCCCTCGCCTGATTAAGCCTATAATTTCGTTTCTTTGCCTGTTTAACGGGATTTTATATCTCATTAATTAGTCTAAAACCTATATGCTTATGCAACTATTTGTACGCAGTATATTTCTGCTGCTACTTTGTCTTGTGATGCTTCCCGATGCTCATGCCCAGGATCGGGTGATTACGGGAAAAGTAACCTCTACTAAAGATGGCAGCGCACTACCCGGCGCCAATGTGCAGCTTAAGGGTACCACCCGAGGTACCACAACCGATGGCAATGGCAACTACAAACTGAATGTTGGACCAAATGCCACATTAGTTATCAGCCTGATCGGCATGGTGGCCCAAACGGTTGAGGTTGGTTCCCGGAGTCAGGTGGACGTTGGCTTAGCCGAATCCGAATCCGAACTGAACGAAGTCGTCGTTACGGCGCTGGGCATTAAGCAGGAGCAACGCGCTTTAGGCTATTCGGTTGGGTTAGTGAAAGGACAGGACATTGCCAACGCCCAGCGCGATAACTTTCTGGTGGGTATGCAGGGGCGCGTGGCCGGTCTGACCATGACCACTACCTCAGGCACACCTGGGTCTTCAGCATCTATTCAGTTACGCGGAGCCAGTTCCATTGGCGGCAATAACCAGCCGCTGTTTGTGGTCGATGGTCTGCCGATTGACAACCGCACCTTCAATCAGGGAGCGTTGGTATCGAACCGCCCCAACCGGGATAACGACTACCTGAACCGGGCTGCGGATATCAACCCCAATGATATTGAGAGCATTACGGTGTTGAAAGGACCCGAAGCCGCTGCTTTGTATGGCATCGATGCCTCGTCGGGAGCTATAGTTATTACTACTAAAAAAGGCAGTAAAGGCGCGGGACGTATTACGTATGACAACCGGTTTCAGAGCACGGAAATATACCGATTCCCAGAAGCCCAGACGGTTTATGGGCGCGGTACACTCGGCTATACGAACGCTAACGCCACGACCTACTTTGGCCCCAAGCACCCATCAGACGCTACTATTTACGATAACGTTCATAGCTTCTTCAAAAAAGGCTTTACGCAGGTACACAACCTCGGCTTTGAAGGCGGCAGCGATGCGGTTACCTACCGTCTGTCAACCAACTACACGAACCAAACGGGCGTTGTGCCCAACACAGGCTACAAACGGCTGTCGGTTCGTCTAACCGGAACGGCGCGGCTTTCACCGAAGTTAGACGTGATGACCTCGTTCAACTACGTGAATTCGCAGGTAACGAAGGCCATCCGGGGGAATAACGGCTTCCTGATTAGTTTACTCGCCTGGCCCGCCAACGACGACGTCACTAATTACCTGAATCCTGATGGTACACGCCGGATTCTGCTGGGGAGCATCAACCAGGGCGAAACAGACAATCCGTTCTTCTCGGTCAATAAGAACAAGAGTGGCGATGTCACCAACCGGACCATCACCAATTTCCAGCTTAACTACAATCCTACACCCTGGCTGAACCTGACGGGCCGCTTTGGGGCTGACCTCTATTCGACCCAAAGCAACCTGTTTTTGAACCCGGAGTCATGGCAGGGAACCGACGTAACGCTGGGCGGATACTCCACCAGAGGATCGGTAGAAAACGCGCTCGAAAACAGCCAGTTGCTGAACGGCAACCTGCTGGCAACGCTGAAGAAAAACTTTGGCAAACTGAACACCTCGCTGCTGCTCGGGACTACTATCGACGACCGGAACTATAAGGTAACGACGGCTTACGGCGAAAAACTGTATCTGCCTGATTTCAACTCGACCAACAACACCGACCCCACCACGCAGCGCAACAAATACACCCAAACCCAACAGCGGTTACAGAGTGTACTGGGAAGCCTGACACTGAACTACGACGAGTTGCTGATTCTGACGCTGACGGGCCGGAACGACTGGTCGAGCACGCTCCCGGCCGCCAACCGCAGTTTCTTCTACCCGGCGGCTTCGCTCGCGTTCAATTTCTCAGACCTGCCATCGCTCAAAGCCAGAGGCAGCACCTTCTATTATGGTAAGTTCCGGGCCAGTTATGGACAAACGGGCCGCGACGCGCCCCCCTACAAAGTGGCCGCTACGCTGGTGCCACAAACCACCACAGGCGGGGGTTTCGCTTATGATTTCTACGGCAGCAACCCAAACCTGAAACCCGAACGGGGCGAAAGCTACGAGTTTGGCACCGAATTGATGTTTTTTGGCGGGCGGCTGGGACTTGATTTTGCTTATTACAACAAAACACTATCACAACAGATTGTTACGCAGCGGCTTAGCTACGGCACAGGCTACATTTTCGGCCTGCTTAATGGCGGCACGTTCAACAACCGGGGCGTTGAACTTCAGTTGAAAGGCTCGCCGGTGAAAAAGGCAGATTTCGGCTGGGATGTTATCCTGAACTTCTCGAAGCTCAAAACGGATGTGAAGAACCTACCCGCCGACGTGCCGGAATATTATAACTCCGATACCTGGCTGTATAACAATGCCCGGTCGAGTGCGTTTGTGAACAATCTCCCTTCCTATTTCCCGAGCGATAACCCGGCTTACCGGAGCTATAACTTCGATTATTACCAGCGCGGCAGCGGGTCAGCTACAGCCATTGGCGGCTACAGCTATGCCCGGAATAAAAACGGCGATATCTTAGTCAACCCAACCAACGGTCTGCCTATCACAAACAATACCTTCCTGCCCATCGGCGACCGGAACCCAGACTTTACGATTGGCCTGACCAATTCGTTCCGGTATAAGTCGCTGAGCTTATCGTTCCTGCTCGACATCCGCAAAGGGGGCGACGTATTCAACGGCACGGCTATGTACCTCTGGCGCACCGGTTTGAGCAAGAAATCGCTTGACCGCGACACGCCCGTTGTGTTCAAAGGCGTGCTGCGCGATGGAAAAGAAGATAGCAGCACACCAACGGCAAATACCATTCAGGTGATTCCATCGCTGCGGTCAACAGATTATTACAGTTCGATTCCCGAATCGGAGTTTGTCGAAAAAGACATCAACTGGCTCCGGCTGCGCGACGTAACGATCAGCTATGTGCTGCCATCGGCCCTGCTGACCCGCACAAAGGTGTTCAAGCAGGCCAGTGTTTTCGTGAACGGAACCGACCTGTTTCTGCTGACTAACTACACCGGTGCCGACCCGAACGTGAACGGCACAACGGCTACGTCGGGCGGTGTTGGCGCGGGCGGTATCGACTACGGGACGCTCTCTGTACCACGCGGCTTATCGGCCGGACTTCGGGTAGGATTTTAAATTATATATGATGTATGATGTAGGATATATGTCAATCAGAACCAGTCATATATCCTACATCATACATCCTACATCATATACCATACATTAATGAAACAACTTACAATCGTCGTTCTGCTACTTAGCCTGATTACAATGAGTAGCTGCGAGAAATACTTAGATATCAACCGCGACCCCTCGAACCCACAGGTAGCGGAAGGGTATGTGCTGCTGCCACCGATGTTTGCCAATATGGCATTTGGCGAACAATTCGATTCCCGTTTTATTGGCAAATACATCCAGAACTGGGGCGAAGCTACCGCCAACAATACCTGGGACCGGATGGGCTACGATGCTGGCTCCGACAATGCCGGGCTAATCTGGCGGACACACTACTGGAATCTGGGTGAAAACATCCGGCTCGTCCTCGAAGATGCAACAGCCAAACAGAAATGGGATTATAGCGGAGCGGCCAAAGCTATTTTCTCCTGGAGCTGGCAGACCACGACCGACTATCATGGCGAGATTATTCTGAAAGAAGCCTTCGAGCCGAACCGCTACGTGTTCGATTATGACACCCAGGAAGAAGTCTATGCCTATGTTCAGAAATTAGCCAACGATGCACTCACCGACCTCAACCGCACGGATGGCAACGTATCGCAGGCATCGCTGGCCCGTGGCGATCTTGTGTATGCGGGCGACCGCAGCAAGTGGATCAAGTTTGTGTATGGCGTACTGGCCCGCAATGCCAACCACATCAGCAACAAAGCCGCCTACAAACCCGACGTGGTGATTGATTATTGCAACAAATCGCTGGCGAGCAATGCCGATAATTTCAACGTGCCGTTCACGGCGGGCGGTAACTCGGCCTTGATGAATTTCTTCGGTACCACTCGTTCTAACATTGGTACGTATCGCCAAACCGATTTCTTAGTCAGTTTACTGGATGGTCGGGTATTTAACGGCGTAGCTGACCCACGGTTACCCATTCTGGCAACAGCTTCGCCCGATGGTGTTTACCGGGGTGTTACGCCCACGCAGGGCGATCCGAACAACGTGAACGGCAACACCAAACGGATTCCGACGTTCTGGGGTGAGCTGCCCAACGTCGTTTCCAGCACGTCGCCCGGCAAGTACATTTACAAAGATGGCGCTCCGTTCCCGATTCTAACGTATGCTGAGATTCAGTTCATCAAAGCTGAAGCCGCTTTCATTAAAGGCGATAAGGCAATGGCACTGAGCGCGTATCAGGCGGGTATTAGGGCCGCGCTTGACTATGCAGGCGTAGCGGCTGCCGACAAAGAGAAGTTCATGACCAGTGCGGCCGTCGCACAAACGGCGAGCGCACTCAAAATCAGCGATATTATGTCGCAGAAGTATTTGGCGTTAGTAGGTCACGGCATCATTGAAAGCTGGGTCGATCTGCGCCGATATCACTACGACCCGACTGTTTTTGTTGGGTTTACGCCCCCAACCGGCTCGTTGCTTTTTCCTGACAACAACGGCAAATTAGCCTATCGGGTGCGGCCCCGCTATAATTCGGAATATGTCTGGAACCGGGCTTCATTGGATAAATACGGCGGCAATGCCATCGATTACCACACCGCCGAACCCTGGTTTAGTCAGAAATAATTTTTTTGTCATTCCGACGCAGGAGGAATCTTAAACTATCCTCGCCAACGTGTAAGGAAACGGTAAGATTCCTCCTCCGTCGGAATGACAAACTCATGAACTCATTCAGCCAATGAAATACACGATAAATTTTCTTCTGCTTAGCCTCACAGGTCTGCTCATGCTGTCCTGTGGCGACAAGGCCAATTTTCTAACCTCCGTAGCTCCAGCAACGGGCGCCCGGGTGAAGTTTTACCACGCGGCTCCCGATGCGGCTGGTGTTGATATCTACGTCAACGACCAGAAGTTTTCAGGCGTAAACACGGTCCCCCCTGCTGTGCCAACTCCGTTAACCTACGCTAACTCATTTCCGAACCAGGACTATGCCCTGCTAACTCCGGGAACAGCGAAGGTAAAAATTGTAGCGCCAGCCAGCACTACAGTCACCAGTGATGCTACCCTGCTAACAACTGACTTGAACGCTCAAGCCGATACGTATTATTCGGTGTTTCTGTACGGTACGGCTCCCACCTACAGCAGTTTAGTGTTAAACGATAATCTGACCGCTGCCGACCCGACTAAAGCCTATGTTCGCTTAGTGAACTTAGTATCAGGCGATGCTGCGGCAGCAACGTATGATTTAGCAATAAACGGTACAGTAGTCGCTGCGGGTGTTAGTCCATTGAAAGGAGCCGCCACCTTTCTACCAATCCCCGCTATTGCCTATGCCACCACCGCCGTTCCGGTTCAGCTTCGGACGGCCGGAACAACTACCGTTGTGGGAACCGCTACGACGCTACAACCCTATGCAGGACGTTTCTACACGTTTGTCGCCCGGGGAGTCGTTGGCGGAACAGCTACCAAAGCCGTTACGTTATCGGCATCAACGAACAGGTAAATAGTTTCCATCCATTCATAAAAAAGGGCATTTCCGTGCGGAAATGCCCTTTTTTATGAATAAACGAAAACTTATTTCAATTTCCCCATCTGTTCTACATTCCGGCGGGTGTTCAGGTGGCTGGCCTGCGCCAGTTCCATCGACTTCTGAGCGGCTTTCTGGGCATCGGCGGTTTTGCCACCACGACGATACGCTTCGGCCAGTTCATAATATAAATCTGCCTGCTCTTTTGGCGCGGGTCGTAGGGCCAGTCCTTTGTTGATCCATTTAGTTACTGTCGGCACGTCGGACGGGTCGGGACTGCTGCGATTGAACAGCCGCGAAATATACAGATACTCCAGTACGCTTAGCTGATTTGAATTCACCTGATTATCCATGCGTTCAACCGCTTTGCCTGTCTGCCGCGCACGGAAATATGCGTTCACTTCGGGTAGTAATGTGCGGTTGGCAGCTACTTTTGAGTCGATCCCAATTTTAACTAAGCCCTGCCGGATGTCAAGAATTTTATTAATCGGAAACTGGGCTCCCCGCCCGCTAAACAACGACGACATCAGGATATTTTCGGCTACCTGCTGTGCTTCCTGAGCGCCATAGGCTTTGCGATAGGTATCCATATGCCCCAACATGTACTGAAACATCGGATTCTCATAGTCGAGCACGAGTTTCTGCAACGCCAGCCAATTGGTCTGATTGGCAAACGTAGCCGCCGATTGCTGCCGGGCATAATCGTTCATAGCGGCCATATTCGCTACCGTATCGCGGGTGACGCGGCTATACATAGCGTAGTCGATCAGAAAACTCCCCGACCGTTCACCCTGCTGGTAACGCGCTTTCATGCTTTGGCTGCGTGCCTGCGGGTTCAGCGCGTTGGTGCCATGCCGAATCACTTCGTCCGTTGAGTTGTTGCTCATAGCAAAGTGAACCAGATTTTGCTGCGGATCGAAATATAGAAACAATGGCAGCGACGGCACAAACAACCGGCGGCTTTCCAGAAACGCCCGCGTAGTCGGCTGGTTAATGTCTAACTGTGTGTTGATAAACTTGCTATTATAAAACTTTCCAACCCGACTATCAGCCAGCGTCGGCTTGAAACTCTCGCAGACATGGCAGGTGGGCGAAAAAATCTCGATAAATACCGGCTTTCCCGACCGGCGAGCCTCCTGGAATACTTTCTCAACCGACAAGGGCTTAAACTGAATTCCCGTTTGGGCCAGTACACTATTTGCCACTAAGAGCAGCAACAAAATCTTTTTCATGAATAAGGAAAATCATTGATAAAGAACCCTTAGCAAATTAACGTCCAATCTGGCGGTGGCGTATTGGCTACTGCTGTTGCTGCTGATTTTGTTGTTTGATTTCTTCCTCCAATCGCTTGCTGAGCACTTTGCAGGTATTTTCAATGTCGGTAGCCATACGCTGATCGCCGGTAGCGTTAACGGCTGTATCGGCAATGCCGCTCATGATTTCAATCAGGAAGCGCTTCATGTCCACCACTTCCATATCCTTTGTCCAGAGGTCGATTTTAAGCGTACTGTTATGGTAATGATCCCAGAGCGAAATAGCAATGGCGCGGGTATCGCTAAGGCCTTCGTTGGGGTTGTCGGTGGCTTCCCAGTATATTTTTTCGGGAATATTCTGATTATCTAACTCGACCGAAAAATGAATGTCTGATTTTTTCATAGGCACAAAAATACGTAACACCAGCGGAAACCCGCGCACTAAATAGCTGTGTTGCCCATGCGAATAGCTAAGCCCAGCTACTAATTTTGCGCTAAATAACCTGTTAATATGTACACGCTATACGCCATTCCGAACTGCGATACCGTCAAAAAAGCCCGCGCCTGGCTCGCCGAACACAGTATTGACTATCAATTTCATGATTACAAAAAGCAGGGAATAAGCCCGGAAATTATCAATCACTGGCTTACCCAAAAGCCCTGGGAGGAATTAGTGAATCGAGCCGGCATGACATGGAAGCAACTGCCCGATACGGAGAAGCCGACCGATGCCAGCGGAGCTATTGCCCTGATGGTGGCCAAACCGTCGGTTATTCGCCGACCACTGATCGAATCCAATGGAAAAATTGTGGCGCTGGGTTTTAACGCAAAGCAGTATCAGGAAACGTTTTCGGTCTAATGTGTCGTTCTGCTGGCAGGGTTTTTCGGAAAACCTGACTACTATCATGTCAAAGAAAACGCTGGACTCGCCGGAAGCGGTTAAATTTCTGGTCGATTCGTTTTATAAAAAAGTGCAGGTCGATTCGCTAATCGGCCCTGTTTTTACAGAAGTTGCTCAAGTCGATTGGGAAAAACATCTGCCCAAAATGTATGCGTTCTGGGAAACGATTATCCTGGGTAACAACGCCTATGACGGGCACCCCTTCCGACCGCATCTGCTTGTCAATCAAAAGCATACGCTTACCCTCGATCATTTTGAGCGGTGGCTCCAGTTGTTTTCGGAAACACTTTCGGAAAACTTCACCGGCGAAAACGCCGAACAGGTGCGCCAACGAGCCACGCAAATTGCACTGGTCTGGAATAACAAACTGGAGTCTATCAACAACGACTCGTTTATGGAACGTTGATTAGTAGCGTGGATGTCCTGTCCGCGCTACTAATCAACGACTTCCAAATACTCGTTTCAAAATATCCGTTACGCGTGCGGCTGGGTTTTCGCGGATTTTTTGTTCCTCCTGAGCGACCAGAATGAACAGGCCATCAACGGCTTTACCCGTCGCGTATTCGGTCAGGTTTGGGTTTACTTTTTTCTGTATCAGCGGAATTTGGTTATAAATATTCGCTAAGTCGGCGTAGTACCGGGTTGCGTTATTTTTCTTCAGGGTGCTGTCAATAATGGGGGTGAACTCCGTTACTAACTGCTGACCCGATGTTCGGCGAAGGTACTGGGTAGCGGCATCGTTCTGCCCGCGTAAAATACCCACCGCATCCTGAATGCTCATCGACGTAATGGCTTTCACGAACACAGGAGCCGCTTTTTTGGCCGCATCTTCAGCCGCCCGATTGAGTGACAGTTCAAACTGATCGACCTGCTTATTAAACCCCAATTGCCGTAGTTTAGCCGCGACATTCTGCGCTTCGGGCGGAAACGCAATTTTCAGTAATGGATTCTTAAAATAGCCATCCAACTTCGACGCCTGGGCCGAGCCATTATTGACGCCAATACGCAGGGCCTCTTTTAAACCCGACGCGATATCCGCACTGGTCAAACTCCCCGACGTGCCGGACGAAGCCGAGGTGACAACTTTCAGGATTTTACCGAAAATACCGCCGTCCTCGTTAGCCGGTTGCTGCGTACTATTGGGCGTTTTGGTCGAGTCCTGGGCAAAGCTGGCCGTACTCATTGCCAGCGCCAGCAAGGTGGCCGGGAGAACAATTTTCTTCATCATTGAATTAATCAGGTTGCGTTTCATAACGGTCAATGCCCCTAAATCGTTTTTTCGTACTTTTGACAGGGAAGAATGCATAATGTATAATGCATAAGGAAAAAATATTTTCAATACACTGATAGTCAGCGAAATGTTTTTTTCGGATTGAGTTATTAGCCTGTGTTAGGCCAGTCATTATCCATTATATATTACCCATTATTCATTTTTTATGACCTCTACCATCCGTGCCGAAGTAATTACCATCGGCGACGAAATTCTGTTCGGGCAAATTACCGATACCAACACCGCCTGGATAGGCACCGAACTAACCAACATTGGCATCCGGGTTGTCCGAAAATCATCGGTAGGTGATCAGGCCGATGTAATTTTGCAGGTTCTCCAGGAAGCCCACCAACGTGCCGATGTCATCATCATCACGGGTGGCCTTGGCCCAACTAAAGACGACATTACGAAGAAAACTCTCTGCACCTATTTTGGTGTTGGTATGGTTCGCAATGAAACAGCACTGGCCTTAGTGACGAGTTTTTTTGAGAAACGGGGTCGTGAAATGACCGATCTCAACCGCGCCCAGGCCGACCTCCCCGCCAATGCCGTTTACATTCAGAACGACTGGGGAACAGCACCGGGGATGTGGTTTGAGCACGACGGTCGGGTATATGTGTCGTTGCCGGGTGTGCCGTTTGAGATGAAGCATCTGATGACGAATCGAATTCTGCCAAAGCTCACCGGGCATTTTCAAACGCCAATTATCAAACACAAGATGATTCGGACGGTTGGCTTGGGCGAATCGTTTCTGGCGGAACGCATCGAAGCCTGGGAAGATGCTCTCCCCGAGCACATTAAACTGGCTTATCTGCCCAGCTTTGGGGGCGTTAAACTTCGGCTGACTGCGACCGGCGACGACAGCGCCCAGTTGGACCGCGAGTTAGCCGAACAGGTGCAGAAGGTAATGCCCGTCATTGAAAAAAACGTGTATGGTTTCGATTCTGACGAACTCGAAGAGGTTGTCGGTAAGTTGCTAAAAGAAAGAAAGTTGACGTTGAGCGTGGCCGAAAGCTGCACAGGCGGCTACGTATCGGCGCAGATTACGAAAGTACCCGGCGCATCAGCCTATTTTTGGGGCAGCGTCGTTAGTTACAGTAATGATGTAAAAATAAACGCGCTGGGTGTTCGGCCCGAAACACTGGAACAGTTTGGCGCGGTGAGCGAAGAAACCATCCGGCAAATGGCTGAAGGTGTTCGGAAGGCGCTTGGCACCAGCATCGGTATTGCCACCAGTGGTATTGCCGGACCCGACGGCGGCACACCCGATAAACCCGTTGGTACCATCTGGATTGCCTGCGCTACCGACCAACGCACCGTTACGCGGCTACTGAAATTAGGCCAGTATCGTGACCAGAATATTCAACTCACCACAACGTATTTGCTGAATATGCTGCGGGAAGAAGTACTTAATTATGAATTATAAATGATGAATGATGAATGATGAATGATTCGCGTTAGCCCATTCATCATTCATCATTCATAATTCATCATTCCAAAAATGGCTCTCATCGACATGGTAATGCCCAAAATGGGCGAAAGTATAATGGAATGCACGGTTATCGCTTGGCTCAAGCAGCCCGGCGACCGGATCGAAGCCGACGAATCGGTGCTGGAAGTAGCTACGGATAAGGTAGATACCGAAGTTCCGGCCCCCTGTAACGGCATTCTAAAAGAGATATTGGTCAACGATGGCGATGTGGTGGCCGTTGGTGCTCCTATTGCCCGGGTTGAAACGGAGGAAATCGTTACCGGTGGATCGCAACCGAAAGAAGGGGATGCTCCATCCGTTCTGAATCAGCCCAACGATGCAAACCAAACGCCCGTAGGTATTGGTGATGTGGCAAATATACCCACCGAGCCAGCGCAGGTTGAAACAACAGAACCAGCCGAATTGGCAGTAGCCCGCGAACTCGAAGCCAGCATTTCGGCTATGAGCAGCCGGAGCGTTCCATCAGAGAAAGCCGTTGCGGCATCGGCTACCGCACTGGCAGGCAATATACCTGTTTTCGAGAATCGGTTTTACTCGCCGTTGGTTCTGAATATTGCCAAAGAAGAAGGTGTTTCCCGCAACGAACTCGACCGCATTCCCGGCTCCGGCGCCGAAAATCGCGTTACGAAAAAGGATATTCTGGCATATGTTATTGACCGATCAGAAGGGCGATTACAAGGAGCCGGAAACACGGAGCATGGAGCTACGCGTGGTAGTTCGACTACCTCAGGCGCCCTCCCGCCCGTTCCAAGCCCTATCTCCCCTGCCACATCCGTAAACGGCCAGGCTGATATTATTCAGATGGACCGGATGCGGAAAATGATCGCTCAGCGCATGGTGGAGTCGAAGCAGATTTCGCCACACGTCAGTTCGTTTGTTGAGGCCGACATGACGCCTGTTGTGGAATGGCGTAATCAGGTAAAAGAGCGATTTAAGCAGCAAACGGGCGAAAATCTGACCTATACGCCTATCCTGGTGGATGCAGTAGTCCGAGCCATTAAGGATTTCCCGATGATTAACGTATCGGTCGATGGTGACCGGATTTTAGTCAAAAAAGCCATTAACATTGGCATGGCCGTAGCATTACCAAGCGGCAATTTGATTGTGCCGGTCATTCACAACGCCGACCAGTACAACTTGACGGGCCTCACCAAAAAGGTCAATGACCTGACTAAACGCGCCCGCGAAAACAAACTCACCGCCGATGACTTAGCTGGAGGTACTTATACAATTTCCAACATTGGCACCTTTGGCAACCTGATGGGAACGCCTATTATTCTACAACCACAGGTAGCCATTATGGCCTTCGGGGCTATCGTGAAAAAACCAGCCGTTATTGAAACACCCCAGGGCGATTTCATCGGCATTCGCCAGTTGATGTTCCTCTCCCATTCGTATGACCACCGTGTGGTGGATGGTTCGCTGGGGGGGCAATTCGTTCGGCGAGTGGCTGATTATCTGGAGAAATTCTCTGAACCAAGATTTTAACAAGATTATACAAGATTTATTAGAACTGACATGAATAATCCTGCCAATCTGTACAATCTTGTTAAAATCCTGGTTCTAACATCTGCTTCGATTTATGAAACAACGCATTGCTATTGACATGGATGATGTCATGGCCGATACCCACGCCAAGTTTATCAAACTCTATCTGGAAGGCGACATGCCTCGCTACACGCTTGAGGAACTGAAAGAGAAATCGTTCCACGAATTGTTCGACGAAAACGAATACAAAGCAATCTCGAAGCGGGTCTATGAGCCGGGTTTCTTTGCCGATATTCCCGTTATGGAAGGCGCTCAGGATGTCATTGCCGACCTGATGCTGAAATACGAGGTTTTCATCGCATCGGCAGCACAGGAGTTTCCGAATTCCCTGCGCGAGAAGTGGGACTGGCTGCAGGAACATTTTCCAGCCATTTCATGGCACAATTACATTTTCATGGGCGACAAAAGTGTGCTCAACACGGCTTATCTGATTGACGATATGCCCCGAAACCTCCGCACGTTTCAGGGTGAAGGCCTGCTATTCGACGCGTTGCATAACCGCGATGATAAGCAGTTTCGGCGCGTGAAATCCTGGCAGGATGTAGCGAAGGTATTGTTATAAATTTTGTTTTTTGTCATTCCGACGAAGCCGGGCGGCCGGTGCCGAGGAATCTCAAACTTCGATATTTGTCAAGTTTAAGATTCCTCGG
>JAESFU010000439.1_pt1 | contig 23558 bp, 15 predicted proteins | sample 9269461 | NCBI WGS metagenome assembly JAESFU01 (sample SAMN14502556, study PRJNA617107) | algae metagenome | isolation source: Stenomitos rutilans HA7619-LM2 and co-occurring heterotrophs from cave walls | place: USA: Waikapalae cave, Hawaii | collected 2009-07-28
GGACCAAGTCAATCAGGACCAGCTCAATCAGGACCAAGTTGATTGGTCCACCAAAAGACGTGGGTTGAACGAGATCGTTCAACCCACGCGTCGCTTGGTCGCGAGATCTCTTACTTGGACTTGGACTTGATGTACTCTTCGTCGGCGACGCGGCGAGCCCTGACGCCCGGATCCTTCAGGAGCGTCTGCTGGATGGTGGTCTTGAACGAGGGGTGCTTGGCCCAGCCGGAGAAGCGGACCGAGCCATCGCTCGAACAGACCACTGCGTACGGGATCGGGATGCCGTCGCTCCCCATGTCGCCGCGCGTCGCGGTGAAGAGCTGACCGCTGGGCTCGACGAAGGTCGAGTGCTGGAGTGCCTTGCCGCGTGCGAACTGGCTGATGCGCTCAAGGGTCTTTGCAGGGTCCTCGACCTTGGGTTCCTCGTAGCCGCTGTTGCTCTTGGGGAAGATCGTCGCGACGCCGACGACGGCGATGTCGCGGCCGGAAGCCTTCTGAAGCTGGTCCATTTCCTGCATGATCGAGTAGCTGCGGTAATCGTCGAAGGACCAGAAGTACACGACCCAGACGCGGCCCTGGAGTTCAGGACGCTTGCCGATCCAGCCCTCACCTTCAGGAAGCTGAAGGACGGGCGTGGGCTTGGGCTCATTGCTCGAAGAGCTCGACGGTTGGTCGGTCATCTTCTGGAAGAGCGTCGGTGCCCAGCCGTTCATATAGAGCTCTGGCGCGGGCGCCTTGTATCCCGGTGGGAGCGCGGGGATCGAGGACATGTCGAACGAGCTGCGAGCCTGGTTGGTCTTGGCGGCCTCGCGGTTTCGCTTGTCGGCTTCCTTGGCGAGGTTGTCCTTGATGCTCAGTGCAGCGTCCGCGGTTTCCGCGGCGAGTTCCTTCACTGCAGCGTCGACCGATTCGGTCGCGATGTCCGCGTAGCGGAGCTGGCCGGACCGATCGATCACGTAGAAGTCAGGGTCCCCGTCAGAACCGATCGCCTTGCGGAATTCGCCCTTCTCGTCAAAGCCGACGAAGAAGCGGGCTTCCTTGTTCTCAGGGGCGGTCGCTGCCTTCTGGGCTTCTTCCCAGTTCTGGGAATCGTGGACCGCGACGACGACCACGCCCTTGCCTGCGTTCTGCTCGGCGATCCTGCGGGCGGTTTCCATCGCGCGCTTGGAGACGGGGTGGTAGTACTTCCACGTGCAGATCACGACGACCTGGCCGGAGAAGTCGCTCGCTGCAGGGGCGGTGCCCGCCCAGGCGCTGACCTTGGACCATGCAGTTGCGTCGAAGGGGGCGAGTTCCTTGCCGTTGAGCTCGCTGCGGCGGGGGCCCGAGCCTTCGCGGACGATCGCGGGATTCACGGGCTGGACTTCCGCAGCCTGCCCGAACGCCTGGCCGCGTGATTGGCCGACCGATTGGCCGACCGATTGGCCAGACGGCTGGACTGCATGTGCAGCGGCGACGAAGGCCAGGGAAGAACCGGCGAGGAGGAAGAGGCTTGAACAGGTGCGGCTGGCCATGTCTTCACGATCTCCGAGCCCTGCAGCGGGTGAACCGCCACGGGTCAGTTGGTTGGTCTGAACTTCCGGGGTCTGAACTTTCGCGAGGACTTTCGCGTCCGACGATCGCGGACACCGGATATGGCAATCTGACGCACAAGCATACCGGATGGTTCACGATTCTTCACGCCAGGAAGGATTCCGTTGGGTGAACTCGGGGTTTAACGTGCTTTTTCCGGGCGTTGGACGGGGTCGACCAGGTGCGAAAGGAGCACACCAGCCGCGACGACGATGTTGAGCGAGTCGACCCCAAGGGTCATGGAAATCCTTGCATTGATCCCGCCTGCAGCCTGGATGTCGGCTGCGGTCCGGGGCAGGAGACCGGGCCCTTCCGCACCCAGGACCAGGGCGAGGGAGGGGGGGCGATCGAGGGAGGTGACGGGATGCGGGTTTCCGGTCTGCTCGGTCGAGACGATCGTGAACCCTGCTTGAGCGAGGGTTTTCCAGAGATCGGGCGTGAACTCGGCGAACGTAAATGGTGTCGAGAGGACGTGGCCGATCGAGACGCGGAGTGCTTTTCGGTAGTAAGGATCGCAGCAGCGGGGGGAAAGGATCACGCCGCATGCAGGTCCGCCGAGTGCAGCGGCGACGCGAAAGAGCCCGCCGACGTTGTCGTGGTTGGAGAGGTCTTCGAGGATCAGGAGCGTATTGCAGCGTGCGATGAGTTCTGAAATTGAGAGGGGATGCGGGCGAACGCCGCAGGCAAGGATCCCGCGGTGGAGATGGATGCCCGCGATCGCGTCGAGCACTTCCTGTGAGGCGGTGTAGACCGGAACGTCGTGATTTCGTGAGTGGAGCTCGTCGTGAAGGATGTCGAGCTTGGTTTCTGCAGTGAGGATCGAGTGAACCTCGTGCGTGCTCTTCAAGAGCTGCTTGACGACGAGCGGACCTTCTGCAATGAAGAAGCCGCCACGGAGGGAGAGCGCTGCATCCTTGAGATTGGCATAGACCTCGACGCGTGGATCGTCGATTGATTCGATGCGGATGGGATGGACATTTGGGTCCGTCACCGCCGATGGTACGGCTACATTTGCCCGGCCCGGTGGGATTCCACGGGGCAGGGAAGGGTGCAGGCGGACCCTCTCTGAGGACGATGTCGGTCGCGGAACTGGAGTGTGCACACGTGGAGATCTGGCAGGCGATCGTCCTGGGACTGGTGGAGGGGTTCACCGAATATCTGCCCGTCAGTTCGACGGGGCATCTGATCCTGGCTGCATCGCTGATGGGTCTTGATGATCCATCGACCAAGCAGGCGGTGGATGACTTCAACATTGTGGTGCAGGGCGGTGCGATCCTGGCGGTGGTGGGGCTTTACTGGCCTCGGATGGTCCAGATGTTCAAGGGCCTGCTCGGGAAGGACAACGCGGGGTTTGCGCTGTTTGTGAACCTGTGCATCGCCTTCATGCCTGCAGCGATGATCGGGCTCCTGGCCAAGAACTGGATCGAGCGGAACCTCTTCTGGACGGGGCCGGTGCTCTCTGCGATTCTCATCGGCGGGCTGTTCATGATGGTGGTGGAAGCGCGGATCGGCGGAAGGATCGGACCGCCGCGTGCACGATCTACTTATAAGACGATCGAGAGCGTTCGCCCGCTGGATGCGCTCCTGATCGGGTTTCTTCAGTGCATCGCGATGTGGCCGGGGATGAGCAGATCGATGATGTGCATCGTGGGCGGGTATTTCGTGGGCCTTCGCCCGCGTGCAGCTGCCGAGTTCAGTTTTCTCCTTGGCCTGCCGACGCTGACTGCCGCGTGCCTCTACAGCCTGTCGAAGAACCTCTACAGGTCGCACAAGGAAGGGACGGACAACCTCTTTGTGGCGCTGGGGCCGGTCTCGGTGGCGGTGGGGATCATCGTCGCGGCGGTTTCTGCTGCAGTCGCGGTGAAGTGGCTGGTTGGTTTCCTTGGAAGGCGTGGCCTTGCGCCCTTTGGGTGGTACCGCATCGCGCTGTTTGTCGTGCTGGCGGTGTTGATCGGTGCCGGCGCGGTGCGGGTGAACGTCAAGGGAGCTGGGGACGCGGCGAATCCTGAGAGCGCGGTTTCGATGAACCGAGAGTGAGCGAGCGATGACGACCAAGAACAGTTCCGAAACGAGCTTCCCCAAGGACAAGATCAACGTCGTGCTGCTTGAGGGTGTGCACCCCTTTGGGGCGGAGCTTTTGCAGAAGGAAGGGTTCCAGGTTGAACTGCTGCCCAAGGCGCTGGAAGGGTCCGCGCTGCACAAGGCTGTTGCAGGGGCGCACGTGCTTGGGATTCGTTCCAAGACGCAGGTGACTGCGGAAGTTCTTGCTGCTGCACCCAAGCTTCTTGCGGTGGGGTGTTTTTGCATCGGGACCAACCAGGTTGATCTCAAGACTGCGTGCGATGCAGGGATTCCGGTGTTCAACTCGCCTTTCAGCAACACGCGGAGCGTCGCAGAGCTGACGGTGTGCGAGGTGGTGGGGCTGTGCAGGCAGCTTGTGGAGAAGTCCCGCAAGATGCACATGGGTGAGTGGGACAAGTCTGCAGATGGGGCGCACGAGGTTCGCGGGAGGACGCTTGGGATCATCGGGTACGGCCGCATCGGCTCGCAGGTGTCTGTGCTGGCTGAGGCGATGGGGATGCGGGTGGTCTTTTACGACATTCTGCCCAGGCTCGCGCTGGGCAATGCACGATCGTGCAGATCAATCGGCGAGGTGCTTGAGCAGTCAGATGTCGTGACGCTCCATGTGCCTGCGACAGAGCAGACGGAGAACCTGATCGGCAAGGCAGAGCTTGCGAAGATGAAGAAGGGGGCGATGCTGATCAACAACGCACGCGGGAGCGTGGTTGATATCGCAGCGCTCGCTGCAGCGATCACGTCGGGCCAGATCGGCGGCGCGGCGCTCGACGTGTTTCCGGAGGAGCCGGTGGGGAAGGGCGAGCCGTTCAAGAGCGAGATTCGCGGGCTTGCGAACGTGATCCTGACGCCACACATCGGCGGGAGCACGGAAGAAGCGCAGGAGTCGATCTCCGCGGATGTTGCGGAGAAGTTCATCAAGTTTGTGAACGTGGGAACGACGACCGGCGCGGTGAACGTGCCGGAGGTTGAGCTTCCGCCGCAGGCAGAGCGGGATGCAGGTGGGAAGGTGCGGAGGCACCGCGTGCTGCACTTTCATCGCAACGTGCCGGGCGTGCTGAGCGCGATGCACGGCCAGATCGCCAAGCTCGGCGCGAATATCTCCGCGGAGTACCTGCAGACGAATCGCGACATTGGGTACGTCGTGCTGGACGTTGACCCGACCGATGGCGTGAAGGTGATGGAGAGCGTCCGGACTATTCCCGAGACGATCCGCGTCCGGATGCTTTGGTGACCGTTCGCGGCTTTGCTTCTGAAACGCTTGATGAACGCGCATGCGGGCCGTCTTCGTCTTCGACCATCGGCCTGCGTGCACGGTGCGCCATCAGGAACTGATTCCAGAGATTGTCATCGATTTCGCCGAACCCTGCGTCGCGCCCCATGCGATGGAGGGCGATGCGGTCGCGCGCACCCAGGATGCGGAGAAGCTCGTGGACGTGCCACTCGATGGCGCGGCGGGTTCTTCCCAAGTCCGACGCGATTTCGGGGTTGGACTTTCCGATCGTGATCAACCGCAGCACATCAAGCTGCCTGCGGGTGAGGATGCCAAGCGGGCCCCAGTGCCCTTCGGTGAGGACGCGCGTAGGAATCACGGGGCCGATGTCTGCAGGAGTTGATGAGAGCTTGGGAAGAAGGATGATGAGTGCAAAGGGCTCGCTGCCGTTGAGATCGACCGGTATGCCGAGCGTTTCGACGAACCTGCCGTTGAATATCTCGAGGAACTTGCGCGAGCTGTGCGTGTCGATGATTTCCTTGGCGGCCAGAATTCTTTCGCGGTGCCACTCTGGCGTGCCATGCTGCGAGAGTTGTATTTCAACGCCCGGTGTTACACCAAGGTGGATCGCGAGGCACGTGGTTGACCAACGGAAAACGCCCTGCGTGTCAGAGAGACCTGCTTCGATGCAGTTGAGCGCTTCAAGGACTCGGATGATGGCCCCGAAGGACCGTTCCGTGATAGTCCACGGGCCTGCAGCTGCAAGCTCGATGAGATGTTGAAACATACCCGCCCCCTGATTGTCGAGTTCCCGGATTCCTTCCACTGAGGAAGTCGAGCATATCGGAAGTTCTTAGCGCACGTCAACAACTTCAAGGGCAATGAGATAGTAACCTCGTGCATGCACGGGTATATGAAGCGGATCTCACGTGTCGATTACTCTCCGACCTTACCGATCATGTAATTCGGAGACTCTTTGGTGATTCGAATATCGTGAGGATGATTCTCAACAACAGTTGCGCCTGTAACACGGCAGAATTGCGTTTGCTGCTGAAGTTCAGGAATGTTCTTGCATCCGCAATAACCCATGGAGCTACGGATGCCGCCGACAAGCTGGTACACGAAGTCAGCAAGCGGCCCGCGATATGGAACAAGACCCTCGACGCCTTCAGGAACAAACTTCACAATGGGCCTGCCGTCGGGGCCGAGCTTGTCCGCCTGGCGATAGCGATCCGCGGAGCCTGCGTTCATTGCGCCTTCAGAGCCCATGCCGCGATAGCTCTTGTATCGCCTGCCCTGCGAGATAACCAGTTCGCCCGGAGATTCATCAAGACCTGCAAAGAGCGAGCCCATCATCACCACGCTCGCGCCTGCAGCGATTGCCTTGGGAATATCGCCCGAGTGACGCACGCCGCCGTCTGCGATCACTGGAACATCACGGCCGAAGCGCTCAAGGCCGATCGCAGCGCCGCGTGCAGCGTTCATCACTGCAGTGATCTGCGGAACGCCGACACCGGTGACGACGCGGGTCGTGCAGATCGAGCCGGGGCCGATGCCAACCTTGATCGCGTCGGCGCCTGCTTCGATGAGATCAAGCGCGGCCTGCTCGGTTGCGATGTTGCCCGCGATGACCTGGACGTTGTACCGCTGCTTGATGGTCTTGACGGTGCGGAGAACGTTTTCGGAGTGGCCATGCGCGGTGTCGACAACGACGACGTCGACCTCTGCAGCGAGGAGTGCTTCGACGCGGTCGTAGTGATCGACGCCGACTGCAGCGCCGCAGCGGAGCCTGCCGCGAGAATCAAGGCATGCACGGGGGAAGCGTGCAGCACGCTCGATGTCCCGCATCGTGATGAGCCCCGCGAGGTGGAAGTTGCCGTCGATGAGGAGAAGCTTCTCGACCTTGTTCTTGCTGAGGATGACTTCGGCCTGCTCAAGGGTCGTAACTGCAGGGGCGGTGATGAGGCCGCGCGAGGTCATGACTTCCGAAACGGGCGTCGCGGAGTCTTCGACAAACTTGAGGTCGCGACGCGTCAGGATGCCCAGGAGCTTGCCCTTGTCGGGGCCGGTGCCGCCGCGCTCGGTCACGGGGAAGCCCGAGACGTTGTGCTTGAACATCAGTTCCTTGGCGCGGGCGACTGTTTCGTCGGGGCGGAGCGTGAGCGGGTCGGTGATGACGCCGTTTGCAGAGCGCTTGACCTTCAGGACCTCGCGGGCCTGCGCCTCGATCGAGAGGTTCTTGTGGATGATGCCAAGGCCGCCTTCGAGCGCCAGCGCGATCGCAAGCGCGGACTCGGTGACCGTGTCCATCGGGGCAGAGAGCAGCGGGATGTTGAGCTTGATCGCGGAGGTGAGCCGCGTCGAGGTATCCGCGTCGCTGGGCATCACGCTCGAGCGGCGGGGGAGGAGGAGCACGTCGTCGAAGGTGATCCCGTCCTGCGTGATCTTGTTCGCAAGGACGCCCAGGGTCGCACGCGAGGCTTCCGACGGGTTCACCGACCCGCCGCCGGAGCTTTCGGTAGGCGTGGAAGGGCTTTCAGCGTGGGTGGAGGGGGACGAGGAGGAAGCGGGACGAATCGTCGAGGTTCCCATGGATGAGTGTCGCGGTGGTCACCCGGAATGTCAAGATGAACCCCCGGTACGGGGTGTTGACCGGGCAAGAAGTGGTCGCCTGATGAGCGAAAACAGGGGAAGTTTGGCACTCCCAAAGGTGAATCTCAGGAGGAGTCCTCACCCGGTGTGCCTAGCATCCCGATGTCATGACCATGACGCCGGCCAGTCCGATACGTACCGCGGCAGAGAAGCACGCCGTGGGAAAGGCACCGGTGCTGGGTGTGAACGCGCCTGCGTTTTCGCACGCCACCTTCAAAGTCCGGCCTGAGAACGGGCTGACCCATGCAGACATGGAGCGAATCGAATGGCTTCTCACCGATGGTGAGGGCGGCCTTTCCATGGGCACTGCGTCGGGCATTCCGACTCGGAGGTACCACGCATGGATGACTCCTGCGTTGAACCCGCCGGTCGGCAGGGCGGTGCTGTTGCATTCCGCGGTCGAACGCGTCCTGATCACCTGGGACGGCGAACCGGAGACTGCATCCGAATCCGCGGTGTGGCTTGATCTTTCGAGTTATCAGTTCGGCGGCGGCGTGGTCCACCCGCAGGGTGCATCGTCGCTGGTCGAGTTTGAAAAGTCCGCGGGAGTTGCGTGGACGTACAGATTTCAGGTGACGGGTCGTGGTGGCCGCGTTGGCGGCGAGGTGATCGTTCGCAGAGAGCTTGCGATCGCTCGGCCCGGCGCGGTTGCAGTGCGGTACCGCATGATCTCCGCGCCGACTGGTGCACGGGTCCGCCTTGAGATCCGGCCGCTGGTTGCGATGCGTGACTTTCACGAACTGACTTCCGGCAAGTGGGGCGATGCGTCACAAATGGCGGTCTCGACCGTGCCGGGTGTTGTCAGCGTGCGCGGGCCTGATCGCGGCGCGATGAAGATCCCGCCGGTAAATATGGCAATGGGCGCGAGCTCTGGTGCATGTGTTTTCGGCGGCGGTGGGCAGTGGTGGTACGACTTTGAGTATCGTCGCGACCAGGAACGCGGGCAGGATTTCCGCGAGGATCTCTTCTCGCCGGGCGTGTTCGTCGCGCAGACTGCACCGGGCGAGGATGTCGAGCTTCGTGCATGGGTCGGTGATGATCCTGGCCCGTCGATCGAGCATGCAGGCGAGGTGGAGACCGAACGCATCGGCCGCGCTGCTGCATTTGCGCTCGAGGGCGTGGGGAGCGGCATTGATGCAGTGGAGCGCGAGGCGATCAATGCGTTGATCGGTGCTGCGGATCAGTTTGTCGTTCGCAGAAGCCTGCCTGAATGGGAAACACCATCATCCGCGCGGACGCATTCGACGTCGGTGATCGCGGGATACCCGTGGTTCAGCGACTGGGGCCGCGACACGATGATCAGCCTGCCGGGCCTGCTTCTTGCGACGGGCAGATTGCCCGAAGCCAAGGCAGTGCTTGAGGGGTTTGCAGCGCTGAACAAGCGAGGGCTGATTCCCAACTGCTTTGACAACGAAACCGGGCACGCAGAGTACAACACGGTGGATGCATCGCTGTGGTTTGTGCACGCTGCGTGCAGGTACGCGTTTGCATCGGGCGATACGAGTGTTGCGGAAGGCCCGATCGGCGCTGCATGCATGTCGATCTTCGAGGCGTATCAGCAGGGTACTGACTTTGGTATCAAGGTCGATCAGACCGATGGTCTCGTGAGCGCAGGGGATGCGACGACGCAGCTCACGTGGATGGATGCGCGGCGCGACGGCGTGGTATTCACGCCGCGTGCAGGGAAGCCAGTTGAGATCAACGCGCTGTGGTACAGCGGGATCATGGGGTTGTGCGACTTGTTTGAACGGACGCGTCCGCGCACCGCACGTGATCTCCGGCAGATCGCTGAGCGCGTGCGGCTCTCGTTCCAGGCGAGGTTCTTCGATGCGTACCGCCAGATGTGCTTTGACATCGCGCCGGGTTCAGCGACGTCGTACGGCGGGCCTCGCAACGACCCTGCCTATCAGATTCGTCCCAACCAGATCTTTGCAGTGAGCCTGCCGTATTCACCGCTGACCGGTGAGCAGCAGCAGGCGGTGGTGCGTGCAGTGCGTCAGTCGCTCCTGACGCCGATGGGGCTCCGGACGCTTGCGAGCAACGATCCTGATTACCAGCAGAGGTATGAAGGTTCGCTCTTCCTGCGCGACCGTGCGTATCACAACGGTACGGTGTGGCCGTGGCTGATCGGTCCGTATGCAGAGGCAGTGATGCGGGTGGGGCACTTCTCTGAAGCAAGCAGGCACGATGCCAGGAGTGTTCTGCGGCCGCTCATTCACGAGCTTCTGACGCCGCGTGCAGGGCGTGCGGTGGGAACCATCTCCGAGGTCTACGACGCGGACGAAACGCCGTCGCATCCAAGAAGGCCCGATGGATGCCCTGCGCAGGCGTGGTCGGTGGCGGAGCTTCTGCGTGTTCTTTTGCTTGCGATCCCGCGTGCAGTGCGGGTTTGAAGGCAGATGCCACAAGGCAAATACGAACACGGAGACGCAGAGGTCGCAGAGTTTCACAGAGAGAAGAGTTTGGGGGGGAAGAAGCAATAGAGGGTGAAGCAGCAGAATGTGCAGCGAGTGAACGCACGTCTACAGAGCATGATGTCCGCACAATCAGCGGCCGACCGGCGGGAGCATGCGGGGGAGGTCGGTGCCTTTGCCGTCGTTGAAGATGTCGATGAGCGAGAGGTCCTGCTCTGCACGGGGGTGTGAGGTCAGGCCCGTGAAGCGGTGGGGATCGAACATGTACACGCTGTTGTACTGAAAGAGCGTCAGGAGTGGTGCATCCTGGAGCATCACGCCCTCTGCCTTGCTTAAGAGGTCCATGCGGCGTGCAGGGTCGCGCTCGTCTGCAGCCTGATCGAGCAGCGCGTCGTAGGCAAGGTTGGTGTAGGCACGGTCGTTGTTGCCGTCGCCGGTGCGGTTGAGCTCGAGGAACGTCGTCGGGTCGCCGTAATCGCCGAACCAGCTCCCGCGCGAGATCATGTAGTTCTTGCCGCGCAGGTCTTCGCGGAACGCCTTAATTTCCTTGGGAATCAGGCTCACACGCACGCCCAGCGTCTGTTCCCACTGCTTGGCGACTGCCTGCGCGATCAGGTCGTGCCCGCCGTCGCGCGTGAAGAGGTACTCGATCGTGGGGAGGCCGCGGCCCTGCGGGAAACCTGCTTCTGCGAGAAGCAGGCGAGCCTTCTCGACGTTCTCTTCAAGCCCTTGCGGTGAGGGGTACCCCGCGATCGAGCCGGGCGGGATCAATGTCGGCGAGATGGGTTCATCGAGTCTTCTCACCTGCTGCGTGATGGCCTTGCGGTTGACGGCCATGGCAAGCGCGCGGCGGATGCGGGGATCGTTGAGCGGGTTTTCTCTGCCGTCACGGAGCTTGGGATTGCAGTTGAAGTTGAGGAAGTAGGTTCCAAAGGCAGGGAGCACGTGGAGCGAGGCACGTGGGTCGGGCGGGAGCCGCCGATCGATCTCGACGGGGTCGAGGCCTTCGCGCTTGAGCGATTCCAATTCGGCTGCGTGCTCTGCGTAGAACGCCTTCTTCTGTTCGAGCATCTCGGGGAGATAGCGAGCCACCGCGTCGGTGATCCACATCACCGAGCCGGTCTGGAATGACAGGACCTGCGAGTTTGGATCCTCGACCGAGGGCATCGAGATCGAATCGATCGCGACGCGGGCTGCGTCCCAGTAGTGGGGGTTCTTTTCGAGGCGCATCTCGCGCTTGAAGGGCCAGTGCGTGACCATGAACGCGCCGTTGCTGACTGCAGCAGGGGGGAAGGTCCACGCAGGGTCTGTTTCCATCATGCCCGTCGCGGGGTTGATGCGTTCGTACTGCTCAACCAGCGCGGGGTAGACGGGATACATCGAAGGGAACGTGAGAAGGTTGAGGAAGTAGGGTGTCGGACGCTCGAGCGTGATGATGAGCGTGCGGTTGTCGGGCGTGGAGAGGCCGACGGTTGATTCAAAGCGTGCGAGCGTTTCTTTCCAGAGGGTCTGTGCGAGCGCGAGGCGTTCAGCGTCGGGCTTGCCTGAAGTCTCCTTGGCGAGCTTTGCGAGTTCCTCTGCTCGCCATTCAAAGAACGCCTTTGCGCCCTTGATCGGGAAGCAAAACCCTGCGTAATCGGCGGCGCTTTCAGGAAGGAGCACGCGACGCCACGAGTAGATGAAGTCTGACGGGCGGACTGGCTTGCCGTTTGACCACTTTGCGTTTTCCCGCAGCTTGAATGAGTATGTGAGCCCGTCGCCGGAGATGTCCCACGACTCTGCAGCAGCAGGGACGACCTTGAACTCGCGGGTGAAGACGTCGTTCTTGACGAGGCCTTCATAGACGATGCGAGCGACGCGGATGTCCTGCTGCCAGGAGATGCGTGCAAGGTCGAGCGTGGTGACGTCGCCGCGGTTGATGAAGACAAAGTCCGCGCGGCCGGGCGGGCGGTCAAAGAGCGTCGTGGCCAGGATGGCCGCGATCAGGAGGAAGAGGGGCGCGACAAACTTCACCATGGCACGCTGAGCGTACCCGGTTCAGAGCGATTGCGCCGAAACGTGGAAAGGCCAGAAAGTGGAGGGCCAGAAGGCGGAGGCCAGGAGATTGAAGCCGATCCGATGCCTGGTGCTTACTTGAAGCGATCTGCAGCGTGGCCGAAGGGAGCCTTGCTGAGACGATCCACGACGTCGTTAAGGCCAAGGGTGAACTTGGCATCATCGCCGACCAGGCCACTCCGGAGGAAGTTCGAGAGATTGACTGCAGCGCCCGGCGCACTGAGGCGCGTCGAGGCAAGGGTGATGATCTGTTCGCCCAGGAGCGACATCTGGACCGCAAGAGCACGGGTCGGATCCGTCTCTGCGTTGTCGGTCGAGAGGCCACCCTTCTTGATGACCTTCGAGACGTTGACGAGGAGGTCGCCCGCGAAGCCTGCAGCAGCCTTGGCGCCTTCGCCGCTGAGCTGGCCATCCTGACCCAGGACGGTGCGGAGATCGGTTGCAGCGCCGACGAGGGCGTAGGCGGTCTGTGCTTCGGGGATAGCGCCTGCAAGGTCGCGGAGGCGTGCACCGAGCGAATCAGAGAGGACGGAGGCGGCCTTGTTTCGGACGCCATCGTGCCCTGCACGGTCGATCATCATCGCGGCGCTGACTGCGCGGGAGAGCTCGCGGTAGATCTGGGGATCGGTTTCCTTGCGGAGCGCGGTGCCGACTGCATCAAGCGAGGTGAGGAGCCGGGGCGTGCCGACTGCAGGGTCAAACCGCTTGACAGCCTCGTAGGTCCGGCGCATCGCGACTGCAGCAGCGGCGCGGGTACCGCCATCGGTCGAGGCGAGCTGCGCTTCAGCGATGGCGATCGAGGTCTCGGTGGCGAGATCGCCCGAGATGAAGAGTGCACGGATCGCGTTCTCGGCCTTGCTGTCCTGCGACATGGTCCGGAGCTGATCAACGAGTGCACGGGAATATTCGAGGCGGAATGAAGGCGTGACGGCGATGCGGTTGAGCGGCTCGACAAGGAGACGCTTGGCCTCATCTGCACGTTCTTCGCCGCTCGCGTCGCTTGAACCTGCAGCGAGCTGGTCGAGGTACTTCTTCGCATAGCTCCTGACGGCCTCGGCCTGCGTCCCGCTCAATGAGCCGGTGGCGGAGGTGACGTCGTTTGGAAGCCCGTCAAACTGCGCGTAGGCAGACGTTGCGAGCGGACCTGCGCACAGACCCGCGATGAGCAGGGTGGCAAGTGCACGGCGAACGCCCGACATCGTGCGGGTGGCGTGGGAAGAAAGGAAGCGTGTGGAGAGGTGATCTACGACCATGCGGAAGGCTCGTCGCTGTCTTCGATCGGAGCTGGAGACCAGTCCGGAGGAACAGAAGGAGAACGTTCGGTCAGCCCCGGGAAGGGCACGGTAACAGGCACTCCCCGACGCGGTCAAACGGTCGTTCCGGCCAGCGGGGGCCCGGGGGGACCCTCGGCATGCACCGGAAGGGAGCAAGTCTAGCTGTATACCTCCGTGAAGACTCGCCTGGAGGTCTTGATCTGGCGGTTGAGCATTGTTCTGGACCACGACTCGATCTGGCCCTGAACCTCCGGCGCGACGGTCAGGTACTGTTCGAGCGCGGATCCCGGGAGGATGCGGGTCATTTCCTGATAGATCCCCAGTTCCATCCCTGCAAGCCCGCAGATGTACAGGAGCCCACGCTCAGAACCCAGGATGTCGGCCATCTCTTCGTGCTGGGCCGCGATCCGCTGCTGGACGTACATCGAGCGGGGAGCGTCTGCCTGAGGCTGGCGTGAGAGAGCGGTGTGGTAGCGGAAATTTGAGTGCTGCGAGGCGAGTTCGCGGAAAAGGTCGTCGTAGAGGAGGTCGGTTTCGTACGGAGCGCCCATCACGAGCGTGATCTTGCTCTTGCTCGGCGTGCCGTTCACGGGGCGAAGAAGATCAAGGAGCATGCCGCGGAAGGGGGCGATGCCCGTGCCCGTCGCGACGAAGAGGTAATCGTGGTCCTCGGTCTTCTCGGGAAGGAGGAATCGCTTGCCGTTGGGGCCGGTGACCCGGACGGGATCGCCGGGGCGAAGATCGCAGAGGTAATTGCTCGCGACGCCCAGGAAGAGCTTGTGCGATTCCCAGTGCTCATCGATCGTGCGCTTCACGGTCGTGGCGAGGTGCATGCCCTTGCCGTCTTCACCGAAGCCTGGCGAGGCGATCGAATAGAGACGCACCTGGTGCGGGCGGCCCTTTTCATCGATGCCCGGAGCAAGGACGCCGAACGACTGGCCCGCGAGGAACGAGCCCGCCAGGCGGGTGTTCGAAACGTCGATCGTGACGTGGCGGACGAAGCTGGAGGATTTGCCGCGCGTGCAGAGCGAGGAAGAGACCACCGTGCCCACGCCCGCGTCTGCGGGAGTGTGGAGGTGCATCTTTGCTTGCGGCAGCGGGGGCCCGGCGTGCTTCTCAGCACCGCCTGAACCGGCCGCCGTCGAAGGGGAGTCGGGTTTCATGGCAGGGGTGGCGGTCGACATGTCAGTCAGTTGCTCAAGCGTTGAATCAGCCGCCGCCGCCCGGGCCGCCGCCACCGGCGGACATCAGTTTCGTCATGAACGCGGTGAGCACTGCCTCGATGCTCGTCAAGGTGCCGTTCTCAATGTCGTCGGCGAGTGCGTTCATGGCGTCATTGCCTCTCGCGTGATCACCCGTCTGGCTTGCAATGGCCTCCGGCTTGGCTTCTTCCGAACCTGCAGGGATGGTCATTTTCCACTGGCCATCGATCTTGGCGAGCGAGAGCTGCTGTGGGAACCCCGGGATCGCAAAAGTCCCAGAATCGCCTTCAACCTTGATGTTAAGGTCTTGTGCTTTCAATTCAGTGATGCGAGCGATGTCAGTTGCACTGACGCCGGCCACTTGGCCGCTGCCCTGTGCTACCGATGCGAGCTTGCCGATGAATGAATCGTTGAGCTTTTCCTTGCACTGAGTTTCAATCCTGGCAAGGATGCCGATCGAACGCAGCTGCTCTGCCATGAGCGAACGAAGGCCTTCGTTGTCGGTGTGGATCGCTCCAGCGATCGCCTGCGTATCGCGAGCCCTGATCGAGTTCAGCACCTGATCAAGGAATGCGCCCGCGCCGTCGGTCAGGTCGACCGGTGCAGGGGTGCCTTCTTCAACAGGCTGGTCAGGCGCGGATTCATCCTGCGGCACGTCCGTCGGCTTGAAGGTGCCGTTGGCGAGTGCAGCGAGTGCATCGAGGCCCTGGCCGGAGGTGATCTTGGCGATCGCGTCAAGCTTGCCTGAGAGGAGCGAGAGGCGTTCCTTGGCCTGGCCGCGAACCTGCACGCCGCCGAAGGCAGACGAGGCAGACTCGTACGCCTGCTGGGCGCTGCTCAGTGCTTCGACCGCTGCTTGCTTCGAAGCCTTGGCCTGCTGGGCATAGTTGGATGCGTTTGGCAGCGCGGGCTTGACGTCGCCAAGGCGCTCGAGCGTTGCGCCAAAGCGGAAGAGGCCCTGTGCACGTGCCCAGTTGAGATCACCGATGCTCTGCTGGATGTTGCCTTCGCTCACCTTGGCGAGCGAGAAAGTCTGGTCCGCGCGTGCTTCCTTGACGGTGCTCAGTGCCTTCTGGAAAGCACTCCCTGCAGCGTCGTACGCCTGGGACAACGCCTCGTTGCGGGTCTTGGTGATCTCGCCGATGCGGGAATCAAGCTCCTGGGCCGCCGCACCTGCTGCAGAGCGTGCAAGGCTTGCTTCTTCCTTCTTGGCTGCTTCGGTCTTGCGCATGTCCGCGATCAAATCGCGGTAGGTCTTGGCCTGCGCCTCAAACTGCGCGAGCCTCAGCTCTGCCTCGCGGAACTGGGGCTGGAGCTGCTCTGCCTGTGCCTGGAGGAGAGCGCCCTCGGTCCTGACCTTGTCCGATGCACGGCGGCGTTCAGAGGCCTGCTCGATGATCTTGGCTGCTTCGGTGGCCTTCACCGTCGCGGCCTGATCACGCATCTGCGAGATTGCAGTTTCTTCCTCGCGAACCTTGTCGAGGCGGTCACCCGCCTGCGATTCGAGGTCCTTGATCTGTGAACCAAGCTGGTCGCGACGCTTGGTTGCTTCCGCGGCCTTGGTGTCAAAGTCGGAGGCTGCCTTCTCAGATGCAGCGATCGCTTCGGCGGGGTTGTAGAGCGCTGCGGCATCCGCGCGGGCGTTCTCAGAGATCCAGACGGCCAGGAAGCTCCGCATGATCAGGGCTTCGCTGTCGACGGCTGCTTCGAGGCTCGTCGCGGTCGCGACGGGCTGCTCGGTCAGGCCGAGCTGCGACTCTGCAGCGAGGAGGTGGGCCGCCGCGACTTCGCCGGGGAGGCCATCCTTGCCGGAGTCTGCGACGGTCTTGACGACCTCTTCGTACTTGGTCCTGGCGAAGGTGCTGCTGCTCTCAGCAGAGGCGCTGGAAGCAGGGCTCATGACGGTGTGAAGCTCGCGTGCGGACTGGCTGACGGCCTTTCCGCTGGGCGTCCTGCGATCGCATGCACCGACGAGGGCAACCGTCGCGGCGAGGCCAGCGATGGTCAGGATGCGTCCGGCGGTGACCATGTCATGGAGGCGGGTATTCAAGTCTGTCATCCTCGGGCGACGGGCCTGCGGGGCGAAAGTCCCGCGGCATCCGGGCGCCGCTGCTGCGCTGAAACGGGAGATGTCTTGCGTGGGTGTTTGCACCCCCGATCTGGATCGACCGGACTGCGAACAGACCACAGACGGAGTTTAGCAGGTTCCGCCAACCCTTGCACGCCAGCCCCCATGCCAAACGGCACACCAACTCGACACGCCTGACCGGGTATTCCAGGTCCCGTGCAGCTTACCGCTCGCCCGACGGCGGGTGGGGCGCCAGCGACGGTGCCTGTTCACCTTCTTGAGGGTCGCTGTCCCGGGATTGCGGGGCAACCTCGGGTGCAGGTGGCTTGGGCGGGACGTAGTCGATCCGATAGTCGGGCCGGGGAAGGAACATGGTCCCCATCCATTCCACGGTCTTGCGGAAGCGAGAATCGTTCTCGTCGCGGAAGAGAGGCTTGAAGGGTGCCTTGCCCGGACGGTTGGGGGTCGGGTGCGGGTAGAGCGAATTTTCCGGCGGGAGTGCAAGCTGAAGGAGCGGCGACTGCGCTGGATTGGCGTAGTCGATGAGGGGGACCATCTCGTCCCTCCGATCGCCGCGCGTCGCCCTGATACGGGTCTTCTCCATGATGTAGAAGTTGGTGTAGACCGTCGCGTCGGTATTGGGCCCCTTGGTGTTGAGCCAGAACGAACCTGCTTCCGCGCCGCCGTGGCAATCGGTCGTCGCGCAGTAGTTCAAAAGCCACCCGCGATGGACCTGATCGCGGAACAGACGCATCGATGCAGGGTCCTGCTGGACCTTGATCTCGCCGTAGAGGTCGCGTGCACGGAGCTTGAACATCAGCGCCAGGATCTCGTCTGCACGCCTCCGGTAGATCGCGTCGCGGCCTTCCCTGCTCACGGGAATGAGCGGATCACCTGCGTGTTCCTCAAGGAGCCGCGTGACCACCGATCGCGCGACGCTCATCCGCGGCGGGTCGGCGAGATTCACCTCGTAGACGCGGATCATGTTGATGTCGTCTGCACTCAGCACCGGGAAGGGGGAGGCCTTCGTGCGAGTCTGCGTTGCAGGTCGCGTCGCGATCGATGGATTGGAGGGGCGGTCGCGATTCTTGCGGAGCTGGATCAGACCTTCGACGACGGTCTTGAGGTCGATCGCACGCTTCTCGTCGGGGTCGATCTTCAGGACTTCATCGAGGTGCACCAGCGCCTCGTTGAACATGTCGACCGACACGAGCCACTGCGAGAGGCTGAGCCTGCCGCGCACATCCTTGGGGTCGAGTGCAGAGCGGTACTGCTCGTAGCGATCCCGGTTGGGAAGGAGCGTCTCGATCTTGGTGATGTCTTTGGCCGGGAATGGCGTCGGGATGCCACCAATCTTCAGGACAATCCGATCATTCCCGTGCTCGACGAGCAATCCGGTGAAGACCGTGCCGTTCGATGTGACGATCCGTGCTTCGCGCTGGTCTGCAGGGTTGACCGGGGGAGCGGGCTGCGGGGCAGGGGGAGACGCAGGGACCGCGTCCTTGTCTGCTTCTGGCTTTGCATGGGGGCGCGGAGCATCTGCCTCCGGCGGGGGGCCGGCGGTGTCATCGGTCGGCGGAGGCGTTTCTTCCGATTCGGGCTGCCAGCACATCGCGACGGTGATCGAACCCGTCGTCGGGGTGGCCATAGCCCAAAGCGTCGGTACGCCCGCCGTGAGTGCCGCCATGAGGCAGGCGACCTTGGTCCACGCAGCGGTGCACATAGTCAGTGGGTCTATCTTCGCCGAAAGTCAGGGGTTTGTCCAGACGGGGGTGAATGTACCCCAACAGGCACCTTGTGGCGTCGTTCCGGCTCGCTGCTTACCTGGGACATCGCGCCTCACGCCTCGTCTGCTTCTTTATACACGCAGCGCTCCAGGAAGTTGCTCTTCACCTTCAGGATGTGAATTGCAGATGGCCTCTGGAACCATTCATGGATGAACGCCGAACCTTGGCGTGTCAATGGAAGGGCAGAACGTCGCATGACATGTGGCAGGCGTTCATTGATTGAACACCGAATCCTGCCCCAGAGGGAGAGGGAACATCATGAAGTTATCGGTCAATGTGTGCCTCATGACTGCAGGTCTTGCCGTGTCGCTCATCGCACAAGATGCGATGGCGTTCGACGGGCGAGATCGGTACGTCTACACGCTGATGAACCCTGTCATTCCTTCGGGGAACGTCTTTGCACCTGCCATCAACAACGCAGGGGCGATCTCGTTCATCCATCGCGCGACTGGACGACCTGATGCAGTGATGCGTCTGAACGCAGACTGGTCGAGCGATCTGATGAGCGGGCCTGAAGGCGTTGTCACGCGAGGCAACATCACATCAAACGGTGATGTCGCGTATGTCGCCAATGTGGGGAGCGTGCGCGGCGCGTACAGGTCAAGCGGTCCTGGCGGCTCGACGCTCATCGCGAGTACTGCAGGTGATCTTGGCTCGATCCCGCCCTCGCCAGGGCCGTTGATCAATTCGTCGGGCCAGGTGCTTTTCCACGGCATTTCTGATGGCGGGGTGGCGCAGCTTTTTCAGAGCGATTCGTCGGGCATCCGGCTCGTCGCTGACAGTGCAGGCCCGCTGCGAGATTTCAGCGCGATCGCGCAGAACGACTACGGCCACACTGCATATTCGAGCAGGATGGACAGCGGGCCGATGCAGCTCTTTTACGAGAAGCAGGGCATTACCACCGACACGGGTCTTGTCGGCATGATTTCCATGGCGATGAACAATCACGACCTGATTGCAGCAACTGCAGGCGGGCTCGTGATGGGCTGGACGCCGACCGGAGGCACGACGACGCTTCTTGATGGCACGGGCGGGCTTGGGCTCTTCTCGCACGTTTCGATCAACAACCAGAACGAGGTTGTGGTTCGTGCAAACGACAGCGTTTCGGGCAAGCGGGGCATCTTCACCGGTTCAGACCGCATCAACGACGTCGTCGCGTCAGTGGGTGATGATCTTCCGATCGTGATGCCTGATGGAACGGTCAGCTTCTTTCAGATCAGCGAGCTGACGCTCGGTGCAAACGCGATGAACGACTCGGGGCAGATCGTCTTTGCAGCCAATGGTGCAGGCCCGCTGTTCAGCGGCACTGCGATCATCATCGCAACACCGATCCCTGCATCGGGCACCGCGATTTCTGCAGTGGTGGTCGCCATGGCGGTCCAGATCCGTCGTCGCCGCGTTTGATTGCACTCTCCACAAGCGCCGAATCGGGTGGATTCTTTATTCGGCCCGAACCGCCGTGCAAAGGGCGGCGAATCTCTTCGCGAAGTCGTCGCGGGGTTTCGCTGCCATTGCGCACCGAGAGAGCGCCATCCGTGGCCGGAATGCTGTCCCTGCTACCGGCTCACAGGAGGTTCCAATGGCTTTTTCTGCTCGTTTGATCGGGGTTGCTCTTGTCGCTGCGTCTGCAGGGCTTGCTTCTGCGGCCACGCCCGTCCCGCTTGAGAACGCGGACTTTGAGGTCGGCGCGGTCTTTGATCCGGGCGATTTTGGCTACGGCCACGCCAATCTCCCTGCACCGTGGTCGAGCCCCTCGCCCGGCAACGGGTTTGTCAGCGGCGATACCTGGTCGCACCTGGGCGGCACGCGCGGCCTGCTTCCGAACGTCAACGGCGTGTTTGATCCGAGCATGACTGCAGCCAACGGCGACCGCTGGGCAGGTGCATGGAACTTTGAGTACATCTCCCAGCCGCTCTCTGCAGCACTGGTCGAGGGCGAGGAATACTCGGTCTTCGCGAACGTGCACGCCAGCAACTACGGCCCGGGCGGTTCGATCGAGATCTCCTTCGGCACGAGCGTCGGCGATCGCACCCTCGTCGCAGGCGTGCTGCCCGGCACGACGACCCTTGCAGACGGCTGGCAGGCCAAGACGCTGACCTTCACCGTCACTGCAGAGATGGCTGCCGCGACGTGGTTCCACTTCCGCCCGATCAACACGATCGACAGCAGCGATGTCTACATGGCGGTTGACGTGATCCCCGCACCCGCGTCGGTGGGTGTGGTGGTGATGGGGGTGGGATTGGTTGTGCGTCGCAGGCGGTGAGTTGTGGGTTGGTAGTGGGGGGGTGTTGAGGTTTGATTTTGAGAATGCAGGCTGAAGGGCCTGCATTCTTTGTTCCTGAGAACGCGTCCACGTGCCATCGAAGTCGGCTTGGCGACTTCGGTGTGTCTTTGTGGGCACGGTTATGGGTAGTACATGCCAAGACTTCGGTGCCTCCCACACCCCGAAGAGCATGCATAACCTGCTGAACTCATGGCAACCGAGAAGTACACCGGCGCAGACCGAGCATGGGCAATCGGGGCATTGCAGGAGAGCGATCTAACAGCGGATTCGCTTCCCTATACACCTGAGTTTGACTCGCTTTATATGCGGTTCCAAGCTGAGCGAATTGAACCTTGGGATTGTCCGCAGTTCTGGAAGTTGCTGTTAGCGGTTCGCAAGCGGGGGCTTGGAAGGCAACAGCGAGAGCGAGTAGACAGTCCCGATTTGACTCTCAAACAACGAGCCCGGCTGCGTGAACTCATGCCAATTAGTCGAGGCGAAGTTGATCGTTTACCGTACACGACGGCCTTTGATGACCTTTATGGAGAATTTAAGAAGTTTCTCTCAAAGGATCTCAGTCAACGGGACGTTTGGTTAGCTTGTCTTCGATTGGCGAAGTCAAAAATGCGCCCTAAGGCAAAGCCATTCGTGGACAAGTCGTTGAGACTGCTCAAAGCAGCGATCAATACCTTCAACACAATTGGTGATCAGAATCGTGCCGATACCACGCTCGTTCATCTTCATCATGCACTCGAAATGTTGCTCAAGGGGTCCCTAATTCAGCAAGATCTTTCTGTCGTCGATCTCGAGACTGGCCATTTCGTCACCTTCAAGTTCGCCGTGAAGCAAGCTCTGCATCACCCAGAAGGTCAGTTCATTGGGCACGCTGATGCTCAGGTACTGCGAGCTATCGATGCTTCCAGGGGTGACGCCTATCACGGTTTATTGGAGCTCGATGAGACGGAACTTTACCTGCTATGCAATACCGGTGTATCCACATTTGGAAAAATACTTGTGGAGGTATTTGGGATGGATTTGGCGGAAGTGCTTGAATCGAGGGTGTTGCCGATTTCGACAATTCCGCTTGCTAATTCTATGATCCTCCTCGACAGAAAAGGCGAGCAAATCAAGGCGCTACTCAATGCAGGTGAGCAGGAAAGAGCACTTGCGGCGACCCGCTCAGTGCTAATCCTTAATAAGGCAGCATCTGATCATGAGGACGCCCAGATCAGTGAAGCCGAGGTTAAAGGAAAGCTCAAGGAGGTTGTTGGCGGTAAGCCACTCGGCGAGGTATTTCCCGCTGTGGCGGCGCTTTCGATTGCTCAGAGCGGTCCCGGCGCTGTGATCCTCCTGAGTGTCCGTGGTAAGAAGCATGAGCAGGTCGTGTTGACCGCAGATGACGGTAAGACCCCGATTGTCGCCGTTCGCCAACTGCGTCCAGAACATACGTGGCCTCACCGACTGACTGAAGTTGTGGCAAAGACGGGGTTGGGGCGAAACATCGTTCTCGCGATCATTGCAGAGCTAAAACTCAAGGACAGGGAGGACTGCTGTTTTATGCATGGTCCACAACAGGCATCGAAAACGGCAGGCTACTCCGAGAAGGCGATTGTAGAGATTCGTACCTTCGCGGAGTCGTATGACGGCGACCTGCGAGCGATTTATGCAAAGCACTACGGCGCAAAGGTGAAGACTACTCGTCCTGGAAAATCGTAAGTATATAGAGGAAAGCCGTCCTTTCGTTGGATCGGATGTTGGCTCGGGTCTTATGGCTGGAGGTCGTCGAAGAGTTCCAGAGGACAACCAAAAGGCCCGGCTTTCGCCGGGCCTTTCACTGCACTCAACTGCTCTGCACTCATCTCAATTCAACGGCGGCAGATGCTGCTTGCCGGACTTGATCTGGGCAGTAGACTTCTCGATCGAATCACCTGCAGGTTCGAAACGGCCGCCGAGATAACGCGACAGGAAACCCTCGGTGATCGCGTTGAAGGCCTGGTTGTTCTCGGGGCGGGCGAAGCCGTGGCCTTCGTCGGGGAAGAGCACGTACGTGACCGGGATCTGGCGCTGCTCCATGGCAGAGACGATCTGGTCGCTCTCTGCCTGCTTCACGCGCTGGTCGTTGGCGCCCTGACCGATGAGCAGGGGCTTCTTGATCGCGTCCACGTGGTTCACGGGGCTCTTTGATTCGAGGATCTTGCGGCCCTCGTCGGTGGTGTGGTCGCCGACGCGCTTCTTGAGCATCTCGAGCATCGGGGCCCAGTGGGGCGGGATCGAGTTGATGAGCGTGACGATGTTGGAGGGGCCGACGATGTCGACGCCGCAGGCAAATTCGTCGGGCGTGAAGGTCAGCCCTGCGAGCGTGGCGTACCCGCCGTAGCTGCCGCCCATGATCGCGACCTTCGACTTGACCGCGATCTTCTCATCGACCGACCACTTCACTGCATCGAGCAGATCGTTGTGCATGGTCGCGGCCCACTGGCCGTCGCCTGCATTCACGAACTGCTTGCCAAAGCCCGTCGAACCGCGGAAGTTGACTTGGAGCACTGCATAGCCGCGGTTGCTCAGCCACTGTGCGTACGGGTTGAAGCCCCACGAATCGCGTGCCCATGGCCCGCCGTGGACAAAGAGCACCATCGGGACCGGCTTGTCAGGGCGTGCATCCCCGTCCTTGTCGGTGCCGTAGGGGAGCGTGAGGTAGCTCACGAGCGTCAGGCCGTCGCGGGCCTTGATCTCGACGGGGTGCATCTTGCTCAGCGGCTGCTTCTCAAGCTCGGGGCGGTTGGTGTAGAGGAACTTTGCAGTGCCAGGCTTGCCGCCGCCCGGACGCTCATAGAGGTACACGTACACCGGGCCGTCGTCCATCGTGTAGCCGACGATCCACTTGGTGTCGTCCTGCGTGCGCGAACCGACAACGATCTCGCCCGAGCGGACCGTGCGCAGATACGCAAAGTCGGGCTCAAGGACGGGATCGAGGATCGTCCA
>JAESFU010000440.1_pt1 | contig 23552 bp, 24 predicted proteins | sample 9269461 | NCBI WGS metagenome assembly JAESFU01 (sample SAMN14502556, study PRJNA617107) | algae metagenome | isolation source: Stenomitos rutilans HA7619-LM2 and co-occurring heterotrophs from cave walls | place: USA: Waikapalae cave, Hawaii | collected 2009-07-28
CCATTCACAGAAATAAAGGGCGAACGGGAACAACGACAGCAACTTGCCGTAGACGCTATTGAAAAGATTTTACAGACGCCATGAGCACTTCTCCTTATGCGGCCCTCAAGATCCGCGACTACCGGTATTATATCGCTGCCCGATTTTGTATTACACTCGCCATCCAGATGCAGGCTGTTATTGTTGCCTGGCAGGTGTACGAGCTTACGAAAGACCCGCTGTCCCTGGGACTTATCGGCCTGGCAGAAGCTATTCCTTCGATAGGCGTGTCGTTGTATGCAGGCCACCTGGCGGACATCATCGAGCGTAAAAAAATTATCATTCTCTGTGTGGCCACGCTTCTGTTCTGCTCAGCGGCGTTATTGTTCTTTACGTTGGAGCCGGGACAGTTTGTCATCGCCTATGGCGTGTTGCCAATCTACAGCATCATTTTTATCAGCGGTATTGCGCGGGGCTTCATTACTCCGGCGCTGTTTGCCTTTATGCCGCAGCTGGTGCCGCGCGAACTTTACACCAACGCCATTACCTGGAACAGTACGCTGTGGGAAACAGCATCGCTATCAGGACCGCCGCTGGGTGGCTTGCTCTATGGATTCTTTGGAATTTCTGTCGCCTATATTGCAGACGTGTCCCTCACGTTTGCCGGGCTCATGCTGCTGGCGATGGTCGCTAACAAACCGCTGCCGCCCGCTACGGTGGAAGAAGGCATTGTTGAAAAAATAAAAGCCGGTCTGCGCTTTGTCTACCACAACAAGATTGTGCTCAGCGCTATCTCGCTCGATCTCTTTGCCGTGCTCTTCGGCGGTGCCGTAGCGTTGCTTCCGATTTTTGCCGATACGATTTTACATGTGGGCAAGGTAGGACTTGGATTTCTGCGGGCCGCCCCGGGTGTGGGCGCACTGCTTATGGCGGTGTATATCATGCATCACCCGATTAAAAATCACGCCGGAAAAATTCTCTTCCTCTGCGTGGGTGGCTTTGGACTTTGTATGATCTTCTTCGGATTGTCCACCAACTTCTGGCTGTCGATGGCGTTGCTGATGTTGAGTGGCGTGTTCGATTGCGTGAGCGTGATCATCCGAGGGACATTGCTACAAACGCTTACGCCAGAAAACATGAAAGGACGTGTCTCTGCCGTGAACAATATTTTCATCGGCTCCTCCAACGAAATCGGTATGCTGGAGTCCGGTGTGGCCGCGCGACTGCTGGGTGTGGTGCGCTCGGTCGTGGTGGGCGGATGCCTCACCATTATTACTGTAGGATCAACCGCATGGTTCTCGAAATCGCTTCGTAACTTGAAACGGGTTGAATAAAATACCATGCAGCAAATATCCATCAATACACCGGCACTTCTTTTCCCTGCGATAACCTTGCTGATGCTGGCCTATACCAATCGGTTTCTGGCACTCGCCACGCTGATCCGCAATCTGCATGCGAAGTACAAACAGATTCACGAAGACCGTGAAATTATTACCGCGCAAATCAAAAATCTGAAGCGGCGACTTTTGCTGGTGAAGCACATGCAAGGCGCGGGAATTACCAGCTTTTTCTTTTGTGTATTGAGTATGCTTTTTTTCTTTCTCCAAAATGAAGACGTGGGCATCGCCATTTTTGGATTGAGCCTGATCTTTCTGCTATTGTCCCTCGCGCTGTCGCTGAATGAAATTTACATCAGCACCAAAGCACTGGAGATTGAATTGAAAGATATGGCGGAAGAATAAGCCATCTAAAAACGTAGCATCAGGACATAAAAAAAGCCCGGCCAACGCGTGGCCGGGCGTTGCACTTAATCCATGATCAAATCGAGGAGTTCGATTTGTTTCGTTTGGCCGTCTCCACAGAACGTGTTTGATAATTCTTCAGGAGATGATCAATTTTCTTCCGATGCTTTGCCTTTCGGATATCGATGTAAACCTTGTCGATATTTACTTCGTGAATCAGATCGTTATTGCTGTTATAGAAGCGTACGATGGAATAGTTTCTCTGTTGATTATTGGTTTCAACAACCCAGTAGGCGGCTTTCTCGCTTTGTCCAAATGTAGAGGTGAGCACCGTGAGGCTCAGGAAGAGTGTGATGAGGTGTTTCATGGCGTATTCGTTTTAAGAGAAGATACGCCAGCTGTGTCTCATCGTTTCATACACACGACAGATACGTTCTGTTTTTAGCCGGACACGCCGAAAGGCAAGACCAATCCGCTCCGTCTACGATTTTCGCATTTTCGTCTACAATCAAACTCCGGTCCCAAACTATCTTGCCCGGTAAGAGTACATTCAACCTATGGATCGTTTCGTTGGCAACCTCGTCATCAGCAACAACTGGCCGTATCGTGTCGGCCGTCACGCCATCTTCTGGCTTGTCTGGTGGGCATTTCAGGGTTTTATCTATGGCTTCTATTATTACGAAGGCAAAGCGCAGGAGATCTTCTATGTGTCCTACGTGGAGTCGTTGTTCTTTACGCCACAACACATGTTCCTCAGTTATGCCATCATGTATTATGCGCTGCCGAATTTTATGTTCAAGGGCAAATTCTGGAAAGGTTTCTTCCTGGTACTGCTCTTCATTCTGATGGCTGCGGCATTTACGCCGTTTATCGCATTTTACCTTATCGAACCTTTCCGCGAAAGTGTCCACTATCTGCAAAAGCCGCACAAGAGCTTTTTCTCTCTGCTGGGTGGCCTGCGTGGCGGACTCACCGTATCGGGCTTTGCTGTTGCCATCAAACTGTTAAAGCTTTGGTATCTCAAGAAAAAAGAAAACGATATCCTCGAAAAAGAGAAACTAAAAGCAGAACTCGAAGTATTGAAGGGACAGATCCATCCGCACTTTATGTTCAACACGCTGAATAGTATTTACCTGCTGGCCCTGAAAAAATCAGACGCGACGCCGGAAGCTATTCTGAAACTGTCACAACTGATGCGTTACATTCTCACCGAATGCAACAAGCCTGTAGTGTCCCTGCTGAAAGAAATCGAAATTCTGCAACACTACATCGAATTGGAGAAAAGCCGGTTCGGCGATCGATTGGACATCACCATGAATATAGACGGGGACATGCAGCCACACCAGATTGTACCGTTGTTGTTGTTGCCGTTTGTAGAGAACAGTTTCAAGCATGGAGCCAACGAAATGGTGGAGCAGGCATGGATGAGCCTCGATCTGCGTGTGACAGGAAATACATTAAAATTCAAACTGATTAACGGAAGGGCTTTGGACGTCAACAATCCCAACTCGATACACATTGGACTGCAAAATGTTTCAAAACGTTTGGCTTTATTATATCCGAACGCGCACGAACTTCGTATTACGGAAGACGACGATACGTTTATCGTATCGCTTACCGTGGCGCTGGACGCCATCAATCTGCTCGATACATGACAAAGTTACGCTGCCTCCTCGTGGACGATGAACCACCGGCGCTGGAGATTTTACGAACCTACATTGACGCCACACCGATGTTGCAGATCGCTGGCGAATGCCACCACGCCATGGCGGCGTTTGACTTTTTGCAACACAACACGGTAGACCTCATTTTTCTCGATGTAAATATGCCACGCCTCAATGGCATCGATTTTCTGCGTGCGCTTCCATCGCCGCCCAAAGTAATTTTTACCACGGCGCATCGCGATCACGCGGTAGATGGATTCGAGCTTGGCGCAGTTGATTATTTATTGAAGCCGTATTCGTTCGATCGCTTTCTGCGCGCCGTCCATCGCGCCGGAAGCATGGAAGTAAAAACCGAGAGTATAACGGATAACCAGGCCACCCGCAGCGATCGCTTCCTGTATGTGCGTGCCGATCGCAAGATGGTAAAGGTTATGGTGGATGAGATCGGTTACATCGAAAGTCTCAAAGACTATGTAAGAATCTTTCTGCCCGATCGCCAGGTGATCACCAAACAGACCATCACCGCTTTGGAAGAAATGTTGCCCGAACAGGAGTTTGTGCGCATTCACCGGTCCTTCATCGTGTCCCTCCGCAAGATCGATTCCTATAATCTGAATGCAGTGTTCATCGGCAAAACGGAGTTGCCTGTAGGACCTTTATACAAGCATGAGTTGTCCAAAAAGCTGGGCGGTCTTTCAACGGCTGTGCACTAGGTCCGTCAGGCATTTAATCCACAGCGGATGATCGTTGAGACTTTCCACGAGCTGCACTTTTTCGCCGCCATTCGTGTGGAAGATTTCCTGGTATTCGTCGCCGATCTCGATGATGGTCTCCAGGCAGTCGGCCGTAAATGCCGGTGAGAAAACCAGGATTTTCTTCATTCCTTTTTTGGCACACTCGCGCACCACTTCATCGGAAAAAGGTTTGAGCCATTTTTCATCCAGCCGCGACTGGAAACATACTGTATATTTTTCTTTGGGTATGTTAAGCTTCTCCGCGAGCAATCGTGTAGTGGCGTAGCTTGTGGCCTTGTAGCAATATTTGCTGTCCTCGGTTACTTCATGCTCGCAGTTGTGTCCCTCGCAAAGATCGTTGTCGTATACCTTGTCCACCTGGCGCTCCGGCAGGCCGTGGTAGGAGAACAACACATGATCGTAGTCGTTGATGTTGTATTTGCGTCCGCGCTCGGCAAATGCTTCGATGTATTGCGGGTGATCGTAATATTGGCTGATAATTTTTAATTCGGGGATCACCCACCATTGTTTGATGACGCGCATGACTTCATCCAGCGCAGAGCCGGTGGAAGCCGATGCATACTGCGGAAACATGGGCAGCACAACAATTTTTTGATAGTTCTTTTGGCGCATCGTTTCCAGCACAGAAGGTATGGAAGGGTTTTTATAGCGCATGGCCAGGTGAACGTCGTAGTCTTCGCTGCCAAGCTCCTGCTGCAAAAGTTCTTTTACTCGCTCACTGTAATACAGCAATGGCGATCCCTTGTCGGTCCAGAGCTTCTGGTAGATTTTGGCGGATTTGGGTGCGCGAAAGGGGACGATAATCATGTTCACCAGAATTTTGCGCGGCAGCCACGGAATATCGATGACGCGTGGGTCGTTCAAAAACTGAGACAGGTACGAGCGCACATCGCTTACAGAAGGGCTATCAGGCGTACCCAGGTTGACAAGTAAAACACCGGTTTTTTGTTTCATACCAGAACGGATCGTTTCGGGCCGCAAGTACGCTAATAACAGCGATTGATGAAATAGGTTTAGTTATCGGTGATGATTGAAAAAATTTATTGGCTGATGGAGAAAAACTATTTGTTTGGATGGCGATTTCTGTTCCTATACTCTTCGACGTGTACGTGTCCTGCGGAAAGAACATGCTTGTGGTCGAGGAAATTTGCAGGCCCCCGTAAATACATCGCATTTGCTAATGATCTTTCCTCTTTGAAATTTTCATTCGGCATTGCCTCGAACAAATCAGACTTCGATGACTCCGCTGGGATTGACGGGCGCACAAGCACTCGGGCATAAATCTAATTCCCCGCAGGACAAGCACGCTCCTATCACAATAAACAACGTGTGCCGTTTTGTAATAGGGAAACTTACTGCAAAATAGGTGCGCGCTTAAACGCCTTTGTCTCATCAAACAATTTGCGATACGTTGCATGCCGTTTGCTGATGTTGCCCCCTACCTGCTCCACGACAAGGATCATCTTCGGATTGAAATCTCCGATCCAGTTCATTTCATACTCTACATAGCGGGCGCTGGGCTGTAGCACATCGCGTGCATTCAGAATCATGGCACCATCAAGTCCTTTACCCTGATGTTCGGGTACCACACCAAACAAAATACCAAAGGCTTTCTTGTTTGTCTTCATCAACGTATGCCACAGAAACTTAAGCTTGCCAAGCCAGTCAAGCTTGCCGTTCACATATTTGAAGATCTGGTTGATCTCCGGCAAGGACAGGAAGAATGAGACAGGCTCGTTTTTATGAAAGCCGAAGTAGAGCAGCTTTTGGTCCATGATGGGTTTCATCTGCTTCACCAGTATATTGGCTTGTGCCATCGTGAGCTCCGGGTTCTCGGAACGGTTGGCCCATGCACGATTGTATACAGTCATCAGGTATTCCGGCAGCTTGTCCATTTCGTCTTTTCGCAGGTAGCGAAAATCATAGTCTGGATTTTTCTTGGCCAGCTCTGCCTTCTCGTGCAGGCGCGGCGAGAGCGGCCCCTGTATTTTGCGGGCGTATGTAAACTGATAGAAGTACACCTGAAATCCGTATGCTTCAAAATACTTCTGGTAGTACGGAAAATTGAAATTGCACTGATAGTTGGGCTCGCGATCAAAACCTTCGATGAGTAGTCCCCACCAGCGATCGCGGCTGCCAAAGTTGATGGGACCATCCATCGCCTCCATACCTTTTGCCTGCAACCACGTTTTGCATTGATCGAACAACAGAAATGCTGCCGCCTGATCTTCGATGCACTCAAAGAAACCCATCCCGCCCGTAGGCTGATCGTTTCCTTTATTCACAATCTTCTCGTTCACAAACGCGGCCACGCGGCCAATCACTTGTCCTGCATTGTTTTGCAGAATCCAGCGGATGCAGGTTCCGTGTCTGAAAGCTTTATTTTTTTCCGGATCGAATACCGATTCAATGTCCTTGTCCAACGGACGAATCCAGCTTGCCTCATTCTTGTAGAGGTGGACTGGCAACATCAGAAAATCCTTTTTTTGCTGGGGGGTAATTACCTCATGTATCTTCATGACTGTTCAACCGCTTGCGATTTAGGAACCGAAATAACACTATTTGCACGATTCGGTAAAATAATGTTGAAGCGGGTTCCAAATCCGGGCTGGCTGGCCACAGTGATCTGGCCATTCAGTTTCTCTACGGCGTTCTTGACAATGTACAGGCCGATGCCCGAGCCATCAGACTGCTCGGTGGCGCGGTAAAACATATCGAATATTTTCGCCAGGCTCGGTTCGTCAATGCCGATACCGTTGTCCGAAAAAGTGATTTCAGCCCGCAGGTGATCGACGAGGATTTTGATGCGTATCTCCGACTGTGCAATATTCAACTGGCGATACTTGACGGCGTTGGAGATCAGGTTGCGCAATATCTCTGAAATGCGCCACGGATCGCTATAAAAAGCGATACCCTCGATCTTTACGGAGCGCGCCATATCTTTTGCACCTTCCAGGTAGTTGAGGTCCTGGAACGTACGCTGAATAATCTGTTCAAAATCAACCTGACTGGTGGTAACATCCATCTTCAGGTTTTTGGAGTGACTGAGCACATCGCCGATGAAGTGATCGAGGTGCAGTACCTTGTCGCCGATGATGTCGATATAGTCCATCGGGTTGTCTGTATTGCCCGGCAGCCGTGCCAGGTTCACAAGTCCCAGTATGGAGGACAACGGTGCACGCAAATCGTGCGACACCTTGTACACGAAATTGTCCAGTTCGGTATTCCGTATTTTCAGTTCATCTTCAACCTTCTTGCGATCGGTGAAGTCCACGTATACACCATAAATTCCGATGGTCTGATTGTCCAGCATCACAGGCATACCGTACAGAATTACGTTTATGAGTCTGCCGTTTCTGTTCTTACGAATTGTCTCAATGCTGACGATGCGGTTGGTGGTAACGAGATTGTTGAGGTCTACGCCTTCGTGGACAAGCTCTTCCGGCACGATGAAGTCGTTCACACTCTTGCCATGCAATTCCTCGAGGGCATAGCCGAACATTTCTTCAAAGCCTTTGTTAACCTGTTCCACTTTGCCGCTGTCGTTCAGCAGCACCACGGCCATGGGAATATTCTGGAAGAGCTGCGCGAGAAAGGTTTCGTTTTTCTTGATGCGTTCTTCGGTCTGCTTGCGCTCGGTGATGTCGCGGAAAATTACCTGCACGCAAGGTTCGCCCTGAAACGTAATGGGTGAAGCCATCGTCTCCACATCGATCACTTTACCATCGGTGCGAATATATTTTTGCTCCACCATGGGGGCGAGCAGTCCCTCCGACATTTCTTTCATGCGGCGCGCGATGCGCTGATGATAATCGGGGTGAACAAAGTTCAGCACGTCGGAACCTACCAGTTGCCGGTCGCGCTCGCTGCCCAGTATCGTGTATGCCTGCGAATTGGCTAACAATAATTTTCCCTGTTTGTGAATGACGATGCCGATGGGCAACCGGTCGATGAGGGACAGGTAGCGTTGTTCGCTTTGTTGTGATTGCTGTTTGCGCTCGGTGATGTCTTGCAGAACACCGCGTCGGATAATGGTGCCATCGGCACGCCGCTCGTGGTTGGAGCGAACCTCCACCCAAATTGTTTTGCCCGCTACGGTCATGCGACCGTCCCAGTTCCAGTCTTTTCCATCCCGTATGCTGGCGATCGATGTAGCAAGATGCTCTTCGCGATCATCTTCGTGGACAAGGGTATCCAGCAGCGCAGGATTTTCCAGCACTTGCTGCGGCGTTACACCTAATATTTTTTGTGAGGACTCGCTTATGAATGTAAATCTCGCCTGGCCATCGGGAAGTATTGTGTACTCATAAATAACGGCTGGAAGGTGTTTAATAAGATCCTGCATACGTTATAATGGCAAACTTGTTGACATGAAGTTTCACAGGGTCTACGGGAGATTTTAGGTTTCTCTTGCAAGATAACGCCTTGCCCCAACAAAACAAGGATATGTGTGTGTCCATCCAATTTTTATGTGGCAAGCACGTGTACCATTAGGGTGAGATATTTCAAATCGTATCTCTTTTTTGGCGGACACGTGTCCACGGAAACCTGTTCCGGCAAAATGCCTTCAGAACTCACTACTGGAAAATCCGGAGTGATAGCCGTGCGCATCGGTGTTGCCAAATGTTGAAAATGTGGTTGGAACAAGGATTCGTAAAAAATTACGGCTATTGCGGATGGACATTGCCCCTCGGGATATCGTCGCCAGCGTGATGGCGAAAGATCATGTAATTTTTTGATGTACAAACTTTCGAAAGGCAGTCGCCAACAAACAACGAATAAAGACCGTCAGTTTTTCGAAGTTGATGCCTACACATGGCGGGACGCACACGCCAGCACATACTGTGATTATTCTTCGCCAATCAACAGGCTACAGAGAGTTTTTTTTACGGAGCCAGTAACGTGCCTCGCGCATGGAAGTGAAGAGCTTTATTTGCAGTACTTCGGAGCCTTCCGTCATTTCGCGAATGGTGAGTTGTGTGTATTTACTGGCCGGCATTACAATGGCCAGAAAGCGGACCCCGGCTTTTTCCATTCCGGATAATACATGCTCGCGGAAGTAGCCTACGTCTTCGTTCAGCACAGGGCCGGCGTTGCGGCTGTCGGTAAGCATGTGGAGTTTGGGGAAGTTGGCGGATTCCTGCTGCAGCAGCTCCAGGCGCTTTGTCTGCACCAGTGCATAGTGATCGCTGTGTCTTGGCACGCCGGTAAGCGTGAGCCGGATGCAGGGAATAGAGTCATCCAGTTCAATGGTGGCGTACTCGTCTTGGTAAAAGCTTTTTACCATGGTTTGGGAAACACTGAAGGTCGGAGAAAGTGTTGCAAAGCTCATATTCTGCTTTGGTACGTAAGTTTAACATAAATTGGCGAGGATGTAAAACTATTGGTTACAGCTGTAACGTTAAACCCAAGGTCTGTAAACTATAATTTTACAGTATCTTTAAGAGAGTAAAAATCAAAAAATAACCTCTATGTCACGCATAGAAATTGGCCAGAAAATCAAAGAGGTATTTGATAGCCGCCACATGAAACTTACCGACTTTGCCGATGAGCTCGGCACAGTTCGCCAGAACGTTTACCGCATTTTTCGCAAACGCCACCTTGACACAGAGCTTCTCATTCGCATTTCACAAGTACTGGATCACAATTTCTTCCAGTATTACTCGGGTGCCCCGGAGGAAAATCTGAAACAGGAGGAGATGAAACGTCTGTCGCTGGAAGCTGAGTACCAGCGCCAGCTGGAGTCTTCCAAAAAGGAGATTGATTATCTGCGCAAGATCATCAAGCTGATGGAAGAGAAAACAGAACTCATTCACCAGATGGAACTGAGAAGTTAACGTTGCCTCCAAACAGAGGTCGCTTTTCTCCTCATCCGTTACAAACTCATTACGAAATTATACACGAAGCCAGGGCCGTCCCCACGGCTACTTTCCGAGTCTTTCAACCCGGGTTGCAAAATATTTGGTGTCGCCGCGCCAGGGGAATTGCGCGTAGCGCTTGATGAAATACAGGTTCACCCGTTCGCCGCTCAGCGATACTTCCTTGAGCTGTTTAATCAGTTCCTGATCACCTTTCTCGATCGAAAAATCAAAAGACTCGGCGATGGGGCTTGTCTCCTTCATGGCACCGAACGTTTCCAGGTTTATCTTCCCTTCAAAAGTTTTAAAGACCATTCCCTTTTCGCTGATGCGCAGAATTTTTCCGGCCATCACGCCGTCTTCATACACGCCCCAGTAGAAAAAAGAGAACGTAATGGCGCCCACCACAAGGGCTGCGATGATGATAATGCGTACTACTTTTTTAGTTGTCCGTTTTACTTTTTGGCCAAAGGTTTCCATAGACTACAAGGGTTGCGTACAGGCGAAGGTAAATAAAGTTACGGGCATATCGGCTGGTCCGGTCAAAACATGGCCTTTCACGAGGCGTTATTTTATGCCTTGTCCTATGCGCTCCGAATATGCCGGCACCCGTTATTTTAATCCGTAACTGGCTTGTCTTCGCCAGGCCTTCGCTTTCAGCATTGCGGTGTAGCGTTATCTTTGCGGCCTTATGTCATCCAAGTATCGTCTGGCTCTTTTTGCCTCCGGCAGCGGCACCAATGCCGAAGAAATATTCAAGTACTTTCAACACCATTCATCCATTGAGGTAACGGCGCTGCTGAGTGGCAATGCGGAAGCATACGCGTTGCAACGTGCCCGAAATTTTTCGGTGGACACGTTTGTATTCGACCGTAAACAATTTCGCGAAACAACCGAGGTACTTGCATGGCTGACAGAAAAGGATATCACGCACATTGTGCTGGCCGGTTTTCTCTGGCTCATCCCCGATTACCTGATCCAGGCCTTTCCGCACAAGATCATCAACATACACCCGGCACTGCTGCCGAAGCACGGCGGCAAAGGCATGTATGGTATGAAAGTACACGAAGCCGTCAGGACAGCCAACGACTCGGAAACCGGCATTACTATTCATGCGGTAAACGAGCATTACGATGAAGGGGAGGTGATTTTCCAGGCATCGTGCCCGGTGGACGCCGGCGATACACCGGAGCAGATTGCCGACAAGGTGCATGCGCTGGAGTACGCGCATTACGCCGCCGTGATCGAGCGCTGGGTGCTGGGGTACTTACGCTTTCTTTTCACGTACAATCCACTCAAAAACCGGCGACTTGGGGAAGTTGCTGAAGATAGTTTGAATGAGTGCATCGGGTACGGCGAGTTTGCGCTTTGTCAGGTCGATCCATGCACCGTCTACCGTTACCATGGCGGCTACGGAGCCATCTTCTTTCAGGAAGTTGTGGCGCAGGCTCCAGCGGGAGTAGTCTTCGGAGGCTTTTATCAATTCCATGTCCAGCACAATCTTGTCCTCCAGGCTGATCTCGCGTTTGAAGATCGCTTCCTCGCGAAACAGGATGGGCCCGATTTGCAAAGCTTCCAGTTTATGCGTCGTAAGGCCTTGTTCCGAAAGAAACGTCATACGGGCCATGGCGCCATAGTCATAGTAGGCTGAATGACGCAGGTGGCGGTTCTGATCGATGTCTGACCAGCGGATCTGCACCGGAAGCTTAAAGTGTGACATGTTTCGTTTAAATTGAAAGTCTCAAAGGTCGGATATACATTTTGAATTAAAAATTTTCAGTGTAGGTTAGAAATCTGAAATTGAACATTCCATGCCCTCGATACGCAAGATTCATCATGTCGCCATTATCTGCTCGGATTACGCGGTGTCCAAACGATTTTATACGGAGATTCTCGGACTGAAAATACTGGCTGAACATTACCGCGAGGCACGGCAATCGTACAAGCTTGACCTGGCGCTGGATGATCAGTATGTGATCGAGTTGTTCTCCTTTCCCAATACACCTGCCAGACTTTCGCGGCCGGAAGGCAGAGGACTTCGCCACCTTGCTTTTGAAGTAGAGGACATTGAACATGCCGCCCGGTTTCTCAACGAACGCGGTGTAGCCACGGAACCCGTCCGCATTGATGAATATACGGGCAAGCGATTTACGTTCTTTGCCGATCCAGATGATTTGCCACTTGAATTTTACGAACGCTGATGCTGAAAATCGAATCATACGCTATTCAATTTCCGCAGGTGTTTCCGGAATTGTCCCAACAGATGCCTTGGGACATTGTGAAAGACGCCAGCAGCATTATTGAACAAAAAATCGCCACCTTGTCGAAGGATTATGTCATTCAGAATTCGATAGCTATCCACAAACTGGCACGCATAGAAGAACACGTTATTATAAAAAGTCCGGCGATAATTTCTGCCGGATGTTTTATAGGCGCGCATGCGTATTTACGCGGCGGCATTTACCTGGGAGAGGGTGTTAGCGTTGGACCGGGCTGCGAAATAAAATCGAGTTTCGTGATGTCCGGCAGCGCGCTGGCGCATTTTAATTTTGTAGGCGATTCCATTGTCGGGTCGCACGTAAACATGGAGGCCGGCTCGGTGATCGCCAATCATTACAACGAACGTGAGGACAAAACTATTTTTGTATTGGTGGACAGTGAAGTGATGCGGACAAAGGCTACAAAATTCGGCGCGCTTGTGGGCGACCATTCACGGATCGGCGCAAATGCTGTACTGTCACCGGGCACTATTCTTTCTGTAAAAGCGATTGTAAAGAGACTGGAACTGATCGATCAACTCAAACGACCTTAAATGTTTTCAAATCGAAAAATTATATTGCTCATTGTCCTGCTGGTAACGGTAAGCCTGTCCGCGTATTTTGTTATTGTGGTAATTCCCGCACGACTGGCCGAGAAGGCGTATAACGGCGCCAAACAGATTGGACAGGATTTTAAAGAAGCATTTCAGTTTACGCCGGAGATAACGGTTAACAACACCATTGTTCTGCAACAGCAAACGCCGATCCTGGAGCTGGCCACGGTGTCCCAAAAATTTCAGCACCAGTATGAATGGAACAATACGTGGCTGAAAAGCACCAAAAAGATAACCATTACAGGAACGTTTGAAGCAAAGGCCGGTTTTGATCTGAACAAGAAATTCAAAATCGAGATTCTGGAGGACAAGGCTTTTGTGACATTGCCGAATCCGCAGCTATTGTCCCTGGAGTCGTTGAATGATGTTACGTTTAAAGATGAGCAGGGACTCTGGAACTGGGTAAATGGGAAGGATCGCTCCGCCGCCATAAATGCATTCACCGGCGATGCCCGCAAGTATGCCATGCAGGCAGATTTTGTCCAGGATGCACAAAATTCTGTTGAGACAAAGCTGCGCGCCATTTTGAAAGCGCACGGCAAGGAAGTGGAAATCCGCTACACCGACAACGCGGGGATTTTATTCAATCGATAAGATTTGTCCCAAGTATTTTATCCATAAAAAAATCAGCCTTACACCAATCTGCTACGATTAATATAAGGCTGATTCAATATTGCTCAGGACTATTTACTATTCGACGTCCCCTGCTTTTCGTTCATATAATCCAGCGTGATGTTCAGCATGGCTTTTACGCCGGTGAGCATGCCGCGATCGTCCATCATAAAATCGGGTGTGTGATGTGATGGTGCTTTGGAGGGGTCGGTGTCGGGAGGACAGGCGCCGACGAAGAAAAAGAAGCCCGGTATTTTCTGCTGATAGAATGCGAAGTCCTCTGCTCCTGTTACGGCCGGAATGCGCGCAACATTTGCTTCGCCGGCGGCACGGTTGAGACCGGCAACCATTTTCTCGGTGAGTGCCGGATCGTTGTATGTCACCGGTGTCATGCTGGTAATTTCTATTTCGGCTTTCGCGCCGTTGCTTTCGGCCACGTTGGTAACGATCAGCTTTAACTTTTCATGAATCGCTTTCTGCATGTCCTTATCGAATGTGCGGATGGTGCCGCTCATCTCTGCATATTCGGGAATAATGTTCTGGCGAACGCCGCTGTGAATTGTCCCGACGGAAACGACGGCAGCTTCTTTGGTGAGGTCTACCTGGCGGCTTACGATGGTCTGAATGCTGTTTACAATTTGTGCGGAGATCACAATCGGATCGATGCCGAGCCACGGTGCCGCGCCATGCGATTGTTTACCATATACTTTAATGGTAAACCAGTCGGAAGCGGCCATCATGCCAGCGGGCTTGTACGCGATCTGTCCCAAGGTGCGAATGCCCTGGATGTGCATGCCGAAAATTACATCGACTTTTGGATTTTCCAGTACGCCTTCACGCACCATCAGTCCCGCGCCACCTTCCTCGCCGATGGGTGCACCTTCTTCTGCCGGTTGAAAAATAAATTTGATCGTGCCTTTCAGGTCCTTTTTGTTTTTTGCCAGAATCTCGGCAACGCCCATCAGCATGGCCACGTGCGAATCGTGACCGCAGGCATGCATCACACCGGTTTCCTTGCCGTTGAATGTGGCTACTTCTTTCGATGCATACGGCAAGCTGTTACGCTCTGTCACAGGTAGCGCGTCCATATCGGCACGCAGCGCGATAACAGGTCCGGGCTTGCCTGTTTTCAACAGACCAACTACGCCGGTATGGGCCACACCTGTCTGAATTTCTATACCCAATGATTTTAAATGTTCCGCTACATACGCAGCGGTTTTAGTCTCGCGGTTGGAGAGCTCCGGGTATTGATGGAGATGATGGCGCCATTCGATCACTTTCTTTTCGATCTCCTGCGCCTGCGCATCCACTCTGGTCTGTAGCTTTGGATTTACCTGGGCTTGCGCCGCCGTGAGGAAAGCCATGCAGGCCAGGGTATAAAAAATCTTTCTCATACATTTATGTTAGGATGAGGACAATATATTGATTCGCCATCACGCAACCAACGCAACGCCTATGGAATGGATTAAAATCTTTATGAACGATCAGGAGGCGCGCAGCCGCATCACCACGGATAAACCACAACTGCTGGTGCTGCACGGCACGCGCATCTGCCTGGTATTGCATAATGAGGAGTTCCGGGCAGTGCAAGACAGCTGTTCGCACAACGGCGAGTCGCTCAGCAAAGGGCGCGTCAATTTTCTGGGTGAGATTATCTGCCCCTGGCATGGCTACCGGTTCGATATGAAAAACGGCAAAGCTTGCGACTCTTCGTCTGCAGATTTGAAAACCTACCCGGTGAAATCGGATGAAACCGGTTTTTTTATTGGCATTTGAAATAGATTAATCCCTATTTTCGTTTCTTACTCACTGCGTTTCTCAACCCGAACTCAATTGCAGAACGATCGATATTACCTATGCTTCGTCTCCTGATATTTTCAATTCTTGTTTCCTCTCAAACCGTTCTGGCGCAATCCTACTTCCGGGCCGATAACTGGATCGATTCTCTCAACCTGGCGGGTGGTATTCCGGACAAACTACTCAGCTCGCGCAGTGCAGTATTTTTTGATCATACGCTCACCGAAAAAGAACTCAACACCACACAGGAATATTTTCAACGGGCGGGCATCGACGCTGTGGTCTATTTCGAACTGGACCGGCTTACGGCCAGCAAGGACATCACGAAAGCGTTTACAGACTATCTCAACAAACGCGAAATTGCGTTTCTCGTATTTATTGAAAAGATCGGGACAATGTTTCGTATTACGTCCACAGCTTATAATGGCAAGGACAATCTCGTGAACCCACGGCAGAATGCATGGTCGGTGTCCAATGCCATTTACACGGAGGCGTTAAAAGGCGTTTATCGCGCGGCTTCCGGCGGCGGCAAAAAAGAAAATATGCTCATCAACGATGTGCCCGAGCTGGGCCCGGTGGTGAATCCGATCGCAGGAAGACGCAACGACTTTTTCGCCATCGATCTGAAAGTGGACCCGCTCGCAGTACCCAAGTTTGGCAACGAGGCGATGGACAAGGAACTGGAAGAAATTTTCAAAACATATTACCCCTACAAATTTAAAATGACCGAGCCCGGCCTGACGGATAAAGAGCTGCGCAAGCAAGGTTCATATTATGTGCTCTGCCTGGTACACGGGCGCGGCAGCGCAGCCAAAGAGTTGTTGGGTTACAATCCGGCCAAATCGGAAACGGCGCTTGTGTCTGTAACATATCCGGGCGATCAGCCACAACTCAAAAATATTCCGTCGGACACACCTGTGTATAAAATGTATTACAAACATATAGACTCTGGCAATTGCTTTCTCGGCACCAAATGGGATGCGGACCTCACCTGGCAACAAGCCATCATCAATCACCTCAAAGCATTCAAGGCGGAGTTCAAGATCAACTGACCTGCCGCGCCGCTCACCTCAAACAAAAAGAGATTGCCCGTATTGGACAATCTCTTTTTGCTTTCGGACATATCCCGAACTAGTTCAGTGTAAACGAGGCGCCTATTGTATAGAGTCCCGAGATCTGATCGCCGGCGAAGTACTCGCGCGAATCGCTGTTAAACAGGTTACGTCCGTTCAGGAACACACTTGCCTTGCCAATGGCGTAAGATGCTTTGGCGTTGAAGATCAGCTTGCCCTTGATTTTACTTTCTCCGGTAGCGGCCGGATCGGAACCATCGTATTGTGTTTGCGAGCCAAATACATATCCGTTCAGGTTCAAGGCAAAGGCCTTCGTGATTTTATAGTTCAGATAATATCCACCATAAACGGAAGGTGTGTTTTTATGATCGCTGTCGCTATACGTTACGGGCGCACCGATGCTGGCCGCAAGCGTTGGCTCCAGGAAAGAAGATGGCAACATCTCCGTTTTGGTTTGCTGGATGGTTACGAACGGTTTGATCTGGATTTTATCGCTTGGGACAAAGTTGATCGAGATCGATGTTCCGATCTGCGTGGCGCTTGTCGGAACATTCAAAAACTTCTGTCCTGTGGGGACGAAGCCAACGCCGGGAATAACGGCGCCGTTGGTGGTCAGCAGGGCTGTCATATCGGTGAGCTTCTGCCGGAAGATATCGATATCCAGCTGGAATGCTTTGGACAATTGCGAACGGTACCCGATCTCAACCATCTGCACACGCTGCAGTTTCAGATCTGTCATGCCGGTGCGCTGAAAATTCTGTCCCGGAATTTGCGTGGGGACAATCAGGTTCAGGTAATTGTTGGCGATAAACGAACCGCTGTTGGAGCGTGTTACGGCTGCGCGAACCAGGTTATGTTCATTCAGTTTGTAAGTAGTGGCAACTTCGTATGCGAGGTATGCGTCGTCGGGGACAGAGAATTTATCAACCCGCACAGCCGCCATAATGCGGAATGATTCTGATGGCTTGAGATCGGTACGGATAAAACCGGATGTCGTTTCAATGCTTTGATCCGTGCCGTTGAGGTATGTAGGACCGTCGGCCTTATATTTTTCATCGCCATATACCGCGTTCTGAACGCTTACGCCCGGGACAATGGAACCGATCTTGCCGAGAGAAATCGCATACTCTACGTTGATATCGAATACATGGTAGTCGTACTGGCTCGGCGTAGCTTTATAGGACAGGTCGTCGTGTCCATCCACATACGATGTGCGGAAGCTGAAACCGTACACTTGCCCTGACAGGTTTGCATATTTTGTCTCCGTCCGGTTATCGGTAAACGGCAGCCCTCCCTGAAAAATATTGGACACGAATATTTTTTGTGTCTTGGATTCCTGCCCGCCGGCAGAGAGTTCGAAATTGATATGGTCGTTCAATTTATAATCGAGAAACGCATTGTAGCCAAACTTGTCCAGGGCACGTTTCGGGTCCGGGTACTGCGCGTAAATGCCTTGTCCCGCAGGGACGCGTGATACGAGCTGATCGATCGTGTAGAATTGTCCATCGGTCGGGAAGTGATAGGTGTCATCAAAACGCTCGCGCTTCTGGTAGTTACCGGAGACGATGGCGCTGAACTTGTTGAAGTTTTTTCCAACGGAAACATTGGCGATGGTTGTGGATGGCGTTCCTGCCTGCACGTTTGCATTTACCAGCGTCTTGTTCTCGCCAACGCGTTTGGTGATGATGTTGATAACGCCGGTTACGGCGTTTGGTCCGAACAACGGTGCAGAGGGGCCGCGGATGATTTCGATTCGCTCCACATCGTTGATATCGATGGGCAATGCTTCCCAGAATGTTCCGCCGAGGTTGTGGTTAAACACAGGGCGGTTGTCGATCATTACCAGGGTGCTGTAGTTGGATTTTGTATATTCTTCACTTGTGCGCAGCACGTTGTCAAATCCACGAATGTGAATGTCGTATACACCGTTCGTCTGTTCGCGCACGATAACACCGGGTGCCAGGCGCAGCGCTTCCATAATACTGGTGGAGCCGGCCCTGTCTATTTCGGCGCGTGTGATGGTGTGACTGGAGAGAGGTGCATCGAACAATGTCTCATCCTTTTTGGAAGCCGAGTTGATCGGCACGTTCATCAATTCTTCCAGGGACAATGTGTACAGGTCTTCGTCCTTGGCGGCGGGCACCAGGTCCTGCGCGCGCAGAAACTGACCGGCCAGTATACCCATTACCAATAGTAGATACTTTAATTTCATATCAGGGATGTTATTTTTTTGTTATAACAAAGGTAGCGACACCATGTGCCATCCTCGGGTACAGATACCGTTGGAAATCTTACGCTGGAAAGGAGCCGGACGTTAAAACTTGTTGCAACGCATGGCGGCCGGATAATCTATTGATCAACGATATATCTGTTCTTCCCGATTCGCCAATGTTTGTTTCAGCCATCAGACTCCGGTCAGAATAAGTTACGGAATAAATGCCGCATCGAAAAATTCCACCGGAGTTCCCTGCGTTTACCTGGCGGGAGCTCGGGCAGTGAAATGACTTCCATAATTCCACTCGTTTCACGAAGTCCAGGGCATCGCATTAATGAAGTTGGCCCAAATCTTACATCAGATGTATACACCTCCGCGCAATGGCGTACTTCACCCGTTCTTTCGTTGTGTCGAAAAGAACGTTGTTCGTGTGTTGTTCTGTTTACCGTTCCCCTTCATCGCTTAGACAAGAGAACGGAAATCGATCCTGCGGCAGCGTGCCACCGGGCGTGTCCAGTCAGAAGATTTTTCTTCTGACGCGTGGTAAAAGACTGAAATCCTGCCCGCATCCTTCCTGTGCCCACACAACCGAAGTAATTCTTTTCCGTTAGGCAACAAACATTTAATACTTTTGAGGGACAACTGTCCATGGAATTAAGACTACAAACGGGTTACAGGCAAATCCTCGGAATGGCAATGCCCATTACGCTGGCGATGCTGGTGCCCCAGATCAACTTTATTACCAACAACATTTTCCTGGGGCGGCTCGGCGAGAAGGAGCTTGCCTGCGCGGGAATCACCGGCGTATTCTATCTCATCTTTGCAGTCATCGGCAACGGGCTCAACAATGGACTGCAGGCGCTTATTGCACGCCGGGCCGGAGAAAATCAGCCAAAAGAAATCGGGCGGCTTTTCTATCACGGTGTGTGGGTGGCGCTGAGTGTGGCGGCGGCCGGCATCTTCATTACCTATGCGTTCGCGCCGATGATCCTGCGCGCGGTTATTCACGATGCAGAAATCAGCACCATGGCGATCAGCTTTCTCCGAATCCGCATCTGGGGACTTCCGCTGCTCTATCTGTATGTAATGCGCAATGCCTTACTGGTTGGCACAAACCAGACACGATTGCTGGTGTTTGGTACGCTGAGTGAAGCGCTGGCCAATATCTTTTTCGACTACGCCTTCATCTATGGCAAATTCGGATTTTCCAACCTCGGATTTAATGGCGCCGCGTATGCCTCTATTATCGCAGAAGGCACCGGCCTGCTGGTGATCTACGTGGTCATTCATTTGAAGGGCATTCACAAGTCGTTCGCCTTTTTTGAACAAACCCGTTTCGACTCATCAATCTTTAAACTGATCCTGGTTAAGTCGTCACCGCTTATCCTGCAATATGCGATCAGCATTGCAAGCTGGGAATATTTCTATGTCCTCATCGAGCATCATGGATCGCAGGCTTTGGCCATCAGCAACACCATGCGAAATATTTTCGGACTGTTCGGAATTTTCGCCTGGGCATTCGCCTCTACTACCAATTCGATGGTGAGTAATATTATAGGACAAGGCCGCCAGGCAGAAGTACTGCCGCTGGTGAAGAAAATTTCGCTCATGAGCGTTTCCGTGTCCCTGGTGATTTTTGTTTGGCTCAATTTAAATCCGGAGTGGTTCCTCTCGTTCTATGGACAGGGTGATGAATTCATTAGCGCCGCCATACCGGTGGTGCGGATTGTCTCTCTGGCGTTGTTGCTGATGTCCTTCGGAACCGTATGGCTCAACGCTGTGACGGGCACAGGCAATACGATGGTAAACCTGATCATCGAGTCCATTACAATCGTAGTGTACTCGGCGTATTGCTACATCGTGCTCGAGAAAATGAACCTGCCCATTACCTGGGGATGGGGCAGTGAATGGGTTTACTGGATCTCCATGTTCAGCATGGCGTATTTTTACTTGCAATCCGGAAAATGGAAGAATAAGAAGATCTGATGTTGAGGATTGTGTTCAGGACAGCCAATCGTATCCAGTTCATTTTCAATATGCATACAAAATCGTTTGGCGCGATGTATAAAAAGAAAGTGCTTTAATCAAGCAAGCCGTCGCGCCGTGTAAAGTATATGGATCCTTTTCGCTGGCAGTAAAAAGGAGCCATGTACTTTTACATTCCTCATATTCAATTTGCTTTTATTGATAAGGCTTGTGTTCTCAGCTTAAAGCCTCAAAGTTTCTACCGCTTTTTGCGTTGATAGTAGTATAGAAAGGTGGGGAAATTCTGGGTTGTCTCGCTGATGGTAAAGAAACCGTTGCCGGTGATTGTCCACGTCATTGATTCGCCCTGGGCTTCGTCTGCGTTGGGGATGATGCTCGGTTCGCGTGCGAATACAGATGCCAGCGGCTCAAGCTTCGAGTTGTCCCAATAATAAATTCGCTTGTAGTTTTTCAACAGTACATGTTTTCCATCCCGCGACACGGAGCCACTCACGATGGATGGCATGGCGAATGCGGCAACTTTACTGGTCATCAGCGTATCGCCGGTGAAGTATGGATACTTTAATTCATAAATACCCGTCGGTTTTTCGAACTTGGTGAGGAGATAGATATTTTTTGTCTGATGGTCGAATAGAATCGCTTCGGAATCTTTGGGTCCTTCAGGCAGGCGAAAAGCGATTCGCCGGATGTCCTTCACGCCAAGGCTAATGGTGCTGTTCCCCGCAGGGCGTGCAGGCTCTTCAAAACAGTAGAGGACTTTCACCGGAAAAAAGCCGAAGTTGTCGCCAATGTCCGCCACATATACATAGCTCTTTGATGGATCGGGACCAGGGCCTACCACAATATCTTCCCAGTCGCGGTTCAATACATTTTGCAACGAGCACGTGGCAACGATATTCAGCAGCGAGTCGATCAGAAATACTTCAGACGTGTTGCCACTGTCGTTAATAACCCAGTAAAGTCCTTTATGCCGATAGCTTGCGGCGATGCCCGAAATCTCGGCCAGTTTTTTGGACTTCAGTTGCGTAAGCTTTTTCGCCGGACGAAACACAGTAGTGTCGAAGGCATTGGCTTGTGCAAAGATGAAATCAGGACAGGTTGTTATAATCAGAAGAATGAAGAAAAAAAACAGGGACTGCTTGCGCATGTTATTTGGAAGAGGGGTTTCGTTGATAGAAATAGAGATAGGACTTTTTAGCTTTTTTGCCGCCTTGCTTCTCGCTGATGGTATAAAAACCGCTGTCATCCGTAGCCCAGGTTATCGATTCACCTTGCGGCTCTTTTTCATAAGGGACTTCGCGTGGCTGTTGCTTCAGCGCTTCGGCCCAGGCTCTGCTATCGGTATTGGACCAGAAATAAATATGATCATAATCTTTTATCAGCAACTCACTTCCGTTGTTGGACATTGCGCCGGAAACAATTTTGGTAAATGGCAGGGACATGATCTCCTCTGCAATCATTTTACCATGTGCCGACTGGGGATAGGACAACTTATACAAGTAAACCGGCGACTCACGTTTTGAGATTATATACAAATCCTTTTTTTTCGGGTCAATAAAAAGCGTTTCGGTGTCCTTCCTCCCATCAGGAAGTTCGAATGTGATTGTATCGAAATCGGTGATTTGGAATTCTTCTGTATCCCCTGTCCAGGTGGGCTCTTCAAAACGATAAATATATTTCTCTTTGAATTGTCCTTCGTTATCGCCGATGTCGCCCACATACACATACGTTTTGCCGGCTTCCGGACCGGGGCCAACAGTCATATCTTCCCAATCGCGATTGTGCGCGTTACCCAGTGTGCAGGTCAGTTTTATGTCCAGGTTTTCATCGAGCAGAAAAATTTCCGCTCCGTTACCGCTGTCGTTAATTGCCCATAGCAGGCCTTTGTTGTTTTTACTGGCGGCAAGTCCTGATATTTCTTTCAGGGTAGTTCCTTTCAGTTCTGCCAAGCGCTTTCCAGCCAGAAATTCATCGGTCATATTTTGTGAGTCAGTAGCAGCCGAGCAGGCTACGAGTATTCCACAAAGTATATAGCACATCCATCGCATTTGTGTGTGATTTGGTACGTGAAGAAAAGGATTTTAGTCTCTAAATGAAAGTGTCCATCTCGTTATTTGCGGCGCTACGATTTCACTACAGACAAATGTGGGGCCAGATCAAGTCGAATACGTTTGTATGTGCTGCGGATGGTACCAAGGTCGGATTTTATGCGCAGAAAATCAGGCGCTGCCGCACCGGATTGTTGTGCGGCATTGATGCCGTTCATACTCCGCTCGGCATGTGCCTTCTGCGTTTGCAGTTCTTTGGCAGCCCGGCTGATGAAGCGTTTTGATTTGGGTGCTGCGATCGCACGCTTCTCCTCGATGGCCGCCAGTGTTTCATTGATCGAGTCGCGCACGTTTACCAATGCCCGGTATAACATTTCGCGCTCGGCACTCCGCTGGACAGAGTCCTTTTCTATTGTATTGCCTGCCTGAGCATACACACCCTGCGATGCTGTGATCGAGCATGCGATGAAAAAAACGTGTAGTGTTTTCATGTCCCTCTGAATACTTGGTTAACGATCAAACGAAAAAATCCCGGCGTCTTTGTTCTTCTTTCCCTGAAGCAGGTCCGTAATTATTTCAGCAGCAATCTGGCTGAAGGTTATTCCATTACCACCAAAGCCGAGCGCAAAGTATGTCCGCGGGCGACTCGGTATTGATCCAATATATGGAAGTCCGTCCTTCGTGCCACAGAATGTCCCGGCCCACTCAAAGTCTATCGTAAAGTCCATATCCGGAAAAAGTTTCAGAAAGGACTTCTTTAACTGTGCAGCTTTTTGAGGAAGCCTGGCATCGCGCTTGTCCGGATTGTAAAAATCATCATCCTTCCCCCCGATCAGAATGCGGTTGTCGGTGGTGGTTCGCAAATACAGATACGGATCGGCGGTTTCCCAGATCAGACTGTTTTTAAACCAGAACGTCTTCTGATCGTACGGCTCGCTGATAATCGCATAC
>JAESFU010000441.1_pt1 | contig 23460 bp, 17 predicted proteins | sample 9269461 | NCBI WGS metagenome assembly JAESFU01 (sample SAMN14502556, study PRJNA617107) | algae metagenome | isolation source: Stenomitos rutilans HA7619-LM2 and co-occurring heterotrophs from cave walls | place: USA: Waikapalae cave, Hawaii | collected 2009-07-28
GATGAGTTACTTGCCTTAGTCCGGCTCTCTCAGTCCGGCTTTTGTTCACTCTAATGCACGACTACATCGTGTTCTCTGGAGCGGTCTATGTAATTGTCTTGGTGGTCTATCTAATCGTCACTCAACAACTATAATGTCACATCGATCAAAGCTTAATGTGACGCAACTATGCTCAAGGCTTTCTGATTCTCTCCGTATTTTCAAACATCCATTTAAAGTAACAGTTACTTCTGGCTGGTCAATTTTTTAGCTAGCCAGTTTAAATCTCGCTTAAACTCATGGATCAATGATATAAACCATTGGCTTCTGCTAAGTGGAAATACGTGTTCATAAGGATGAAAAATTCTTGCGCCATCTTGATTACTCAAGTGAAAGGCAATTGGAATGAGAGAAATTTCTCGCTTCGCTGGATTGAGCGGATTGGGGTTGAGCCTTAGAGAAAGTGCGTTGACTGCTCTTTTGATAGGATTTTTAATCTGAAAAATCGGTTCTACATCTACCCACCAGGCTTGAAAGGGATGATTTTCGCAAAATGAAGTTCCAAAGATTTGAGCGTAGATTGGAATTCTATATTCCAAGAAACCCAATTCTGGTTCTTCAACTTTTGAGTATTGGTCTAGAAAAGTTTTGGGAAAGCCTATAACAATAAACAAGCACCCCAACGGATCGTGCCGATAGCCATAATTCTTTTGGATGTATTCTAAGAATTCGAGATATTTCTGTCTACGCTCTGGAACCATAGGTGAAACCCATTGCCAATCATTCTCGACTTCTGCAATGGGTCTTAGCCCAGATAGAAGAAGTTGATCTTGTTTGAGCATTGAGAAAAGTTGTGCAACTGCTCCAAACACCAACATATCCCATTGAACAATAACAACAGTATCCCATTCTAAATTTTTACCTCGTTTGAGATACCAATGGGTAATCATCAGGTCTCCTTGGATCCACTTCCAATAAGAATTTTTATCCTCTGGAAAAGCATAAAAATCGTCTAGATATTTGCCCAAAGCAGATCTGTATTGATCTAAGGATCTTAAATCCCCCCCGTATAAACCATAGATCGGAGTAGTAGGGTTATGTTGACGTAAAATTTCTAAGCGATTTTTGCAAATTTCTGGCTCTTTATAGAACCAGAACAAAATAGCTAACTTCATGCTGACTTATCCTTAATTCACTACAGTAGTTGGCTAATTAATGAGTAATACATCCACTATAGAATTTTAATCTCAGCCCAAGTAAAAACAAAGCAAAGATTCCTTTCATAGTTTAAAGATCTTAAAATGTAGCAGTTTCAAACTATTTATGAGAGTCAATAGATTTTTGAGTAAGGATTCTTATGAAATTCTTACTCAAAACTCAAATCGGAACGCCAAAATTACCAGTTAATCATCTTCTATCCTTTCGTAACTATCCCTTTGCATACCGCAGTTAGAGCCTTTGCATCTATAGCGATCCTATTTGGATTGTGAGAAAGGATTCCAGTGGAATCCTTTCTCACAAAGCCTCTCCATCTCACAAATGATTTAGGACTGCTATAGCATCACTTTCACTCACCCTAATATAATGCATAATAATATTAGACATGCTTCTCATCCGCTGTCTAGAATTAGAATATTAGGGTTAACTGTTTTCCTATCTTTTGGCACATTACTCGCATAGATCGGCTTTAAATTGACTAGGTGTAATGAGCAGTTAATGACTTGCAACTGAAGTACAAACCTTAATTTTATAAGTTCATGAGCGGCGGATAGGTGAAAGAGAAGCACATCGCCTTTACTTACTAAAAAACTGTGGTATTACTATTTACCTTCATTAGCTCAAGCCATTAATCGCTCTCAAGAAAGTGTCGTAATCAGCAAAGTTGGACAAGTATTGAGTTTTCAATAAAATCTTTTGACGTTAGCCTTAGTCTTAATAGTACGTAAATAACTTGGCTGAAGAAAATAAAGATTAGAACGCTTACTTCTTGTAGACATTGAGAGATGCCTCAATCCTAAGGTGGCTCAAAAAATTTTTGACAATCATAGAAACATTGAGATTCAGAATGCTCCTTAATTGCTTTTTCTCATCTGCATAAAATCTCATGAGTAATATCTTTAACCTTCAATAATCACTAAAAAAGAAAGAGTTCAAGCAATTCCTAGAACACCAAGGTATTTTTGGGTTGAAGTTTCCAACCCAAATTGATCAAGCCAGTTTAAGTCAATTGGCTTTGCATTACCCGATAAGACTTGTAAAATTGCATCTGCTAAATCTTCGCTATTACCTACAGGAGTTAAGTATCCATACTTACCATCAGCCAAGATCTCTGCGGGGCCACTCTCGCAATTGGTAGATACAACGGGCGTCCCTAATGCCATTGCTTCGATTAGAACTGTTGGTAGTCCTTCCCATGCTGACGATAAGGCAAATACTGAAGCACGCGCCATGTACGCATACGGATTCTGCACATATCCCGGCAAATCCACGTCAGCCTCTAAACCTAGCTCTTTTACCAACACTTCGAGTTTTGAGCGGTCGGGTCCCCAACCCAAAATTATTAACTTCGCTTGTTTGGTCTGACGGACTTTGGCAAAAGCACGAATCAAGTTAGGAAAATCCTTTTGTACTTCCAGCTTGCCCACACCTAAAATCACTGGCACACCCTGAGTATTAAACCAGGAATGGTCAACAGGTTCTTGAGCACTTGCTAAGATTTCAGGCGTAATTACGGGATTATAAATGGTTTGAATGCGCCCTGCTGGCAGAGCGGCAGTGTGAGCTAAATCGTTGGCAACCCCGTGTGAGACTGCCAAAATCCCATCGGCCCAAGGATATAAAAACCGAGCAAATAAGGGAGCTAACCGTGCCTTCAGTTTCCCTGCTTTGCGAGTGCTTTGAGAAAGCTGATTATGCTCTGCTACAACTATCCGAGTTGGCACTCTAGCAATGCGCCCAGCTAACAGTGCTAATTCATTTAGATAATGGTCTGCTGCTAACAATGCAAGGGGGCGCTCCTGCCGCAAATACTGTACAAGCCCCAGTAAGCTCATTGATAACCGAGATTGCTTCAAGTCAATAATTCGGGCCTCAGTAGGCATCCGCCATAAATGAGGGCTTTCAGCCCGGTTGAGAACCAAATCAATCTTGATGCCTGACTTTACAAAGCTGTGTGCAAGATGAGCAGTAATTCGCTCAATTCCACCTCCACCAAATGAGCCAATAAAAAACGCAATATGAGGCTTGGTTTCACACATTGCTCAGTTTCCTCTAGACTCTAAGTTAGAAAACATGTCGCTCAAGCCCTGAGTTTAACTCCCCAAGAAGCAGCTTCATCATATATCCTTTTACCGGAGTTTACTCAGACTTTACTAAACCAACAAGAAAAACTCGGCTGTTTAAACCTTTGAGCAGACGTTGTGTACTTAACCTTTGTCCGTACTTGTTATTTAAGTTACCAAGTTGATTTCTCTAAAATGCAAATTGGTCATCACCAGGGGAACTCCAGGCTAATCATCCCGACCAGGAGACATTTAAGGTAGATGTAAAGACCTTGTAAAGCTTGTATGGAGTCATCCTGATGGCTCCATACAAGATAGGTAATCAATTTATTTCGTATTTAAAGCTAATCGCTACTCTGCTTCAAGCCTTTAGCATTCACTTGCTGATTGTAAGGATTTGACAAAGTCTGCTGTCTTTGCCTTGAGTTAAGCTGCTCAGAATACTACTATTTTTGTAGGAAAATAGATTTGTACAGTTATGTGAGAATTTTAGGTTATTGCTCAGGATGAGGTTCATTGTTCAGTCGATCCTTCTTAGTACCTCTTACGCTCTTGTTTCAATGGCTGCTTTAAGCTGTCTTGGCCAGGTATGTGGCTGTTTCTCTGCTTGGGTCATATTTGCTGAAAGGGCAGATGGGTTACTTTCGTAGCAGGTTTTTAAGGGATTAATTTGTGCCGACCGGACGTAACTCCGAGAACGATTCACATCAAATATTTTGAATACTATCCATGAACAACCTTCGAGTTGCTTGGCTGCTACCAGTTGCATGGTTTTACTGGCAGCCATCCTTGAGTGAATTTGCGCGACTATTTCCTAATACAACAGTATTTACAGGTCTCTTTCCTGGATTTGCAAAGGGTCTAGAAGGAACGCTCTACGTAGAAGTAGTCGGTAAGTTTCGAGTCGTTGAGATTCATCGAGATGATAGTAGTTATGGCGATAACTTTACCTACCTCTCGCCACGAATCATCGGGCATTTGCTGAAACTAAGACCGCAAGTGATTTTTTCTAGCTCTTTCGGAGTCTGGACGATTTTCGCACTGTTGTTGAAGCCAATTCTGTGGTCGCGGGTAATCATCGCTTATGAGGGAAGTTCGCCTGGTGTAGACTATCGCAACTCAGCGCTACGGTTGTTTGTACGGCGATTAATGGTGTTGCTTTCCGATGCCTACGTTACCAACAGTCAGGCAGGAAAAGAATATCTGATTGATGTGCTGTATGCTCGTCGAGATCGGGTTTTTCTACAGCCCTATGAGATTCCTGATGAGAAGACGTTACCTGGATCGGGTGAGAGTAGCGGCGATTTGTCTTCCACGCAACGTCCAGTCTTTTTGTTTGTGGGGCACGTCATTCCACGCAAAGGGTTGTCTATACTGTTGCAGGCTTGTGCATCTTTGCAGGCAAGGGGCTACATCAATTACACCTTGTTAGTGGTAGGTGATGGTTCCCAACAAAGTGAACTGGAAGCATTCTGCCAGGAGCATGGTTTGAATGACCGCATTCGATGGATCGGACGAGTAAGTTACGACAAAATTGGCAACTACTTCAAGAGTGCTGATATCTTTGTGTTCCCAACGATGGAGGATACTTGGGGCGTTGTTACTTTGGAGGCAATGTTATTGGGCAAGCCCATTCTTTGTTCTAAGGGAGCTGGCACCTCAGAATTGGTAGCACATGGAGAGAATGGGTATGTGTTTTCACCTAACGATTCAAATGAATTAGCAGATTTAATGCAAAAGTTTCTAGACAATCCAGAATCGATCGAAGTAATGGGTGAACGATCGCAGCAGATTATGGCGCAGTATACTCCGGTAGCGGCAGCACAGTGTCTGGCAGAGGTTACGGAACTAGTTATGGTAGGTTGAGGCGACTGCCTAAGACAGAGTAGCAGGTTTCACAGCAGCAACTATAAGACGACCAATGAAAGTACTTAAGGTTTCCATATTGACCCATGATATTAGTGGGGGCACGTTTACAAATCTCTGCACTGCTCTTGTTCGTGGATTTCAAGAGCTTGGGGTTGATGCTAATCTGGTTGTGCTCAACGCTACTCCTGAAGAACTCGCTCGTTATCCTGATGTCCCAATCGTAGCCCTAAATGTGAAACGTACGGCCTTTTCCCTTAGAGCGACTGCGCGTTATTTACGCGACTATCAACCGGATGTCGTTTTGCCAATGCCCTGGTATTTCAATATTGTGGCAGTCTGGGCGCGTTATCTTTCTGGCAATCACACGAGAGTTGTTTTGGGAGAGCACAACATTATCAGCTTAGAAGCCAGTATTGAACATCGTGACAAGCCTCACCTCCGGTTTTTGCCTGTATTGATGCGTTGTGTCTACCCACATGGAGATGGTTTGATTGGCGTTTCTAACGATACAATCACTGATTTGGTAAAGACGCTCAGAATTACTGCTAATATTCCCATGCGAGTCGTGCTGAATCCAATTAACCCTGAGCGGGTGCAGCAATTGGCTCAAGCTAAGATCAAGCACCCCTGGTTTCAAAAACGAGATATTCCAGTTATTGTTACAGCGGCGCGATTGGCAAAACAAAAGCAACTAGAGGGGTTGCTTTATGCTTTTTCTCAAGTGATTAAGGTGACGCCTGCACGACTGCTGATTTTAGGAGACGGACCGTTGCGAACAGAACTGGAACGTCTAAGTCAAGATTTAGGAGTGGCTGGCTCAGTATGGATGCCAGGGTATGATCCCAATCCTTACCGCTACATGGCAAATGCAGATGTGTTTGTTTTGGCGTCCGCTTGGGAAGGCTGCCCGATCGCCTTACAAGAAGCAATGGCATGTGGAACTGCCGTAGTCGTGACAGATGCCCCTGGAGGAATGAAAGATATTGTTGAATACGGAAAAGCAGGCTTAATGGTGCAAAACGGGAAATCAGAGGCTCTTGCAGAAGGTATTTTAAAGATTTTGATGCAACCTGAGTTGAAACAGCATTACCAGGAACAGGCAAAGCAGCGATCGCAAGCGTTTGATTACTTGAGTACCAGTCGGCAATACCTCGAATTCTGCCACATGGTAGTTTCATCCTCCAAGCCAACGAAAGGGGCGTTAACGCCATGAAGGTTTTGCTGTCGGCGTATGCCTGCGAACCAGGTCGAGGCACGGAGTTAGGAGTGGGCTGGAATACAGTACGGGAAGTTGCCCGGTATTGTGAGGTCTGGGTGCTTACCCGTCCTGATGATGGGCGTGAGGCGATCGAAGCAGAGTTAGCGCACAATCCAATTCCTAACCTCCACTTTGTTTACTTCACTTTGCCGATCTGGGGTGATGGCTGGACATGGGGACAGGGTGCGTTTCAAATTCACTACTATTTATGGCAGATTCAGGCGTATTTTGTAGCGCGAAAGTTGCATCATGAAATTGGCTTCGACTTGGCGCATCACGTCACATTCGTAAAGCACTCTACGCCCAGTTTTCTCTCCCTCCTACCAATTCCCTTTATTCTGGGGCCAGTTGGCGGTGGAGAAACTGCACCTAAAGCATTTTTCCAAGATTTCAGTCGGCGTGGCAAACTCTACGAAGCGCTACGTAGCCTGAGCCGTTGGATTGGGGAGCACGATCCGTTTTCTCGAATCACTGTGCAGCGTAGTGTGCTCGCTTGGGCAACAACGAATGATACTGCAAAAGGAATGGTAGCAATGGGTTGCAAAAATGTCCAAATCCTGTCACAGGTTGGGCTTTTGCCTGAAGAAGTGGAGCAATTGGCGCAATATCCATTGTTAGATCAGGGGCCTATACGATTCATCAGCATTGGACGGTTTTTACACTGGAAGGGGTTTCACTTAGGATTGCGGGCATTCGCCCAAGCGGCGTTACCACCAGAGGCAGAGTATTGGATTGTAGGGAAAGGAGTAGAGCAGGAAGCGCTTCAGTCTCTAGCGATCAATCTTGGTATTGCTTCTCAAGTCAAGTTCTTGAATGAAATGCCGCGTGGTGATTTGTTGCAAAAGCTAGGTACTTGTATGGCACTGGTACATCCAAGTTTGCATGAATCGGGTGGTTTTGTTTGTCTCGAAGCAATGGCAGCAGGTCGTCCAGTGATTTGTTTGGATTTGGGGGGACCAGCGGTCCAAGTGACGGCAGAAACGGGCTTTAAAGTTTCGGCAAACAATCCTGACCAGGCTATACAAGGGATAGCTATAGCCATGAATCGCTTGGTGCAGGACCCAGAGCTACGTTCTCGTTTAGGGCGTGCAGGACGAGAACGGGTCAATGCGTTCTTTAACTGGGAAGCAAAGGGCAAGTTTCTGATAGATGTTTACAAAACGATTCTGGCACAACAAGGGTAAAATTCATGCGGATTCTGACTGTTCATAACTACTATCAACAACCAGGTGGTGAAGAGCAAATTTTTGCCACGGAAGCTGCTTTGTTGGAATCTTATGGACACGAGGTTTTACGCTACACACTTCATAATGACAACATTATGGGGGCAAACTCACTGCGACTAGCAAAGAATACACTGTGGAACGGTACAGTTTATCGAGAGCTGCGAGCGCTTTTACGCCAGGAAAAGCCGCAGATTGTCCACTTCCACAACACGTTTCCCCTAATATCTCCCGCTGCTTATCATGCAGTGCAGGATGAAGGTATTGCTGTGGTGCAAACTCTGCATAACTACCGCTTGCTCTGCCCAAATGCACTTTTCTTTCGCGATGGGCGTATTTGTGAAGACTGTTTGGGCAAATCTTTGCCACTACCAGGGGTTCTTCATGGTTGCTATAGAGACAGTCAGGGTGCCACTGCAACTGTAGCAACGATGATAGGTCTGCATTCATTTCTAGGTACATGGCAAAACAAGGTCGATGTCTTCATTGCCTACAGCCAGTTTGCGTTGCAGAAGTTTATTCAAGGCGGTTTACCAGCGAAGAAACTCGCATTTAAGACAAACTTTCTCCATCCCGCACCTGAGCCTGGAGAGGGCAAGGGTGGCTATGCATTGTTTGTGGGGCGGCTCTCGATCGAGAAAGGGCTTGGAGTCATGCTAGATGCCTGGAAACAACTGGATGGTAAGCTTCCACTCAAAATTTTAGGCGATGGACCGCTGGCAGGACAGGTAATTGAAGCTACACAGCAAATGCCACAAATTGAGTGGTTGGGGCGCAAATCGCTGGAGCAAGTGTATGAAATTGTTGGCAATGCCGCTTTCCTGGTGTTTCCCTCAGAGTGGTACGAGACGTTTGGACGAGTAGCGATCGAAGCCTTTGCCAGAGGCACGCCTGTCGTTGCTTCAAAAGTTGGGGCGATTACGGAGCTCATTGAGCACGAGCGCACAGGCTTACACTTTCAGCCGAGTGATTCAGCCGATCTAGCCGCAAAAGTTAATTGGCTTTTGACTCATCCTCAAGAGCTTAGCAAGATGCGCCAGGAAGCCCGCAATGAATTTGAAGCGCGCTATACAGCGGCTGATAACTATAAGCGCCTGATGGAAATTTATCAGACCGTCATTAAGTAAGTTGCCAACTCAATATCTCGACCAGTCATGAGTCGTAGAAACGTAGCAAGCCATCTATTGGCACTGTCTCAGCCCAAAGCCGCCGTTAGAAAACTTTCTTTGGTGCTAATTCTGCCCATCCCATTAGTTTTCTTAACATGCTGTCGCTCTCAATCGCTCAGGGAAGTCTGGCGGCATAACAGCACATTAGCCAGCGCGTCTCCATTGAATATCAAACCTGAAAAGCTTGAGAACATCGTCTTTCCTGCGGATGCAGGCGTTCTGAATGTAAAAACACAGTATGGCGCAAAGGGGGATGGTGTCACAGATGATACGGCAGCCATTCAGGCCGCACTCAATGCTTTTCCAAATGGTCAGCGCATCATTTACTTACCAAATGGCACCTACCTGGTTTCTAACACTCTGTCATGGCCCGCTGGTACTCCAGGTACAGGCAACGATTACAAAAACACCACTTTACAGGGGCAGAGCCAGAGAGGTGCGGTGCTCAAGCTTAAAAATGGGGCGACAGGTTTTACGGATGCTAACGTACCCCAAGCGGTTATTTTTACTGGGCCAGCTCCTGCTCAACGGTTTGGCAACTCCATTCGGAATTTAACGGTTGATACAGGCGTTGGCAATGGAGGGGCGATCGGCATTCAGTTCAATGCTAGTAATCAGGGTTCAATGCGTCAGGTTACGATTCAGTCTGGAGATGGACAAGGTATCAACGGGCTAGATATGAGCTTTACAGATGAAATCGGCCCACTTTTGGTTAAAGGAGTCACAGTTAAGGGGTTTCAGTACGGCATCCGGACAGGCTTTAACGTAAACAGCCAGACGCTAGAAGATGTTACACTCCAGAATCAAACTGTGTATGGGCTATACAATACGGGTCAAATCGTTACTATTCGCAATTTGACCAGCACTAATACGGTCACTGGTATTTATAATGCCAGTGGACGAGTGACGATCCTTGACTCGTCGTTTATAGGAACGGGTGAGGCAGCCAGTCAGCCAGCGATCACAAGTAATTTCCCGCTTGGCTTGATCGCTCGGAACGTCACAACGTCGGGCTATCAAGTGGCGATTCAAAATGCCACTGCTACGTTGGCAGGTCCAACCATTGCAGAGTTTTTGCCCAGTGAGGTAAGCAACCTGTTTCCCTCACCCACTCAAACACTGAACCTACAGATCAAGGAAACACCTGATGTCTTGTGGGATAACCCATTGAAAACTCCATGGGCCAATGTCCTATCGTATGGTGCGGTTCCCAATGATGGGAAGGACGATACAGCCGCGATTCAAGCCGCGATTGACTCTGGCAAAACGACTGTTTACTTACCAGTGGGCAGTTATGACTTGCAGGGAACTATTTTAGTTCGCAATAATGTCCGTCGGCTTATCGGCACAGAGGCGTCTGTCCAAGTTCCCAATACGGTCAATCCAGGCTTTAAAGTGATCAATGGCACAAGTCCGGTAGTTGTCATTGAGCGCATTCAGTCTGGCTTTAACTCTACGCCTACGATCGAGAACGCTTCTTCCCGCACTCTAGTGATTCGCGATGCCACAAATGTTTCTGGTAATATGACTGGCTCAGGCGATGTATTTATTGAGAACGTAGTCTCAAACCCATTTCAAAGCTGGACATTCAACGCTCAAAACATTTGGGCACGTCAATTCAATGTCGAGAACGAAGGCACTCACATTACAAATAATGGCGGAACCTTGTGGATTTTAGGTCTCAAAACTGAGCGAGGCGGCACGTTAGTTGACACAAAGGGTGGCGGCAAAACAGAATTGTTGGGCGGTTTAGCTTACACCACAACAGGTGGACCGGGTGGTACCCAAAGTGCCCCAATGTTTATCAACAATGAGTCTTCTATCTCTATCACCTTAGGTGAAGTGAATTTTGGTGCGCCCAATTATTCTACTTACGTTAGAGAGATCCGCAGTGGAGTCACCCGCGATCTCGCCAACAGCCGCTTACAAAACTATATTGGTACTGGTAAGCAGTTCATCCTTTATACCGGGTCTCAAAGAAATTGGAGTGAGCTGCGTTACTAAGCAATACTGACAATAGGCAGGCAAATGACAACACAACTAGAGGCTGTATCCAAACCAAGGGGATATGTTACCAATTCAAACTTGACTCTGTTCGGTATTGGAACGGCTCTCTTTCCCAGAATTCTTACCGCGCTTAAGATACCCTCCCCAATCAACTTTTTGCACTTTGTAATGATCCCACTGGCCTGTGGCTCAGTATTATTTAACTCGCGCAGTAAAGATCAGAAGCAGGTTGCTATTTCAAAAAGCATCTTACTCAGTTTGTTTCTTTTTCTAATTGTTGTTGTCGCCAGCGCTCTGCTCAATGACGCTGGACTCATTAATATTGTTTTGGACTATTTACTGCTGACAGAGCCTTTTATTCTAATCTTAACAATTGTCAGCATACCTATGACTACGGAGAAATATCAAAATTTTCGTAAGTGGATCTTGCAAGCCGCTCTCATTAATGCACTGTTTGCCTACGTCCAAAAATATATTTTTCGGATGGATAAGCTGATCGGCCTAGAAGACAATGTAAAAGGGATCTTTATTGGGCAGGGTGCTGGTCATGTGCTGGGAGGCTCAGTTGCAATGACCTTTGCAGTCTATTACTTTGTTACGGCTAAAACTAAGCCTCTTTGGTTTCGGACTGCGATCGTCCTAGTCTGTTTCAACCACATTCTTATTTCAGATACAAAGCAGGTACTTCTATCATTTGTTATCGGTTACATTCTGCTTTACCTTATTAATATTAAAGATTTTGTAAAAACCCTGATGTATTTAATTCTGGGTGTTGTCTTGATTAGCATCTTCCTTTGGGCTTGCTATAACATTGAAGCTTTACAGCCCTATACCGTCTGGATTCGACCAGAAATTTATGGCCCAAATGGAGAAGCAACATTGTTGAAATTTGCAACTTTTCGGCTTGTTCCCCATCACTTTCACTCCCCTCTCAACTGGCTTCTAGGGCTGGGGCCTGGCCATACTGTCGGGCGGCTAGGTGGCTGGATGTTAGAGTCTTACTGGAATTTATTAGCACCATTGGGTGCAACGATGCATCCTGTTAGCAAGGAGATATGGAGAGCTGTAGCGGCTAGTTGGCTCGGTGATCAATCAAGTCTTTTCTCACCTTTGTTTGGTTGGGCAGGTATCTGGGGAGATCTGGGAATTTTAGGCTTGGTGGCGTACTTTTATATGGCGTTCTTAGTTTGGTGCCATGTCTGCGTAACCGAGCTTTCTAAATATCTTATGCTGACCGTCTTCGCTTTTGGGCTAGTGTTTTCTCAACTTGAAGAGCCAGGCTATACTCTCTTTGTCGCTAGTATGATTGGGTTAGGATGGCAAGACCAAAAGATTAATCTCAAGAGTGAACTTACTGAGGGCGGTAGATAACTGCTATCCGTCTTTTATAGTAAGCAACAGGAAATAGAGTAAATTTTGCTACCAGTCCGTACTAAATTAAGGCAAATCAAAGAAGTTTAGAACTCCCAGAACGATTGCAGTCACAAAAATTTGCACAATTACTTGAATTGGTGATTGTGCATTGCCACCACCTTCACCCCCACCAGCTTGAGCTTGAGCCACCATCGCATGAGTGGTGAAAAACAGTAGCAAGGTGCAGAGAGCAAGTCTAAAAAACTTGAACGTTACAGTTTTCATAATTCTAAAGTGTGATAAACAGTAACTGAGTTACTAGAGCAGCGGGTTAATTAGAAGTAGGTAGGCTCTTGATAAAACTAGGCTCTAGTAAATCTCAAACAAATCTTCTAAGTCCAGAAGTTCTCTTAAAGGCAAGCGTCAGAGCAACTGAACCTACTAAAGCTACAAAGAACTCAACTACGATATCTAAACCTGGTAAAGTTTTAGCTAATCCACTTGAAGAGTAAAAACTACTTGAAAATAGAGCGTGAGTAAAGAAAAGATGAAAAGCATAAATTCCCAATGAATAGTTTGATAGAAACCGAATAGTTTTTGAGGGTTTATGGGTTGAAAGTATCGCAAGATATAAAAGCAGCCATGAACCAAAAACAAGAGAAACCCTGGCATGATGAAATATGTCTTTGAATAAGCTCCAGTCAATCAAAGTAAATGCCAGAAACAAGATAAGCATTCCATAGAGCTTTAGCTTTTGCAAAAAATTTCTCTTTATTTGTTCTCGTCTAAATTCATGTACGGTGATTGTAGCTGTAAAAATATAGGGGATAAAACTTAGAGGGTTATAATCCCATTGAGCAACATTTAGGATAGTGTTTGCAAGCCTGATTTGGTTTTCACCAAAATTGCTGCCGACAACAAGATTCATCATTGAGATAAAAAGCATGAAGCCAGAAGAAGCAATAAGCAACCCATAGTTAAGTTTCAATCTTACTGATGAATCTTCTACACTTCTGAACAAATTAACTAGTACCGCCGCCAGAGTGGTTACGAAGAGTAGTGAAAAGAAGAAATAAAAAGGAGAGCTACCTCCACTCACAAAAAATTCGATTTTTCCTCTAATGGACAAACTTTTAAGTTCACTAGATGTCGTTAAATTTAGCAAAATGTCAAATAGAATCTTTGAGGTGACCCAAAAAAAGTAGAGAAAAATTAATTTGGGAAGGCGATTTTTCAAAAAGTAACACCACCCTGTTTCCTCACTTTTAAGTATAAAAATAAAGAGTGATACTTGAAAAAAGCAGGGTACAGCTAGGCCGACAAAATTCGCATACAGAATATCTGATATAAAATTCATCCCCCACAGCTTTGGTAATAAGACAAGCCTAGTATGAGAAGCCAAAATCACTAGTGTAAAAACAGCACGTAAAAAATCAAAGCCTTCAATTTTTTCTCGGTGCTCGTTATGAACGAGATCGCTATCCGTCTTCGATTTCAAGGCTTTACTACGGTTAGAAAGATGCATAATATTACCTCCCTGAAACAGGTTATGGTAAAGGGGAAACGGGCTTTATATTGGCTCTATATCCATTACTACTTTCACAGGTGTATTCGCTGGAAACACACTTCCAAGATGAACATTCATGTGCTTGCCTCGAATCTGCACAATCATTTGCTTAGTATCCCAAGTCCAACTAACAACATTGTCTCCCACGTATAGACCTTTGATGTCCATTGGTTGATTAATCCACTCTTGAGGGATTCCTGCTCCAACGACTAGTGGAGAAGAATTTACAATTGGGTCGACATAAGCCAGCATATCTAGCTGCAGCAAAAGCATCTCTGCCGCTGTCCAGTAGTGTGGCGTAACATGGGCAGGGGTCATCCAACCCCGAAAGCGGTGCCATTGAGATAAACTAGCTGGAATGCGAGTTCCGTTGGAATCATCATTCTTACCCCACCAAGTATATAGGCCAGACGATGCCTGGTTCCGCCAGAACCAACGTAAAGTTGTCCACACTCGTTCAGTCTGGTTGAGATATAGCCATTGATGGGTTTCAGCTAGATTGAAATTGGTATTTTCTGGCAACTGACGCAGGTTTCCCTTGTCATCATATAATGCCTTCCAACGAGCTTCCAAACCTTGCATAAAAGCATTCTGATTAGCCGTTGCAATCCTACTAGGCCAGAGACCATTAGTGTAAGTGGCATCCATTCCAGCAAACAGGCGATCGAAGTTTTTCTGCCATGCAGTTTGTAGCTGAACTGCCTGTGATCGCCAACGAACTGCCATACCAGTTTGCTTGACGCGATCAGCAAAATTGGCCGCATCTAATAGTGCCCGATAACTCATAAGGTTTGCCGATGGATCAAGCCCAATTAGTCCAGGCGAGCCTTCCATCTTACCAGCGACGAGATCGAGGCTGAGCGCGTCCGGGTTTTCAGAAAATAGAATTTTCGACTTATCTGTGATCGAGTAGCCGGGCCGATTGTTGGTTGCCATGTTAATAATTAACTCAGCCTTGCGACTTACATCGAGCCATAGCAACTGGTCATACTCCGGTTGATTAATCTGCTCTGCGATCGCGCTTAACACCCAGATACCTAGAGCAGGAATATCAGCTTCTGGCTGCGTACCGTTCGTAAAATCTGTCGCAGCAAAGTAAGGTACGAGTTTTTTAACTAGATCCAGGTGCCCGGTACGAGCTAGCGCTACCACTTCATAAGCACCATCCCGGAAGCGCGGCAGCGGATAGTCGATTGGGTCGCCAGGACGAGTTTGATTGCCGACCAAGCCCATCTTTAGGTGAGCGATTTGGGCTTTGAAACTATCAATAAATTGGGGATCCGGCAGATTGAGAACTGGACTGGCGTCCGTGTCAGCAAGGCTCAAGCTTCGTTTAGAAACTGGGGCTAAATCTTCAATCACAAGGCTTGCAGTATTACTAGTACCCAGTTCCAGTCGGGCATAGCCCCATCCTTTTTTATCCTGCCACTGAGTCGTAGATACTTTTTGATGCATCCAATCAGGAGAGCGCTCACTGCCTAAGTAAACCTTGACTTGAGTCGGTAATTTCTTGACTGCCCAGCGATCGTTAATCAGCAGTTGTTGCCCATCCCAATGCAAAGACTGAATATCGCCGCCGGCCGGACCAACACTACGAATTACGACCGCAGACTGAGCGTTAGAAGCTGTAGGTGTCAGGCTGAGTTGCCAAACTCCTGGCTTCAATGATGACCAAGAAGCTTGATAAAAGCCCGTCTTCGTCAAAATCTTCGGTATCGTTTGTCCTGGAGTATAAGTGAACTGCTGCTGGATCTGGTTAAGTGGAATAGCATCACTCGTAGTTTGGGGATTTCCTTCTTTGTCGATCACCCAGATTGCTACGCCAAAGCTACCAGCTTTTGGGCTAAAACTTCCCCCCGGTTCGTGGTACGCCTTGTCCTCTGCCTGACTCCCTGTTGTAGCTAAAACGACATGACCAGAGCTACGTGGCCAAAAGTCTGTGGAACGAATGCTCATTTGAGCTTGCACCTGTTGTCTTGGCGTACCGTAATCTAGCAATGCTGTTGTGAACTGGTTAAATTGCACACGGTTATTAATTCCTGCACTGATAACTAATAAACACGTTAAAGATAATGCCACCAAGCGCAACCGAGTTAAAGAAGCAAACGCCGCTACTGCAAGGAGCAGTGGGGTAAAGTGTAGCGAGTAGAGAAAGGTTTCACCTGTTCCGTACACACTATGAATAAGAAGTTGCCCAACAATAGAGAATCCCAGAACAATGCGTAATTTAGGATGGTGCTTTGTAGAGAAATAGCCCCACAGCCCTAAGACCAGCAGTCCCGTCCATGTAACTACTGCAAGAGTTCCCCAAAAGCCACCGGAACCTGGAGCAAGGGTGTTAACATTCGGTTTCGGCCATCCAGGTCGTAAGAGAGAATCACTCAATTGGACAGCAGGCATGACGATTGTCTGATAGACAAAAGAGCTGATTGCTGACAGAACGCTTTCAGCGCTCGGGCCAGAGATGAATTTCTTTTCACCAATGAAGGTCTTAGGCTGAAAGGGGAAACCAGAACTGGGAAAAATAACTCGCTGTACTATCCAAAGCCCGTTTACCACACAAAGCGTCAGGACTGTAATTTGAAGCGCCTTTTTCCAACGGAAGTTTACGATCGTCGCTAGCAGACCTACCATCCAGTTGGTAATGGTAATACTGACAGTCAAAGTACTGATCGCAACATACCAGGCTGGAGAAAACTTCCGATACTGAGACAGCGCGACAAAAGCAAGTGCTAACAGAATGGTAAGAGATGCGAATGGAAACGAATCTGGTACCACAAACCAAAACATACTAGCAGCACTAACCCCACCTAACAGACTGTAGAGCGTAGCATCCAATCGTTGACAACTAATTAAGCGGAATAGACTGTAGAGAGAGGCTATCCAGAATGACGCTGTCAGCGCCAGCACTAGTCGAACGGCTGTAACCGATTCTAGATGAAGTAACTTACTGGTTCCAAAGACAAGTGGAAAGACAAGAATGGGCAACAGAGGGTGCTTATTATTGCGGCCAAAATCACTTTTTAAACTTGTAATATTGCCAAAGACGGTAGGAAGATCACCACCAAACCAGGTATCTTGAGCATAGAAATCGGTGAGTAACGAATTTGTAATTTGTTGGGATGCTAGAAAAGAAGTGATTGCTGCTGCGATCGCCATTATCACAGCAACCAAAACATCAACATGATGCTGGCGTATCCACTTTGAAAGCGATGTGCCAACTGAACTCAGGCCAATTGCTTTTAAGTTGTACATTTTACTTGGCTGGCAAACAGTGACTTCAAATTCAAACAAATATTGATCGGTTTATACTTATTCTCGGCTCCCAATTTTCCTTGCAGGAATTCCTGCGACAATGGCGTAAGGTTCTACAGTTTTAGTGACCACAGCTCCTGCTCCAATCACGGCTCCCTTACCAACTGTGCAACCGTCTAAAATAGTTACCCCGGCCCCAATCCAGACGTTATCCTCGATTGTAATGCCCTTCATACTGGCAACCTGCTGTCGAAAAGGAGTGTCTCGATCTTTAAAGCCATAATTTGCTGGAATAAGCGTTACTTGAGGCCCAATTAAAACTCCATTCCCAATTATCAAATCCCCATGTCCATAAAGAACCGAAAAAGAATTGACAAAACACGAATCGCCAATCTTAATGATGCCACCATAGGTGCGGAGAATCGCAAATGAGCTAATCAGGGTGTTATCACCAATGAAAATTTTTGACTGATCAGTCTTAGAAATATCAGCTTCCAACGTTGCATATTTACATACAGTAGTATAGTTACCCAAAAAAATATTCTTCTTATCTCCGCGTATATCTGCCAATAAGCTTATATTTGAAGCATCACCAACAAAACCCAACCGAGCTTTTTGATAATACGAAACAATCCATGTCAAAATTAATCTAGGTTTCATAATGCTAACTAAACAATGCGCATATATCAAGATCGACTGGAAGAACGACGAATACTATTAGCCTCTAAGTTTCGATTCGTTTTGAGCAAGCTCACCTAATTCCTCTGGATTTCCGCCATGTGCACCACAAATTCTTCTGATATGGCTAACTATTAAGCAGAAGTGTTTGATAGAGCTAGTGTCAATGAGTTGCTTAGTCCATTAACATTTTCGTGATCTTAACTGCTGCTCCAGAGCAGTTGATAAAGCTTGCGCATTCTGAGTCTTACACCATTTTTAGTCAAACTGACGATGGAAATTTCGCTCAAGTCTAAGCGTTTTCGGTGTTAGCTGCTGATAGAAATATTGAGCCACAAAGCATTTCCAGTCAGTCACTTCATCACAACAACGATAGACCTAAAACCGTAGCTTTGCTTCAGTTATCTCTAAACCGAATGTGTCCAGGCAACTTAAAACTTTAAGAAATAATTTTTGTAGATTTGAGTTACCTCTCCAATCTACTCTAAAAGACTACTAGCTTTTAGAACGCTTTCACCTATGTGTTATATAGTAACCCCAGCATGCGAATTGCTACGCGTGCAGCTTTGATCTTATTAGAACCGACGCCTTTTGACTCACCTGCACGTATTTGAAATACTACAGGAATTTCAATTAGCCGCATTCGAAGTTTTAGTAGTTCGATATACATATGGGGAGAGAAATGATTGCCACGAACCCACAGGTGCTTTTTTAGACAATGGTAGGAGCCAACGCGCATTGCTCTATAGGTGCAGCCAACATCAGTAAGGCGCACCCCCCAAAAGCGTACTTGTATCATTTTGGCAACGATTTGATTCGCTGGATTTATCAGCCAGTCCATTTGAGTCTTAGCAGCCCTAAGTTCTTGCGTTGCCCGGGTTCCCAATACTAGATCACAGTTATCTAGATAGGCTAAAAACTTTTTCACATCATCGGCACTAAAAGTCATGTCACCTTCACAGAGTACAATCACGTCATCGTCACCTAAACCGATAGCGCTCTCTTCCAAAGCTCTCATGCAGCAAGAACCATACCCTGGTATCTGTTCGGTTACAACTCGATCAGCCCCGCTTTCGAGAGCAATTTGATAAGTATTATCTTTAGAGTTGTTTTCAACAACGATAACTTTATCTACATAAGGACAACTTTTGAACGCTTGAACTGCATCTCCAATGCAAAGCTCGTCGTTATAAGCAGTTAAGCCAACATGAACCTTGGCATTAGTAAGAGGCCGAAAAGAGAAATCTTGACGTGGGATGAATAATCGATGAATGATGAAGAGCACGATAAAAAAGGCAAAACCAGAACTAAGCGTAACTGCCACCAAAAGACGATGAAGCCTCAATAACCAGAGCGGCTCACTTAATGGAAAGAGGAGCCAAAGGCAAGAAACTACCAACACAAAAAGACAACTAATCATAAAAACAGTCAGGCTATATAAAGCCAACCGACCAATTAAAGTTGCTCTTCGCATAGTTGCTGATGTCGAAGTTTTTGTTTCTATAGAGTTTGCCATAGAAATTGATCTCATAGAATTTAACGTCCTATCCCTATGAAGAAAACGTATTAGTCAAGTAGAGCAACCTTACTCTCTAATACCAAATGAATCGTTTGATAACCGATTCGGCAGCGCTAATACACTACAGTCCGAAGAAAGTGAATTCGAGCGTATCACTAGTAAAAGCTATATTTCTCAATTCTGAAGCAACAGACCTAAAACTTATTTCCAAAAGAAACAGATTTCCTGCCGTATTAATTTTTCGGAACTGCTACAACAAGTTTTCCGTTACCACCAGGGTTTTCTATTGATTTAACAACTTTGTAATTTTCAGGAATCTCAGTCGTTGATCCTGGGGTATTTCCACTGTAAAATTGCTCAAATTTATATCCCTCATATCCGAACAAAATAGCTTGTCCATTCTTTAGGATTGGCTCATATCGAGCCTTCTCTGATTCTCTAAAAGACTCCGCTGTTGAGAGAGCAAAAAAAGGAGCTACTTGGACTCTTTTGTATTCGCTAGATATAAAAGGAATGAACGAATTCTCAGTAAGGTTAACTACAAACTTCAACTGATTCGAATATTCATCAAGGCTGTGTGAAATTTCCTCATAATAATTTGCCCTCTCTTCCTCAAAGAGCTTCCCTTCAAGTATTTCTACATTTTGAGGTTCTCTCAAAGTACCTGATAATATCGAATTCAAATTCCAAGGTTCAAAGTATGATGACTGTGGAACAAATTGAAAATTGGAAGACAAACTAGCAACCAAAAAAGAACAAGGAATAATGAACGCTAAAACTCTAGTCCTACGAGTAGATGCTAGACCAGACAACTGATTGAGAGAATAAATCAAAACTCCTATACCTAAAGCAGCAGATGACTGAACTCTAAATATTTGGTAATCATGCAATGCAGTTAGGTAGCCAAAGCTGGAAATCAAACAGAAAAGGAGTAGAGATGAATCTTCAGAACCGAATTTTCCTTTTTTAAGCCTGGCTAGCACTACCCAAGTAATCACTAGGTTATTGAAAAAGGCAAATGAATATAACTTCATTCTCAGATCACCAAAAATTAGCCCCCTCACTATGTTCTTAATTAAGACAAAAAAGAAGATTGGGTACTTGACGAATGAAGTATCCTGACTTTTAAGCTCTATGGAAAAGAAGCGAACAGAAAAAAGTTGAAAAGTTTGAAAAGACCAACTCTGAAACGAGGAGGTGCTAATTAAATAGAACAAGAAAACAAATAAAGGCAATACCAATCCGGTGGTAAAGAATATAATATCTTTTCTTGCAACAAACTTTTTTCCGCCTATATAGAGAATAAGAAAATAGATAAATACAGGCGGTAAAGCGGCAATAAAACTTGTACTTCGAGCGAGTACGCTACATGCCATTAGTAGCCCAGACAGAAAGAGAATGAACGGTTTCTTCGAATAAGTAAATAACAGCAGTGAAAGTAGCAGAAAAGCGTAATAAGCATAATTAGGCCACGGAGCTATAATATGTCCATGAATCAGAAAAATTAATAATACTGAGAATACAGATAACCATTTATCAAGAAATTTCAGCAACAAAAAATAGATTATTATAAAGCTTGTTGAATAAAGTATTCCATAGATTATTCCTAGAGAAACTATATGATTACCAAAAATCTTAAGCCCAAGGATATTTATAGGTGAAGCCAAAATCCCATAAGGATTCAAGCTTTGCAGATAAGGGCGCAAACCACCAAGAATATCGACTGCCATCGAGTACATTAAACCCCAATGATGACTGTCTTGGTTGAGTTTTGACTCAAAAATACTGAAAACTAATGAAGTGACACTGATACAAAGGATAACTAATACTGGAAGAGCCACTTTAAATCTTGAAACATTAAGCTGTAAATTGTTCATGAGGGTCATCTTAGAAGTCAAAACAAAAACACGTTCACTATCCGAATCTAGTAAAAATCTTCTCTAATTAACTGAAGCGCAAATAGTTGTAGGAACAGCTTGAGCAATTTATCAAAGAATTACTTCAATACTTTCATTGGGAAACAGCAGGATCATAAAAATTTTCATGAAGTCACATCTGCCCAACCTAAAATCTCCCTAATACAACTCAAGATTTTCATCATGTTTAGTCCGTCAGATAATCTTTCCAAAAGCTATTGCTGAAATGCCACTGAGCATTAGTCCCACTCCTAACCATTGTACAGATTCCACCTTTTCTCCTAACAGAAGCGAACCAGTAATTGTAGTAAAAAGAACAGTTAATCCAATCACTACAGGGTAGGCAAGCGATAAATTAAGCTTACCTAAAACTAAAACATATATAACTGTACTTAATCCATAAATAAGTATACCTCCAAACAAATAGAGGTTAAGTAAACTTTGCCCTGATCCAAGCTTAAGAAGAGCTTGCGCCAATGTATTCAATCCTACGGTGACCAAAATGAGTAAGGTTGAGAAAAAGTATGCTGACATAGGAATACTCAGTAATTGCTATGGTAATAATTTGACGATTGAAAATCCCATAACTTCTGATTTAAAGGGTAGGGGATTTGCACATATTTTCCTAGCACTCTCTCCCACCAACGGGGAGGGTGTGGGAGAGATGCCACTTGAATACTCGAACAACAGACCAACCATGCCCCCAAAATATCTGTATGGCGACTATCACCAACTATTACAACTTCCTTCGGTGTCAGTTTCATATACCTCATTGCTTTGCAAAAAGCGTTGGGGAAGGGTTTCTTCGCAGGGCTAGTTGCTGGTATATCTAAATAGCTCGACCAATACTCAACTCTGTAACGTCGCTTGCCGTTTGACAAAAAGAAAAACTTAATTCCCATCTCTTTTGCTTGTCTGATCCAGGCTTCTGAATAGGGCGATAAGTAGCGATCGTCTTCTGAAACAATTGTGTTATCGAGATCAAGAATAACTCCTCGAATTCCAGCTAACTTTAGCTGATGGATGTCGATTGATGCCAGGATATCTACGTTTGTAGGAATACTGCTCGATTTTGGAGATTTATACTTTGATGTTGGCTGTCGCCTTAAAGCGCATTGAAAATTCAGGGTTGTTAACCTCTTGAAGACGATAGTCAAAAGATTTAGCATTGGCTTTTTGGTAAATTGAGTGACCTGTCATTCAATCTAGGCATACACATTCAGGTCAATAGTTCCTGGTTTTTTGCAAGTAGAACACCAAAGGTTGTTGCTATCCAAATCAGCACAGTCAGTAATAGCGGCTTATCACTTAGCAAAACTTCTTCTGGACGCTCTGTCTGGCCACCTTCCTCGGCTCCGGCGTTTCGACGCGCAATCTCTTCTGGATCACTCAACAACTGATAGCGGAAGATTCCATATAGCACAAAAGGTAAGGTCAACATCATCCAGGGAGTGGAGGCTCCGCGAACAATGGGGCCAGAACTCCACAACGCATAAGTAAGAATGGTTCCATTCGTTACTACGCTTTCCATACGACTTAACAATGGGAGAGAATAGCGTTGTAGAACTGCCCTGGATTTTTTCCCTTTAGTTTCTGAAAGCCTGAGTTCCGCTTTGCGTTTCTCAATTCCTAAAAACAGAGCTAACATTGCAGTACAAAGCAAGAACCAAGGAGACAAAGTAATGTCAGTGGCCGCAGCTCCACCACAAGCTCGCAGAATGAAGCCGATTGAAATAGCAACCACATCTAAAATGACTGTGCGTTTCAAGCGGAGATTATAAACAACTTGTAAAAGGGCATAACTGAGAATTGCTAATCCCAAGCCAGGAGCTCGCCACCAACCCAGAACGAGTGCTGTTGTTAGTAGAATCACTGACATCACGATCGCTGTTGGAACAGCTACTAAGCCAGCAGCGATTGGACGCTTACACTTAACAGGATGACGACGGTCTGACTCCACATCAAAGATGTCATTTAATAAGTAAAAGCTGCTAGAGGTAAAACAGAAAAGCGTAAATGCTAGTAGGCTGCCCAGTAAAGTACTCAAACTGAACGCAAACGCAAATAAGGGTGCAGCAAACACAATAAAATTTTTGGTCCACTGCCGAGGACGGAGTGCCTTAAAATGTGCCCAAATCAAATCGAGAGTCTGATTTTCAATTGTGGCCGATTTAGGGTTCATAATCTGCTAAAAGTTCGTGATTTTACAGTTGCGTGGTTCAAGCACTTTGCGTGGTTCGAGTATTAACGTAGACTTCGTCTAACTTGCGTGCTGACGGTACCAGTTGATGGTGCGTTGCAACCCTTCCTCCAAGCCCACCTGTGCCGTAAAGCCAAACGCCTCGCGCGCTCTGGTGGTATCCAAACAACGTCGCGGTTGCCCATT
>JAESFU010000442.1_pt1 | contig 23457 bp, 16 predicted proteins | sample 9269461 | NCBI WGS metagenome assembly JAESFU01 (sample SAMN14502556, study PRJNA617107) | algae metagenome | isolation source: Stenomitos rutilans HA7619-LM2 and co-occurring heterotrophs from cave walls | place: USA: Waikapalae cave, Hawaii | collected 2009-07-28
CCGGGGGTCAGTGAAGCGTAAGAGACGCTCCCCAGCCGCGACCCGATGAACCTCACCAACCGTTCTGCCATCAGTTCATGAGTGAAATGTGAACGGACGACCGAGGCCATCGTCTGGTTCCGCTGGGCACGCCACGCAGGGTCCGTCGCTGCACGCTCAATCAGCAATTCCAGCTCCGATTCGTCGCGGAACTGGACATCCATGAGCGGCGTGATGAACTCGTGCGCATGTTCGTCCGTGTCGCCGATCGCAGGCGCCACCAGCGGGATCGCGCAGAGGTCGCCCATCCGCCACCCTGGAAGCTCGGGCATCCCTCTATTCTGGATGAAGCTGACAAATTCGCACAGCTCGGGATGGTCCTTAATCGCAAGGTGGGCAATCTGGCCCTCGACCTTTACTGCTGCTTTGGCAAGATCGCTCCCGAGCCGCGCACGGACCTTGCGGATCGCTGCAGGGATGTACGGAGAAACCGTCGGCCACACGAGCCTGCACAACGGAAGCCCGCCCGCCAGCGCACATTCAAAGACTCGCTGATGGAACGCGCCGTGGTACGACGCATGGAGATGCACCGTCGACGTGTTGTACGAATCGCGGAGCTGCGTGTCGTGATCGATCGGCCCGACTGCAAACTCGCCAAGCGCCTGATGGCGTTCCCAGTTCTTGCCGCAGAGCCGGAAGTTCCAGCCCCTTCTGCGCGCGATCGATGCAGCCCACTGTGCAGTTTCGTGGCGAACGATGCGATCTGCCATCGGGATGACGTACGCATGCGTGAGCGTGGAGAGCGCACGCTGCTCTGCCTCGCCCCCTGCAATCTCGCGGATGATGCGAGCGATCGCACCCTTGATGAGCTGCTTCTGACCACCCTGGAGAATGTCGCGACCGATCTGGATGGCGACAGGCCGGAGGAGATCGAGTGCACGCTGCGTGAGCGGGTCTCTCGATGCTTCCTTCACGAGCCGCTCGTGCATCTCGTCCGGCGTTTCACCGTGATTGGTCGCAAAGACAATCTCGACGCGATCCGTGCGCTCGGTGCGGACCGGCGCCTCGAACTTGGCCCTGCTCACGACGACTGGCATCGGCATCGCGCGATCTTGAGGGAACCCGAATCGCTGCGTCAGCTCAAAGAGCTTGACCCCTGCAAGGAAATCGAGCGGGCCCTGCACCTGCCCGAGCTTTGGATCAAAGAGGTGCGGCATCGCATCCTGGACCCAGCATACAAACGGCACATTGGCAGGGAAACTCGCCCCCATCGTCGAACGCGGATAGTTGATCAGGATGACAAGATCAGGCTCAAACTCCGCGATTTCGCGCAGGTACCCGACCGACGAGAGCGACGAGAACTCGTCAGGCTCCATGATGAGCCGTGCTGCATGGCCTGAAACTTCAAACGCCTCTGCAAGATCCCTGCTCGCAAAGCGGATGAACGTCGAAAACCGCGAAGTCGGGATCAGGATCTTCAGCGGCTCGCCGGAGGCATACCGCTTTGCCCACCATGCAGCGTCGCGATTCGCGTAGATCGCTTCGACCTTGCTCGCAAGCTCTGCATGCTCGCGATTCTGCTCGGTCTCCATCGCATGGAGAATGCGATCGGTACCCGGGTTGAGCTTCGTGCGCGTGGCAAGGACCGGGATGTACTGGCTCACCAGCCCCGTATCAAGCCGACGCGCAAGCGACTCTGCAAAGGACTTTGGTGCACCGGTCCCGACGTGGAAGCTCACCCGCGCGTCTGCGAGCTGCGTGGTGAGATCCGCCATCGCCAGGCCATCGAGCATCTCCAATGGATCTGCCTGGACAACGACGATCCTTCTCCGAAAGCCGTTGAACGACCTTGTCGTGGCTTCAAAGAGCGAGCGGAAGATCCACGGCGGAGACAACCCCTCCACCACGATCGGCTTGCCCATCAATTCAGTTGAAGAGACGTTCGTCTTGACGAATTCCTCCGACTGACGGAGCTGATCAGAGAGGCTCAGGCAGTGCTTGATGCCCTTTGCACCTAAAGGCCTACGGACGATGTTGCCATCGAGCGCACGGTAATGGTCAAGGTTGGTAGTGTGCGCACGCCAGCGGTCGAACTCTGAAAGGAGCAGCGAAGCAGTCGCGGGGTCATTCGTCGCCAGCGCTTCGATGTTCCGCTTGGCCGCCTCAGCTCGCTCATCGACGGTGATGATGTCGTTCGGAAGCTCACCGAGGATCGCAGCAAGCTTGGCAACCTCGGGGTGGGCCTTGAGTTCTGAAGGGAAGAGTTCGTGGAGCTCCTTGCCGAGGGTCGCAAGACCTGCAGTTCCGAGGTTGGCTGCAGTCAAAAGGACCATCCAGGCATCGTCGGGGGCAACTTCGAGAGCCCGAACCGCAATCGGGAGGAATTCCCAAGGTTTTCCCTTGGCTGCAAGAGCGATCACGTCCGCGCGAGTCAGCGACCGTGGCGCGGTACCTTGGGCGGCAGGCTGGGCGGGGGGAACTGCAGGCTGGGGTGTGGCGGGCGGTGCTTGCATGCAGGCTCTGGGAAGGGTGCTTGGGCACTCAGTTATCGGTCGCCCGGTGGTTCGGGGCGAGAATCCAGCGGCCAAGTCGCTCATTCAGTAAGGATCAAAGCTGCATCAGCAGGCTTGCGGGGCGTGATGCGGCATGCCATGTGAGGAATTCTTCATTTGTAAGGCCGGACGTGCAAAGGCACTTACACACCTTGATATCCGCTTCATGCAGTTCATGGAGCAAGTCGCTGTATGCTCTGTCACGGAAGGGATCGTTCAGCGGATTTACAAAGCCTCTGGGGGACATAGGGGACACAGGGCATGCGACTCTCTTCGTTGGGCTGGCTGGCTTTGGGGGTCATGGCAGGATCGACCGCGGAGCTTGCATCGGGGGCCTCGCTGGTTTCCTCACGCGCGTACTGCGAGGTGATTTTCACTTCGGTTCGGGAGATCCCAAGCGGACAAGCGTCCGGGCGGAGTGGCCTTTCGTTTCAGTATGCAATCGATGGGTACGGCTTTTCCGGCGGTTCCGCTGCGGATGCAGACAGCGACATCAACATCGACATCGGGTACATCGGTGCGTTCCCCGATGGCAAGGCACCGGTGCAGGGGTCTGGGCTTAAGCTGACGTTCAACCCCTACGCAAGCGCCACCCAGACGGGTGACGCGTACGGCATCGGCTCGCTGTGGCTCCGCAACACGTTCACCGACAAGACGGGCGGCAAAAGCAGGTGGGAGATCGAGTGCCAGATCACGACCTGGGTGAAGTGTGACGTCGAGCCGAGCTTCGGCGGGATCGATCTTTCGTTCTGGCGAGCTGCGTCGGGGTTTGACATGACGGACTCGGATCAGGCCTTTGAGCAGTGGATTGTGACGGACGAGGGGTTCACACCGACGACCACTGCACGCCAAGACGGGCCGACGAGGTTTGTGAAGATCGTGATTGATGGAAACCCCGGGGAGGACCCTGCAATCGCAACCCTGAATCTCAGGACCGAGGCAGAGGCGACGGTTCGGCACAATGGGCTCCTGAACGGGCCGGTCTACGGCTTTTCGTACTGGTCGCACGAGAGCGAACTGAACACCTACAAGTAAACACCCGCAAGTACGCCTGGTGCATAGCCCCCGGACGGAGAAGGGCCAAGGGTTACGCCTGCACGCCCTGGCATTTCCCGTGCGTTCGTTTCCGGTGAACTTCCCTCGATCAGAGGGATCTTTTTGCAATCCAGGGGGTAGGACCGAGCGATACACCTTTGGTGTGCGTTGTGGAACGCAGCGTGGAACACGCCGGTACGCCGTGCCAATCGCAGGGTGACCTGCGACATTGACGTAGCGGCGCGGTGACACGACAATGGATCGACCGATGTCGCCGGACCTCCTGGTGCCCCTCATGGAAGCGGGCACGTCCCTTGGAAAAAACGCCCGAGGAACGATCAAGGCGGACGACAAAGGCCGAAGATAGTGTGCCAGATCACCAGCCCGACCCCTTGAGGCCTTGTCCGACGGGGTCGTCGGGACATCGGTGAACCGCCGTGCGTTTGTTCCGGCCTGGTGCAAGGGATAGAGCGTGGCACGGGCCGGAGGGATCCATGCACTTTTGGGGGTGCAGGCGACCTTCGTCGCTCGTGGCAGACGGTTCGATCCCCGGGTGCTCGAACGCACGAGAAGGCTGACACACGACCCCGGCCAGGCGCCGCGGGTCCTCAGGAGAGAAGCATGTCGATCCGGAATGGCCCTGCCCGTGGCAACGCACGTCGCGAGAAGAACGGACTTTCGCCTGCAGGTCGCCTGCACGAACGTGCACAGAGCGGTATCGCGTTTGACGCACTGGAGCCCCGCTGCTTCCTCGCGACCGACCCGGTGACAACGGACAACCCGTTATGGACCGCGATCAGGACGACCGAGACGATCACGCTCGACGGCGTCCTGAAGGAATCCGCATGGTCGGGCGCGGATGAGATCCGCCGCTCTGAGGCGTTCCGGTACAACAGCGCGGTCGTCATCCGCATGCTGTACAACACGCAGGGGCTATACATCGGCGTCGACGTGACCGACGACAAGCTCTGGAACGACGGCATGGGCTCCGACGGCGCCGCCCAGCGGTACGACATCGAGACCGACGACTCGATGACGTTCTACTTCGACGCGAACAACTCGCGCGACGAGTATTTCCAGCCGACCGATCGCGGCTTTGGCGTCAACCTCGCCAACCCGACCGACACCTACTCGGTCGTCCCGATTCCCGGTCAGATGCTCAAGCTGGTCAAGTACATCAAGGGTTCGACGACGGCGGGCTCCGCGGTCGACACCAACCCCGGCGGCACGATCCCTGCAGAGATCCAGTGGTTCACGAAGGTCACGGGGACCGTCAACAACAACAGCGACGTCGACACGGGCTGGGTGACGGAATTCTTCTTCCCCTGGTCGGTCATGAACACGACCGCGCCGGTCAACGGCCAGACGATGGGGATGAACTTTGACATCATCTTCGACAACGATGGTGGCCGTCGAAACCTGACGGACAACCGCGACACCAACAAGTGGAACCTCCCGGTCTTTGTCGACGACTACATCCCCGGCGTCCACTCGAGCTATGCAGCGACGCTCGGCGGCATCCGCGGCCCGGTGAACTACGCGGAACTGATGTTCGTCGATCCCTCGGCTGCTTCGGTCCCCGTCACGGTCGCCAACCTCACGACGCCTCGCGTCACGGGCTATTCCGCGGATCTTTCGTTCACATCTCCTCGCGGCGTTGATGCAGCGACCGACCGCGGCAGCGTCGTCGGGTACGAGATCCGCTACACGACGGGCGCGCTTGCCAACGAATCTGACTGGGCGAACGCGACGGTGTATCGCAACGCGTTCATCCCGCGTCTTGCAGGGAGCGTCGAGACGCTCCGCCTGATCGGCCTGACACCCAGCACGCAGTACCGCGTCGCGGTCCGCGCGATCGACGCTGCAGGGAACCTCAGCGCACTCTCCAACGTCGCGACGTTCACGACGCAGACGACGACGCAGGACGTCTCGGGCGGCGAGCGTGTCGTTCCCTCGCCGATGGGCAGGACGCTGGTGAAGGAGAACACGCAGGAGTTCGTCATGGTGGGCGACCACCTTGGCCTCACGTGGAAGTACACGCGAACGCTCTACACGGGCGACGTGTGGAACTACGCGAACAACCAGTTCATCAACTTCAGCGACGAAGGCGTCGCGTACGAAGGCGACGCGGGCGTCTACTTCGACTATCTCCAGTCCAAGGGCGTGAACACGATGCGCGTGTTCATCGAGCACCTCAACAGCTACGAGGGGGTCTCGAAGCCGCCGCAGTACGGCTTTGACCCTGCAGGCAACCTGTGGGTCGAGTGGCGCGAGATCGGCCAGGCCCCGCAGTACAACACCGACATGCGCCAGTTCATGCTGAACGTGCTCCGCGAGGCGCACGAACGCGGCATGTACGTGATCTTCTCGACGCAGGACACGTTCAGCGTCGACGAGGCGTTCCTCACCGAGTTCCCCTGGGCGACGGTGAAGGGCGGCCCGATCAACAACATCAACAACTTCTTCCAGACCAACGGCGTGCTTGAACTCGCCAAGGCACGCCACGACGTCCTGATCGGCTGGCTCAACTCGAACGACTTCAAGCCGTATGAGCACCGCCTGCTCGGCTGGGAACCCATGAACGAATGGGACAGCTATGAGTGGACGCTCAACGCAGAGGGCAACCCCGACCCGAGCAACCCCAACCCCACTGCACGCAACTACGGCCGCGAGACCGAGTATCGCCGTCGGTCGATCTGGATGAAGCAGCTCGGGCAGTACATCAAGCAGCAGGACCCCGAGCGCCTCCTGGTGATGAGCACGATCACGCTCGACCCGCGCGGGCCCGAGGCACGCCTCCTCTACAACGACCGCACGTACGACCTCTACGCGCCGCACTTCTACACCAACGCGGGCGACGAACCGATCAACAATCCCGACGCGAACACGTCGATCCGTGCTGCAGTCGAGCACGCAGCAGTCACTGCATACTGGATCACCAACGACACCGCGAATCGCCCGCTGATCAATGGCGAATGGGGCATGACGCGTCTTGACTGGATCAACAGCGGCTGGGGCCTCCCTTCGTACCGCGCCCAGTACACGCAGGCAGAAGACGAAGCCCTGTTCCGCACGATGATCTGGTCGGGCCTTGCGACGGGCCAGGTCGGCACTGCTCTCCGCATCGCGACCGAGGAGCTGAACTTCAACCTGCAGGGCGGCGGCACGCAGGGCTACCTGCTGACCGAGGCGATGCGCGACAGCCAGAAGACGTTCTCGAACTTCGTGCACGGCACGTCGCTGAATCTCGATCTTGCCAATTACAACTTCCGCCTGATGAACGGCGACACGACGACGACGTTTGCCCAGGGCAAGGCAGTCAAGAGCCTGAAGGTCTGGGGAACGACCGACGGCAGCCAGGGCATCATGTACGTCCTCCACGACACCAACGTGACGAGCGGGACGGTCAGCGGTGCACGCGTTTCGATCGCGGGGCTCCGCCCCGATCAGATCGTCGACATCGAGTTCTGGTCGACCGCTGCAGGTGCAACTGCACCTGTCTCAACGCAGCAGGGCGTCTTCGTCGGCGATGGCACGATGATGATCACGATGCCCGATTTCACGGGCGATCTTGCGATCAAGTTCAAGGCGCGTGCAGCAATCGGCCAGACGCAGCGGATCGCGTCGGTCGATTCGGGCGGTCAGCTCGTCACGTTCTTCCTTGATGCAGGGATGCAGCCGCAGGCACGGATCTACAACCCATCGAGCGGCCAGACGACGACGCAGGACATCTCCGCGATCGCGATGTTCACGGGTCGCGTGAACGACATGGTCGCGTTCACGTACTTCGATCCCACGCGTCAGACGGTCTTCACCGACCTTGCGGTGACGGATGATCGCGGTAATCTCTGGCTCTTTGTCGGCGTGCTTTCGAACGGCTCGTGGGCAGTGCGCAACCTGACTGCAGAGCTGGGCGTTCCGGGCATCACCGGCGACCTGACGTATTACACGCCAAGCTGGGGCACGCTCCACATCTCGGGCATTGATGCACGCGGCCACTCGGTGAACTACTACTACCAGCCCGGGACCGACAGCAGCTGGGCGTTCGCGGACCTCACGCAGGCAATCGGCGGCCAGCCCTTCACGCGTGGTCTTGCAGGGTTCGTGACGCCGTGGTCGACGATCACCAACGGCGAGGTGAACGACGCGTTGAACATCGCGGGCCTGAACAACGACGGCCACATCATCGTGTACTACTGGGCGCCCGGCTATAGCTGGAGTTCATTCAACATGACGACGACCTTCAACGGCGCGGTCCTCACCGGCCAGCTCGGCGCGTTCGTCACGTCGTGGGGCGCGATGAACATCGTCGGCCAGACCGAGGCAGGTGCGGTGTACGCCTACTGGTGGTCGCCGGTCCTTGGTCCGGGCAACTGGCAGACGGTCGACCTCTCTGCAACGTCGGGCCAGGGCCCGGTCGCTGCTGCAGTTGAGACGACCTTCTCTGACGACGGCGGCCTGAACATGTTCGGCGTCGAAGAGGATGGCGATCTGATCATCATCCGCTGGACGCCGACCAACCAGGTCTGGACTGCAACCAACATCACGCAGGTCTCGGGCGGGCCGAAGGTCCGCTTCCCCGTCGCGGGCTCTGCAGTTGGTAACTTCCTCCAGGTCGCGACGCGCGAGACCCGCACGGAAGGCGACACGCTGGCACTCTTCAGGCTCGACATCAACGGTGCGACGTGGTCGCCGGAAACGACGACGATCATTCCATACCTGTGATTCGATCCTGCGTGCAGATGGCTGCACGACGGTTCAACTGAGCGCTTTTCCGGCCTCGGCATTTGCCGAGGCCGGTTTGTTTTTGTGTCATCCCTCACTGGTCTGATGCACCGCAAGATCAACGCCCTGCATGGATGGCCCACGGGCTTCATGCACTGCAATCACTTCCCCGGATATACGGGCGACTTCTGCCTGCACCTTGGTATGCTGGCGGAGCAACCTGCTTTTAACTGACCGAGCTTCTCCATGGCCGATCCAGCGACATCCCCCGATTCCACCGTGTACAACGAACGCGTGATCGCCGCCACGCAGTTGCAGATCTTCGCTGCGTTCGAAGATCCCGCAACCCTCGCTCGCTGGTGGGGTCCCAAGGACTTCACCAACACGTTTCAGAGCTTTGATTTCAGGGAGGGCGGCCGTTGGGTCTACGTGATGCACCGCTCGAACGGCGCGGACTACGCGAACGAGAGCGTCTTTCGCGAGATTGTGCCTCACTCGAGAATCGTGATCGAGCACGTGGTGAAGCCGTGGTACCGATTGACAATCACGCTGACGGAGCAGGGCACGCAGACGCATCTGCGCTGGGTGCAGGAGTTTGAAGCAGGCGAAGTCAGCGAGAAGATGCTGGCGTTCTGCTTCACCGCGAATGAGCAGAACTTGGATCGATTGGAAGCAGTGCTGAAGGATGTAAATCGCTAAGCGTGGCGTGTGTGGTGCGAGAACACGCATCACCAGTGCCTGGGCATGATGCAGTTGCGAACGACGACAACAACGGCGAGATCAACCGGGAGCGAGTAATGGCAAAGAAGCAGGCTGCAAAGAAGATAACTGCAAAGACTGCTGCGAGAACGGCGTCAAAGGCAGCGCCAGCGGTGCGAGCACGAAGCACAAAGAAGACTGCAGCAAAATCGGGGACCGCAAAGCCCACTGCAAAGAAGCCCGCCATCAGGAAACCCGCTGCATCACAGATCGAGCCCAAGACCGATGGAAAGCCTCGCCTGCTTTCGGGCGACAATCCGCAGATCGCCAAGGGGTACGGCGATGAGCCCGTGCAGGCGTATATCGCGGCGATTCCCGGATGGAAGCAGGGCGTTGCTCGCACGGTGGATGAAATCGTGACACGGGCACTGCCGAGCGTGAGCAAGGCAGTGAAGTGGAACTCGCCGCTGTACGGCGTCGAGGGGAACGGGTGGTTCCTGGGGATTCACTGCTTTGCGAAGTACGTCAAGCTCGCGTTCTTCAAGGGGGCATCGCTTGATCCGATGCCGCCGGGGACATCCAAGCAGAAGGATGTTCGCTATCTCGACATCAGGGAGCGCGATGTGATCGATGAGACGCAGCTTGCTGCATGGGTAAAGCAGGCGAGCAAGATGCAGGGCGAGAAGATGTAAACGTGTGCGAGGTGGGCTCGTTCATGCAGCGGATTTGCACAGCCGGGCCGCACTGCGTGATGCGCAATAGCGAATGTGGGTATCAGTCAAACTCGGAGACTCGTGGCGATGGCAAAGAAGATGACAGACACGAAGGCAGGGAGCAAGGCAAGCAAGTCTGCAGAGACAGCCATCGATTGGCGGACAGAGATGCTTGAACGCGTGCGTGCGATCATCATGCAGGCGGGGCCGGGGATTGTAGAAGAGATCAAGTGGCGAAAGCCATCCAACGGCATGCAGGGCGTGCCGGTGTGGTCGTGCGGTGGCATGATCTGCACGGGCGAGACGTACAAGAACGCAGTGAAGCTGACATTTGCGAAGGGTGCATCGCTCGAAGACCCTGCCAAGCTCTTCAACGCGAGCCTCGATGGCGGGACGCGGCGTGCGATTGATCTGCACGAGGGGGATGTGCTGAACGAGAAGGCACTGGCAGGTCTTGTTCGTGCTGCAACTGCATTGAATGCAGACAAGCCTGCAAAGAAGTCGCCTGCGAAGGCGCGGAGTGCAGTGACCAGCGTGAAGAAGAAGCCTGCATCTGCTGCACGCAATAAAGCGACGCGTGCGACGAAGCGTTAAGCGATCGATCAGCCGTTTGCACCGTTCCTGGGTTCAACCCGCATCATCGTGGCCTGCATGATCGCGACCACGACATCGGGCTTGGTGCTTGAACGCGCGATGACCTCTGCAGTTGCGACACCAACGGTGCGTCCGACGCGTACGACCTTGCCGCGAGCAATGAACAGCTCCCCCACTGCAGGTGCGAGCAGATTGATCTTGAACTCGATGCTCAGGACTGCAGAGCCTTCGGGCATCTTCGTGAGGCAGGCGTAGCCGCAGGCAGAGTCCGCGATCGTGGCGATGGCACCTGCATGTGCAAAGCCGTGCTGTTGCTGGATTACCTCAGACCAGGGAAGTTCGATGTCGACCTCGCCGTCTGCGACACGTTCGAGCCGTGCGCCGAGCGTTGAAAGAAGGCGCTGGCGGCTGAATGACTCTGCGATGCGGTTGTGGAGCGGAATATCAGACATGCAGGAGGATATTCCCTACCAAACCCCATTCGGTAACGTTTTCACTCCGGCGATAATCCGTATACACTGGGTCTATGTTCTGGAGGCTTTCGCGTAAGTCGGACATCCTGGAACGGGGTGAAGTCGCGAGGCGGCTGCATTCGCAGTGGCTTTCGCGTGCACTGTCTTCCGGGCAGGCGTACCCGCGGATTCCGGTCCGGCGGGTCGATGAGGGCGGGTTCTCGGCCCTTCAGGGCACTGCGTATGGACGGCAGGTGGCCGATGCATGGTGGAGCCTGGCCCTTGAGCGGGTCGATGATGTAAAAGAGGATCAGGGCAAGGGTTCGCGTTGAAGTGCGATACCTGACGGACCGAGAACATGGAACGGCCTGATCGCGATGGCCGGTGAGTGAACGGGGGAGGGGAAGGCATCGGACGCCGTTTCATGAACGGGTGCCTTTCGAGGACTTGCAGGATTGAGGGTACAAGTTCAATGACCGACGCATCGGCCAACATGCAGACAACGACCATCAACCGGGGGTGGATGACCAAGATGGTCATCATCGGCCTGTTCATGTTCGCGTTCGGGTTGTGGGGCCTCTACGACGCGCTCTCTGCGTATCCCAAGCGCGGTGAGCGTGCAGCCTCGTTCCACCAGCATGAGTACCTGACCATGCTGGACCAGAAGCAGGACGGAAGCTTCCTGAACAAGGCAACGATCACAGACCCCGCAGCGGAGTATGAGACCCTGCGCGGGCGTCGTGATAACTCGACCCTGACGCCCGAAGAGCAGCCCAAGCTCTTGTGGCTTGAGCAGCTCAAGCTGATCGGCAAGCTCAAGCCCGAGTACACGCAGGTCGCAGACCCGCGCAAGACGCTCGAAGAACTCAAGGCCCAGTGGGCAACCTCGCAGGCCAGCGCACCGCAGGAACTGTCGTGGTACGACATCCCTGCACAGTGGCTGATCACTGCAGTGGGCTGCGGCGTGGGCCTCTACCTCTTCTGTCTCATCGCGGTCGTGAAGCGCACGAGCTACAAGTTTGAGCCCGAGACGCAGCGTCTGCACCTCCCCAGCGGCGCGGCGCTCGTCCCTGCAGACATCGAAGTCTTCGACAAGCGCAAGTGGGACAAGTTCCTGATCTACCTCAAGATCAGGCCCGGCCACCCGCAGCTTGGCGGCAAGGAAATCGTCCTTGATCTTCTCCGGCACACGCCGCTTGAAGAGTGGGTGCTGGCGATGGAGCGGACTGCGTTCCCCGAGAGCGCGGAAGAAGTCGCTGCAGAGGGCGGCACGCAAGCTCCGAATGTGCCTGCTGCGTAATCAAAGCACGCGTCCTGATGCAACACCGTTCAACCAAGCACGCCCGGATGGGCGTGCTTTTTCAATGGCGTCTGCGCCTTGCTGCAGCGATGCCCAGTGCGCTACTGATGATCATCGCGGCAGACGGCGAGGGAATGCCCGACACGATGTACGCGCGGTAAGCGCCGTTGTAGAAGCCCGTGCCCACGATAGTCTTTCCGTCTGCACTGACACCCGTCGCGGAGGAGAGCACCCAACCGGTCATATCCGTACCCATCGACGTCAGGAGTGCATGGAGATCTTTCATGCCGCCTGCCTGCGTCCAGACATACGCGTTGGTCTCCTGATCCGCGTTGATGATGAAGTTGCCGACGATGACTGAGCCATCCGCGTTGGTCGCTGCTGCACGCGAACCAATCCCAAGTGAACCGAGGTTCGTCATGCCGCCGGCCTGTGTCCAGCGGAAACTGAGAACTTCGCCCAGTGCATTGCCTGAGGTACCGACGATGACAGAGCCGTCCGCGTTCATCCCCGTGCCTTCTGAGTAATCCGCGCCGAGGTGGCCAAGATCAACGAGTCCCGTTGCCTGCGTCCACCGAAAGGCACGTGTGGTCGTGTTGTCTCCATAGACGCTCCAGCCGGTGATCACCGAGCCATCCGAACTGACCGCGTTCGCATAAGAATGCCGCCCGCCGAACGTACCAAGATCCTGCAAGCCGCCGGACTGCGTCCAGCGAAATGCGTGCTGCGAGCCATCCGATGTCTGTGCACGTCCGACGACCACGGAACCATCCGCGTTCACTGCATGGGCAAGCGAGATGTTGCCTCCAAACGTGCCGAGGTCCTGCATGCCACCCGCGCTCGTCCAGCGAAATGCACGCGAGCGATCGGCACCGTTGTATGCATCTCCGACGACAACCGAGCCATCTGCATTCACACCGCGGCCCATGGAAACACGACCGCCGAGCGTGCCAAGGTTCTGCATTCCTGAGGACGTCCACCTGAATGCACGGATGAAGCTGAACTGATCGGTCGTATACGAGACGCCCGTGGCCGTGGTGCCGTCCGCGCTGATCGCAAAGCCGCGTGTGTGGTTCCCGCCGAGCGTTCCGAGGTTGACGAGCACCGGCTGTGCAGCGGCAAGTGATGCGCACAGCGATACTGCGAGGGCAGATGCCATGATCCGTTGACAAGAAGCTGCATGCATGCCTTGATCCTCCGGTTGAGCAGGAATGCTCCTGCGTGCGATGCTACCGAAGGCGTATCCGATGCACAAGAGATCCGAAGCATTCAATTGTCACAGACATTCTCGTACGAATAGCGACTATGCGGTATGAGGGTAAAGGTTGTGTTCAATGATCGTGAACGTCCAAAGCGCAGAGTTCGCGTGGCATTTGAGCAAGTTGATTCGAACTGGCGTTCGGGGCCGCTCGACTTGAGATCGTGCTGCTTTACCTTGGGCTCGCGCCCAAGGCTGTCGAAAGGCGCTGCTTCGCTGCTCAGAACCAGAATACTGCCAGGCAATGCAGGTACTGTCGCCGCGCTGCGGCTTGGAAAAACCGCACCGCACAATGAACTGCACCGGTTCTCGGGGCTCACGCCCCGAGCTTTACTCTGGCGCCGCTCTGCGGCTGAAGATGCAACTGCGAAGCATTACGATCAATGTGAATACGCACGGCCCGGTGCATAGGGCTCGGGCGCGATGGCGGGCTTCTTGTTTGCGATCAGGTCGCCGAGGATCTCTGCAGTGGCGAGGCTGGTCGTGATGCCAAGGCCTTCGTGGCCGGTCGCGAGCCAGAGTGAGTCTGACTGCGGGTGCCTGCCGATGATCGGAAGCGAATCGGGCGTCGCTGCGCGGAAACCGGTCCATACGCGGATCGCGTTCAGGCCCGTGATGCCCGGCATGTAATGGGCTACACGGCGGACCATCTTTGCGACCATCGCTTCTTCGACGCTACTCGAGAGTGGGCGAACGCGACCATCATCGCCGACGGGATCGAACTGCCGTGATGAACCGATCAGCATCTGACCGGTGCCGCGCGGCTGGATGTTGAATGAAACCGAATCCGCATCCGACGCGTGTGCGTTCTTGAGGTACCCAAGCTCGATCAACTGATGCCTGCAGAAGCCTGGGTATCGATCGGTGATGACCAGGTGCCCCTTGCGGCGACGGATTGGGAGACCTGCAGTGAGTGCAGTGCTCCATGCGCCCGCTGCGTTCACGATCAGGTCACCTGCGATGCGTTCCCCACCATCGAGCACCACTGCACGGGTTTCGATCCTGCGGACCTTTGCACCGGTCCTGACTTCGCAGCCCATTTCCTTTGCACGATCGAGAAGCCAGTGCGCCACGACCGGCGGGTACACCACGCTGTCCTCTGGCACAAGCAAACCGCCCGCAAGGCCGGGGCGCAGGTTGGGCTCATGCTCATACAGAGCCTTGGCATCGAGTACCTCGACCGCGACGCCGCGCTCGCGATACCACGCAGCCTTGGAGGTGCAGGCAGACATTTCCTCTGCATCTGCAGCGACCCAGATCGTCCCTGCAGTGACGCGATCCGCCTCACGCGGCAACTGCAGCGCGAGTGCATCCCACAATTCACGCGAGTAGCGAGTCAGGGCGAACTGTGCATCCGAATCGTCCATGACGACAACGTGGCCCATCCCTGCGGCAGTCGCGCCCGCGCCGATGGGACCTGCATCGAGGACCAGCACCTTGCGACCATCGCGCGAAAGGCGGTGGGCGCATGCAGCGCCGACGATCCCTGCACCGATGATGATGGAGTCGTGTCCTGCCATTGGTGAGCGATCAGGCTAGGCGTGCTTTTGCGGCCTTGATCGCAGAATCACGCACTGGCTGCAGTTTCGGAAGCCCTGCGTTCAAGATCGCGAAAGACATCCCGGTAGTAGAACCGCCACGTATCGACGCACATCGAGTGCGAGAACATCTCTCCGCACTCGGGGCAGACCCCGTTGTCTTCAAGTTCCCGGAGGTCATAGTCGCACGCAAGGCACATGTGGCCGCCGGTTTCTGCGATCCGAGCCTTGAGTTCCTTGCGCTTCTTTGCGTACCACCAGGTGACGGGCACGAACGGCAGCCACGCGATAGGCGGCATGATGCCGCGCCAGATACCCGCGCTTTGCGGGATGAGCCACCATGCAGCCGCCATCACCACGATGTACGGGATGAGCAAACGTGTGACCACGCGCCGCTCGTCGTACCTCCGATAGGACCGCGGCTCCATCGATTGCCCCCCGACTGGCCAAGCTCGACTGATCAAGTCCGCCTGATCATCAAGCCAGCCTGCTTAAGCCCTCGCCGCCAGCTTCAGGAGGATCTCTTCCATGTGGTGATCCAGTGCACCTCGCGTCAGGACTTCATCCGCACCTGCGTTGCGTGCAGCCTGAAGTGCATCCTTCTCAACGTGCGGGCCAAAGGCGATGACGCGGATGGCGCGTTCCTTCGGACCTGCACGGTCATCTCGCAGCCTCGCGATGAGACCCATCGCCGTCTCGGGGGTTGTCAGGTCGAGCAGAATCGCGGTCGGCTCGGTGTCCGCGAGGCGTGCTTCGAGCATTTCGACGGTGCGGACGGGTCTGCAGGGCAGGCCCAGCGCGTCTGCAACGCCTTTGATTTTGGAAGCCCAGAGGAGGTCGGTGGCGAAGTAGAGGATCATGGAAGTGCATGATTGCGTGGAAGAGAGTGCTTGAACAGTCGGCGGACAGATCGAATCGCGCCAAACGTGTAGAGGCAGTTCCCAAAGTACGGAAGTTAAGCCGGGGCTGACTTTTTCGCTGTTTATTCGGGCTTGGAATCGTTTACAGAAATGTTTACGGACGCCGAATCGACCGATACAGTCTCGACCCGGAATGTCTGCTTCTTTGGCCCTCGACTGGGCAGAGAGGCGGCCTTACGGTGGACCCCCACTTGCGGGGCCGGGCAGGTGCGGTCGCAACGTTGCGATCGTGACTCCACCCGGGCAGAAGTTCGTTCCGGACGTGCACGACGCATGTCCCTGGATAATCGGAAAAGGCTTATGACCACCCTCTCATCCGCGCCTGCAGCCAAGCACAAACGGCCGAAGAACATCCCGCCGAGCAACTTTGCGAGCCCGGTTTTTGAAGAGTGCGGCCTCCCGACGGATTCGAACAATCTGTACCGCCAGACGGTGAGCTCGATGCTGTACGCAGCGCAGGTCATGGACCTGCCGCACGGCTTCCAGCTCATCCTCGCGCAGCCCAAGAACGAGATCATGGTCCACTTCCCGGTGAAGATGGACGACGGGAGCTTCCGTCTCTTCAAGGGATATCGCGTTCAGCACAACAACGCGCTTGGCCCCTTCAAGGGCGGCCTGCGTTTCCACCACGACGTTCATCTCGACGACGTCAAGAGCCTCTCGTTCCTCATGACGATGAAGTGCTCGCTTGCAGGTCTGCCCTACGGCGGCGGCAAGGGCGGCATCAAGGTTGATCCGCGCAAGCACTCGATGGGCGAGATGGAGCGCATCGTCCGCCGCTTCACCGCAGCGATCGCGCACAACATCGGCCCTGACTACGACATCCCCGCGCCCGACGTCGGTTCGAACTCGCAGCACATGGCGTGGATCGCGGATACCTACTCGTTCATCTCCGAGACTTCGGGCAAGAACGCCAACGCAGTCATCACCGGCAAGCCGGTTGAGTCGGGCGGTTCGCTCGGCCGCGAGAAGGCAACGGGCCAGGGCGTGGTCGACACGCTCGAGATCATGCTCCCTGAGCTTGGGCTCGACATCAAGAAGGTCACCTTCAGCGTCCTGGGCTACGGCAACGTCGGCTCGTGGGCAGGTCGCATTCTTGCTGCCAAGGGCGGCAAGATGACGGCGGTTGCGGATCACACCGGCTTCCTGAAGAACGACAAGGGCATCGACACGGTCGCGCTTGCAGAGCACGTCCAGAAGACCGGCGGCGTTCGCGGCTTTGCAGGGGCAGAGTCGTGCACGAAGGAAGACTTCTACACCGCGAAGGTCGATGTCTTCATCCCCGCAGCGCTTGAGCAGATGGTCCAGGAGACCGAGGCCAAGATGCTCAACTGCGTCGTGGTCGCGGAAGGCGCCAACGCACCGACGACCCCTGCAGGCGAGCGCGTGCTCCTTGAGCGCGGCATCGAGGTTCTTCCCGCCATCCTCTGCAACGCAGGCGGCGTGACGGTCTCGTACTTCGAGTGGATCCAGAACCTCACGTTCCACGCGTGGGATCTTGAGCACGTCGACCGCGAGCTGAACAAGCACATGGTCGATGCAGCAAACCGGACCCGGGCTGCACGCCAGAAGTATGACTGCGACCTCAGGACCGCTGCGTACGTCGCTGCACTTGAGCGCCTGCGCAAGGTGTACGAGTTCCGCGGCATCTTCCCGTAAGGGATGCAGTGAGCGAGTGATTCAGTAAAACCCCTGCGATGAGCGGGGGTTTTTTATTGGAGAGAAGGCAGGGCACTGGGCATTAGGCACTCGGCACTGGAGGAAGACACTCACCACGTGCGTGTATCGCGGATCCGATCCGGCTGATCTCTGTTCACTGTTTACTGTTCACTCTCGCTGTTCGCAGCACCTGCTGCGTGCGATCGACGTGAAACGCTGATAGGCTTCTGGCATGCTCCTGGCGACGGTGCTTCTTTACCTCAGCCTTGCGGGGTGCTCGATCCTGGCGATCGCGCTGGTGATGCAGTACGACCTGCACAAGCGCGAGCCGTGGCACTGCATGATCATTGCGGTCGCTGCAGGGGCGCTTGCGATGTATGGGTGCATGGAACTACAGGAGTTCGTCGCGGCGCGGTGGGATCTTTTCCACAATACCGACGCGGTGGTTCGCTGGGCGGTGCTGGCAGGGACTACCGAAGAACTCACCAAGCTCCTGGTCGTCGTGATGATGGCGGTGGTCTTTCGAAGGCACTTTGACGAGCCGATCGACGGGCTGATTTATGGCGCGATGGCGGGGCTGGGGGCTGCACTGACCGAATCGATCCAGACGCAGGGGATTCCGCACCAGCTCACGACGTTGCCGCGTGAGGAGCCGATCCGGCTGATGGGGCACCTGGTGATGGGCGGGATCGGCGGGTTTGGCATCGGGCTGGTGCGGTTCATCTCGTGGAAGTACATCCCGGTGGCGCTGGCGTGCCTGATTTCCGCGGTGTCGGTCCACGTGATGTGGGACGTGATCGCGTACAAGCTCGGCGACATGCGAGATGCAGGGGGCGCGATCACCTACCGGCACACGGGCGTTTCGATCGGGATCATGCTGGGCGGTTTTCTCCACTTTCGGCTCCTGGTGAAGGTGGCGCCGCACCGGCGGGATCTGCCGCAGGGCATGATTGCGCAGCCTGTGATGGCACCCAGAGTACAAACGGGTGCTGACAGGCGGCCTGATTCCCGGTAGAGTCTCCATTCTTCCCGGGCGGCGGAGAATGGAATCATGAACTCGAAGCAGGGGCGGTGGGCGGTCACTTCGTTGGGGATTTCGATGCGGACAATGCGCAATGTCGTTGCGGCTGCACTGGCTGTCGCATGTGTGGCTGGCTCTGTTCAGGGCCAGACAGCAAACAAGTACCCGGATCGCTCGATCGGGCAGGACTGGTGCACTGCAGGGTTTGACTGCACTCTCTTTACTGCAGGTGACGTCGATGGCGACGGGCACGCGGAGGTCATCACGCTCAACGGTGGGCGAGACTTGTGTGCAGCGCCGACGGTGAAGGGGTGGAAGGCCTCGACGTGGATCGCGATCCGGAGCGATCTGCCCTCGGATGTGACGCAGATCCATGCAGTTGATATCGATCCCAGCACCAAGGGCACGGAAGTGCTGGTGCTGACGCCGGGGTCGCTCATCATCCTCTCGAAGTTTGAGAACGACCGGTACCAGGATGCACGGACGATCAGCCCTGAGCAGGGCACGACGTTCACGGATGTCCAGGCAAACGTTCATGCATCTGAGGGGATCGTACTGACGGATTCCAAGGGCAACTTCTGGCGCGTCGAGGGCGAGCGGCTGGAGAAGACGACACAGCGCGGCGCGGAATCGTCGCAGGAAAGCCCGCAGATCGATCCGCCGCCGTACGAGCCGGAATCACCGCTCCTCATGACGTTCCGCGGTGATTTTTCGGGCGATGGGATTCCCGACAACGCTGCAGTGTTCACTGCACACAAGCCATCGCAGCACCGAATGATCCGCATCGCGTTCTCGCCGAACCTGACGAGCGGTGATCGCGATCAGGATGGCTTGAGCGATGCAGATGAGGCGAAGATCGGCACCAACCCGCTCGATCGCGACACGGACATGGACGGCCTGCTTGATGGGTGGGAAGTCCACGGCCTGCCGCGAGACATCGAGCTCGGTGATCGGATCTCGTACTTTGATCCTGCGAATCCTGGCAAGGACAATGCACTGAATCCCTTGCGGCAGGACGTGATTCTTGTGCTGTCGTATTTCGATGGTGTTGACGCGAATCACATGGAGAACGAACTGCCGCAGGTCCAGCGGCTGTACCGCGAGCTTTCGAACACGAATCCCAACGGGACCAAGGGCGTGTGGGTTCACTTCCGAGTTGAACCGACGCTCGTGACCAAGGCTGATCAGGCGATGCCCTGGTGGGATGTCGGCAACAAATATTTCGCTGCACACGAGCGCGGGTTCATGCACTGGCTGCAGATCGCCCCTGGCGGAGGCGGGCAGTCGGGTCAGACCGCGGATATGGGTGGCGCTGGCTCGGGCTGGGCGGTGATTGCCCACGAATTCGGGCATCAGATGTCGCTCTCGCACGAGGGCGATTCAGAAGCTGCATGGTGCCCGCTCTACCCCTCGCTGATGAACTACGCCTTCAGCTACAGCCTCGATGGTGATGGGAACAAGATCAAATTCTCATCCGGCGAGTTTCGCGACACCGTGCTTGATGAAACCAAGCTCATCGAGAAGCTCCCGTATCCGCATGACCACGTGAAGTATCTTGCCAACTGGCCTTTCCGCTATTCGATCAAGGACAACGGCGACGGCACGACGCTGATCGACTGGAATCACAGCGGCACGTTCGATGAGGGGACCGTCGAGGCAGACGTGAACTACGGCGGCTCGACGCACGGCGGCACGAGGCAAAATCACGAGACGACGGGCTCTGGTCCTTCGCTCGCGTACGTCGGCGACACGGTGTATCTCCTTGCGGTCGACATCACCAAGGACCACATGTGGCTCAAGTCGTACAAGGGCAAGGAAGAGTGGACCGACAAGAGGATCATGCCGACCTCCGCGACCGAGCGCGAACCAATCATGCTCGGCGGAACCGACCACGGGCTGATTTTCCACCACCACATCTGGGGTTGGCACGTCACGAAGTTTGACGGCACATCCTTCGGCACGCCTGCCAAGCTCGCGGATGTTCCCACCTCTGAACTCAGTGCGACGCGCGTCGGCGATCGCGTCCTGCTCGTCTCTCGCGGGGATGACAACATCCTCGAGTATCGCTGGCTCTCGTTCACGGGCGGCGACTTCTCCAAGCCCGTGACCTCCGCACCGCAAAGGTTCGAGACGCGTTCACTCGTCGCGCCCGGGCTTGCAGTGGAACCCAAGGATGGCCGCGTGCTCATGGTCACCTCGATGACCAACTCGCACGGCTCGCAGTTTGCAATGCGCGTGACGTGGATGGTCCCGCGCGGCGATCGCCTGTGGGAGCAGGAAACCAGGTGGACGCGAGGCGAAGGCTCCGGCAACGGGTGCTGCACCAAGCCAGTCGTTGCGTTCTCGCCCGGCGGCCAGCTCACGATCTTCCACCAGGGCGGCGCGGATCTCTCTGGCCAGATGATCGCGTACCGGACGACCAAGGTCGGCAACCAAGGTCTGGACGAAGGCTGGCTCACTTGCATGATGTACGACGTCTGGACGCGCTCGCGCGTGCCGGTCGCGTTTGCAGTCGGTCCGCAGGGCGCGGTCTACTCCTACCGCTGGGATGCAGGCGGCACGAACAACATGCTCCAGACTGCACACAACGGCCTTGGCATCGACACGGTCCCGATGCGCGATTTCAACGACGGCGAGAAGATCGCCACGTGGGGGATCAGGCATTCGATCCTGAATGTGAGGAGATGAGCGGCTAGCTGCTAGCTGTTAGCAGGACAGGAATGCCAGAGGTGAGCAGTGAGCTGCCGGCAAGATCGCTCGCTGGGTCTGCGCCTTCCCCCAGTGCCTAGTGCCCGATGCCCAGTGCCCTGCCTTTCTGCCTCTCCCCTAGTGTCCCCACCCCTTCTTTTTCCCTTCCACCGCTCCCCCTGCTTCGGGTATATTGGCCCGCGATGCACACGGAGCGAATTCGGTCACGGTCCGCATTGGGTCTGACATTGCCATCCGCAGCCCTATTTCTGGGCTGGGCTGCGTCATCTGCAGGGGCGATTCACAGCGCCCCTGCTGCAGAACGCATCTGGATCGCCTCGGGCAAACTCCACCCTCTGGTCGTCCACTTCCCGATCGCGCTGCTGGTGGTTGCACTGGTCCTGGAGTGCTTTCGCCTCCGGAGGGGGAGTTATCACCCCTCCTCTGCATCGGTCGTCTGCTTGGTTCTTGGCACGCTCGGCGCGATCGCTGCAGTGGTCCTGGGCTGGAGCAGCGCGGAGTCTTCCGGGTACGGCGGCACGAGTGCCTGGATCCTCACGACCCACCGCTGGGCAGGTGTCGCGACCGCTGCACTTGCAGTCCTGACGTGCGTCGCTGCACTCGCTGCACGGATGGGCAACGACCGGCGCCTCCTCAATGCGTACCGCGTCGCCTCGGTCTTTGGCGTCGTTGCAGTCGGCGTAGCGGGCCACTTTGGCGGTTCGCTCGTGCACGGCGAAACCTATCTGCGTGATGCAGTGGTGCTCGCGCTGGGTACGGAAGCCAAGAAGGCACCTGCAGGCGAGCCCGCGCTCGCGGATGCGAAGACTGACACAACAGCCTCTGCAGTTACGCTCGCAACATCGGGTAAGCCCGTCGACTACGCGCTCGACATCGAACCGATCCTGATGAAGCGCTGCTACAACTGCCACACGGGTGAGGAACCCGAGGGTGCGTTCTCGCTCTCATCCCACGAATCCGCGATGAAGGGCGGCGAATCGGGCAAGCCTGCGATCGTCGCGGGGAACTCCAAGGCAAGCTTCCTTTATCACCTCGTTGCGTCGAAGGATTCATCCGAGCGCATGCCCCCCAAGGGCGGCGCGCTGAGCGATGAACAGATCGACCTGATCAAGAGGTGGATCGACGAGGGTGCATCGTTCGAGAAGCAGATCAAGCCCGGCGAGCACTGGCACTGGGCGTATCGCCATCCGGTCAAGACCAATCCCCCTGCAGTGAAGAACGTCGATTGGCCGCGCAACGCGATCGACAACTACGTTCTTGCCAAGATCGAAGCAGCGGAGATGACTCCATCGCCCGAGGCAGATCGCGAGACACTGATCCGCAGGCTGTGGCTCGATCTGACCGGCCTGCCGCCGTCACTTGCAGAGATCGATGCATATCTCAAGGACTCCAAGGGCGGTGCGTACGAGCGTGCAGTCGATCGTGCAATGGCATCCCCCCACTACGGCGAGCGCTGGGCCAAGCACTGGCTCGACCTTGCACGCTACGCAGACAGCCACGGCTACGAGAAGGACCAGCCGCGCGTGATGTGGCCCTATCGCGACTGGGTCATCGGTGCATTCAACGACGACATGCCCTTTGACCAGTTCACGATCGAGCAGCTCGCGGGCGATGAGCTTCCGAGCCCGACCGGCAGCCAGCTCGTCGCGTCGGGGTTCAATCGCAACACGCAGACCAACGAAGAAGGCGGAACGGACATCGAGGAGTTCCGCATCGATGCAGTGATCGACCGGACCAACACGACCGGCACGGTGTGGCTGGGTTCGACGGTCGGGTGCGCACAGTGCCACGACCACAAGAACGACCCGCTCACGCACCGCGAGTACTTCCAGCTCTTTTCGATCTTCAACCAGGATTCGATCGACGTGCGTGTGATTGACGCGACGGAGAAGGTCGCTGCAGGGGCGATGATCGACTACCCGCGCAATGCGCAGTTTGAAGTGCTGGCAGAGCTGAACAAGACGATTTCGCAGCTCGAAGCACGTGCATCGACCAGGACGCCAGAGCTTATCGAATCGCAGACGCGCTGGGAAGCAGGCCAGAACGATCGCGAGAAGCATTGGACGCGCCCTGCCCTGACCGCGAGCATTGCAGAGAACGGCGGCAACTTTGTCGCACACCCTGACGGCTCGCTGACGCTCGATGCAGGCCCCGTCGATCGCGACGTGTACACGTTTGAGTTCAACGCACCTGCAGGGACGACCTCACTCAGGCTTGAAGCACTGGTTGATGAGAACTCCCCTTCCAGGGGCGTTGGTCGTGCAGGGAACTCGAACTTCGTCCTGACCAACTTTGCACTCTTT
>JAESFU010000443.1_pt1 | contig 23431 bp, 23 predicted proteins | sample 9269461 | NCBI WGS metagenome assembly JAESFU01 (sample SAMN14502556, study PRJNA617107) | algae metagenome | isolation source: Stenomitos rutilans HA7619-LM2 and co-occurring heterotrophs from cave walls | place: USA: Waikapalae cave, Hawaii | collected 2009-07-28
TTCAATTCTCCTGATAGCTCGAAAGCACATTCGCTTTCAGACAGGAGAATTTTTCTGCTATTGCTGCACCCAGTCAAACGTTTGAGAGTCTCCCCGGCAAAGCCGGGGGCTTACCCGATTTAGTTAGGGGAGTCTTGCGATTGGGTAGTGATTGATGGGCCCGCAGCTCTTTCTGAAACAACGAGAGCTGTTATTTTAGCGGCTGATCTAGCGCTGATTCCTTGCCAGCCCACCGGGGTTGACCTAGAAAGCGCTTCTGATACTGTGCGTTTAGTGCACCAGGCTCAAAGAATTCGACGGGGTCAACCTAAAGCTGTGATGTTTGTTAATCGGGCAGTGAAAGGAACAAAATTGAAGGATGAGGCGATCGAGGTCTTGCGGCTCATGCCAGATGTGTTGGTTTTAGACACAGTGATTCACCAGCGACAAATTATCGCTGACTGCTATGGGCAAAATGCAACGGTTTTTGATCTCTCTGGTTCTACAGCGGGAATCGCCAGACGGGAACTTGAGCAATTATTTAAGAAGGTTTTGGAAGGTCTGAATGGTTAAACCAAGGCAGTCACTTGCACAAGGGCTATCTGCGTTGATCGCCCAAAAATTCATTGCTGATCCTGAGAGTGTACAGGCTCCTCAAACGGTACCAATTCAACAAATTCAGTTACCGAAGCATCAACCTCGTCGCTATTTTGATCCTGAGAAACAGGCTCAGTTAGTCAGGTCGGTTAAAGAGCACGGCATTCTGGAACCACTGTTAGTGCGTCCATTTGGAAGTGGCTATGAGCTGGTTGCAGGCGAAAGACGCTATCAAGCGGCTCAGAAGATTGGGTTGCAGGAGATCCCTGTAGTCATTCGAGATTTTGATGATCGCCAAGCTCTTCAGGTTGCTCTAATCGAGAACCTCCAGCGAGAGGCCTTGAATCCTGTTGAGGAAACCGAGGGCATTCTTGAGCTGCTAGCGATCGAGCTTAGACGCAGTACGGAGGATGTTACCTCTGTTCTCCATCGAGCGAATCACGCTAAAAATCGAGGTCAAGCTTTGGAGGAAAACGTTTTCCTCCAACTTCAAACGATCGAATCAGTGCTAGCTGGTATTAGTCGCTTTACGGCTGAATCCTTTCGTACAAGCCGTTTGCCGCTGCTTAATCTGCCATCAGGAATCTTGCAAGCGTTGCGTGAAGGGAAAATAGAGTTCACGAAAGCCAGAGCGATCGCCCGCGTCAAAGATAGGGAGCAACATTCGATGTTGCTCAGTCAGGCAATTGCTGAGAACTTGTCGTTAACCGAAATTAAAGTAAGAATCAAAGCGTTAAAACCTGAGTCAGAAGTAACACCAGAGAAGATGGTTGCCGAGCGCTTGGGTGATATCAGTAAGCGCCTACAGAAACTTGAAACCTGGGGCGATCGCAAAAAGCGCGGTCGAATTATAAAACTGCTAGATGAACTCGACAAACTAACTGCGACTAGCGATTAAATGGTTTTCTCGAGCCACTGATGCTACTTACTGACGAGACTGTAGAAGCCTCGCTCCGATGTTGATCTGCACCAATCGGTAGAGTTCGTCCGAGGGCTTGGCATCACTCGGTCCACCGCATAGCCCCACCAAGTTCCTCACAATTTGAATCGGTGTCACAAGCAAGCCCCACGGGAAGCCCCACCAGCCCAGCGACAGTGCCAGCAAGCCGTCTTTCACTTGCTCAAGGCGTCCACACCGACGGCAACAAATATGTGGTCTACTACTCCAAGTCGTCAGCACCAGTGCGGACCAGATACGGTGCGAGGTGTGCACATCAACCGGACCGGAACCCTGACAACGAGGGCAAGCGCCTTGATGTAGTGCTCTTACCTGCTCTCTTAAATAATCCTCTGGGATCTGATCGATCGCCGCGAGTGAGTAACCCTTGCGTTGGCAGGTTTGGTTACAGAATCTATATCGATCAGCACGAACGCCACCGAACAAAATCGTGGTGCCACAATAGTCACACTTTGCCATACTACTACCTCCTAAAATGCTATGTTCCGCGTGCAGATGGGGTTGTCTGACCAACTACGGCAAAACAAGGTTCGCACTAACAACCGCTACTCCCATAACCTCAGCATCGGAGGCGCTTTTAGTCACGCTCCCGCCGAGCACTATTGCCGTACTCCGTTGAGGCAGTTTCCAGCCGTCTAGCTACTCTCTCTCTGAAAGCTAATGACAGACTTCACAGTTTATTTCCTCTGTTCCGGAGATTGAGCTTGACACCTGAAAGCGTGCCAACGCGAACATTTAAAGAAAAGTCGTTCACAGCACCCCTAAAGCGATCTATGGGATTAACATTTCACAAGAGCTAAGTGACGTAAATGGCGAAATCTGTGTTAGTCTCTTTGCGTCTGTAGAAGACGTAACGTGTAGTGCCAAAGCTAATCTCCTAAAGTCGTCAACTATTTTACTTAACCGTGGCTTACCTTCCTCATAAAACTGCCCGGATAGCCAAAGAAGCTGTGGTTTTCTAAGGACTTGTAACCTAGCTCTAAGAAGATTATGGACGGTTCTAGAAATTCCACCTTGACAGACTAAAAGCTGTGGATGTTTCCTTGCTTTTGCACGCACGATCATCTGAGTCAAAGAATTTTCATCATTGATCGTTTGACTCTAGACCAATGGCGCACTTTCTGAGGTGTCTCAATGACTAATGCTTACATACCTGCCGACATCAAAACATCGTCACTAATGGGTGCACCAGAAAGAATTGACCAGATTGCCTGTGGAATTAAGAATACAGTCCGCGAAAACATAATTATTTTTCTGCGTGAGCAATTTCAATTGTCTGCACTTGACCTCTTTGGCTCCGGGCCTAAAGGTTTACAGGCTCGACCGTCGATCGCGCTTAGTACAGCAGAAGCTCTCCTTAAGACAGCAGCCTCGCTGATCGATTTTAACGGCAGACGCTTCTGCTCAAAAGCGGATGCTCAAAGATTAAGCAGTCTTGCCAGTACTTATCCTAGAGAGTTGCAATATCTCTGGTCCTTACTGCAACAAAACCAGCTTGGCATTGCTTTGCTGAATGTCGGTACTATCATGTTTATTCAGTCATGCAAGCCAGACGTTTTATCCACCCATCGTATTGCTAGACATGCCGTAATTACTCAACCTGGAGGTAGACAAGCCGTTAGAGAAGGTGATTATAATCAGCCTTTAATTAACTACTTCGTGCCCTATCCCATTCCTGAGTGGCATGACTTAGAGCATATTGTTTCAGCCGCGGTTGATGATCGGTTTGGTAATGATTTGCGTACCATTCAACGGATTCCAAATAAATATACTCAGCTGAATTCTGCTGACCCGAATTATTTGATTTATCTCGCTCCTTCTGATATGACGAAGTTCCCGATGGATTCAGACTATGGCCTCTTTCAACGGATTGCGCCCTGGTTCTACCGACGAACTGTACTAAAAGGCATGAATGTTGAAGAAGCCGTTCATTCGATTCAGGAGAGCCTCATCGGCTTCCTTTGTAAGAATGGACCTGCTGGTGATTTCTGGACTAGTAGGAAACTCTTTTTGCCCACCTTTAGTCATGAGTACAATGCTCAGAAAAGAGCAGCTCTGGTGTGGAATTCGTGTGGAGAAGTGCCCTCAAAAGAAGTTTCGCCCTACGTGACATTCTTGGACAAAGAAGAGCCTGGGCTTACGGCTGGTTTTCTAAACTCGGATCCCGAAGTGGCACATAGTGCTGTACGCATTCTCTTCGCGATCGCGGAGCACGAAACATCTCCACCAACCGCAAGACGCCTGCTGACTGAGCTAGCCTATGCTCGCGCTAGTCTTGTTGCGGCAAGACACTCTTTAAGCGAAGCGAAAGGTCTTGATGCCAGCCTCGTGTCCATTCTGCAACGGTTTATCGATGCTTACGATTTTGAAAAGGCAGGATCAACAGGTGAACATCCTGCAGGACTCTTAAAGATGTGGGCAGATTGGTATGAACAACCGGACGCAACTGAGAAGCAGAACACGATTGAGAAGGTGGTTGAGAAAGTAAAGCCTGTAGCGTTCAGCCCTCAGCTTTCCCCTCTTTCTGAAGGGAGAATGGTTCAAAGTTATTCCTTAAAAAAAGGGATTGAGAAGGACTGTTCACGTTTGGCTACAGGCAGTAGGACTTTTGAAATGGCCCCTGAGACGATCGCCAATGCTCTGGTCTAAATGGCTGAGCTTGCCTAGTGCATTGACATTAAACATTAGCGTGAGAGGTATGCCTGCTTGATTCAGCGAAGCACTACTCTTCTTGTCAACAGATGCTCTTTAGTCATTACCACTAACCGTCGGTAGCTCTTAGTTGAAGTCTCTCAACACGTTGATGGTCATGGTCATGGTTGTCTCTAGTGACTCACGTTATGGTCTAACTTTAGAGTATCAGTGGCATTCTTTTGAGCTGAGAAAAGAGTCAAAAAGGTAACTTGTAGTTGATTTAGGGCACTGTAGGATTAGGATGCTAAGACATTTCAGTGCTGTTTTTTGATTATCCAACTCAGTTTTTACTTGTATGTCCGAGGTGAATAGCGTCGTCTTTACTCCTGCTACGTTCGCGACACTGAACCTTCTGACAACACCTCTCTGGATCTTTGATCGTCATCGCTTACAGCTTTTGTGGGCTAATCGAGCAGCGGTGTCATTGTGGCAGGCTGCCAGCTTAGCAGAACTTTTGCAGCGTGAATTTGGTTCACTCTCAGAAGCGCTTCGAGAACAATGGCAAACCTACTGGCAACAACTTCATCAAGGCAAGCCTGTTGTTGAGGCATGGCTTTTTTACCAAGAGGGGCACATCACTTTTGTGCAATGCCACTTCTCCAGGATTAAGCTCGAAGCAGGACAAGAAGCCATGCTGGTTGAAGGCAAAATTGGAAGCCTCAGCCAACTCAATAGCGAACGTTTGCAAGGCTTAGAGATCCGCTGTATCAACGATCCGCTGACTGGAAAGTCTGTTCAGTTGATACTGGAGCGAGAGGTAGCATCAACTGAAGCACCAGTCTCAGCAGCGCTACACCAGCCACCCTTGACGGTGCTGACATCATTGCCAGTACCAGTCTGGTTCTCTGGGTCAGATCATCAGCTGCAATACGTGAATCAAGCCTGGCTGTCATTTACAGGGCAGACTTTGCAACAAGCACTGAGAACCGCTTGGCTAAGCGACCTTCATCCTGACGACCGCGATCGGTGCTTGAGTGTCTACTGGCAAGCCTTTGCTCTGCGTCAACCTTTTACGATCGAGCACCGCTTACGGCATCATGATGGGACTTATTGCTGGGTGACGAACACAGGCAAACCGCTAAGTGATCTTGATGGGTCTTTCAGCGGTTATGTCGGTTTCTGCTATGACATCACTCAGTATAAGCAGATGGAAGTCAAGCAACAGGTGCAGAACCATACCGCTCAGCTCCAGCAGGCTTTGCACTTTGAGTCAACGCTAAAGCAGATTACCGATCGCGTCCGGGATAGTCTTGATGAGCGCTTGATTTTGCAGACTGTGGTGCAAGCTTTGGCAGTGGCACTCCAGGTCATTTGCTGTGATATTGCCATCTATAACGAGGCACGGACAACGTCTACTATTTGCTATGACTATACGGACGGCTCGATTCCATCGGCACAAGGAGAAGTCGTGCAGATGGCAGAAAGCTACGACCCTGCGCTTCATACTCAGCTCCTGCAGGGGCTTTGCTTTCAATTCTGCCCGCTTGTGCTAAATCAGGCACGACCGCTAAAAGAGCCGATCGCCATCCTATCCTGCCCGATTGTGGATGATCAGGGCGTTCTTGGTGATATGTGGTTATCAAAGCCGATGCACGACCTCTTTAACGAGTTAGAAATTAGACTAATTCAGCAAGTCACAAACCAAACAGCGATCGCGATTCGGCAAGCACGGCTCTACCAATCTGCTCAGACGCAAATTAGTGAACTGGATCGACTGAATCGTCTCAAAGACGATTTCTTGAGTACGGTTTCGCATGAACTGCGGTCTCCGATGGCTAACATCAAAATGGCTACTCAGATGCTTGAGCTTGTGATGGCAAAGGTCGGTCTCTTTGAGCAAGAGCCAAGTGCAAAGCAGTACTTTGGGATTTTGCAGGAAGAGTGCCAACGAGAACTCAGCCTGATTAACGATTTGCTTGATCTGGCACGGCTGGATGCGGAAGTTGAAGCGCTACGGCTTACGCCAGTTGATTTGAAGCTTTTGCTTCCCCACCTCGTTGAACCATTTGCAGAGAAAGCGCAGCAGCAGCAGCAGCAGCTTACGCTTACGCTTTCATCAGCGTTACCACTCCTAACAACGGACGTACCAATGCTGACCAGGGTGTTGAGTGAGCTACTCACGAATGCTTGTAAATACACCCGTGCCGGAGAAAAAATTACGGTTACCGCTCAATTAGAGCCTGATTCGCTACAAATCAGCGTCGCTAATTCTGGCATCGAAATTCCACCTAAAGAACTGCCTCGCATTTTTGACAAATTCTATCGCATCCCAAACAATGATCCGTGGAGGCATGGCGGTACTGGTTTAGGCTTGGCGCTGGTACAGAAACTGGTAGACCGCTTAGGAGCAACCATTGCTGTTGCCAGTACCGCTAATCAGACCACGTTTGTGGTGAGTTTTCCACTTTTGGCTTAAACCTTACCATTGCGTTCTAAGCTTTCCGCCGCTGTGGCAGACGAGAGGCTGCAAGCAAGCTTACGATGATCAGCAAAAGTTGCACGGCAAAGGCAGCAGTAACTCCAAGCGACAGCGCCCAGCCAGACGTGCGGCTCATCGCCAGCAGCGCACCACCCAGACCAATGCTGATCGCTGGGGTAAAGGTATCGGCAATTTGAAGATCCGCAGAAATTGCGCCTTCGCTTCTCTTGGTTGCACAATTGAAGGCGATCGCGCCACTCGTTGGATGCGCTAACCCAATGCCAAAACCAAGTAGGATACAGCTACAAACCGCCATCCCCAAATCCCCGTTGGGGATCCAGATCACTAGTGGTGCTAGCCCTGCTCCCACAAGCATGAAGACGATGCCAACCTGTACCCGCAACCGACGACCATCGCCACCATCATGACGATCTAGGCGTGCTTGTAGCCAAGCAGCCGTTGACCAACTGAGTGTACCTACGGCTACAACCAAGCCTGCGGTGTCAGGGGCGCGTTCCTTCAGTGTTGTGAGGGCAAATACCAGAAAGGTTTGAAGGCCAAAGTAACTGGCGACAAAAAGCCCTCGTGAAGCTACCACTGCGGGCAAACCAGGATACGCGACAAACGTACCAGCAGGCAAAAGTTTTCGCAGTGGCGGCACGACAAACAATAAGCCTGCCAAAGCAACCCAGACGCCCATCATTTGCGGTAACTGACCAAGACCAGTCAATAACAAGCCAGTGCCGATCGCAAGCTGGATGGCAACCCCAAAGCGATTGGACTCATCCGAGTTTGGTTGGTCACCAGACTTGATGCGAAGAAACGTTGGCAGAGTTAGAACAGTTGCCAGCAAGAGGAATGGGAGCAGCCCCCAAAAAACCAAGCGCCAGGTAAAGCGAACCGCCAGCACACCAGCGATATAAGGTCCAATCAGGGCTGGAATAACATACGAAGCGGAGAAAACAGCTAAGATTTGGACCCGCAGTGCATCCTCGTAACACAGGAAGATGCTGGAGTAAATGCAGGTCACGAAAACGCCAGCGCCAAACCCTTGCAGCGCACGACCAACGAGGGCGATCGGCATATTGGGCGCAAAGGCAGTAATGACCAGTCCCAGCCCGAACAACACCAAGCCAGCAATGAAGGGTAAAGCCGGACCACGCTGATTAATCTGGTGACTGGCAAGCACTGTCCCGGTCAGTTGAGCCAGTAAGTAGGCACTAAACACCCAACCAAAGAGATCAATGCCGTGCAAGTCTTGAGCGAGATTAGGAGCCACAGTTGTCACAGCCAACCCCTCAAACGCGACCATCGTCACAGCGAGGATGATGCCAATGGTCAATGCTTGGTGAGGCTGCCTGAAAATGCCGACTTGATGGGTCACGCAGTCAAGTCTCCTGGGTGTGTACAGCCTGACGGCATCAAAAAATAGTTCACGGGTGCAAAATGTTCTAGCTGTCGTTAGTATGTCGAAGCAGTAAGAGGGCTTCGGGATGAGCTGACGCAACGGTTGCGTCCGTAGGTTCCTACTCAGAGATTTGCACCTTTACATAAGGTTAAAAGACGGTGCCTTGTGTCCACACTAAGCAAGGAATTATGGGCTGAGTGTTTTCATTATGGTCTTTTCAAACCGCGTGTCGAAACTGCCACCTCGATCGCCACAAGCTAATCAGTTGCACCACATTACCACCTCTATCCGTCAATCCCTTCAGCTACAGGAAATTCTACAGGCAACGGTGGTAGAAGTGCGTCGTTTTCTAGAGGTCGATCGCGTGATGGTGTATCGGTTTCATCCAGATGAGCATGGAGAAGTGCTTGCAGAAGCCATACAGCACCAGCAGTTACCCTCTTTAAAGGGGCTACACTTCCCTGCTGATGATATTCCATCAGAAGCCCGCGCACTGTTCTTGAAGGCACGGCAACGCTCCATTGTTGATCTGTCTGCTCAGCAAATTGGTTGGAGTACCTCAAAGGCGTTTGAAGGGAGTGACAGCGGCCTTGGCAGCCTATCCTATCGTCCAGTGGATGTATGCCATCGCGAGTATTTGAAAGCGATGGGTGTACAAGCGTCTGTTGTCGTCCCAATTCTACAACAGGAGCAGCTATGGGGCTTGCTCGTTGCTCACCACTCTAAACCGCGTTCCGTTTCTGAAGCAGACCTGCATTTTCTCCAACTGGTTGTCGATCAAGTCGCAACCGCGATCGCTCAAGCCAACTTGCTCAGTCAGGTTCAGCTACAGGCGCAGCAAGAAAGCACGGCTAACCGTATCGCCACCTTACTCTATGCCAGTACTAATCCCTTTGGGGCAGCGCTAGAAGCAGCGGTTGAAGCCGTTGGCGGATCGGGAGGGAGGCTCTTTCTCCTACCAACCCATGCCGATCCAGCGGGTAAACTTTACACCTGGGGTGACCAACCCACTGGCGCTTCTCGCGTTGATGACAAACCACTAGAACAGGGGTCTCTGTGGCAACTTCATCATCACTCAGAGGGTGTCGCGATCGCAGACCTTTATCAAGACCCTCGGTGCCTTGCTCTTGTCAAAGCCTTTCAAAACACGCAAATCCGCAGTTTGCTCATCCTACCGCTGCAACAGGGGCAACAAACGGTTGGTTATTTGACGCTTTTCCGTGACGAAATCGATACCGAAAGATTGTGGGCTGGAGAATTTGACTCAGACGAGCGCCAGCGGCTGCCGCGTCAATCGTTTGACCTATGGCGGGAGCATAAGACTAAGCAGGCACAAGGTTGGACAGACACAGACCTTAAGCTTGCTCAAGCGATCAAAAGCCACTTTGCACCTGCGGTAAGACAATACGTTGCCATTCTGAATGACCTCGCCAACCGTAAACAAGCAGAAGTGCAATTACGAGAACAAGAACAGTTTTTTCGCACTGTTTATGAAGGGGTCGAACACATCATTGCCATCATTGATGTGTTGGCAGCTAGCGAGTTCCATTATGTCGCCTGGAACCCGACAGCCGAAAAACTGGCCGACATTCCCAGTGCCGCGATCGCGGGCAAAACGCCGGAGGAACTCTTTGGTGAAACCTATGGGGCAACAGTGCGCCAGCATTATCAGCAGTGTGTCAGTGCTGGCACGAGCGTTCGTTATGAAGAACATTTGCCGTTTCAGAAGCAAGATATCTGGTGGTTAACGACGGTCAACCCAATCAAAGACGAGAGGGGTAGTATTCAGCGGTTGGTGCTTACGGCGACGATAATCACGGAACGCAAACAAGCAGAAGAAGCGTTACAGCAAAAGGCACAGCAACTCGCTCAAGCGTTCCAAGAGCTACAGCACACACAGGCAAAACTGGTGCAGACTGAAAAAATGTCAAGTTTAGGGCAGCTAGTGGCGGGAGTCGCTCACGAAATTAATAATCCGGTCAACTTCATTTCTGGCAACCTGAATCACGCAAGCGAATACACTTCCGATCTGCTCAATCTGCTACAGCTCTATCAGCAACATTACCCTCAGCCAGCCGCCGCAATCCAAACCGAGGCAGAGGCGATCGACCTTGACTTTCTCCAAGCAGATTTGCCCAAACTCTTAACGTCGATGAAAGTTGGAGTCGAGCGTATCCAAACGATCGTTCTGGCCCTGCGAAACTTTTCGCGCATGGATGAGGCAGAAATCAAGGCGGTGAACATTCATGACGGCATTGACAGTACATTAATGATTTTGCAGAGTCGGCTTAAAGCAACGGCAGGACATTCGGAAATTCAGGTGCTGAAAGACTATGGCGACCTGCCGATGGTGGAGTGTTACGCCGGACAGTTGAACCAAGTGTTCATGAACATCTTGAGTAATGCAATTGATGCGCTAGATGAATACAACCGTCGGCGATCGCCGGAGGAGCAGCGGCAGAAGCCTGCCACTATAACCATTCAGACCGTAGTAGTGGTTGATCACTCAAAAACAGAACCGTCTCCGTCTCACGAGATTCACATTCGCATTACGGATAATGGTTCAGGCATGATAGAGCCAGTCCGGCAGCGGCTCTTTGAGCCCTTCTTCACCACTAAGCCTGTTGGGAAAGGCACTGGTTTGGGTCTCTCGATTAGCTATCAGGTTGTGGTCGAAAAGCACGGGGGCAATTTGTCCTGTCTTTCTGCACCCGGTGAAGGAGCCGAGTTCCTGATTGCCTTGCCCTTAGTGGCAAGAGGCTAAGCCGCATATCCTGAACAAAGGTTAGCTGCGTGATGTTGATTGTAGCTGATTGTAGCTTATATAGGCTTATATAAGCCCATAAATGCTCTATTTAAGGCTTCTAGGAGACTCAGATGTATCATCGAAGCAACATCGATACACAAGAAACCGTGAGCAAGCGAATCCACGTCACGCTTCCAGAGGGGATTTATCTTAAGCTGGAAGCCTGGGCCGGGTCAGAGGCTAGGCCTGTGGCAAATTTGGCAGCGTATCTGCTGCAAAAAGTCATCGAGGAAGCTGAAGACCAGGGGAAAATCCCCCAACCCAAAAGTGGCAAATCAACGTAAGGGGCGATCGCGATGATCCAAGCCACACCGAAGCAAGTCACATTTGATAAGTTCATTGCCTGGTATCCAGAGCACTCAGAACACCACTACGAGTTGCATGATGGGGAAATCATTGAGATGCCGAAACCCATTGGCAAACACTCACAAGTCGCCGGTTTTCTGGTGGCTGAAGTCAATTTTGAAATCCGTAGGCTTCAACTTCCTTACTTCATTCCCAAGGAGTGCATCGTTAAATACAGTGAGTCGGGGTACGAACCCGATTTGATTGTGCTGGACAGCACCACGATCGCAGCCGATACCCGCTGGGCAAAGGAATCTACGATCACGCGGGGGGAATCGGCCAAGGTCATTGTTGAAGTCGTTAGCACCAACTGGAGCGATGACTACGCCATGAAGCTAGAAGACTATGAGGCGTTAGGCATTGCCGAATACTGGGTTTGCGACTACTTGGGCTTAGGCGGTAAGCGGTATATTGGCTCTCCCAAACAGCCCACGTTTTCGGTCTACCAACTCAACCCAACTGGTGAGTATCAGGTGAAGCAATTCCGGGGGCAGCAGGTGATCGAGTCGCTGGTCTTTCCTGAGTTGCAACTGAGCTTGGAGCAGATTTTGGCAGCCGCAACTGTACCCGTGACGTGAGAGGCGCTGAATGTTTGGACTCTTTACAAAGATCCAGGCTCAAAAACTGCGGCATTTTTCGAGATCTGCGCTTAGATCGCTTAAGCTACTTTCTACAGTAATTTTTTGCTGGCAGTAGTGCAAGCAGCAGACGAACTTACAGGTTTCCACGTTTGGACAGTACAGGAGGTAACTGGATGACCTAACAAGCCCTTTAAAAGTCAGAACCCCAACTGAGGAAACAGAAGGGGCAAAAGACTTTAATTCAGTTTTAGATAGGATTTGGAGACTCTAACTAACCGCCCTGGAAAAGCAAAAGTTAAGCCATCCGGCTTTGCTATGCCAATTTTAGTGGGAATTTGTCAATGGTGCAACACTATTTGACTCGTTTTTGACTTTTTTAACTCACTTATCAATCACAAGTCGCTGAAACACTTACACAGCAGCATTTTTGGTTAAGTAGTTTTTGAGCATTTTCGAGTGAGCATCTTGTAGCATCCTAAGCAAACTCCATCAAACAAATCAGCATAGCTTCCTATCTGCCGTAGTTAACAGGCATAGGGAGTGAAATTGTGCGTCTAAAAAAATACGAAGACTGGGAGGGCAACTCATGCAGGTAGCCCCCTCCCGTACCTTTCCATCTGTCCAAGAAAGCGATGATCGCTTCCTCGCGCTCTGGCCCCACCGCTATGACTACCTCTGGGCTGAGCACCCCCAGCCCGACGAGCGACCCGACTGGCAAACCGAGAACCGTCATCCCCTTTCAGATCGCCTGCTGCAACAAGGCACGTCGCTCTACGGTGTCCGCTTCGGTCCCACCACCCGCTACTGTGTCCTCGGGATTGCGACAGGATACGTGCAAAAACCTGCAAGATAGCCTTCAAAGGCTTGCTCATCAGTGCTTTCAGTAAACTCAACCAGAAAGCGATACAATGTCTGCCCTATTGCGGCACGGGCAGAAGTGCTACGAGAGAATGGGGCTTTCAAGCGTTGAAACGGCACCAAAAAGGGTCGTGTACTACTGGTTTTGGGGTAGTACTTGGGCCAGAAATAGTCCAACCCTGTACCAATCAAGGTTTCTGGTGGCATGTCGTAGGGCTTAAAAGCTGTAACCCTTACAGGCTAAGCATTTTAACCCTATCCTGCAGGTTTTTACATGTATCCTGTTCCAATCCCGGAAAGACTTCCAGCTGACCAGGAGCCAATTTGAACCCGCTGTTTTCCAGCAGGGTGGAGACCGCCAGGGCGATCGCCCATGTCTTCTGCTCAGTGTCAAAAGGGAAGTAGAGATGGAGACCACCGCTGTAGCTGGACGTGCAGACCACGGCTTGCACCAGTCCCAAGACTTCCAGTGCTCCGATCAACCGTCGCCAGGCGAAGCGATCGCGGTTGGGATGGTAGGTACTGCCCTTGTCCACATTGAGGACGCAATAGCGCGTGGTGGGACTAAAGCGGACACCATAGAGCACTGCCCCTTGTTGCAGCAGGCGATCGCTCAAAGGATGACGGCTCTCGGTTTGCCAGTCGGGTCGCTCGTCGGGCTGGGGATGCTCGGACCAGAGGTAGTCATAGCGATGGGTCCAGAGCGCGAGGAAGGGATCATTGCTTTCCTGAACCGAGGGAAAGGCATGGGAGGGGGCTAACCGCATGGGCAGCCCTCCCAGTCTTGATAAAAAATTCGATGCACAAGTTTACTCCCTATGGCTGGAACAACAGCAGATAGGAAGCCATGCAAAAACTAGAGCAATTTGTCAAAGTGGTTGCACCTTTTGACAAATTGCCACTAAAATTGGCATAGCAAAGCTAGGTGACCTAACAACCTGCCCGCTTAAAGCATCAGTTAGAGTCCCTGCTCCTATCCTTCAATTGAATAACAAGCCTTCTAACCCCTTCTGTTTCGCGGCAGTGGGGGTTTTTGGCTTCTAGCCTTGCCTAGAACATGACGGACACTCCTCTCGCTTCAAACGTGGAAACTTGTTGTTCACCTGCGGCTCGCGCTGTTGTGGGAGCTTTGCTGTGGTGAGTATCAATGATCTAACCGCAAATCCTGTCCCTTGGCACAGTTTTTCCAAAACTGCTGGTGCGGCTCCGTCGGTACGCCTTCTAGCACCAGTTGCTGGTCGGACGCTACTCGTCCCTACTCCGTGACCGCTGCTTGCCGTTGGTGAACAGCGCTCGCTCCTAAAGGCCTTGGCGAAACGCTCTAGCCGCTTCCAGCCTGGAGGTCTCAGCCAGCAAGACGCAACGTGAGAGGTGAGCGAAGTCGAGGGTAGCCAGTGCTGGTATGGCACTGCGCTCAAGGCGCTCGTAGCCGTGCGCTCGCAGGTGATAAAGGCTAAACACTCCATCTTCCCAAAACCAGACTTCAGGTACTCCTAGAGCTTGATACCGTTGCAGCTTCGTGGCGCTGCCACTGGTAAAGATGACTTCGATCGAGAGGTCGGGCGGCGTTTTCGGTTGTCCGATGCAATACGACTCGTCCGCCTGAGCTGAGACGACATTTTCACGCTCCTGGGTCACAGAGCCAGTGGGGGCAAACTCAATCTCCTTAGCTAAAAAAAACAGCTCCAGTAGCATCCCAATCACTGACTTGAAAAATTCGTGGTCGAGACCTGGCATGAGAATTTCGATCGTCCCTTCGTAGTAGAACAGCCTGACACCTGGGGAACCTTCAAAGCCCTTTTGAATGTGCTTGAACTGTTCCCATGAGCGATCGTGCTGCACGAGGCGCGGGTCACTGGTTTTTGAGAGTACCTGTGTCATGGAAATCGCCCTTACTTAGCCTGTTGTTTCGTTTGCGGTACCTGCCAGTCTTCCATCTCCCTTTCAAGGAGATAGCTAATCAGATTCGACAGCGATCGCCCTTCGATCTCTGACCGTTTCTCTAGCTTTTCAGCGAGCTGGTCACTCACGCTTGCAAAGACTTTCTTAGCCACTCTGCTGTTCATACCCTATTTTCCCCTAGATGGTAGTCCCATTCTGCCTAGATCAAGCAAACTTTACCATATGGTTGCATATTTACAACCATATGCTACTTTTGGATGAGAAGTAAGTGGAACGTGATGGGAACTGGACTGAAACACGCACGAAACGAAGCAATCGTGTTCCTAGCCGTTCCTAGTTGTTCCACCCCGTTCTAGTAAGCCTTTGAGGGAAAGCATGAAGACATCACTGACCAAGTTTTGCCGTGACCACGACTTGCCTAAGTCCAGCGTTTATCGTCGCTGCCAAGAGTTGAGTATCGATACCGGCGATGGGCTGACACCTGAAGCCTGTGATCGGCTGCTGCATGAGTTTGATGTGGTGACTGAACCACCAGCCGTAGAGCTAGAGTCGGCAGAACAACAGGCAGTCACCATCGAGGTTGGCAATCACCAAATTATCCTCTCTCAGCCAGAGCTGCCGCAGACCTACAGCCTGGAGTCACTCCGACAAAGTGAAGTGATTGCGTTTGATGATCCGTTGGCGATCGCGGCTCAGTTCCTTGAGACTGCCGATGTGCTGACCGCAGAGATGCAACGCGATATCCGAGTGCGCGAACACAAGCTGCAACAGACCCAGCAGGCAAAAGCCGCGATCGCTGAGAAAGCCACCGAATTCAAGCTGGAAGCGCGGCTCTACCGTGAACGAACCGCGATGCTGGCGACAGCGCAAAGCCAGGAGACGCAAAATCTACAGCAGTCTCTCACCACTCTGCAAAACCTGGGAAAGCCCCCAGCGGACGCCTGACGCGTTTGCTGCTATCAATCATGCTCCTGGTGCTCGCCTGGGCGCTCTTAAGAGCCGACACACCAACGGCTGACCCCAGCCCCTCAACGACAGAAGCCAGCGCTCACCGTCCAAAGTAAACCGCTGGCTCTGGACTCCCAACCTTCCAATCAGAAGTAACTCCCATCATGACAAAACCTGTACCCGGTGAAGGACAGTACTTCACCCTCAATCCGGTGCCACCGCCCCAGCCGCCAGCCGCTCGGAGTTGGGGCTTGCCGATCGCGTTGGGCTTGCTGGCTATTCCCCTGTTAATGTTCGGCTTCGGCTTCTCGCAACAGCAGCAACCAGCCACAACAGCAGCAGTCAGTCCTACTGCCACACCGTTCATCTCGCCCCTGCCTACCCCGTCACTAGCATCCCAGCAGGATGCTACCACACAACCGCCAGAAGCCTCTGCAAAACCGTCTTTAGAGCCTTTACCGTTGGCGACAGCGACACCCGTAGCAGCACCGTCTAGCGATCCGGCAGTACTCCCGATCGTCCACATCCAAAGCCCTGGCATGGCTGCCAACTTCCGCGCTGCGCCCAGTTTGCAGAGTGCAGTCTTAGGCGTACTGATGCACGGTGACCTGGTGGAATTGTCCCCAGAACGCCGTGTGCAGCAAGACGGTGTGGTCTGGGTGCCCGTGCGGTGGCGGGGTCAGACTGGATGGCTGGACAACACCTTTATCGATACCCGGAGGAGCGATGCGACACGACTCTAACGCCTTGCCGCTGGCAACTTCAACCGCACCCGGGAAGCTGGCGGTCTGGTCGGATCAGGCAGGCAGACCCTATCTGGTGCAGCAACAACCAGATGGCAGTACCACCTTTACTCCACTCGAAACAGCACTGGCGCAAGCACAACCACCCACCACGACTGAGCGCGTCACGACTTACCGCGATCCGCTCCAGACGCTGTTGCTTGCTCTGATCGCCGTGCTGGGACTGGTCTTGGGTGGTTACTTACTGGGCTTTCTCGCCGGTGCGTCTGGTCAGCGCGTCGTCCTCGTCCCCCGTTCGCCCCTCTGCGACACCCATCGCAGCAGTTTCTTGTTCTGGTCTTCTGAAACCAAGGAGTGCAACTAATGTCCGCACCGAAAGCTAAAGGCTACAGCAGCAGCCCCAAGGGTATCCAATCTCACGTCCTACCCCATGCCGGTGCCCTGACCGAACGCGCGTCGCGCTACTTCGGCATCGACCTGGCGCGACTGCCCCAAATGAGCGACCACGAACTCGCTTTGTTTGCCGATCGCGCTACCGCCATGACGCGTCTGAAGGAGATTCTACCGATTCTGGAGAAGCACTTTACCACGCTGATTGAAGGGCAAGTGGAGTATGAGCAATTTGTCCAGCGCGTCTTGAAGCAAGTCGAAAAAGGCTCCAAGCACATCGACAAGAGCCTTTTAGACGCCTGGCTACTTTCCAAAGGCTACGACAAGCATCTGCAACTGCTGAACCAGAAAGCCGGGCATGGGATGCAGAAGCTCGAAGCCGAATACCGCTCGGAATATGACCTGAACCGACTGGACTTCCAGAGCGCGATCAAACTGATTCACCTGCGGCATCAGAACCGCGCCAAAGCGATCGGTGAGAAAGTGCCCCAGGCGCAGCGACAGCTGCAAGTGCAAGAAGCACTGCGGCGACAGGCTGAAACCCGCAAAGAGTTATTGACCTATGGCACCGCTGGCAAGCCTGGGAAAGGCTTCTGGCATGGTGTCAAAGACTTCTTTCGGGTATGAGGTGAGCCATGTTTGACCAATACGACTCACCCCTGATGCTCCCACCGTCCGACGGCTACTATGAGCCAGAGGCAGCCCCCGAACCGGCTCGCCTTGATTACGCCCTCGAAGGCATCAGCCGCTTCATGGGGCTGTTCGCCCTGGGCATTACCGTCACCTTGATCGCCCGCTGGCTGACAGCGCTCTTGCCGTTCTACTGGCTTGGGGCGATCGCCTGTATCTTGTCCCTGGTTCTGCCTGCCTATCTATCTCGCAGTGCCCGGTTACTCGCCATTGCGATCGCCCTGGTCGTAGCAATCTTTACAGGCTGGTTTGACCAGCTCGCCCACACCAGCCAACAGGTGCAGCAGCACGTCCAGCAACAGGTGCAGGAGGTTTTGAAGTGAAAGACCTCTATCTGCCTCAGATTCTGGGGCTGCTAGCGGCTGGTATGACCAGTACGGCGCTCGCGGTCAGTGGCTACCTGCATCAACCGGAAACGTTTCGCTTGCTGGGCACCCAGCTTACCTACCAGGCGGCGTACCGCAAAATTCCCCTGTCCTTAATGGGTACTGGGCTTTGTGTATCCGCCTGGTTACTCACCCAGACACGACGCGATTATCGCCGTCAGTACGAAGAGTGGGAGCGCCAAACGTTGCTGAAGCAAGGGCAACTGCAAGCGATCGCCCATCAGGCTGAACTAGAAGGCTATCAACAAGTGGCTCAATTACAGGCAGCTGAACGGCTCTACCCCCAGATGGCACCGTATCTGTCAGACATCCAAGATGCTGATTATCAGGACGTATCAGCGTCGCCACAACAGCAGGTTGCCCCGCAGCCCGTGGCCGCAACTGCCGCGCCTAGTCAGCCAAGTGTACCTGTCACTCCCGCGTCAGCCTCGACGGCTGACCCGACGGCCTATCTGCAAAACTTCCTCGAATATCCGGGGCTGCTGTTTGGCGGCATGGGTGCCGGGAAGAGCTGGACCGCTCGCTACCTGGTGATGGAAAAGGTACGAGCGGGGCATCAAGTGATTTTGCTGGACCCTCATGCTGCTAACCACGAGTGGCAAGGCATCCGGCATATCGGTGCTGGCATGGACTATCGCGCGATCGCCGAGTTTCTGCAGTGGTACCTCGACGAAATCGAGCGCCGCTATCAGGAATTTAACCGTTCTGGCTTAACCGAGGAAGACTGGCAGCAGTCGTTACGGCAGCAGCAGCGCATTACCAGTGTAGTGTCGGAAGAAATGACGAACTGGGCGGACCGACTGCCAGGTGACATCGGCAGTAAGTTCTTCAAGTCCGCGATGAGTGATAGCCGCAAAGTGCTGATGCCGCCCCTGTTTGTCGCGCACGATCGGACCTTGACAGCGCTAGGGGATGCGAAAGGCATCGCTCGGTTACGGGATGCGGCTCTGCTGGAATTGGAGCTGATTCCCACGATCCACCCCACCACGCACAAGCCGGTCTCCAGTGGTCAGGGCAAATTAAAACTACTGGGTCATGCAGAGTGGTTGCCGGTGGAGCTACCGCAGATTGAGCGCAAAATCACGGACTTCACCCTCTGGTCATCGCCGCCAAGTCAAACCCATCAGCCACCCATGCCCCCACCGCCACAAGCCCCACCGTTTGCTTTTCGTACTCAGGTGAACAACTGGTTGCAGGACTGCTGGCAGGCAGACGCACTAGCGCCAGAGTCAAAGGAGAAGCCCAGTCAAGTGGAGGCGATGCCCGCTGGTCAGCTTAAAAGCCTTGCACTGTATCTCCGCAAGAAAGGGTCGATCGCGGTAAGGGACGTGCGGCAAAATTGGGGCCGCAATCAAGGCTTAAACGGGGAGCAGGTACAGGCGTTACTGCTGGAGTTGATGGCGTTGCACCTGATCGAAACCTTCTCACCCCTCAACTCTAAGGCGGAATGGGTGCGCTGGTCTGAAACCTAGACGTAGCAGGGTCTACATCCAGTGATGTGTGATGTCACAGCGGTTACACATCACCTCAGACAGCAGCATTCACATCGCTGACACATCACAGTATCGCGCCACTACACATCACTGTTTAAGGAAGCCTATGTTCACCAACACCAACCCTGCCATCGTCCAGATCCGACGCGACTTACGAGGACAATTACCGGATGAGTGGCTCGAGGAAGTCATCTCGATTTTGGAATACCAACTGACTTACCAAACGATCGACGAGTTGGCGACCAATGACCTGCTGAAGCTCAGACTGGGAGCAAACTTGAGTCCGGCGCTGCAGCAGATATTGTCGCAGGCGATCACGCCCGACATCCAGTCGGTGGATGTGTCAATCTCACCGCCTCAAACCTTTCGACTGCCCTGGCAATGAGAATCGTGTGATGGACCCAGCAACCTTGCTTGCTTTTACACAAAATGAGGCAAGGCATCTTTGTTGTGTTATCGAGTCTTTTACACACACGAAAAACTTTGTCCAAATAGAGTTGTAGAAAAGCGATCGAAGTGAGCCTTAGTATCAGGGCTGCTGCTCTACACAGGTTGACACCTGTGTAGAGCAGCAGTTATAGGCATAAAGTAGCGTGATCGCGCTGTCATCGTTGCAGGAAGCACACGCTTCTCATTCCTACACAGTTCGGCTAATGCTCACGGTAGAAGCTCTACACCCCATACCTCCCAGTTCATGAACCAGGCAGAACTCCTTGAAAGAATCAAACAAGCCGCGCGGACAAAGCAGAGCGTCCTTGATCTCTCAGATGAAGATTTGACAGCCTTGCCAGCACAACTGGGGAGTTTGACTAATCTAACAACGCTAAACCTCAATAACAACCAACTGAGTCGTCTGCCAGCAGAACTGGGTCAGCTGACTAATTTAACAACGCTGAACCTTTCTAACAACCAACTGAGCCTGGTGCCAGTAGAACTAGGAAAATTATCTAATCTGACAACGCTAGACCTCTCCGACAACCGACTAGGCAGTATGTCAGTAGAGTTGGGGCAACTAACTAGGCTGGTAACACTGAACCTCTCTCGTAATCAACTGAGCAAGGTGCCAACGTCATTGGGACAACTTACCAATCTGACAACATTAGATCTAATCCAAAATTTCCTTACGTTTCCACCGCCAGAGATTGTAGAGCAGGGAACCGCTGCTATTCTGGCGTATCTTCAAGAGCAACTGGATGGGAGGCAACAATGGGTGTCTAAACTGCTGTTAGTGGGCGAGGGAGGCGTAGGCAAAACATCACTGCTGCGAGCACTCAATGAACAACCATTCGATAAGCAAGAATCAACCACGCGCGGTATTGCCATTGGCAGTCTCTCGCTCCCCCATCCCACCGACGCTGATGTCACCATGCAGCTCAATACCTGGGATTTTGGCGGCCAGGAGATTTATCACGCCACCCATCAGTTCTTTCTCACCAATCGTTCGCTGTTTCTGCTGGCATGGAATGCCCGTCTCGGTTGGGAACAGGGCAAACTCATCTACTGGCTCAAGACCATTCGCGCCAACGCACCCGATTCACCGATTCTGCTGGTGGCAACCCACATGGATGAACGCAATGCCGACCTGCCCCTCAGTGAGTTGCACCACCAGTTCCCAAAAATCATCGGGCAATGGGACATTAGCAATCAAACCGGGAGTGGGATTAGTGATCTGCGACAGGCGATTACCAAGGCAGCTGCGCAGCTTCCTTTGATGGGCGAACGCTGGCCCACCACTTGGCTTAAGTTTGCCAACACATTGCGAAACTCTCAACGGCGTTACGCCACCCCTCAAGCGTTTTGGCAGGTGATGGCTAAACACAAAGTGGCATACGACAGTCAACGAGTACTGGCAACCTGGCTGCATGAATTAGGCGAAATTCTGTTCTTTCAAGACAATGATGAACTCAACGATCTGGTGATCTTCAAGCCGCAGTGGGTGACAGAACACATCAGCCGAGTATTGGAAGCGGAGGAAGTCACGCAACGCAACGGCATCTTCACCCGTCCTTGTATGGAGCAACTCTGGCGCGATCTTCATGCACCGATGCGCGATCACTTCTTACGCCTGATGGAACGCTTCGATCTCTCCTACCGCACGCTAGAGGACAAAGAGATCAGCCTCATTGTCGAACGCTTACCGTTTGAACCACCCGACTACGAATCGCTGTGGCAGGGCAAACAGCAAGAGCTCCATTGCAAAGAGATTGCCATGAAATTTCAGCTCAGTGAGATGCTTCCCGGCATTCCCACCTGGTTTATTGCTCGTCAACATCGCTTCACTATCGAGCAGGGCGAACGTCGCGGCATCCATTGGCGCACGGGTGTCTTATTTCAAGACCGCGAACAAACCCATCTGGCACTTGCCAAAATTGGACGCGACGACAGAACCAACGCGGAGTATTTGCAACTCACGGTACGCGGTTCCATGCCCCACAGCTTCTTTGACCTGCTCAAAGAAGGCATCGAACTCACCCTGCGTCGCTACCCCGGTCTGCAAATCACCCGCCTAATTCCCTGCCCGGACCCAAATCATGAAAGCTGCCTGCACGAATTTGATTATGCCAATCTGGTTAAACGACTCGAACGCGAACAGCCGAAGGAAAGCATTGAATGTCCCTCTTGTCTGGAAAACATTTCTGTTACCAAACTCCTGTTTGGGCTGCATTGGACAACGCAAGATGCCGTCCTGGCTCGATTAGATGAAATCCAGGATGGACAATTAGAGTTACGGGAACTGGTGCAGAGTCAATTTCTCAGACAGTTCCGACAGCAGCAGAAATTCTTGGAATCGCAATGCCCTAATCTGTTTGTGCTCCGCCCCGACGATCGCAAAGTCTGGTCAAAAGACATCGGTATGCAGCGCATCAGCCTGCAACTCTACTGTCAGATGCCCGGTCATATGCACCCCACCATTGACCCTAGTGACCCCAAGCAACCCTGCGGATTGTATGCGATCGACGAACCTCAAAAGTGGCTGCAAACCGTCACACCCTACTACCGTCGCATGGTTAAAATTCTCAAGTTCGCCACTCCCTTAGTTGGTCCCTGGCTCGGTGTCATGGAAGCAAAAGACTACGAAGCCATCTTCAAAAGCGACATCGACCTTGCCAAAGAGCTTGCCGGGAAACTGTCTGACAGCAAAGGCTTTGCTGATGCAGTCTACGCCGATGCCCTGCCAGAGAGCGATCATCGCCTCGAAGCGATCGACGGTGCCGCCTTACGTGCTCTACGTTAACTGCTCGACCAAAAAGATCCCAGCAAGCAGTGGGGCAACCTCAAGCAAATACTGGCTCCTGAAGGTGATTACCTCTGGCTCTGCGAACATCACGCCAAAGAGTTTCATCCCTAAACCAGCCTGCTTATGCCGAATTCTCTGGTTCAATGTAATCACAAAGGTCGGGAATTGGTCAGAGGGAGCATCTCAACCATACGTTTGGCGTACCCCTACATAAGCGTGTTCCGCCGTTTGTTCGCTCTCCCCACTCTGAACGAACTGCAAACTGGCACCATTGCCGAAAGGCTCACAGTAGCGGTTCTATTGCTTGCCCTTTTGCTGAGCGGTGCATCAGCGCAAGCCCACCAATATCTCACTCGGTAAGGTGAGCAGCAACGACGCAAGGACACGAATTTGCTCCTCAAGCGACAGCCCCTGCCACAGCATGAGTCGCTGACGTGGTGCCAACCACACCAAGAACACCTCACTGATCGATTCCAGCAGTGGCACCGCCTCATAGTCTGCAACCAGCGTGCTGACAACCTGTTTCACCCCAGCGATCACTTCAGCTTCTGACGCACTTAGCGGCACACTGGCTGGTTTACTACTTTTGCTATCAGAGCTTTCTAATAGCAAAAGTAGTAACTTCCAGATCTGCGATACCCGCTGCTGCGAATAGCCAATCATGGTAGCAATGGCTGTTTGAGTCACCTTCTCGCCCTGGACGCGCAACTGCTCTACTGCCGCCTTAGCTGCCAGTAAGAGCCGCTCCTCCCGACTGGCAGCCTCTAGCGTAATCGTGGCGGCCTGCACCTGTTGAGTGGGGCAGTCCAGCGCAAAATCACTGAGCAGAATCACCTGGAGCGACTCCTCCGGTCGGCGATGGGCCCATCGCCGCCCGATCGCCTGCTGGATATCCGCTTGAATGGTGCGTGCCACAAACGCTTGAAAGCGCTCGTCTGCTGCATCGGTGACACCCGTCAAGACGGCAAACTCAGCCAGCAGGTCGGCGACATTACG
>JAESFU010000444.1_pt1 | contig 23400 bp, 28 predicted proteins | sample 9269461 | NCBI WGS metagenome assembly JAESFU01 (sample SAMN14502556, study PRJNA617107) | algae metagenome | isolation source: Stenomitos rutilans HA7619-LM2 and co-occurring heterotrophs from cave walls | place: USA: Waikapalae cave, Hawaii | collected 2009-07-28
GCCGGCCATCAGGGTGACATAGCAATAAATCCCCTGCCCCTTGAGATCATGCGGGTAGCCGACGACCGCGGCCTCCGAGACTTTCGGGTGCGCGACCAGTGCGCTTTCGACCTCGGCGGTGCCGAGACGGTGGCCGGACACATTGAGCACGTCGTCGACGCGGCCGGTGATCCAGTAGTAGCCGTCCTCGTCGCGGCGGCATCCATCGCCGGTGAAGTAGTAGCCCTTGTAGGTCTCGAAATAGGTCGACACGAACCGTGCGTGGTCCCCATAGACGGTGCGCATCTGGCCCGGCCAGCTGTCGGCAATGCAGAGCACGCCTTCCGCCTTGGTCTGCTCCTGAATCTTGCCTTCCGGCGACAGGACGACCGGCTTCACGCCGTAGAACGGCTTGGTCGCCGAGCCGGGCTTGGCCGGGATTGCGCCCGGCAGCGGAGTGATCATGTGGCCGCCGGTCTCGGTCTGCCACCAGGTGTCGACGATCTCGCAGCGGCCCTTGCCAACATGCTTGTGGTACCAGAGCCAGGCTTCCGGATTGATCGGCTCGCCGACCGAACCGAGCGTGCGCAGCGACGACATCTCGTACTTGTCGACCCATTCCGGCCCGGCGCCCATCAGCGCGCGGATGGCCGTGGGGGCGGTATAGAAGATGTTGACCTTGTGCTTTTCGATGACCTGCCAGAAGCGCGAGGCATCCGGGTAGCTCGGGATGCCCTCGAACACCAGCGAGGTGGCGCGGTTGGCGAGCGGGCCATAGACGATATAGCTGTGCCCGGTCACCCAGCCGACGTCGGCCGTGCACCAGTAGATGTCGCCGGGGCGGTAGTCGAAGACCTTCTCGTGGGTGAGGCTGGCCCAGAGCAGATAGCCGCCCGTGGTGTGCAGCACGCCCTTCGGCTTGCCGGTCGAGCCCGAGGTGTAGAGGATGAACAGCGGATCCTCGGCATTCATCGGCTCGGGATCGCAGAACGGATCGACGCCGTTCGCCGCCTCGTGCCACCAGATGTCGCGGCTGCCCTTCATGGGAACATCGGCGTGGGTGTTGCGGACCACCAGTACCTTCTCGACGCCCGGGGCGTTCTGGAGGGCCGTGTCGACATTCTTTTTGAGTGGCACGGTCTTGCCGCCACGGCGACCTTCGTCGGCGGTGATGACGACACGGCTGTCGCAATCGTTGATGCGGCCGGCGAGCGAATCCGGCGAGAAACCGCCGAACACCACCGAATGCACGGCGCCGATGCGGGCGCAGGCGAGCATCGAATAGACCGCTTGCGGGATCATCGGCAGGTAGATGGTGACGCGGTCGCCTTTCTTGACGCCAAGCGATTTCAGCACGTTGGCGCAGCGGCTGACCCGCTCGTGCAGCTTGCGATAGGTGATCTTCTCGTCGGTACCGGGCGTGTCGCCTTCCCAGATCAAGGCGACGTCGTCGCCATGCTCATCGAGATGCCGATCGATGCAGTTGTAGGAGACGTTGAGCACGCCATCCTCGAACCATTTGATCGAGACATCGGGATAGGCGTAGCTCGTGTTCTTGATGATCGTCGGCGGCTTGATCCAGTCGAGGCGCTTGGCCTGTTCCTTCCAAAATCCATCCGGGTCGCTGAGCGAGCGCGCATAGGCCTCGGCATACTGCGCGGCGGTGGTGTGCGTGCGTGCCAGAGCCGCCTGGCTCGGCTCGAACAGCTGGTTATCGCTCATTGAATAGTCCTCCCTATTGAGAACAGTTCTAACCAGAGCGATGCGCGCCGGGCAAGGATACCACTTGGCGCTTTAGGCGGATGGAAACCGTGCGGGTAAACGCTTTGTCGGGCGGTAGGCGGGCATAGTGGAAGGCAAAAGCGCAACCAGGGGGCGCCCCATGCCCGAACTCGGCTACCACGCCGCGCGGCCAGACGAAATCGACATGATCCACCACCAGCTGATGGCGGTGATCGACGAGTCGCCGCACTACAACGATCTGTTCAAGGCGCACGAGAAGGGCCGGCTCAGCAAGGGCTATCTCCGCTCGCTGCAACGCGTGGACCCGTTCCACGTCATCATCCTGACGGTCGATGGCGTTGCCGGCGGCGGGCTGATCTCGGGCCCGGAATGCGGCTCCATCTTCCGTTACTGGAGCTGGATTTTCCCCTCGCACCGGCAGACGCGGCTGGGCCTGCATGGCATGCGGATTTTCGACGAGCACTGGGACAAGGGCAAGTTCCACAAGGCCTTCACCTGGGTGCGCCCCGAGAACGAGGTCGCCCTCGCCCTGCTCCGCCGCTACGGCTACGAGCAATCCGCCCTGCTCCGCCAGCAGCTGTTCGGGCAGGACTACGTGGTGATGGAGAAATTCTACACCAAGGTCACCGAGGGCTACGACCAGGGCATGGCAATGGGACGCATCGCTCGGTTCAGGGCGCGCGTAGACGCACTGCTCGGGCGGTAGAGTGGTGCCCGACATGCGCGCCTGACTGCCTACACGCTCGATTGTCATCCCTGCGAAGGCAGGGATCCAACTCTCGGCTGGCGCGGGCTGTGACATGGATCCCTGCCTTCGCAGGGATGACAGCCGGTGAGTGTGGACGGCGAGCGCCTACTAAGCTTAGTGCGGCACGACTGTCGCCGCCGCGCCCTTCAGCAGCGGAATCGCCGGCAGCGTGTGGCCGAGCAGCTGGTCGGCGCCCTCGTAGAACATCCGGATGGCCACGTAGAGGATCACGACGAGGCCGACCCAGGCGATCCAGCGGTACCGGTGCAGGATGCCGGCGATGAGGCTGGCGGCCACACCCATCAGCACCACCGACAGGCCGAGCCCGAAGATCAGCGCGATCTCGTGGTGTTGCGCCGCGCCGGCCACGGCCAGCACGTTGTCGAGCGACATCGAGACGTCGGCGATGACAATCTGCCAGACCGCCTGTTTCAGCGTCTTCTGGGGCGCCTTGCCAGCCACCGCGCCGTCGGCATTGGTGTCGCTGTTGGCCAGCGCCTCGGTCGCCTCGTGCTCTTCCTCGTGGCTGACCGACAGCTCGCGATACATCTTCCAGCACACCCAGAGCAGCAGCAGGCCGCCCGCGATGAGCAGGCCACCGCCGAGCGAGAGCAACTGGCTGGTGATCAGCGCGAAACCGATGCGCAGGATTGTTGCGGCGGCGATGCCGATCAGGATGGCGCGACGGCGCAGTGCCGAAGGCAGGCCAGCGGCCGCGAGGCCGATCACCACGGCATTGTCGCCAGCCAGGACAAGGTCGATGACGATGACGTTGGCAAAAGCCCAAAGTGCCGAAGCGTCGAGGCCGAAGGGCATTTGCGAGGTCACTCCGAGAAGACAGTGGCGCTATGTAGAAGGCTCTGACGGAGTTGTGAAGGCCGCTATTGGGCCAATCCGCACGGCTGCGTACACTTTTCCCGCGCGATGGAAATCAACGCGGGGCCAGGACAGATCACCAAATCGGGGGATTGGTGGGTGCGCACGGACTCGAACCGTGGACCCGCTGATTAAGAGTCAGCTGCTCTACCATCTGAGCTACGCACCCTGGGCCGAGGCGGGTCACTATCAGGGTGCCCCCGGCTTGTCCAGCACCGATTGCCAAGTTTTCCCGAGACGGGTTACCTCATCGGCATCAAGCGTCGAGTGTCTCGAATCCAATGAGCGATCCCGTCAGCCAGTCCGTCGATTTCTTCAACAGCCTCTGGCTTTGGTTCGCCGGAAATGCCGGCGGCATCGTCGGTGCCATCGTCACGCTGGCGGTGGGCTGGTACCTCTCCCGGGTCCTGTCGCGCCTGGTGCGACGCGTCCTGCCCAGGGCGTATGGCGTCGACAAGAACTTCGCGCCGTTGCTGAGCCAGGTGACGCGCTACGGCATCGTGATCATTGCGATCGTGACCGCACTCGGCTTCCTTGGGGTCTCCAGCGCGTCGATCTATGCAGTGCTCGCGGCAGCTGGCCTCGCGATCGCGCTGGCCCTGCAGAACACGCTCGCCAACATCGCTGCCGGCATCATGCTGATCTGGCTGCGGCCGATCGCCATCGGCGAGTATGTGGTGGCCGACGGGGTCGCGGGCGTCGTGGTCGAGATCGGGCTCTTCGGCACGCGCCTGCGTTCGACCAGTGGGCTCTACATCTTCACGCCGAACCAGCGCCTGTGGAACAGTGCCATCACCAACCACACGCGTGAACCGCGCCGGCGGATTGACGTGAACATCACCGTCCCGGACTCGATCAACGTGGCCGCGGCGCGCAAGGCAATGCTGAAGATCGCGACTGCCGACACGCGGGTTCAGGTCGACCCGCCGCCGACCGTCCATGTCGACAGCTTTGCCGGCGACAAGATCGTGCTGCAGATGCGCGCCTGGGTACCGACGCCCGAGTACCTGAACGCGCTGCGCGACATCACCGAAAAGGGCAAGGTCGCGATCAACAAGCTGCTGGCGGGCGAAGGGCAGCAGGTCCAGGTTGAGCTGGCGGCCGATCCGCACACCCAGCAGCCGGGCGAACAAACTCCCGACCTGTCATAGAGCAACCGCATTTGCCGGTAAGGCGTTGGCCCGCGGGGTTTTGATAACGCGGGATTAGTGCCTTGGATTATTCGCAGCTCGTCAGCTTCTCGACCGTCTGGGTCGCCGACAACGTCACACGCATCCTCACCGCCTGCCTCATCCTGTTCGTCGGGTTCTGGCTGGCGCGGGTGATTTCCAGCCACGTGCGCAACCTGTTGCCACGGACGCGTCGGGTCGACACCACACTGGCGCCGTTGGTGTCGCAGGTGCTGCGCTACGGCATCATCGTGCTGACGGTGGTGATCGCGCTGAGCCAGTTCGGCATCCAGACCACATCGATCCTCGCCGTGCTCGGCGCGGCCGGCCTTGCCGTCGCGCTGGCCCTACAGGGAACGCTCAGCAACATCGCCTCGGGCGTGATGCTCATCTGGTTGAGGCCGTTCAGCGTCGGCGACGCGATTGATGCCGAGGGTATTTCGGGCAGCGTGCTCGAGGTCGGATTGTTTGCGACCGAGCTCCGCACCTACGACGGGGTGTTCATCTTCGTTCCCAATTCGCGGCTGTGGAACGCCAAGATCATGAACTATTCGCGCGAGACGAACCGGATGGTCGAGATCAAGATCGGCGTCGGCTACGAGGCCGACATGAGCCGCGCGCGTGACGTGCTGCTCGGCGTGGCGAAGGGCGATCAGCGCGTGCTGGTCGATCCAGCGCCGACCGTGCATGTGGGCGTGATGGGACCGATCTCGGTCGAAGCCGTCCTGCGCGCATGGACGCGCAACACCGACTGGTGGGGTACCAAGATCGATCTCACCGAGAAGGGCAAGGCAGCGCTCGAAGCTGAGGGCATCCGGCTGCCGTTCTGGCAGGGCGATGCTGCCGTGGTGGATCGGACTGGCTGACAGACCCCGCGCGCGGATGTCATCCCTGCGAAGGCAGGGATCCATCTTGCCGCTGGCGCCAGCTGAGCGTTGCCCCCCTGCCTTCGCAGGGGTGACACCGAGCTTTCGGGCGTCTCAGCCCCTATTGCCGCTTACGCATGCCCGTCCAGCCCACGGAAAGCCTGGTCGCCCCAGATGGCTTCGACCTGTCCGTTCTTGCCGCAGCCGACCCGGTAGCGCGCATAGTGCTCGGCACGGGTCAGGCCATTCTGCAGCATCTCGGTGCCCTGCCAGAAATTCTGGTGGTAGTCCTCGGCCGGATAGAAGGTCGGGGCCATCTCGACGAGGGTAGCGACAGGCTTGCCGAGCGCCGTGGCAGTGGCTTCCTTGCCGGCTTCGGCGAGCTTCAGCTCATCCTCGGTGCCGGCATAAATGGCAGTGGTGTAGCTCTCGCCGTAATCGCAGAACTGGCCGCGCGTCTCGATCGGGTCGATCAGGTGGAAGAAGGTGTCGACGAGCTTTTCGTAGCTCGTGACGGACGGATCGTACTCGACCCGCACCGCTTCGCGATGGCCGGTGGTTTCGGTGACCACCTGCTCGTAGGTCGGGTTGTCGACATGGCCGCCGATATAGCCCGAGGTGGTGGAGACGACGCCGGGCGCGTGGTCGAAATCGCTCTCGATCGACCAGAAGCAGCCGCCGGCAAAGATGGCGACCGCGGTTTCGGCGCCCTGGGCGCTGGTCATGCCCAGTGCTCCGATCAAAGCCACGGCGACGGCGAGACTGCTCTTGCGCATGTTGTTCCCCTTGCGTTGGCGAATAGGTGGACCCGCGGCAGCCGACGCGCAACACAATCATCTGTGCGGATGCGCAGTGAAACTTTCCGCGCGCCTCGTGCGAACTGATCCCATTGCAGCCGGCCTTGGCCGCGATATTGTGCGGCCGCCATGCGCCCCTTCCTCACGCCCCTCGCCCAGTCGCTGCCCTCCACCGTGCCGTTCACCGGCCCCGAGGCGCTCGAACGACGCACCGGAGTGGCATTTCGGGCGCGGGTCGGGGCCAACGAGAGCGGGTTCGGGCCATCGCCAAAAGTGATCGCCGCAATCGCGGCGGCAGCGCCAGAGGTGTGGAAGTATGGCGATCCCGAGATTTTCGAGCTGAAGGCAGCGCTGGCGGCAAAGCTGGGCGTGCCGGCGGCCAGTATCGCGGTGGGCGAAGGGATTGACGGGCTGCACGGGCTGATCGCGCGGCTGATCATTTCGCCGGGCGACGTGGCGGTAACATCGCTCGGTGCCTATCCGACGTTCAACTATCACGTCACGGGGTTTGGCGGGCGAGTCGTGGCGGTGCCCTATGCCGGCTGGCACGAGGACCTTGGGGCGCTGGCCGAGACGGCGAAGCGCGAGCGGGCAAAGGTGATCTACCTCTCCAACCCGGACAATCCGATGGGGACGTGGTGGGGTGCGGCCGAGCTGGAGCGGTTCATCGCGGCGGTGCCGGAGGAGACGCTCATCCTCCTCGACGAGGCCTATTGCGAGACGGCACCGGCGGGCACCCTGCCCCCGCTCGACATCTCCCGGCCGAACCTGATCCGGACGCGGACGTTCTCCAAGGCCTATGGGCTCGCCGGGATGCGGGTCGGCTACGCCATCGGCGAGGCGGAGTTCATCCGGGCGTTCGACAAGGTGCGCAACCACTTCGGCGTGACCCGGATGAGCCAGATCGCGGCGATTGCGGCACTGGGCGACGAGGACTGGCTGCGCTCGGTCGTGGCGCGGGTGGCGGCGGCGCGGGAGCGGCTCTACGGGATCGCGGCGGAGAATGGGCTACGCGCGGTGACCTCGGCGACGAACTTCGTGGCGATCGACTGCGGGCGGGACGGCGAGTTTGCGCTGCGGGTGCTGAAGGCGCTCGAGGCGCGCGGGGTGTTCGTACGGAAGCCCGTAGCACCGGGGCTGGATCGGCACGTCCGGATCAGCGTGGGGCCGGAGGCGGAGATGGACGTGGTGGCGGCGGAGCTGCCGGGGGCCCTGCTGGACGCTGGATAGTTCCTTCACGCCGGATGTCATCCCTGCGAAGGCAGGGATCCAACTGTCAGCTGGCGCGGGCGGCGAGATGGATCCCTGCCTTCGCAGGGATGACAGCTGGTGTTGTGGTAGCCCCTCCACCGCCTACGGCGGTCCCCCTCCCCCGTTCGCAGGGGAGGATTAGGGGGCCCTACCCCAGCTCTTTCCTTGCCGTGAGCAGGATACTCGTCTCCGTGTTCGCTATTCCGTCGATCTGGCGAATCTTGCGGAGGAGCTCGTCGAACTCCCGCAGGTTCGGCGTCTCGACTTCGGCGACGACGTCCCAGCGGCCGTTGGTGGTGTAGAGCGTGCGGATTTCCGGGAAGCCGGTGAGGCGGCGGATCACGGCTTCGGAGTTCTTGCCGTCGATTTCGACCATGGTGATGGCGCGGACGGCGTCCGAGCGGGCGGCGGTGCGCAGCATCACGGTGTAGCCGGCGATGGCGCCGGACTGGACCAGTCGTTCCATGCGGGCGGTGACGGTGGCGCGCGAGACGCCGAGCTCGGCGGCCAGTTTCGCCACTGGCAGGCGGCCGTCGGAACGCAGCAGCGCGATCAGGCGGTGGTCGAGGTCGTCGAGGTTGGATGCGCCATTTGCCATCACTTGCCGTCACTTTGCGCAGTTGAGTGCGCATATCTAGCACTATTCCGACTTTTCGTCTGCACTCTTTGGTCCCCAGATGAGCACATCATCCACGAGGGACTCCGATGCTCCACAACGCCCGCGCCCGCCGCCCGTCTTCCAGCCGCCGGATCGACCTGATCGGGCTGCCGACCGATGCCGGTGCGTCGTGCCGGGGTGCGATGCTGGGACCGGACGCGCTGCGCGCTTCGGGCATTGCCGAGCGACTGGCCGACCTCGGCTATGCGGTGGCGGACCTCGGCGACATCAATGTGGGGCGCAAGCTCGCTGCTGCGGCGGAAATCGACGCACTCGCCATCCGCGCCAGCGAAGCCGGCTATCGCAGCATGCAGAACGGCGCGCGGCCGGTGTTCCTCGGCGGCGACCACTCGATTTCGATGGGCTCGGTGGCGGGCGTGGCGCGGCATTGCGCCGAGACCGGGCGACCGCTGTTCGTTCTGTGGTTCGATGCGCATGGCGACTTCAACACCTGGGCGACGACGGAGACTGGCAATATCCACGGCATGTCGCTGGCGCGGCTCTGCGGCGAACCCGGCTTTGCCAATTCCGACGACTGGTTTGCGCCCGTCGCCCCGGCCAACGTGATGATCCTCGGTGCGCGTGCCCTCGATTGCGAGGAAGCGCAGCTGATCGACGCGCGCGGCGTGCAGGTGGTCGACATGGACGCGATCCGCGTGGGCGGCGTTGCGGCGCCGCTCGAACGCTTCCTCGAGCGGGTCGAGGCGGCAAACGGACATCTGCACCTGTCGCTCGATGTCGACGCGATGGACCCGAGCCTTGCGCCGGGCGTCGGCACCACCGTCGAAGGCGGGCTGTCGCTCGCCGACGGACAGCTCGTGATGGACATGCTGCACGAGAGCGGCCGGGTCGGTTCGCTCGACCTCGTCGAGCTCAATCCGGTGCTCGACCGCTTCTCGATGAGCGCCGACCTGATGGTCGACCTGACGGCGCGGCTGTTCGGCGAGCGCATCCCTTTCGTTCCCACCGCCAGGGTGATGGCGGAGCATATCGCGGCCTGAGCCGCACCAGTCAGCCTGACTGCTCCAGCAAAGTAAGAGGCGAACATGACCCAGTTCATCGGCACCAATGATATCCGTGGCCTGCTCCGGCAGACAGGCATCGAGCGGTTCCTGGTCGGGCTCGGGCATTACATCGAGGCCGACTTCAAGCGCTGGGCGCTGTTCGAGAAATCGGCGCGGCTCGCGAGCCACTCGCGGGATGGCGTCATCGAGCTGATGCCGACTTCGGACGGCTCGCTCTATGCGATGAAGTTCGTCAACGGGCACCCGAAGAACACGGCGGAGGGGAAGCTCACCGTCACGGCGTTCGGCGTGCTGGCGGATGTGGCAACCGGCTATCCGCTGCTGATCTCGGAGATGACGATCCTCACCGCGCTGCGGACCGCGGCCACTTCGGCAGTCGCGGCGCGGGCGCTGGCTCGGCCGGGCTCGCGGGTGATGGCGATGATCGGGGCCGGCGCGCAGTCGGAGTTCCAGGCGCTGGCCTTCAAGGCACTCCTCGGCATCGAGACGATCCGGGTGTTCGACGTCGACGAGGAAGCAGTGGAGAAGTTCTGCGCCAATCTCGCCGGCAGCGGGCTCACGATCGTGCGCGCTGCTTCCGCGGCCGATGCCACGCTCGGGGCAGACGTGGTGACCACGGCGACGGCCGACAAGGCGCGCGCCGTTGTGCTGACACCGGGCATGGTCGCGCCGGGGATGCACCTCAATGCCATTGGAGGAGATTGTCCGGGCAAGACCGAGCTCCATCGTGAGGTGGTCGCGGGCGCCTCGGTATTCGTCGAGTATCCGGAACAGACGCGCATCGAAGGCGAGATCCAGCAGATGCCGGAGACCTTTGCGGTGACCGAACTGGCCGACGTGCTGGCCGGCAAGGCAGCCGGGCGGACCAGCGCCGCCGAAGTGACGCTGTTCGACTCAGTCGGCTTCGCGGTCGAGGATTTCTCGGCGCTGCGCTATGTCCGCGACCTGACGACGGCCCAGCAGCGCGAGGTAGACCTCGTGCCTGAGCTCGATGACCCGAAGGACCTGTTCGGGCTGGTTCGACCGGATTTGCCGGTCGCAATGGTGCGCGTGCACGAGCTGGCGGTGAGCTAAGGTAGCGAACCCGCCACCGCCACAGGCGAGGGTCGGAAGGCTCGAGCCGCGAGCTTCCCGAGCGGCCGCTCGACATATACGTAGACCAGCAAGCCAACGGTAACGCTGGCGACAACGGCCACCATCATGAAAAGCAAATGACCTGGGAGTGTCGTGCTGACTACCGGCACCCTTCGCCAGCCCTGGCCCAGAGCAGACAGCACCATCACGTGGCTGAGATATAGCGAATAGGACGCGTCTCCGATCCGCTTGGCGATGGCCAAGTGCGGGAGGCGGCCGCTGCGCTCGATGAGTAGCCCGGCAAGGGCGATCATAGCCGCGGGGACGCCGACAGTGATGAAGCGCGGCGCATCGGGAATCAACATTGCGACTGCGGCGACACCGACGAGCACGGGCCAGGCCGCTGGCTGAACTGGCACACGTGTCCAACCCCACCCGACGAGAATGCCGAGCAGGAATTCGATGATGATCGAGTTGGACCAGAACAGCAGCGCCGGGCTGTCGAACCTGAAGGCGAAACCCACCGCTGAGATCGCGATTAAAGCGGCCGAAATGGCCAGCAGCCGCAGCATCGGCGGTTTGATGAAGAGGCACGCGGCGAACAGGACGTAGAACTCCATCTCGTAGTTCAGGGTCCATCCCGGAATCAGGATTGGAAAGAGCTGGCCGCTCTGATCGAGCGCAGGGATGAAGAAATACGACTTGAACGCCAGGATCGCATCGAATCGGACGGTCTGGAGAACCTGCGGCAGCACCAGCGAGATCAGCACCAGAATGGTCGTGAACAGCCAGTACAGCGGAACGATACGAGCTACGCGGCGGCGCGCGAACTCAAGAGGTGTCACGGATGCACCGGCGGTGGTCACCCACATGATGAAGCCGCTGATCACGAAGAACAGGTCAACGCCGGCGCCGGTGAACGTGCCGGGTGGCCACCAGTCAACGTATCCCATCCGGCGCAGTGGTCCTTCGGCGTGGTAAAGGACCACGGCCAACGCAGCAATTCCACGCAGGTATTGGATGGAGATATACTGTTGCGGTCGGTCGGGAAGATGCTCGGTCAATTTGATCCAGCAGCGGGTGTGCAGGAAATAATGCACGGCAGCCGTCCGCCGGCAACACTTGGCTAGTCGGGTCGGGACCTGGGGCACGAGCCGCTCGTCAGCTAGGATTGGCGAGGCCGATCTCGGCGATCAGGCCGCGGTGGTTGGAGCCGATGGAGTCGGGCATTGCCTCCACTTTCTCCACCACCAGCGGCGCGCGGGTGAAAACGTTGTCGATCGGAACGCCAAGCAGTCCGAACGGGACGGGCCAGGTCGCGGGGTAGCCGGGGCCGGGAGCGAGCCCCGCCCAGTTTGCAAGCCGGTTGATGTTGGCCGACCAGGCGGCAGCATTGAAATCGCCCGCCAGCAACACCGGGCCTTCCATGTAGTGGATGACGCGCGAGATGCGGTAGACCTCGCCGGCCGCCCACTCGTCAAAATAGGGCTTGGTGAGGTGCGAGAGAACCAGGTTGACCTTGGTGCCACGGATGTCAGCCACCGCCGTCACCAGCCGATTGGGCCAGAGCTGGCTGAGGCCGCGAGCCGCATAGTCGCTCAGCGGCCACTTCGAGAGGATCACTGTCGAGCAGTCGCGCCGATCAAGGCACCCCGAATTGTAAGGATAGGCGGCGAACAGCCGTTCGCGCTCTGCCGCAACCGGTCCCGCTTCCATCAGCATCACAATGTCCGCGCCGGAGCCGATGATGTAGTCGGCAAGGTCGGAGCCGCGCGTGTTGACGTTGAGGACATTGAAGCTCAGCAGCCGGAAAAGCGGGGTGGAGCCGCTGGGTGCGGCGGCGATGCGCTGCTGCTGTTGGGCGTAGATGACGAGGCCGCCCTGCCCCACGCTGGCAAGAAGCGGCACGAGCAGAAGGCTCGCACGCCACCAGGCGCGGCTGACGAAGAGCAGGATCACGAGGCCGGCAAGCGCTGCGGCGATGTGAAAGCGCAGGCTCTGCAGCAGGTCCTGGCCCGGTATCCCGAGGTCGAAGCTGACCAGCGCGAGGACGCCGCACAGCACCAGCGCGAGCGCGGTCAGGGCTCCTCTCACTTCGCGCAGCATGATGCCTCCGGGGGATTCGGGTCGGTCGCACCGTAGCGGCGAGGTCCGCGCTGTCAAAACGAAAGAGCCGCCCGAAGGCGGCTCGATCACTGCGCTGTTGCGAGGATCAGCTCGCGACGGCTTCCGTCGCGCCCTGAGCGGCGGCGCCTCGTTCGAGCAGCAGCCGGTTATAGGCGTTGATGTAGGCGCGAGCCGAAGCGACGAGGGTGTCGGGCTCGGCGGCGTTGCCGGAGACGATGCGGCCGCCCATTTCGAGACGCACATGGGCACTGGCCTGCGCGTCGGTGCCGCCGGTCACGCCGTCGATGGCGTAGAGAACCAGATTCGGGTCCTTGCCGACGGCCTTCTTGATGGCGTTGAAGATGGCATCGACCGAGCCGGTGCCGTCGTAGCTCGCCGAAACTTCGGCGCCGTCGATGGACATGGTGATGTCGCAGCGGTGGATGCCGCCGGTCTTGCTCACAACTTCCATGTCGACCAGCTTGATGCGGTCATCGACCGAGCCCGCTTCGTCATCGACCAGCGCGACGATGTCGGCGTCGTAGACGTGCTTCTTCCTGTCAGCCAGGTCCTTGAAGCGTTGGAAGGCTTCCTGGAAGGCATTGTCGCCCAGCTCGTAGCCCAGTTCCTTCAACTTGTCCTTGAAGGCGGCGCGGCCGGAATGCTTGCCCATGACCAGGGTGGTTTCCTTGATGCCGACCGAGGCCGGGGTCATGATCTCGTAGGTCTGGGCGTTCTTCAACATGCCATCCTGATGGATGCCGCTTTCATGCGCGAAGGCGTTCTTGCCGACGATGGCCTTGTTGTACTGGACCGGGAAATTGGCGGCGGCCGAGACGACCTTGCTGGCGCGGCTCAGGTGCGTCGATTCGATGCCGGTGTCGTAGGGCATGGCGTCGCCGCGGGTGCGCAGGGCCATGACGATTTCTTCGAGCGCGGCATTGCCGGCGCGTTCGCCGATGCCGTTGATGGTGCACTCGATCTGGCGGGCGCCGCCACGGACGGCGGCCAGCGAGTTGGCGACGGCGAGACCCAGATCGTTGTGGCAGTGGGCCGAGAAGATCACCTTGTCGGCGCCGGGGACGCGCTCGATGATCGAGCGGAACATCGCCTCATGCTCTTCGGGCACGGCGTAGCCGACGGTATCGGGCAGGTTGATGGTGGTGGCACCGGCCTTGATGGCGAGCTCGACGCAGCGGGCCAGGTAGTCGATCGGCGTGCGGGTCGCGTCCATGGCCGACCACTCGACATTGTCGACGAGGTTGCGCGCCTGGGCGACGGTGGCGGAGATGATCTCCAGCACCTGCTCCTCGGTCTTTTTCATCTGGTGGGCCAGATGGATGGGCGAGGTGGACACGAAGGTGTGGATGCGACCCTGCTTGGCGTGGCGCACGGCTTCACCGGCGCGGGCGATGTCGGCGGGGATGGCCCGGGCGAGGCCGGCGACGACCGCCGACTTCACATGCTTGGCCACCGCAACGACGGCTTCGAAATCGCCGTTGGAGGCAATCGGGAAGCCGGCTTCGATGATGTCGACGCCCATTTCGTCGAGAACTTCGGCGACCTGGATCTTCTCATCCAGCGTCATGGTCGCGCCGGGGCTCTGCTCGCCGTCGCGCAGGGTGGTGTCGAAGATGAAGACGCGGTCTTTGTTGGAGGCGGTCATTTCAGGCTTTTCCTATCAAACGGCCGGGGCGTGAACACCCTCGCGACCGGACAATCTCTGTTCGGTTGGTAGCACGTTATCCCCTGACCACCCGCTCGCTGCCGAGCCGTCGGTTATCAGGGGCTGATAAGAAGGAGAAGCAGGGCCGCCGGAAGCAGCAGCAGCGACGCGGCAATGATCAGCCGGCTCTGGCGAGCCTTCTGTTCAGTCGCGGCGATGGCAATGGCGCGCTTGCGCTGCATGGCGAAAATCCGAGTGCGCAGGAATTGTGATGGAAATCACGCGGGTTGGCAAGGCGGATATCGGGCAATGGGTTCGGTGGGTTGATGGGCCGTTAGCGAGCGTCTCGGAGCTCATGCGACGTATGTGCCCGCCCAGGCGGCAATGTAGATGAGGCAAGCGCCGCAGACCGCAAGGAGCGGGATGCGGATGATGGCGCGCCACTTCCGGGTTTCGGCCCAGATCATCAGGGCGAGGAGCGCGATGCCGATCAGTGCCTCGGGAATGTTACCGGACGTCGCCAGTTTGAAGACCCCGAGGGGCGCGAGGAGCACGAGCACAGGCGCCATGGCGATCGAGGCGTAGTCGCCCGTCGCCACACCGAGTATGGCGAGACCAATCAGGATGAGCAGGACTGCGATCAGGAGGTCCAGCCAGGCCGGGTTCTTCAGGCGCAAAATGTCCATCGGTCACCTACTCCCGGTATTGCACCTCGAGCCGCAGTCCCTCGGGGCCTTCGACGAAGAACTGACCGATGCCAGTGCCGGGGATGCCGGCCAGCTTGTACGGATAGCCGGTCGATTCGATGCGCGACCTGGCCGCGGCATAGTCGTAGACGCCGAAGGCGACGTGGTTGACCATGCCGAGCGGATAGTCGGCGGCGCGCTCGACCACGGTCAGGTGGATGGCGGGCTGGCCGCCGACATAGACCCAGTGGCCGGGAAAATCGAAGGGCGGCCGGAAGCCTTCCTCGGCTTCCAGCACGGTTTCGAGGAACTTCACCATGCGCGGCCCATCGACCACATGGATGTTGATGTGGTCGAGGACAGGCATGGTCAGTTGAAGGCGAATACCGCCGAGGCGACGACGACGAGGAAAGCGAGGCCGGTCAACTGGCCGAACATCTGCGAGCGCTTCGCGGCGTTGCGGTCACCGGCCCGGGCCTTCTTGAAGTTGAGCTCGTTGTTGACGATGAAGACGATCATCGCCGCGACACCGGCCATCTTCACCCAGAACCAGGCGTTGGGGACGACCCAGTCCCATTTCAGCCACAGGGTGAGGATGCCGGTGACGAGCAGCGTGCCCATCGCCACCTTGCCCACCTTGGACAGTTTCTCGGCAATGTCGAAAAGCTGTTCCCGCGTATCGGGCGACGCGGTCGCCAGCTTCGGGCCGAGGATCGGCATGATGACGCCATTGGCGCTGCCGGCGGCGAAGGCGAGAATATGGATGATGAACAGGATCAGTCCGACGACGTACACGGCAAAGCCCTCCGATGGTCACGTGGACGTGAAGCTAGCGGAACGGCAGCTGAGTCTCCAGCCCGCGGGAATCAGTCGGCGAGGTTGAGAACGCCCTCACCGACCAGCACAGCGTAACCGCCAATGCCGCCGTGGGTGAGCGCATCGCCTTCCTTGCGGAGCTGGATGGAAATCAGGCTCGGGCGGCCCATTTCGTGACCCTGACGCAGGCGATACTCGTGCTGGCCATTTCCCTCGTGTTTGGCGAGAAGGCCGATCAGCGCGGCGGCGGCCGAGCCAGTGGCGGGGTCCTCGCCGAGGCCCATGCCGGGGGAGAACATGCGAGCGGCGAGCTCGTTCTCCGGTTCCTCGGGCGTCCGGGTGAAGACGTAGACACTGCCGCGGCCGATGGGAAAGCTTTCGTCCCAGCCACGGCGCTCGAGGCGGATTCGCTTCAGCGAGTCGGCATTGCGGACGGGCAGCAGGTAAAATGGGTTGCCGGCCGAATAGATGGCGGGCTCGTAGGGACCGCAGCCGATCTCGTCGAGATCGAGCCCGAGCGCGGTGGCGATGGCGGACCTGCCAGGGGCCTTGCCGATTTCCTCGGGCAGCTTGGGCAGGGCGAAACGGGCGTGGCCGACTTCCTTGTCCACCCGCTCGATGACGCAGGTGATGATGCCGACCTTTTCCTCGATCCGGACTGCCGTGGTGCGGGTCTGCATGCCGAGAACGACGGCGGCGCCGACAGTGGGATGGCCGGCAAACGGCAGCTCCACCTTGGGGGTGAAGATGCGCACTGCCGCGGCGTGCCGCTCGTGCTGCGGCTTCTGGATGAAGACGGTCTCGGAGAGATTGAACTCGGCGGCGATGGCCTGCATCTGGTCATCGAGCAGGCCATCGGCCTTCAGCACGACCGCAAGCGGATTGCCCTTCAGTCGCTCGGTCGTAAAGACATCGAGCAGGATGTAGTTGAGTTTCATCTGACGCTCCGGAGAGGCGTGCGACGGGGCGCGCGCCGGGGATGGCGCTACCAGATCAATGTAGCAGAAGTCTTACCGCGCGGGCGCTCACTCAGGCGATAATGCCAGTTCTGCCGGATCGATGCCCAGATGGAGGCAGATCGCCTTGACCACATAGAAGTGGTCGTCGCGCTGCGGCAGACCTGAAGCGGTGATTGAACCGATGACGCCAACCCCCTCGATGCGAATCGGAAATGCGCCGCCATGCACGGCGTACTCGGTCGGATCGACATTGTGGTCCGGCTGGCTCACCCGGTTGTCGCGCTTCCAGCGCATGGCCGTGTGGTAGGAGGCGCGATCCCAGCGGCGGACGCAATTGCCCTTGCGGCGCAGCCAGTCGGGGTTGTCGGCGCTGGTGCCGATCATGGCGGCGTAGAACAGCGGCCGGTTGAAGAAACGGATGTCGATGGCAACCGCTACGCCCGCCGCGGCCGCGAGGCTGCGGATCGTCGAGCCGATCTCGAAGGCCGTATCCTCGTTGAACCGGGTGAAGGTCAGGCGCTGTTCCTGTTCGACCAGCTTGGCGATGTCGCTCTCGACGCTCATTTCGTAACTCCCTCGTCTGGCGCCTGCCTAGCACGGCGCGAGCGGGGAAGCGGCATAGTTCTTTATGCCAAGCGGGAGGGTCGGGCCGGCTCGCAATTGCTACAGTTTTGTGTCAGAAGCGCCGGCATTGGGGGAGCGATGGACGACGACCTTGGGGGCCGGCGCCAGCGCCTGGCGGTGCCGGTGCGGGCGCTGATCTGGCTGGTGATTGCGAGTACGAGCGTGGTGGCGCTGGCCGGTGCCGCTCGTGAGGCGCTCGCTGTCGCGACTGGCGTCTATACCGACCACTTCCCCCTCACGATCCTCAAGCTCGATCTCGAGCAGGCCTTGCCCACATGGTATTCTGGCGGGTTGATGCTGTTCGCGGTGCTCTTGCTGTTCGTCTGTGCCTGGCGGGCTAAGGCTGCCGGATCGGGCGAGCACATCTGGTGGCTGCTGCTGGCGATCGGCTTTGTCTACCTATCGGCCGACGAGGTCGCTGGCATTCACGAGCGCGTCGCAGACATCGTGAGCCGGTACGTGCAGACGTCCGGCATCTTCCTGTTCAGCTGGGTTCTGGTGGGCATTCCCGCCGTACTGCTGGCTGGAGCGCTGTTCGTCCCCTTCCTCCGCCGGATCGATAGCAGGACCCGCTGGTTGATGGTCAGTTCGGGCGCGGTGTTCATAGCTGGATCCGTAGGGTGCGAGATGCTCTGCGGGCTGGCCACGGCCGCCTACGGCTTCAACTCCCCGCCCTACCTCGTGGCATCCACGCTCGAAGAATGCCTCGAACTCGCCGGGGTCACGCTACTGATCGTCACACTGCTCCTGCGCATACGCGACGATTTCCGCGGCACTGCGATCGAGATCAGCTGACCGTCGCCGCCGTCCAGGCGTCGTAGAGCGGCTGGCGGTCGGGCGGCTGGCCCGCAAAGTTCACGCCGGAGGGGTCGATCTCGGCCCAGGGCAGCGCGCTGTCGGTCCAGATGTTGCCAACCGGCACGGCCCAGCTGGGATCGTCGAGTGTGCCCGGTTTCAGCACCAGCATCTGCGGCGCAGCAAGCGGCTCGTTCCAGAGCTTGGTGCCGCAACGCGCACAGCCGAACATGCGGACCGTGCGCCCGCTGTCGGCGGCCTTGTCGTAGGAAACGAGCTCGCCCGACAATTGCTCGAGGCGGTCGCGGGCGATCGGCATCGACATCGTGTGCGTGCCGCCGCTGGCGCGCTGGCAGTCGCGACAATGGCAATTGTAGCTGGCGAGCGGGCTGCCGGTGATGCGGTAACGCACCGATCCGCACTGGCAACCGCCCTCAACCGGGAACTCCGGCAGCAAAATCCTGGTCGTCATACCTTTTCTGACTCCTCCGTTCACAACCGGTTCAAGCGCGGCACGGCATCAGCACGCCGCCGGATCGATCCGGCGCGACCCAGGAGCCAGAAAATGTTCGCAGACCATATCTTCGCCATCGCCGCTGCCCTGTCGCGCAGCAACCACAACGAGCTGATCGACGACCGCCTGCTGGCCGATATCGGCCTCACCCGTGCCGAGTTCATCAAGCAGAGCCGCCGTTCCTCGCGCAAGGCCAGCCAGCGCTGAAACGGTTCATCAGGGGTTCATCGATGCCGATGCATACGCCCCACGCCAACCACAGGAGACTGAAGTGAGTTATATTTCCACCCTGTTCCGCCGTGCGGAACGCAAGCGGGTCCTGAGTGACCTGATGATGTTCGATGATCGCCTGCTGCGCGATATCGGGCTGACCCGTACCGACGTTGCGCTGATGCGGGCCAACCGCCTCCCCACGCCGGGCCGTGGTCATGAATGATCCCGTTGCCGTAAGCGATAGGAAAAACTGAAGGGCTCCGAGCGACATCGCCGGAGCCCTTCTTGATTCTGGAGGTCCGCGCGCAGGCTCAGCCGGCCAGGACCTTTTCGAGTTCCCCGGAGGGCGCGAGGCTGGCGCGCTTTGCTTGGCAGCGCCCCTGGCAGCGGGCGAAAGCTGGGCATGCAGCACCCCTGCAACCGCGCTCGAGGGTTGCGACAGGCACGGTGACGAGACCGGCATTGTCGACGCGTACGCCCGGCAGTTCAGCGAAACGCTCCATCACGCCACCGCTGGCTGCGCGAACAGCCCCTCGATGGTTTCGCGATCCGGGTGCTTGAAGCGATCCTCGGACAGCGAGCCGAGCATGTTGCCCAGCACCTTGTGGATCATCCGCCCCGAAGTCGCCGGCAAATGACCCGAGATAATCGCCGACGGATCGAGCTTCTCGATGTCGCCGAGCAGCGCTCCGAGCCTCGCCTTGTCGACCATGCCCAGCCACGGCGCGTCGATGCCGGCCCAGGTGGTCATGCCGTCCCTCAACGTCGCTTCGGGGATGGCCTCGGTCGCCTCGTATGGCGCGTCGAGCAGCGCGCCGAAGGAATCGACGCTGAACAGCACCCGCGTCCTCGTGTCGAAGAAGCCGGTGGTTTCGGGCGCGTCGTAGGTCGGTGGCTTCAGCAGCACCAGTTCGCGGTCGCCGAGATCGAGGCGCTGGCCGTGATCGAGCGGCATCAGCCGGCTCATGTCGAAACCTTCCCGCAGGCTCATCTTGGCGGCGCCCAGGCCAGGGAGCACAACCTTGGCGTTGGGCGCCAGCGCCATCACCGCCTCGAGGTTGCCGATGTGATCGAGATCGGTATGGCTCACATAGATCCACTTCAAGTCAGCCGGATCGATGATGCGAGTCAGCTCCTCTAGGAAGTCCGCGCGGAAGGCGACGCCACTGGTATCGACCAGGATCGGGTCACGGGCGTGGATGAAGTGCGCGTTCGCCGGCAGGATGCCGAGCGGGCCGATTGGAAAGAAACCGGAGAACGTCGTGACATCGGGCGCGACCTTGCGGGCGCCCACGAAGGTTGGGGTATCCATTTGAAAGCTCCTCTGGAGTTCCGTTGCATTTCGCGATACATCTATGTGCAGTCGAATATGAACTGCAGCTGAATGGCTGCACAATCGTGTGCATCGGAATGAGCAGGACCTACGTAAAGGGCAAGCGGGCCGAGCAGGAGGCCGAGACGCGGCAGCGCATCGTCGATGCGGCACTGGCGCTGCATGGCGAGGTGGGACCGAACGCGACGACGATCTCGATGATAGCGGAGCGAGCCGGCGTGCAGCGCCATACGGTCTACGCCCACCTGCCGGACGAGCGCTCGGTGTTCATGGCGTGCTCGGGGCTGCACCTCGAGCGGGCGCCCCTGCCCTCGCCTGAGCTCTGGACCGCGCTCGAGGGCGAAGCGCGGGTCGTCGCGGCGCTGGCAGCGGTCTATGGCTGGTTCGCACACAACGAGAAACTGCTGGCAGCGGTGCTGCGTGACGCCGAAGACAACGCGACGCTGGCAGAGGTATCCGGGCTGCGGTTCACCGAGCCCTTCGCCGCAATATTCATGTCGCTGGCAACAGAGCTCGGCAGCAAGGGCAAGGCGGCGCTGACGCTGGCCCTGAGCTTTTACACCTGGCGCTCACTGGTGCGCGATGTCGGGATGGAGCTCAAGGCCGCCGCGGCCCTGATGGCGCGGACGGTGGTTGCGGCCGACACTTGATTGTGGCGCGACGCTCTGGTCATCTCCCGGCGCGTGTCGGTGGGAGGGACCGAAGATGCTCGACATTGTCGACCTGCAGCCCATTCTCGCCGAGCTTGGACAGGCGCCGGCCGTTGCCGTCAGCGAACTGACGGGCGGCAGCTCGAGGGTGTTCAAGCTCGACCTCGCTGACGACACCGCACTGGTGGTGAAAAGCTTTGCCGCCGACCACCTGCACCCGCACAAGGACGCCTACGCATCTCGCCTGCTCGATGGCATCGACGTGCCGGTGACGCGGTACCTGCTCGTCGACGAGAGCCAGACCCGCCTGCCCTTCCGCTTTGCCCTCACGACATATCTCGATGGCCAAATCGCGACGAGCTTCGCCGATCACCCGGGGTATATGGAGGTGTTCCGACAGCTGGGTGCCGTGGCGCGAAAGCTGCACGCGATCGAACTGCCGGCATTCGGCGGCATCCCGGCGCGAGGCGGAGCGGCCGAGCACGCGACCAACCTCGCCTATATGCGCGGCTACGTGGACGGCACCTTCAAGCACTTCGTCGAGTTTGGCGGGGATCCGCTGATGGCGGAGAAGCTGCGCGAGATCGTCGAGCGCGACTTCGACGCGGTGGTGCCCCATAGCGGGCCGGCGGTCTTCGCCCATAGCGACCTGCAGCCGTACAACATCCTGGCGCGCGAAGACGGCGGTCGCCTCGAACTCTCCGGCCTCATCGACTATGGCAACATGCGCGCCGAGAGCGCCGTGATGGATCTCGCCAAGGCGATCTTCTGTTCCGAGCACGACGCGCCCGGCAGCACCGGTCCAATCCTTGATGGCTACGGGCCGATCAACCATCCCGAGCCGCAGAAGGCGCTGGCCTTCTACATGACGCTCCACCGGCTCACGATGTGGTACTGGCTGCGAAAGATCGGCGTGATGCCGTCGGCCGACACGCCGAGCGACATCATCGACGCGCTGGAAGCGACAGCTGCCAGCGGCTGAGTGGCGCTGCTGCCGTGGGTCTAGTAGGCGACTATGTTGCCGACGACGTCGACCACCACTTCGAGGCCGTGGAACGTCTTGGGCAGCTTGCTCGCTGCCGCGGCCTTGGTCACCTGCACGTTGATGGCCGGGCCGGTGGCTTCGGAATTCATCCCCAGCCCCACGCCAACGACAGATGGCAGGCTGGCAAAGCTCTCCTCGAACTCGCGTTGGATGGAGGCAGCAGCGTCAAACGACTTCTGGTCTAGCGGCATCTTGAACCTCAGGCGAAGCTAACGCCGAGTTGCGACAAGACCGAGGATATAGGATTCCCGGCGGTAATTCCAAGGTTACCGTTGCCACCCGAGCTCGACCCGGCAAACAGCAGCGCCACCGGCCTGAGTTCCATGTCGAGGATCAGCGAACCGCTGTCGCCCGGCCGTGAAAAGGGCCGACTGACTCCGCTGGGAACCTCGAATGTCATCTGCCCGTCGAAGCGCGCTTTTCCCGAGACACCCATGTTCACCACGTAGTTGTTCACGTTGATGGCGCGCACCACCCCCAGGGTGTGGCCGGTCGTTCGACCAGTCTTCTGGACGGGCAGAGTGGGCAAGACCGGTGCCCCTCCGCCGGCCTTGTTGAACCGACCCAGAGTGGTCGGCGGTGGTGTGTTTCCGTAGACGTTCTTGGCGTCGAAGGCGACTTCGTCGAGCACCGCCGTGGCCGCGTCGACTGCGTTTGGAACGCCGCCGAACTGGATGGGGATGTAGTTGTCGAGGGTCGCGACTTCGTCTTGCGGGCTTCTGCCGCCGTCGCCATCGGCCTGCTGCACGATGCGGGTGCCCTTGGGGAAGCTATTGACGTTGGCGAGCACGTGGTTGTTCGAGACCATCACCACTTTGCCCTGCTCGTTGCGGGCGAAAAAGCCCAGCGTGCCGCTATAGCCGGCATTGGCAGGCGACGTACTGGAGCCCATGACCAACGGACGCTGGCGCGTCCTCTGCCAGTAAAGCTGCTGCCTGCCGATGTAGATGATCTCCACCTCGCCCGCGGCGATTTCGCTGATGCGCTCGATCTCCTCGCTGCCCAGAAGGGCCCGGCTCTGGACCAGCACCGCCAGCTTCAGGTCGCGCTCGTTGTCGGCCGGCACGGTGCCCAGCGCCACGTCCTCCTGTGGTCGCGTTGTCCGAACTTTCTTGGCAAGCGGGCTGAGCAACTGGTGGTCGACGAAAGCGGAGGCCGAGGGAGTACTCGCTTCCTCGCCTTGTGCCGCCGCAAAGACCGTGGCGACCGAGGGCAGTTCCTCGAAGCCGAGCACTTCGCGAAACACCCGAGCCTGAACGTCGTCCAAGGATTCAGCGCGCATGAGAGCCCCCATCGACAGCCCTCGGACGCCCCCGGGGCCACCACAGGTTAACAAAAGCACCAATTCTTGGTTTCGGCAATATACTCAAAAATAAGTTTGGCCCTCCGTAGGTGTTGCTACGGAGGGCCAGAACATCAACGGAATTTCGACCTGATTAGTTCTTGGCCTTGTCCACCAGGGCGCCGGCCTTGATCCACGGCATCATGCCGCGGAGCTTTTCGCCGACTTCCTCGATCTGGTGCTCGTCGGCCAGGCGACGGGTCGCCTTGAAGCGCGAAGCACCGCCCTTGTATTCCTGCATCCATTCGGAAGTGAACTTGCCGGTCTGGATGTCGTGCAGCACGCGCTTCATCTCGGCCTTGGTCTCCGACGTGATGATACGCGGACCCGAGACGTACTCGCCCCACTCGGCGGTATTGGAGATCGAGTAGTTCATGTTGGCGATGCCGCCCTGGTAGATCAGGTCGACGATCAGCTTTACTTCGTGCAGGCACTCGAAATAGGCCATTTCCGGGGCGTAGCCGG